>ERZ1673737.2507-NODE-2507-length-15242-cov-4.238954_pt1 | contig 15242 bp, 11 predicted proteins | sample MGYA00580211_ERZ1673737 | MGnify/ENA primary metagenome ERZ1673737 (study PRJEB41218, sample SAMN15661789) | gut metagenome | host: Homo sapiens | place: Canada: London | collected 2015-08-20/2019-03-30 | study: EMG produced TPA metagenomics assembly of... | reverse complement strand
TTTCTGTCGGTCTTAACGGCAATATTCACCCTTGGAAGCATTGGAGGCATACTTCGGAGTGACCAATCAGCGTGCCTAGACATCCCCACTAGTCGATGCTGTGCTGCCATATCGGGTTAGCGCCATGTCATCACTCTCTACACCGTCAAGACGCGTTATGATGTTATGGTCGTGTGGAATCTGTTAGAAGAAGCAGAGAGGTAGTAACGGGAATACGAAGGAGATAACTTCCAAACTCCGCCTCTCCAACGTGGAACTTCGCAACTTGGAGAGCTCACGGTTTAAAGCCGCACCCGGATCAGTAGATAATGATCAGTCGGTCTCTTTGCTAATCTGATAGGCTATTGAGATGGGATATGCATTGAAGCATTGGAAGTGCCTGCTGCTATCGCTGATTGTCTTCGAACCTGTATCTACGTGCTTAGTACTAGAGCCAAATGTTAACCTTGGAAGTATGAACAGTGAGTAGATGAAAATGGTAAATTCGATTAATAGAATCCAACCGGAGGCTAAACCAGAGCCACCAACCAGGTGTATATCTGACAGTATACGCCAATCCCAATAAGACAGAAAAAGATCATCACACATATCAAGGGACATAGATGAAAATAGCAGTAACCAAAACAGCCCGTGCTAGAACCACATGATTCCCGCCACAAGACCAATCACCACAGCCATACAACTCCCATGGAGCTCCTGCGAGTGCCGACCAGCGGCAGCATCGGTGGCTTCCTCAGCACCAACCTTTTGCTGAGCTGGGGCAGGGGGCGGATTTGATTGGTCTTCCGGTTGGGCGGGAGAGGGGGTGGGATGGCGTATTAATGTTGTCGGGACGTCTTTCTGTTCGTCAACGTGGAATATGGACTTGACATACTCTGTCCCGGAAAGCGCCAATCGCTTTCCGAACTCAACTGCGGTGTGGCAGGCCTGCTGACACACCTTCCGGAGGGACCCAGGGAGCTGCAGCCCTGTTTCGTGCATATTGTATGAAGTTGAATGATTAGATGAGGATGTCGTGGAGGTATTATCTATATTGGGAGTCGGGGGAGTGGGTTCATTCAGGGTGATGGTCGGGTATGCGTTCGCGGAGGCCGCTGATGAGCGGTTGGAGAAGGGGACCAGGAATGGATAGTCGTCTAATTGTTGGATGAAATAGGTTCTGAATGCGCGGGCTCTCCGACTAAATGAGAATGATGATTCGCGGGCGATCGAGGAAATTCGACTTTTGTTCGCCACGGCCGTCGTCTCGCTAGCTGGAATTGCAGCGGCACCTCCTATGCGCGAGGTGCGCGAGTAAAGGTTCACACGCGATCGATGGGGCCCAGCGAGAACCCATGGTTTCTGATGGTCGTTTACGGAGTGTGCTTTCGGGGGTATTTCGGTAGCTCCATCTTGAAGAAGGGGGACCTCTGGAGAAGCAGGGTTAGCGAGATCTAGTCATCCGAATTGGGGCCGAAAGAGAAACGTACGGCGAGATGTACCGGGGTAGAAGCTGAAGTCGGCGAACTTGAGGTTGTAGATATTCGACAGCGATGGCACCAATGTGAGCAGCGAGAACACAATCAAGGCGAGGAGTGGGAGTGCGCCAGGTTTATCCAAGCCGAACCTCATCGTCCCCCTCCTGACCAGGTTTGGGAGCTTGGAGAAGGGTTTCAAACTTCGCGAGGGTCGGGGTGCAACGTGAAGTCCATGAGGGGGAATGGGGGTTTCGCGTCTCAATGCAGCGATTCACGGATCGCCAAGTCTGCAGAGCGCCGATGCGCAAGGGGAGGAGGGGAGAGGAGGTTGGTGAGATTGGTGAGGTGAGGTAGAGGGAAGAAAGAAGAAATCAAGAAATTGAAGGTCTCCCCCCGTTAGACGATAAGACGTGTCTGCACTTCTTGGCGTTTCGCACAGAGCCTGCAGATGACGTCGACCGAGTATATGTAACCCCCCAATGCGTCGACAATTGACTGACTTGAGACTTCTATCTCACACTTCAAATGTCCGCTGTCAAAAATGAAGAATGTTCCGTTTGAGTTTTTCTTCTATTCCAGGAATGTTGCCTCAGGCCACCACTTCCACCCTGGCAACGCCGATCGCAACATCCCGAAACAGGATTCGATCACTGCACTCTCACTTTTTGTTTTTCGCCCCTCCATGTGGTCTAGTGTGATATGGGCCAAGTATATATCGCCCGAGGCAACCAAATATGTGCGACATTTGTAGCTGATCGGCACGGCGCTCTGAAGTATCCTACGCCCTACAGGGTTTATACAGATCGCTCGACCCTTGGCGCTCGTCAGCGGAGTCCTGCAGGGTGAATGATTGGGCGATATGATACACTAAGATGTCGGGTGTTGCTATTTACAAGGTTTTTCTGCTGAGATCTACATCACACAAGCAAGATTGGGCGTCAGCCAGGTCCTGGGCTCGATATCGTGCTCAGGATATCCAATAGGCAGATTCTCTTGCTCTGTTCCTTATTCTCAAGCCCCGGCATTTATCCGCATTGTTCGTCTATATACATGTATCAATGTAGATCTTTGGCGTCATCGATGCTGTTTATTGACTCTAAAGTGTAGCATATGAAGGATCGGTGAAGATAAGCTCACAAGGTGACGTAGCGTAGTAGATGTACTGGAAGTTATAAAGTAGGGGATCTATCATAAGTGACAGGGAAAGCGACATTGTTAGATCCTTTAGGATTTGCTGGATTAGGCCTGTTTGTCTATGCTGACGCAAACGACGAGGGTTAACATATGCTCCTGGTAATGAAGTGGCTACATCCATGAGGTGTATTGGATCTTCTTACCTTACTTCAGCCAGATGTTCAATATTCAGAGCTGCATTGTAAACACAACCGGCCAATGTATCCTCTCTCGCATGAACCCTTTCTCTCCCGCCGTGGACCTAGCAAGCCCAACTAATACTGCCAAACCATTCTTATTTCTCATCACAAGTCTTCAACGTAACGAACTGCGCTGCCATGAGTCCGAGTATGAGGATACTCCACCGTCGAGTTTGTCGAGTCGTAGCAGGAGGTTCTCCATCAGCTGAAGAGTGTGATTGATACCATAAATCCCACGACCGAGCTTTTGCAACTCTGCAATGCTATTCGTTTCAACCGTGACTGCAGCTGGTTTATCCAAACACTCGATGTGGATTTCCGGGATCCTAACTTCATGGAGTTGTCTAAGCCAGCGTTTTGGAGTCACAGGCTGAAGTGAACGCCCAAGTCAGAGCCTCGATAGAGACCACAAATGCATATTGAGTGACATATGAGATGCGAGAGCGTATTGGGTAGCGTAATGGATAGGGAAACTATATGTTGACTTTGTATGATACTAAGGACTATATCCTGTAAGGTGAACCATGTGATTTTGTAGACGTACAAACGGAGATTCAGCGCTTTCAAGGTCCCCAGGCTTGGCGCACGTGCGCGGTTCATTGGAGAGCGCGAGCAGACGCGTGACAACGTCGATCTGGGGAATTCGAGCTAACTGGATTTAGAGGAGTATAATTTATTCTCCCTCTTCAACAACTTCAACTTTTGTGTGTGTAGTGCTTCGGACTTGATCTATTTTACTAGGCTCCTCCAGGGCTCTGATTGGCTGCGCCTACTTGATCGGCTGCCACACCCGCTGAGTGACGTGACCCAACTTTGCCCCAAGAATTTCTTCCACTTTCATGCAACGCCTTGAGGTGCAGAGGACGCACTCATGCAGTCAATTTTCTTGCTGCTGGGCCTCTCCGCCGCCATCTCTGCTACTCCTCTAGGTCAGCAGGTGCCCTTGAGCGAAACAGAGCCTGCAGGACAGGTGCTGGCTTCGCGCAAACCACTGAGTGGTCGATTTTTGCATATAACAGGTACGTTGGTGTCGCGTGCTCTCCCCCTGTGTAACCGGTTATGCTAATTACCAGCAGATTTCCATCCCGACCGCCTTTACAAACCCGGCACCTCCATCGACCGCTCGTGCCACCATGGTGTTGGACCCGCAGGATACTTTGGAGCCGAGGGCACCGACTGCGATGCACCCCTGTCCCTGGTGAACGAAACCTTCCGCTGGATCGAAGACAACTTGAAGGATGACATTGATTTTGTGATTTGGACCGGCGATTCTGCCCGACACGACAATGACGAAAAAGTGCCTCGCTCGGCCAAGGAGATTGTACAGCTGAACAAATTTATGGCACAAAAATGGATAGAGCTGTTTAGCCAGGGACAAAGCGAGGATACCTTGGGTGCTGTCTCGAAGTTATCGGTCCCCGTGATTCCGACCTTCGGCAACAACGATATCATGCCCCACAACATTTTCGACGAGGGTCCGAATAAGTGGACGAAGCGCTTTGCGGAGATATGGAAGGGGTTCATTCCGGAGGACCAGCGTCATACCTTTGTGGAGGGCGGCTGGTTCACTTCTGAGGTGGTCCCCGGTCGGCTGGCGGTGATCAGTCTGAACACCATGTACTTTTACGACTCCAACAGTGCGGTCGATGGATGCAATGCAAAGGACGAGCCTGGATACGAGCACATGGAGTGGCTACGGGTCCAGTTGAAAATCCTCCGGAGCCGAAACATGAAAGCCATCCTCATGGGCCACGTTCCCCCGGCACGCTCGAGCGAGAAGAAGAACTGGGATGAGACTTGCTGGCAGAAGTATACGCTCTGGATGCATCAGTATCGCGATGTTGTTGTTGGCAGTCTTTACGGCCACATGAATATCGACCACTTTATGCTTCAGGACAGCAACAAGGTCAAAATTGCCTCTGATGCTGACGGGGAGGCGTCTATCCGCTCAAAGGCTAACTACCTCGAATCACTCCGAGACCAATGGTCGTCTTTGCCCTCTCCTCCGACCGACGTCTTCAAGGAGTTTGATGACATCATGTCTGGCAACTATAATTCTGGCGTCACGTCCGCGAAGAAGGGCAAAAAGCACAAGAAGAAAGAGAAGAAGAAGCGCAAATTTCTCGACAAGATTGGAGGTCCCTGGGCGGAACGATACAGCCTATCGCTGGTCGCTCCGAGCCTAGTACCGAACTACTTCCCAAGTCTCCGCGTGGTTGAATACAATATCACCGATCTCGAGAATGTCGCATTTGGGGCTGATTTGACCTCTTACGAAACTCACACTACATCCGATGATCTTGACTACACAGCACATGAAACATTTGAATCAGACACCTCCACCCCAGAGATCCAAAAGAAAAAGAAAAAAGACAAGAAAAAGAAGCCCAACTTCAAAGTCCCTGAACCCCCGTCGCGAACCGCTCCCCCAGGCCCGGCATACTCCAACCAGGCGTTTTCGTGGCTGGCCTACACCCAATACTTTGCAAACCTGACCCAGATCAACCACGAGGTCGCGACAGGCCAGCGAGGTGACGACCCTCGTATCGACTTCGAGGTCGCGTATCGCACAGATGATGACGTGTACCAGATGAAGGACCTCACAGTGCGCAGCTACTTCCAACTCGCAGCTAGAATTGCCGAGGAGGACGAAGCCGACGCAGACAGCCACAGCGACTCTAGTATACGGGCAGCTGATTGGTCTGCAACAGACAAAAAGAAGCCAATCAACACTGCTTGGCGCGCTTTCCTTTCGCGGGCCTTTGTTGGATTCGAAGATATCGACGACTTGATTGACTAGGGTCCTTTCTTTTGCTCTTTTCTTTTCTTGTTGCATAGATACATAATTTGCATTTGTGGATAGAGAGACTTGTGCATGACAAGGTGTTATTACAGGTTACAGGTGGTACATGGGAAAATCCGGCTTTAGTGGATAAGGATAAACATGACATTTACTGGTAGAACATCACACAATATGACATATTTGGCGGCCATTCTAAGTTTTGCTTCTTACTTGAATGGCATTATGATCAGCATTGGTATTCTGGCGGTGTAGACTTGGGATCTTCACTATTTCCTCTACACACGATGACTACATACATCACAACTATTTAACTTCCATCCAGTGATACAATCCCTAGATAATCACACATTATTAGTCTTGATCGCAATCTTTCTATATAGGTTCATTGCTAACATGACTGCAATCCTTCCGAGGTTAAGGCGGAATGTCCGAGCTCACAGCCACTGCCAACGTGGCAGTCCGAGCTAGCAAGGTTCAGGCGCTTTTATATTAAATTGCCCGGGGACTTGGGCAGCGACTTTGTCGCTCTTTATGTACCAAAATAGCTGTTAAGTCGCTTACACTTACCACATCTTTCCGCTTTAGTGATCATTTTTGCCGCCTTTTGGTTGGCAACGTGAGGACAGACACCCGTAACGTCCTAAGCCACCAGAACATTATAGATGCTCACTTACCTACGGTGCCACCTATGCGCAGACCTTTGACCAAATTGCAGGTGAATCGCCTGCATAAATCTTCATGTCTCGATCATAAAAAGGAGGGAGAAACAGACAAGAAAACACATGGATTGATTTGGTGTAACGCTAGAGCGCATATATATGGGTGTTGTAGGCCCTAAGTTTAAATATATAGGATTCACCGGGCTCGCTGTAGGGACAGTTCAAGATTCGAAGAAGGCGCGACGTCCGAATCACCTTCAAGAAAGGGATAATAGCTGAGAATGCCCCTCCTTCGTCCTCGGAACTTGGTAACTCGTCCTCCCTTATGTCGGACCACTATCGAATCACAACTTTTTCCGGGATATGGGTATATCTGAGAACCGATTGCCTTTCCAGATCCTCGACAGCGAGAAGACAGCTGTTTTTCAGGCTCTTTGTTGTTTGTCAGATGAAGGAGCTTCCCAAAAGTTATCTGATCTCTTTCTTTTGGGCCGAGGTATTAACATGATCAGATGGGGACCGGCCTCTGCACATCAGATCGTTGAGGACTGGATGTGCGTGCAATCAGTGTCGACGCTGGTCTCGTCAGCTTTGGCCTGAGGACTCAAGAGGTCAATGTTTCCTTGACCGTTATTGGGAGGCGTGGCGCTTGAGGATCAGCTGCTGAAGAGGCAAACGAAGGCGCCATGATGCCATTGTCGCATCATCGCCTGGGCTACTGCCAGAACACGACAACGCGAAACGATTCTTGGCATAGTCAGTGAGGTTGACGAGCAACGAAAAGGATTAGAACGATGTGAGATGTATAAATGACTGGAGAGTTCGTTAGATTTGTTTTGATGAGCTTACGTTTCGTCGTCTCCATATTCTTAAGGGTTAAGGGCCACGGTGATTGCATATGTTTCTCTGGAGATTTGCAAAATGAGTGTTCATCTTATAAGATTGGATTCATCACGTTTAAGACAACCGGGAAAGGTAAGAAGTAATGCTGGATTTGAGCATCTGGAAGTCTAATCATAGCAAGACTTTGTGTATGATGTAGCGATAGTATAGTAGAATGAGGAGAAGACTACACTCTCAGTCTTTTGTTAGTGAGAACAGCATGCTTTAGGCCACTATTCCTTGCTTATTTCGCAGAGATGCCCAATTCAGACCTTGATATGCATCACGTGACATTGAAATAATCCGCATCCATGGATGAAAGCGGCAGTTAATTTACCTTAAATTTGTATACATCAGGTAGACTGGAACATCCAAGTTGCCAGCGCGGCCGAGCAAAGTTTGGCTTGATTAGCCCGACTTGGGCACTTAGCTGCTATTCTACCCGAATTGCTGGTCGCTTACTAGCCAATCCCTGTTTATAGATCCCGGCTCTTGAGCCGCCACGTAGACAATGAACTTGTCCAGATTACTGGGATTGGCATCGCAATGTGATTAGTGCATGCATCGACAACACAGAAGCCCTTGCCACTTATGCGATTGCTGCCCTTTAGGCAGAGATAGTATATTTAGTCCACTGTGGGCCTTCAATTCCAAGTCCAGCCCCCGCTCCATGCGTCATATCAGGGGAAACCTCCGTGCAGCGTGCATATGGTCTCTTTTAAATCTCTGCTTCGGTGTGGCTTTCTCCCACTGTGAATACTAACAATTCCAATCGCAGTTATAATCCCAACCAGATTGAACTGCTTCAGCTCGAGCTAGCAGCATCGCACCCGAGACAGTTTCCTTCCCCGCACAGTGCGCTGGCACCGAAAATCCTCACTCCACCTCCCTGCTTTACCGCACGATGCGTCGAGTCTCGCAACTTCTCCGTTTCCTGTCCTTGCGTTGCTAGGGATATTCCGCGTGCCCAGCCCCTCGCCATTGGGTGATCCGGCATCTGCTAGACCGAAACAGGAAATATTGATTTGGATTGATCGCGAGCACGCTGCGCGCTGTGTCGATTCCCTCTCGGTATAAGCTCGATTCTGGTGAATTTGAGCTGGAAGCCATTGGCTGTTATATACTCCGGAGATTTGCCTTTGTCGAGTGAGGCTCGACAGCTTGATTCCCGCGGTTTCGGGTATTTGGAGGTTGGTCCTCTTTCTGGTGCATACATTGGGTTTAGGAGTGATCGTCAAGATCAATTGGCTTGACGCGCCTCGGAGCATGGTGCAGGCCCTTCGTTTGCGTCTCGTTTGAAGCCCTGTTTGCCGCGCGCCTTTCCGTAAGTCATTGTTTGTCGCGTTATGCGCCTTTCTTGCAGATGTCTCTTCTCTAGCTCCCACCGGAGTTCTCCTTCCATTGCCATTCTTCGTCCCTGTCTTACCTGACTTCCAATTGCTGCATTGAGACCCGAGAGCAAAATGGCTGACGCTTCCTGTTCCAGTTCCCCGGTCTCCGCGACTTGCGCTTTATGGATGGCCTCCTCCGAAGTTGACCAGAAGGCCTTGGGCAATTTTGCGGCCGCCATGAGCCTCGAAAGCCCATACCTCTCGGCAATGTTATACAAAGTGCTCGGGGTGTCTGTCATGCTATCGAAAAAGCTGCTTCGGGCCCGCAAACTCCGGCGACTAGACACAACACGCGAAACAAGATCCCTCCAGCTGTACCACCACATCATATGGCTCTCCCGTGAGGGCCTGCTAATGTTAGAAGGCGCTATTCTGCCAATGGTGGACATGTCTGTGGAACTGAAAGTCCTCTCCTACAAACTCCGCGCCTCATTCTACCACATTTTTGTCCTGTTCCACAATCGCCCCGTCGTCCATATCGATACTGAGCCTCCAGCTCGCTTCAAACATGACTCAATATACGGCTCGGACTCCTTAACAGCTCTGGGCCCACCCGATCCTCTCCATCCAAAATCGATATTCGCCTCTCGGCCCCCAGGCCTATCCACAGTCCGACCAGTTCAGCCACCCCAACCAGCCTCCTCCTTCCTCCTCCCACCACTGGACTACACCGCCACAGCAACAGCCTGCTTCAATCATGCCGCCACCCTCTCCGACAAACTTCTCCCAGGCTCCCACCCGCTCCGTTTGTCCGTCAAGCTCGAATACGCCGCGTACCTCTATGACTGCCTCCAAGACCCGGTCGCCTGCCGACGTCTGGCAAAACAAGCAATCGCAGATGTCTACAACGCCCAAGAAGGCATGGACGACGAAGCCTTCGAAGACGCAGCAGAGATTGTCGGCGTACTAGGCAAGATGGTCAAGCGCGGCGGCAAACTGGGCAGCAGTACCGCCGCCAGTAGCGTATCACGCGGCGGCCAGTCACAGAGCCAAAGCAGAAGTAGTCGCAGCCCCAGCCATCTCGATACGAGCGTGCCTACAACTGTCTCTCCCGTTCCAGTTACGAAATCCACACCTGCTCCTCCCTCCGTGTCTGGGATGGAGCCCGCGGTCCCCAATGCGAACATGATGAATCCGATTTAATGTCTCGGTGATGCTTTACGATTAAGATGAGCGCATGCCTTTTGAGTTTAGCCTCTACGGAGGTCGTCTTTCGGACTTGAGATTTTGGGCTTCTGTATATAGCCGTGCATTTCGTTTGCTGTATCTAGATATGTGATATCATTCGATATAGTCAAATTCAATTTACCAAGGAGTTGCCATCTGGATCTTTTAACGACTTACAATGTTGCAGGATTTAATGCAAAATATCTTGAGCATGTCAGCTGCTTCTGATTTGTTGGTGAGGAAACCTGCGAACTTGTATCGCGAGGCATAACCTGCTCATCAGTGATCAGAACATACGATGACAGTCAGTAGTCTAGGTGGATCATCAGGTGCTGTATCGGGTCGGATGGGGACGCGGAGATGAACAAGGATGGCGATCATGTTGTCTTCGGTGTAACAGTTGATTTTCTGTTTGAAGATGGATTGCGATGATTTGGAATATCCTGAGGAACACATATTACTCTTCGACACTTTCGCCGCCAACATGTCTCAGTCAACAAAGGTCGTACCAAGGTATACATCTCACGCTCTATAGGGCATGCACCTCGCCCGTTCCAATGAAACAAGATGCCATCACCACAACAGGGCAGTCATATCTTATCCTGCCAGTCTATGTCATTACAACTTTGCTGAAACTTGGTGTTCACTCGCTGCGGTTAAGTTCGATTCGATGACCGGTGTTTTTCTGAGCTATAACGGACACCTCATTATAAGACCCTGGTTTTAGCCTTGAATGTCCCCTCTTAGCCAAACTGATTTGCCTGTATATTTTTCTAGCACATTCAAATCGAACTTCCACTGCCTTGTGTGGTTGAAATAGTGAAAAGATCATACTGGGAAGCTCCAAGGTCGTGTTGATAACATAACTTAACGTTCGATAATCACTTGAAGAAGACGTGTGCACATCAACAGTCAGCGGGGCATACAAACATGCTATGCCATTTACTTATCCGTCGTGGATATGATACATCGTGCAATTGTGTTGGATATAGTCGCAACACTGTCCCGGCGCGGGGAAATTGACATTCCGTGCTCCGAGCTCAGCGCCACTGACGAGCTGGGAACTTCTGTCGATCGATGCGCAGGCTTCATCGATCCGATTGAATTGCTTTTAACTTCCACAAAGTGAGACCTTTTGCTCTTTACAATCTAGTGTATTTCGGACCCGAAGAGATCTTAGACCCGCCTTGAGAGGTTGCTGTCCGCTGGCTTATACCCAAAGGAGGATATAGCCCAACCCATCTGTCCATCAATCTCTCTAGCTGGAAACAACAAGATTCAAACGGATATACCAACGCCACCATGGTATTTGCTGCGCTTTATCGTATCTACGCAGGCTTCATCAATCCTCCACAAGCTCGAAAACAGGATGACGCCATTCGGTTCGGACTTCTCGGAGCATCCAATATCGCGTAAGTAAATACTATCGGATTCTTGCAACATGTTATTCAATTCTCCTCTTTAGTCCTCCTGCCTTGATAACGCCGGCAAAGTCACATGGGGAAGTCATCGTCGCCGCCGTTGCAGCTCGAGATCGCAGTCGCGCAGAGGCGTATGCCAAGAAGCACGGTATTCCAATTGTCCATTCCTCCTATGAAGGTAGAAATCCCAAATTTATCGGAGATACCGGGAAGTTCCAACAAGCATGCTAACCTTCCCAGACCTGCTTAAGGATCCAAGCATTGATGCCGTCTACATCGCTCTTCCCAACAGTCTGCACTTTGAATGGGCTTTGCGCGCGATCAAGGCACGGAAGCACGTTCTTCTAGAAAAGCCCTCGTGCTCGAATGGCGAAGAGGCTAGGGCGCTATTTAACCACCCCTTGGTCAAGGCAGCTAATGCTCCCGTTCTACTGGAAGCGTTCCATTATCGCTTCCATCCCGCATGGCAGACTTTCATGTCACTCATCCATGACGATGCCGTAGCCGGACCGGTGCAGCATGCACATGCGCAACAATATCTTTTCAAGGGTGTCATCCCTTTCGATGATATCCGGTGGCGCTATGATCTTGCAGGTGGCGCTATGATGGATTTCGGCACGTATACTGTTAACTGCTTGCGCCAGATTCTGCGGGAGGAACCAAGCCAGGTCATTGAAGCGCAGTGGAGGGGTGTTCCGAGTTCTCAATCTGATCGGACCGAAGGGCAGCAGATTGACCAGGCGATGACCGCAACATACAAAACGGAGAGCGGTGCCACAGGGAGCATTATCGCTGACTTGGCTACGTCGGGGGGTTGGCCTTTGTTGCCTTCGTCCTGGACGAAGAATCTTCCAAGCATTGGCTGGCCGAAATGCGAGGCCGAGCTCGGAGAGAAGGAGGTGGAGTCCCCCAAGAGCGCTGACGGTGAAAAGCATTTCGTTAAGCGGAAGGTGATATTGTGGAATCATCTTGCACCCAGTGTATATCACCGGATTGACGTGGAAGATACTCACACAATCCATCGGGATGGGACTGTATTGAAAACGTGGAAGGAATCGCAAAACCTCAAGTCGTATTCCTGGCCATCTGGTGACAAGCAGGCATATGCCGGTGAAGACTGGTGGTCAACTTATCATTGTCAGCTTCATGAGTTTGTGAACAAGATCAAGGGCCGTGAGGGCTCTGGGGTTTGGGTTGATGGCGATGACAGTATCAAACAGATGGAGGCCATCGATCGAACATATGAAAAGGCCGGGATGAAGTTACGGCCCACGAGCAAGTTCGAGCTGCCGGTTTGATGTATTTTAATGTTTCTGGTAAACCGACAGGGAATGAACCTGTTGTGCTGAGCTTGGTCTCCAGTGTTAGAATAGCCGATTAGAGCCAAGCGTGAAATTTCGGAATCAAGGTATGATCTGTACAGCAGCAGTGTGAATGCGCCCAAGGAAGAAATAGTCTCGGGGGAAATGCTCTCTCGTAGAGGATGTTCTGAAAATGTCTAGTTGATTTGCAAGCCCAAGGAAAGAAATTAATATACAAATAGGCTAAACTGACTCAACCTGACTCCTGCAAGAATCCCGTGATCTATGCTCTTTGAGAGGTGAATCTCGAGACGATGTTTGTCGATAACCATGATCGGAATCATCTGCACCAAAGCCCAGAGGAGCAACGTTTCCCGAGCCATTGTCACTCCATTGGGCCTCCAGGCGGAGATTGCTATCACTGTGCAGCCTTTGAGCACCCTCAATAGTAGATGGACTTGTGCGAATAACAACAAGCAGACTGTTGAGTACTGTGAACTCCAATAATAACTTGATGCTGTAGACGACCGGCTTGTATGTTGTTTGGATGTCGAAGTGGTTGGTGTACTCGGTTGACAAAAGTGATGCGTCCAACAAGATCGCAATGGCGTTGACAACAAGAAGGTTCGTGATAACCCTCTTGCCTCGGGTTCCTTTCAGAGCCAGAACAGGTCTCAGGCTAGTCATAGTTTCCCAGATATAAAGACCGCTGATGATGGTCTCCTGAATAGCGAACCCAGCCAACTGAACACGCTCGTAAATATCGAATGGGTTATAGAAGCTCTGAATGCCGTGATTTAGCCCGAGGAAAAGGACCGTGGTGGGGATGTGTAAGGCGCAAAAGTTGAAGATGATCATTCCTAGCACCCAGCGAGAGTAGCGATCGACGCAAGTCACCAAGTGGAGTCGTGAATATAACACCACGGACTGCCCAGTGACCATAGCATACCAGCCAATGCAGATCAAAACACACATAGGAAAACTAGGGGCGAGGGCGAAGTAGCGAAGGAATGAGGTAATTGTGTGTAGAAGGATTCCCAGTGTCGATATTAACATGCTCCAGAAGTAGAGGCCTTGGCAGCGTCTGAAGGTGGTGAAGATCGCAACCATGATCTGGAGAACGTTCCAGCATGCTAATGCAAAAAGTGCTGCAATCACCATGGCAAGTGTCAGGGACACGTCAAGAGGCCCATTTTCGCCGGCCATGTTGGCAAAGGGGGGGAAAGCTCAAGTCGATTGGCTTTGCTCGACTGCGCAGGCTGCTAACCAGCTCATAGTAGCCGTAGAGACATTAAGAGAATGGGCTCCAACGGGGAGCATGGCGAGTTGAACAAAATATGGCAGGGAGACGTGGGAAAAGGAGGCACTTCAAGGGTTCTTTTGCACGCTTCTTGGCAGATTTAGGTTTCTTGGCAGGCTGGATCCGTTAGATCGGCGCACTTAGAGTTGAAGGCACACGACGGTGGCATTTACCTGCACATTCGACATTTCTATTGGAGCCACCACGCCCCTTAACTGCATACCTCGCCAACTTCTGCCAGACAACTCTGACTATCGAGTATCTGGATTTGATACTCACATTGCCTGGTAATCGTAAGAGCGCCGGTTCAAAGCCTAGATGCCTATGACGTATCGTTCGGTCTAACTTCGGTAGAATATGGGGCAAATCGCCGTCGAACCGTGGTTCAAGTTCACAAGACACTCTTGACGTAATTATGGGTTCTGGATGCGATCGTCCACTACTGTGGTCAGGAGTTGATTCGCGCTTCCAGTATTAAAGTTATTGATATCCCCGAGAGAAATAAGTCATTGACCAATAGCTGCCTCTGAACCGCTCACGGACAGCCCCCACGCCTTGGCATTGTTTTGAACAAACGAGGTCGAAGCTGAGCACTGCAGATCCATAGTAATCCATCCCCATGTGGCATGAGTGGCTTGATGATAGTGACAATCTCCATCTCACATGGGCTGTGACGACATCCCTTCGCTACCTGCTGCATTGGGAGCGATTAGCGCTCGGACGAACTGATATTCTGACTGCGGGCTTGTAAGCAAAGTCAAACCCCTGCCCAAGTGGTGACTAGGGCTTGCCGTCAACAAGCTATAAGGAAGTAATATTGTATTAAATGAAGCCATTGACTTACTTCGGAAAGTGCGAGACAGACAACCTCAAAGGCTAGATGGACACCCACATTCCCTATATAAGGTGGATCGTAATTGTATTACACCCGGAGTGTATTGTAGACTTCCGCAGAGCCCAAAGCCCAACTCAAACCAACCCACTAACCCATTAGAGGTTGGGCTTCGGGCCAGGTTCTTGAGCCCATCTTGCTAAACAGTGCAAAAATGCCTAATCACATGACTTGAGAATATTACACAATGTTTGAAGCTCGTTTGTAGACCTTATATATAGGTAATATTTATTTATTTATAGAGATGTGTACTAAATTCACGATTAAAATTATGAATTACAGTCTAAGCAATAATAATATAGTAATTTTAAAGGTTTTAGTATATCACGGGTGTTTACTAGTAATCGGCAATGCTCAATCTTCATTAACCGCCAAGACTCGGAATTTATTCAATAATAGGCTTTCGTGGGCCCATCTGGGTCCCATCGTGAGCCGGGGGGTTGGGCTTTGGGCCCGGGGGTCCGGGCGTAACGGTGGGGCTTTCCGGAAGACTAGTGTGTATCACGAAATCGTAGAAGTCCCATGACAGCCTGTATTCCGGGTCCCAGCTCAGCGGGACCCTTGGAAAGTTCAACGGGAACTATAGGTCCCGCTCA
>ERZ1673737.2504-NODE-2504-length-15252-cov-4.439297_pt1 | contig 15252 bp, 16 predicted proteins | sample MGYA00580211_ERZ1673737 | MGnify/ENA primary metagenome ERZ1673737 (study PRJEB41218, sample SAMN15661789) | gut metagenome | host: Homo sapiens | place: Canada: London | collected 2015-08-20/2019-03-30 | study: EMG produced TPA metagenomics assembly of... | reverse complement strand
GGGTTATTGGGTCTTACCATAGAAGAAGAGGGTGTTGTCTCCCATTTTGACAGGTGAGGGGTGAGGATTGAGCTGGGTTGTCGGGATGTGTGATCGATGAGATGGGATTCTTTGGAGAAGAGAAGACGATAAATCGGTGAGATGAAGGGATAGAAAAGACAAAGAGAAAGAGAAGCGAAAAACATATATACAAAGAGAGAGAGAGAGAGAAGAAGCAGTGACGGTATAGATATAGTCCCTTATCGATAATGACAAACATGCACAGCTGGCTTCATCCGCCCTTCTCTTCCTCCATCAACAATGCATTCCTCCTTGAACCGCGTACAGTCTGTCTTCGGATTCTTTACCACTGTCGCGCTGGTGGTGAGCGCACTGGCCGCAGTGTCAGTTCTGCTCTTCCCAGCAGATGCTGCCACGGCCTCAGTACAGCTGAAGAACGTACAGGTGTAAGTTCGCGACTCGGCCCCCAACCAACCCTCTCTACACGCATACACATCGGTACTATTAGAAAAGGAAAGAAGAAGACCAATTTACTAACCTCCAATTCCCAAACAACAGCGTCAAAGGCAGACCACACTACTACTCCACTAAACGCGAAGAATACGCCCAGCTCCGGTTCGACCTAGACGCAGACCTAAGTCCCCTCTTCAACTGGAACACAAAACAACTCTTCGTCTACGTCTACGCCAGCTACTCCTCCTCCGACAAACCGAACTCGCAAGTCCGCAACTCCGAAGCCATAATCTGGGACACGATCATTGAGGCCGCGCCCTCGCCCTATTCCTGGGATATCCTGAAAGACGAAATCCTTGCCCGCGTGCCAGAATCAATCACTCCTTCGGCGGCGGCTGCTAAGCGGCGCATTAAGAAGCGCGCTGGTGCTGGGAAGTCTACTTCTAAGACCGCGGCTGCTAAGAATAAGAAGAAGAATGATGAGGCGGTGACGCCTGGTCTTCTTCGGTTACGGGGTCAGAAGGGCAAGTATCAGATTAGTGATATTACGGGGAGACTTGCTGAGCGTCAGAATGTGACGTTGCATGTTGGGTGGAATGTTCAGCCTTGGGTTGGGGCTTTGTGGTGGGCTCCTAATACTGGGGCTGTGCCGCGTACTGCTGGGACTATTGTTTCCAGTGAGGCTTTTGATTTCCCCGAGTTGAAGGGGAATAAGAAGGCTGCTGCTGAGGCCAAGGTGAAGGAGAGTCCATAGGTGTATGGTGTATGGTCTTCTTTGGTAATGTTTTGCCGTCACCCAGTCATCTATTAAATTTCGAGTGAGATACGAGGATATAGAATCGAGCCATTAAGAATTGGATTTAGTCCTTGTTATTTCATTGCTTGCACGAGAAGAAGAGTCATTCCCGAGAATCAAGGGCGGACGCTATGAAGAGACCTGACAATAAGTATTCGCCGAGAAAGGTTAAAAAGAGTGGTTTCGTTGTCGAGAGAGCTCAACAACGGGTCTCGGGTGATTGCAGAAATCACATAGTACCGTAGCCCCTATCGGCAGGAGCATGCGTCGGGGAATGCGCATGATGACCTCCGTTTTGGATGCGAGTAGAGTAGACACCCGGGGCTGGTCGTTGGGCGGTCCGAGTTAGGGGATCGCGGTTGCGGCGGTCGTAGTAGACGTACTCTAGGTAGAAGGCATGGATGTGACCGGGGAAGTAGCTGTCAGAAGTCACCGGTTAGTTTAAAAATCTGGCGAATTTGAGTTCGTTTGATAATGGACTCACCCGAGGATAGTGAGGAGGACGTTGATCCAGAAGTCGACGCCGCAGCCTGAGATGAGGAAAACCCCCAGGGGAGGAACTGGTGGTTGTTAGTATCTGATTCTTGTCATTTCTGGGGTGGAGGCCGGCAAGAGAGTTGACCATGACGGGTCCTTTTTTGAGGGGTAATTCCAGGCAGAAACACAAAGTAGTCCCAGACCACTTACTGAATAATGTGATGACGATCAAACAGAGCATCGAGCAAGTGCCTGCCATGGTGGTGGTTGTAGGTTCGGTATATTGTTGAGGTTTGGGGGATCGCTTGACCTGGGTAGTAGCCAGAAAACTGAGGAAGAGGATTGCGAAGAGGAGAAGGAAGATATAAATAGGATGTTGTCATCGGCAGGGGAGTTAATGCGTTTCATGGTTGTCCAACTCGTGTAGGGCTGATAGTTGGCTGAGACATTCCATTCGCTGCCCAAACGTCGATCGGGGGATGCTGACGTCATTCTGGGTTGTGGCGTATGTGGCGGTGCGGGTACAGGATACACAGGTCAGTACAGAGTACATAGATAGGCAAGTACTAGAAGTACGGGGACTCCTTGTCCACATCACACCGCATCAATTGCCGCTCGAGTGGTAACTTGCTCGTTCTTGTTGCCAAGCTTTGAGATCTGTAGGAAGGCATCCACACCGTACCCCTCCAGACTATGCAGCTCGAGACTGCCCGCCCAGTACTCAGCATACACCCGACTCATAGGCAAACCCATGCCCAGACGGAGATTTGGTGGCCGTGACGTCAGGGTGTCCAGGGATCCTTCGTGGTATGATTCCCGGTCGGTCTGTTTGCGCTCGTGTGACACCTGCAGCTCCTGCATTGTAGCCGCCATTGCAGGGACTTGGCCGAGGTTTTCCAGCCGGGACTGGGTGCGAGGCCCCTTGCTGAACGACCAAAGATATGGGAGGATCTCTCGTGGGATTCCGCCTCCCTGGTCTGAGATGCGCATTATTACATGCTGCGGAGTCTCGCACACGAGCACTTCGATGGGAGGCGGGGGTTGTGATGAATGCTGATATTTCTCCATGACTGCTTGCACGGAGTTGCGGAGAAGCTCTCCGATGATATATTCCAGATGGCTGAGGATGTACGGGAAAGTGGCGTCCACATGGCCTTGGACGGTGATGGCAGGTATCTGAGTCGACTCCGTGCTCTTGCGCATCAGCTCTTGTGCAACCATTCCACATCGTTCGACCACCTCCTTCGCTTTGCACTTGAGGAACACTTCTCCCACGAAATCGGCGTTCATATCGGTTCGATCGTGTGAATCAGGGAAATGCCACGGTGAGTTGAACGTCTCGGTCAGAGCTAGGTGCTGCTCAGCGATGACTCGACGGGAGATTCTCTATCATAAACCAATCATGTCAGTTCAATAGCAGCTCAAGCCAGGATCATATGCACATACCGCTCGCAGAAGCGTGTTCATCAACCTATCCATCTCATCTGCGGGGGCGAGATTGCGGCACTCCAATACGCCCATAGCTAGGTTGGGAATCGCGACCAAATGCTCCTTGAGCATTCCCCGAAGGATATCACAGAAACGATCATTATCTTCGAGGCTGCAAATCTCAGGCACTACCCGAACCGTCTCAAACGCTTTGTAGTACAATTCATACACGAGGGTGAGATGCGGGTTGGCAACCACCACATAGGGCAGCTGTTGGATATCTCGCAGGCGATGTGCAAGGCTGTTCCACCACCCAGTTAGCTCCCACATATCTCCTCTGGTGTTTCCCACGACATACCGAGTTGGTAGCTCCGTCCGCACGTAGTTCGCCGAGCTAATGAGGCGCGGTTCGGTTAAGGTACGACCAAAAAAGGTCAACTGTCGCAGACTGATAGGGCGAATAGCTCGCTCAGCCCACCTATTCAAACATACAGCGTCAGCATTACTCCCGGGATACGTTTCCGAGAAGGTCTTGAGTCATGCGTACTCATCGACAGCAGAAACTGGCCGCCAGGGTGGCGGGCTGTGGGCTCCTGAGTAGCATCGTATTGGTAGAGACTGGAGTACATTCCAGCTCCGAGCTGAGTAACTCGACCGCATTGTGCTCCATGCAAAAGAGTATCTCCAAGTGTTCTATCGCATCTCCAGATTTTGGGGTCTCGGGCGGTGAGGCATTCCTGCATGTGACGTGCCACACTGGGGATCTTTGGGGCATTTCTGCTTGTTTGTTTGGATTCTTTTTATATTCTTTATATTTGTGAGCTCACACGTTACATCTTACTGTTTAGTGCTATTTATTTCACTTGACCGATGGAGAGTAATCCTAGGGCTACTGCTATTAGCCTCGGATCAAGAGCTGCACATGGTTGAGCTAGCCGATGAGGATCTGAGGGGGCTGGTATTTGCAGAGGATCCAAAGGCACAAGTGATGTTATAGTCTTGCCTATGGGCTTGGCTATAGCTAGGCATGTACTAGGAGATCAGGATCAGGGCTTGATATACTCCCATACCTTGATTTGAAGGGGTCCACTGATACTCGCAACATCCCCAAGACATCTAACTCGCCTAGGTTACTACTCTCACACCTGTTTACTGTAGAAATAGAGTAATTGCAAAGTCACCATATAAGATAAATATAGAAAAACTACAAACAACCTTGCAATCGAGCTCTTTTGCTCTCTTTGTATAATAACGAAGGTCCACTGATACTGCCGAGTCCTCGCTCCGCCACCGTTAGCTCCGGCTCTTATTAGTTCTGCAGGTTCAGCACATCCTCCACCACTCTGTACTATTCTTCCTTTCTTCTTTACTTTCTCTTAAAAATCCTCATATTCAAGCCGACTGGTCGGGAAGCCGCTTTCCGCGATGGAAAACGTGAGCGACCGTGCCCCTCAGTGTCGTCATTGCGCTAACCCTGCCAACAGCTCGCGGAGAACGACATGCTTGTCGACGACTATGAGCAGTATCCCGCCGAAAAGACCGATGTCGTCGTCGTGTCTCGGTCTGCCTCCGACGAGCCCGACTCGACGCCAACTGCCGATGACCGTACGTTCTTTGTTGCTTCCCCTTCCCAGCCAAAGCAGACAAACATAAGCGAGTGTGTCTGGGTTGGGACACAAAGCGACCGAGGGGCGCCCAGATGAGGTCCCTCGGTCACACTTCTCTCGCTCTGTTTGTTTGGTTACACTGTAAATCGACATGGTAGCTAACCAAGAGCCTCCGATGAAAATAGATGCGGCGATGATGGCCCGGGTCCTCCCCAAGAACACCGATCTCGAAACGCAAGATGAAACTTATAATACATGGCGTCTATCCGATTGGCGGAAGATGGAGAAGAAGTCTCACGGCCCGGTCTTCCAGTGTGGTGGCTCGCCTTGGTGGGTGCTTGAAATCTCTTGGCCGGAGAGGCTCTATACCGACATTGGCTCTGACTCGTGAATAGGCGCATTCTGTTCTTCCCTTACGGTAACCACGCCGAACATGCCTCGTTCTACCTCGAACATGCGTGGGAGGGAGAGCCCCCGGAGGGCTGGTACGCCTGTGTGCAATTCGCTCTTGTTCTCTCGAACGTGAACGATCCTTCGATTTACGTGCATCACGGTAAGAGGGTTGAGTCTTGGAGAAATTGAGTAGCAAGATTAATATAAACTTTAGTTGCAACCCACCGTTTCACCGCCGAGGAAGGTGACTGGGGTTTCACCCGATTCTACGATCTCCGAAGTCTGTTTGCCGATGCGTGGGAAGGCAAATCTGTCCCGCTGGTCCAGGACGATGAGGCCAATGTCACAGCCTACGTCCGAGTGGTGAAAGATCCCACGGGTGTTTTGTGGCATAGTTTCCAGAAGTGCGTTTTTCCCCCAGAATCTCGGCAATACAAGAGGCTCACCTTTTCTTAGTTATGACTCGAAGAAGGAGACTGGAATGGTTGGTTTGAGGAATCAGGGAGCTACCTGCTATCTCAACTCACTTCTGCAGTCGCTTTACTTCACAAACGCTTTCCGCAAGGTAAGAAAACTAGTCTGGAATGCGCTTGATGAGTCTGACCAATATCTAGGCTGTTTATCAAATACCGACTGATCAGGAAGCTTCGCGGGAGAACAGCGCCTGGGCCCTTCAGAGATTGTTCTATAACTTGCAGACCAGCGACACTGCAGTCTCGACTACCGAGCTCACAGCATCTTTCGGTTGGCAATCTAGCCAGATCTTTGAACAGCAGGATGTACAGGAGCTCTCGCGAAAGCTCATGGAGCGATTGGAGCACAAGATGAAGGGCACTGTAGCCGAGAAGGTTCTGCCAGATCTGTTCGTGGGAAAAACAAAAACATATATCTCCTGCATTAACGTCGACTACGAGTCTTCTCGCGTGGAGGATTTCTGGGACATTCAGCTTAACGTTCGAGGCAACAAGACCCTAGACGACAGTTTCAGAGATTACATCCAGGTCGAGACTCTTGAGGGAGAGAACAAGTACGACGCCGGGCAGCCGTATGGTCTGCAAGACGCCAAGAAGGGCGTCATTTTCGAGAGCTTCCCTCCAGTTTTGCACCTTCACCTCAAACGTTTCGAGTACGACCTCAACTTGGATATGATGGCCAAGGTCAACGATCTTCACACATTCCCCATGGAATTTGATGCCGCTCCTTATCTTTCCGAGGGTGCTGACAAGTCGGAGTCTTGGGTTTACCAATTGCACGGAGTCCTCGTTCACAGTGGTAACCTGGATGCCGGGCATTACTATGCCTTCATCAAGCCCAGCAAGGATGGCCACTGGTACCGCTTCGATGATGACCGAGTCAACCGCGCTACTGACAAGGAAGTCCTGGATGAGAACTACGGCGACTCCCAGCAGCGCACTAACGGAGCGACTGGAGGCCGGTCTGCCATTCGCACAAACAACGCTTACATGCTGGTCTACGTTCGAAAGACGAGACAGGATGACGTTTTCTTCCCGGTCACAAAGGATGATGTGCCCGATCACATTGAAAAGCGTCTATCCGAGGACCGAGTGGAGATGGCGCGTCGCAAGAAGGAGAGGGAAGAGGCGCATCTTTACATGAACGTCGGTGTTTTGACTGACGACACGTTCAAATCACACCACGGTTTTGATCTGACCAGCCCAGACTTGCCCGCCGAGGACCCAGCAGTTCCCAAGCAGTACCGCACTCTTCGAGCCAAGAAAGTGAAGGAATTTGCACAAGAAATTGCTGAGGAACAGGGTATCAAGCCGGAATCAATTCGATTCTGGGTAATGGTCAACCGCCAAAACAAAACCACCCGGCCTGATCAGGTAATCCGTGATCAAGAAGTGACTCTTGAAGAGGCGTATAACAAATTCGGCACCAAGGGCAATCTCTTCCGGTTGTGGATGGAGGTGGCGTCGTCTCCTGCCGATGAAAAAGCGTGGTCCGACAGCGAATCGATCCTTATTTTCCTGAAGAACTTTGATGTGGTGACCCAAACTTTGTCTGGTGTGGGATCTGTCTATGTCCGCAAGAGCCAAAAAGTGAGCGAACTTGCCTCGACGATTCTTTCCAGGATGAATTGGCCGGCCGGTACCGATTTCTTGCTCTTTGAAGAGATCAAACACAACATGATCGATCTCATGAAGCCCAAGCCGACTTTCCAGCAATCCGAGATTCAAGATGGCGACATCATCACTTTCCAGCGCACAGTGAAGGAGTCAGATCTGCCTCCTACGGCACTATACACGGATGCTCGCCAGTTCTACGATTACTTGTTGAACCGCATGGATGTCACATTCGCCCCAATCAAGGCCAATGAAGGTGACGAGTTCACTTTGACTCTCAGCCGCAAGATGACCTACGATCAATTCTCCAAGAAGGTTGCCGAGCACCTCAAGGTGGAGCCTACTCATCTGCGGTTCGCCCCCGTCATGGCCAGCACTGGCAAGGCCAAGCCTTTCTTCAAGCGGACCATCAACCAGAATCTTTCTCAAATCCTCAATGGTCAATACGGTGCTTATGGTTACACCATGCACCGCGCAGATGCTTTATACTACGAGGTTCTCGATATGGCCCTGAGTGATTATGAGAGCAAGAAATTGCTCAAGGTGACATGGCTCCCTGATGGAGTTACCAAAGAGGTTCGTTCTATCCTTTCTCAACTAGGCCTGTGCCGACCTATGACTAACATGAGAATAGGAAAATGTCGAGGTTTTGGTTTCTCGCAGCGGCACTGTGTCCGATCTCCTAGCTGCCCTGCAGCAAAAGTTGGACCTCGGTGACGAGGCGATCCGCGTCGCTGAAACTCACGGTGGAAAACAGTACAAGGAGCTTCGGGATGACCAGAATATTTCGGCCATCAATGACTACGCCACGCTGTGCGCTGAGAAGATCCCCGCCGAGGAATTGAACCTCGAGCCGGAGGACCGGGTTATCAGCGTGTTCAGCTTCGACCGCGAGCCAAACCGCACACACGGCATTCCCTTCAAGTTTGTTGTCAAGCCGGTATGTTCTTCGTTCGTTTTAATTAACCAGCCAGAATACTGACCAGGAACAGGGCGAACTCTTCGCCGAGACAAAGAAACGGCTTTCTGCCCGGACGCAGATCAAGGGCAAGAACTTCGAGAAGATCAAGTTCGCTGTTGTTCCCCGGGCGTCATTCTCAAATGCGAAATATCTCGAAGACGGTGAGTCACTATACTTCTCAACCTCATGCATTAATACTAACATCTTCCAGGCGATATCCTGTCAGACGTCGCAAGCGGCCCGGATGACTTCCTGGGTCTTGACCACGCCAACAAGAGCCGGAGCTTCTGGGGCAAAAGTGAAGGGTTCTTCATTCGGTAAAGAAGTCATTATTCCATACTTTCTTCATGGCGCTGGGGGTTACAAGTTGGGGGAGGACTGAAAGCTGCGATCCGGTACATGAGCAGCAACGGTCTGATGCGATGATCATGTCTCTTTCCTTTGTCTTTGTGTAAGCTTTTATGTAGCCAGCCCACGTAGAAGACAATACAGTCTATATGATGTCTCTTGAGTTCGGTTACTCATGTGTAATATGTGTACAGTACCTACAGCAGACCGATATATGCGGAAGTTTGTTTGGCTGCAAACAAAACAAACACCGGAAGTCAAAGCTGGCCAGAACCTCCTGACGCGAATGTCAACCCTCCGCCATCACCAAATAATTCTGTCACAATGCGGTTTGCTCTCTTCGCCGGCTTGGCGTCCCTCGTCTCCTCCGTGACTGCCACTGCCCTCACCTACAAGCTCGAGGCGAATGAGAAAGCATGCTTCTTCACCAACGTTGACCAGAGCAACGCCAAGGTGGCATTCTACTTTGCTGTACGTCCAATTGGCTTTCCGACAATATTGCGTTTATCCCGAGTGTCCTCTTCAATGGACTAGGCATGCATCATGGAGACCGCCCGCTAACATTGTACGCTGCAGGTCCAATCCGGCGGATCCTTCGATGTCGACTACACCGTCACCGCACCGGGCGGCAAGATCGTCCTAGACGGAACAAAGGAGCGCCAGGGTGATTTCGTCTTCACTGCCCAGAGTGTTGGCGAGTACACCTTTTGCTTCAACAACGAGATGTCGACTTTCGCCGAGAAGATGGTCGATTTCGAGATTGCGGTATGCCACAACCACCATCCCCACAACAAACCAGACCCTTCCGAGTCTATGGAACAGAGAAATGGAAATAAGTCAGCAGATACTAATCCATCGTAAATCCAGGTCGAGAATGAACAGCGTGCCCAACTGCCCTCTCGCCAAGGCGCCAGCCCCGAACAAACCACCAGCCTGGAGGAATCCATCTACAAGCTCTCCGCTCAGCTGTCAACCGTCTCCCGCAACCAGAAGTACTTCCGCACGCGCGAGAACCGTAACTTTAGTACCGTGCGGAGTACCGAGCGCCGTATCTTCAACTTCAGCGTTATTGAGTCTTTGATGATGGTTTCCATGGCGGCGTTGCAGGTCTTTGTTGTGCGCTTCTTCTTCCAGGGTGCCCGGAAAGGTATGTTCATTCCCTATTCGTTGGTTTCCAGTCAGGCATATATGGATAAAGGGTTCGTAATAACATCTCTTTAGGTTACGTGTGATGTGAGCATGAGTAATAATATGATGCATTTACTACAATTATGTCTGGCGTGTTGGCCTTGTGTCTTTTTCCTTTTCCCATCTTGCGATCTATTAGGTGTCTTTGTCCGTTTGGACTGAAAAACAGGAAATTATGCTCGATATGACATGTACTTTCCCGACTTTCCGTTTACAGTCGATCTTCTGGGTCTGCCCTGCTTGTTATTGGCAGGGGGCCGCCCCCGAGGGCTGTGTCGGAGGACGAACAACGTACTGTAGTTGACATCGAGACAGGTTGATCAAGAGTTGGTTCGAGGGTTGGTCGATGCAGGCTGGTTGTGGTAGCTATGCATTCCCTTGCTGTGGAGTTAATGTGAGTGGAGCCACTTACTGACAAGCATCTTGACAGCAATCAGTCGACGCTGGATCTCGGGAACAGGTGTATCTGAGGGATTGGGATGCTCAATGCTCATTCTTGCCAGAAACAGGTTTCCCGCAGGATGGGAGATGATGGGAGCTCTCCGGTTGGAGGATGGCATGGTCTGTATCTGAGTCGAGACCGAGTATCCAGGGCGACGGCTCCATGTCTATGGACAAGACCGGTTTCTTGCGTCAAATCAGATTGTCTTCTGCGGAGATGTTAGTGTCTCCTGAGTTTGTCCACCGTGAGAGCAGTCGGGGAATACTTGATGCTCAATGCTCGCGGGGATAGAACCGGTTTGTGTTCGAAAGAAAGTCACCGACGAGGAGGCGGAACAGTCCATCCCCGAGTCGAGACCGAAGAACCAGATTGAAATGGTTGGGATACCGAGGAGAAAAGCGGGTTCCTTGCGTCAAATTGTCGTTGTGCCTTCAGACCAGTCCCTCGCCGATGTCCCCTGATTCTGACTGCCATGATACATGTGCACTCACCGTAGTTTGATGCTGCAGACCAACGAGCGGGAATGTTTGATATTCGCAAGGTAAGGAACGGAACCGGTTTATTCGAGGAAATTCTCCAGCGAGGCAAGCAGGCGAGAGAACCCACCTCCAGGTCGAGACCAAAGAGCCAGACCAGAATGGTCGACATACCGATACGAAAAAAGCAGGTTTCCTACGTCACGTCGATGTTGTCCACTCCCACAATGATCACTACCTTATCAATTTGTCCATTATGATACCTGCGCCTTCACTGCCGTTGGATACTAATGACCAACAAGCGGGGACAGGCGATGCTAGCAAGAATGGACCGTTTGTGTCCGAGAAATTCTCCGACGAGGAGGCGAGAATGTCCATCGATGAGTCGAGACCGAAGAATCGAGTCGAGAGGAGGTAGAGAAGGTGAGGTGTCGACGTAACGGCGGATTACTTGCGTCAGGTCGGCCCTGTCGTCCAGATGTGATCAAATATGATGCCTGAGGGTTGCAAGCGTGAGTAGCGTATGTCCTGAAAAATCGGTGAACTCTAGTGCATTGATTGCTGAGACGATCAATCCGATATCTGATCCAAAAACAGGTTTTTTGGCTGGTCAGGTACCTGGACGACATTCGGGAGCCATCCGACCCCTGGCTCAATTGCTGGGAAAACACGAGCGGCCTGTGACACGAAACAGTCCTAGCGAGTATAGTACGGTACTTTTTTGCTTCAATATTCGGGGTATTCAATCTTACCGGTGATCTCATATGCTATCCGAAAAGGCAGTGATATCATCTAATATGGGATGAGAGACCAGCCTCAAAGTGATAAAATGTGTTGATCGGCATGCATTTTGCCTTTTGGGCATTCTGGCGTTTCTCATAAGCAAAAGGGGCATGCTAGTGGTGGTCCATTTCCACACGTAACCGAGATATAGTGAAGAAAGTGGGCTGTTCTAAGGACTAAGATTGGTCAATACGCTAAAGTGTAGACAACACAGGCACGTTGAGGTGTCTCGTGTCTCGTGTCTTTGTCTGATGGAACTTCGGGTATGCAGTTGATCAGCTCTATGCTGTCATCTCATCTCTGTGATCAGACCCTACATGGTATGGTTCAAGCCCCATCGGCTCCACAAGTTCCTTTCTACTTACGACATAGTACAGAATTGCGCCGACTTTGGTATCACATGGCATCATAGTCTCCATTTTGCAATCTGTTCAATACGAGAGTATACAGACTGCAGCGGATAACCCTTAGCATATGACGAAACAGTTCACTGATGCTGTTCTAGACCCCAGCTGGGATATACGGATTCCTCCCGATGACCCAAGAGAAAGTTCTCTCAAAAATGGGGGAAGGTTAGGTAGCGGATGGATGATACCCCGGAGATTTCTCTGATGTGGTTGTGTTTCCCCCAGATGAGACATCCCTTGTGTCACAGATATACGGATCTCAACTGCTATCGTAATTGGTAGCTCCCGATCTCCATGGTGATATGGTAATGGGTATCTCGAGACCATCGCAGTCATGTCGATCGGCAATTCGCCTCCCCCGCTGGCCATTAACCTCCGTCCAGGGATTTGGGATGGCAAATGATCTTCCCAGACCCGTTCTATGCAAACACCCCTGTCACTCGCACGCTGCATCCTCCTGATTCGTACGACCAATTGGTTGTTTCCGCTGGATCACTGGCTTTGGACTGTCTTTGGATTAAAGCTTGCATACATTGTACTCCATAGTGAGGATTGTGATCTCAACTGCCGTGTGGCACGTTGCTGCTGAAATGTTAATGTACTGTCCCATGATATCAAATCTCATCTAATGTACCCCGTTACACATGCATGAGTATCACTATAATAGACTAATCCAATATGCGAAGTATATCGGCAGTATACTGAAGGCGGTGTCTGTCTTCGGCGCTAAGAGGCAAATCCCTCCATGGATTGCCCTCTCTCTGCTGTCTTTTCCGCAGTTGAATGAGAGCTGTCCCCCACTATGACTGTCTCCACTGTTTTGTATAGGTCTCTTCGCTTTCGCTCATGGGGCTCAAGCTCCATCTCCGCAAGTCCCAGTTTTGATAGCATTCACCAAATCAATTTGAGGTTGTTTTGATTTCTTCGGTTTTCGCATTCGGGGTCATGGTCCCGATGAGGCGACAAAGCATCAACTGCTCGGATCGCCCCGATGCCTGGAGGGTATGACGTCGCAGGCTCCATTCGTGAGCCTCACGCAACGTTCTTGCGCCACAGGCGCTGGACTGCGTCACATTTCATGCAAACCTCATATCTACAATGCACGTCAAGTCGACTACTGTACGTGTATTTGATTTGGACGGATCGAGTCCTCTATACCCCCGCGGAAGAACAGTGTGTTTTCCACTGATTCGGCCCCAATTCACCGAGGATGTCCGCATTATTTCCATTTAGCCAAAGAGAAAGTTTCTGCAATGCAGAATGCACCGCACTGATCAAAAGCAAAGACCATGATAGTCATCAGTTGTGAATTATTTGGGAAACGTCAGGGCGAAGATCTGCAGGGGACCAGACTTCAATGACGCCGATCCCAGTACGCTTCCGACACTCAGTGGTCCATCTGCATTCCCCAGTGACCTCATCGGAGCACTCTGACCCATCCACCGGTGGGCCTGGCTCAAGATATCGTCGGGTGTTCACCAGTCTCCATGAGCATGTGGAGCTGGACTATTTCATAACGTTCGCTGATGATGGTGTACCCCCACAGGCCGTCGAGAGTCACCTTTACCGATCTCTAAGGGCTGGGGGAAGCCCGATTCTCTCATGATGTAGGGGTATTATCCCCTTTCAGCCAATGATGTCACCATACTCCGCTCGCTGTAATCGGTGGAGTTTCTCTATTCGAATTTCCCATGGATGCGTTCAGGAGAAATTAAGCAGCCTATAGACGTATCAGAGGTCCTACACAGCTGCCTTTCGCTCCTTCGATCAACCGATGAGATTTCATCCTCCCTTGTGGAACCGCTATGTCTTTATATATAACCCTTGCTCGCAAATTGGCTTCGGATTTAACCCATCTCTTCCCTTGTCTCCTCTGATTCGCCCCCATACCACACACACTTTACAGTATTCTGGTCCGTACCGTTGAATATTCAGGTCAACCTTAGCCAACCGTGATCATTCTTCTTCACATCTTCCTCTATCTTCAGTCAAGTCACTTGACAAAACCAAGAATACAAAGGTGAGCATGCGGTTTGCACCTGAAACATTAGGACTGTGGGTTTTGTCAACGATGCGCCCATAAAAACCTTTTCGCACCCCGCGATCGCCCTCTTGTCGGCCTCGTCTTTGCTTTACTCGGAATCCACGTCACCGGCGGCGCATGCTGTTAACACAGTGCCTAGCCCCTGCGAGCAACTTATGCTGATTCTATAATTTATTAGACATTTCCCACCATGAATCAAGCTCAGATGCAGCGCACTGAAAACATGAACATGTTTAACTCTGGCTCGGGTGGAGTGAACAATCCGTCCAACGAGACCATGATCGAGTCTTACCAGGCTCTGGACCCTGCCGGCGCTTCGCTGGGCGACTATAACCGGTCCATGCTGCAGTACACTCAGCGCCAGATGTCTACCTTTGTTGATATCGATGACTCTCACCGCAGCAAAGGATCTAGCAGCCGCAGTAGTCAGAGCAGCGGCCAAAGTGGTCGCAGTAGTACCTCCGGACTCGCTCGCCAGGCCAATGGACCTCCAACATCTGTCAAACATGCTGCTCACATCGCTGAGAACAAGGTCTCTGGCCGCGACATAGCTGCCAATTCCGAATTTTAGGTCTGCGCCAGACTAAGGTATTTATTTGTCTTTGTTCACAGTTTTGAACATTGCTAACTATTATCTAGCCTCATCGCAATATTCTCTGAAGTTTTTGGATGCCCCATTGACGAGGGTGGTTCATTAGAACCATCGACTGGCTGTGTTTCCGTCAATATTCCCTGTCAGGCACTGATTCTACGGAGTTTATGAAAGTCGCACGGGAGAGCGTGCGCTTGAACGATGAAGCGAATTCCCGGGTTTGATATTGTTGTCTCCAGCGCCAGTCGGGGATCTGCAAATTGTCAATTCCCTTTACCCATGCCCCTTCCCTTTTTGCCCACTTTCGCCTTGCATAGCTTTTTTTCTGGATGTCTATTGATCCCACGCCCAGCGTTCTACCTCCGATTCATTCTATGATCGGAGCCTAGTCGCACATGGTTTATTGCGAGCGTGCATTAACCCTAGGACCCTGGTCGTGAATCATTGCTTCCATTACCCCCATTCCCCAATTCCACCCACACAGACCCAACACCACGCTGATAGAGTCAAGACTCACTGGTATGGCTCTGTGCTCTCTTCTCTTCTTGTCATTCACTTGGCTTTGTCATTTATGACTGTGTCGGTGTCCCTTGGCGGACTTGTGATCAGTCCAAACAGATATTTCATTCACACCATCAGCCCCTGGGGCGTGGGTGTACGAGCAAATCTTTCTTTTTGCCTGCTATTACTCCTTGAAGAAATACTGGCTAGTACACGACGGTATTTGTACCCTTGGCAGTGAGCGAGCGATTTCTTCTCTCTGGTTTTGT
>ERZ1673737.2494-NODE-2494-length-15306-cov-3.748803_pt1 | contig 15306 bp, 19 predicted proteins | sample MGYA00580211_ERZ1673737 | MGnify/ENA primary metagenome ERZ1673737 (study PRJEB41218, sample SAMN15661789) | gut metagenome | host: Homo sapiens | place: Canada: London | collected 2015-08-20/2019-03-30 | study: EMG produced TPA metagenomics assembly of... | reverse complement strand
CTTGCGGGCACGTGGGGCGAGATCGGCCTGCCCCTTACGTCTCTCTGACTCTAACGGCGTGATAGGCTACGGATCGAAAGGCGAGCGACTGGTAGCCGGCGTTGTCCCTATTTCCGCCGACAAGACCAAAGTCCTCATGATCCAATCCGCCGGACCCGGAGGCTGGGTACTCCCCAAGGGTGGATGGGAGCTGGACGAAAAAACCGCCGAGCAGGCTGCGTGCCGCGAGGCCTGGGAGGAGGCCGGCGTGGTGTGCGTCGTGAGCCGCGACCTGGGTCTCATCCCGGACATGAGGCCCTCCGGCCTCCTCACGGCGCAAGCGCCAAAAGCCTCATATCAATTCTTTGAAGTCACCGTGGAGCGCGAAGAAACCGAGTGGCCCGAGATGCACAAGCGCAAACGGCAATGGGTCTCATACTCAACGGCGGCCACGGCACTCGCAAATCGACCCGAGTTATTGGAGGCGTTGAATCGCAGCTCCTTGAAGCGGTAGCCCCCCGCATGCACAAACAGTTCTCTACTCTACTCTCCTCTACCAATCTCCCATCTCCCGTGCATCTAAGAGAACTGCCTCCAACCTTGATGACTCGACATGACCAACTCCAAAATTACGGTGGCTTCGTCGCTTCTACTATTGGCTTCGTCTCCTTTAGTCTCCTTTTTGCATCCTCGACGGGCTGCCGCTACCCGTCTGTTTCGTGATTTGATTTGTGCCTTTTGCTTTCGCCTTAATAGACACCAACAGGAGGGCTTTGCAACAGCCAGTGACTCCTTGCTGTCTCATTCAATGTACATTGCTTACCTTGCTGATGCCAGGAATGAGCTGAGATCGCATTGCGCTCAGTTCTAGGCATGAGGTGTTGAATGCAGCATCTACACCAAACGTTACCAAATGTGAAGCACTTCTTCCACTCTCCAAACAAGGAAAGTAACAAGGAAGCACAAAGAAATGAGAACCCAGACGTAAAATCAAACACAGCTAGTAGTAGGTACCTACGTAGTTAGTTGTAATTTATGCCCCAAGTCAGGCACTTTGACTGCGTGTCCCGATTAGGCAAAGCGCAAAAAGCTGCCTCCGAGGAGCAAATCCGCGATCTCGTCCACTCCGGCTCCAACCACGCGCCCGTCTTCTCTACCACAACACATTTGGTTACTCTTTCGTTCTCCATCTGTTTCAATTACCTTCTAACCCCCATCTCTGTCTACTTGAACACCGCGCCAAGGCACCAGCTCCAGACAAAGGGTGGCAGCGACCAGCGCTGCCGCATACACACGATGGACTACGAGATGGACCTAGAGCCCACAGGGCCCCAAGTAACCGTCCGCGAAGTAGGCAGAGCCATCTCCGAAATACCAGAACAACCAACTAACCAACTCCTAGGCTGAGCCCCTCCGCGTGGACTTCAGACTCAGCTCCGTGGACCTCGCATTCGCCAACTCCCTTCGCCGCACAATCCTCGCCGAAGTCCCCACACTGGCCCTCGACCTCATCGAAATCGAAAGCAACACCTCCGTCCTCCCAGACGAAATGCTCGCGCACCGCCTGGGCATGATCCCCCTCAACTCCAACAACTGCGATGACCTGGATTACACACGAGACTGCGACTGCGAGGACCACTGTGTGCGCTGCAGTGTGACACTCTCGCTGCACGCTCGCTGCGGTAGCGGCATCATGTCCGTGTACGCGCGTGACTTGATCGTCGTGGGCGAGCGTGTGAACGAGACGATTGGTAACCCGGTCCTGAACGATCCCGAGCAGAAGGGGCCGTTGATCTGCAAGCTGCGGAAGGGTCAGGAGATTAAGATGACTTGCTTGGCTAAGAAGGGGACGGCTAAGGAACATGCTAAGTGGGCGCCTACTGCCGCTGTGGGCTTTGAATATGATCCCAACAACAACCTCCGGCACGTGGATTACTGGTATGAGCAGGATGCCGCGAAGGAATGGTATGTATCTTGTTCAGTTTCATTGTGAACGTGCTTGGATTCATCCGCTGACATATCTCAGGCCCGTCTCTGAAAACGCCGCATGGGAACCCGCAAATGGCCCCGACCAGCCATTTGACTACGACGCCGAACCCCACACCTTCTACGTGGACGTGGAGAGCATCGGAATGCTCGAGCCAGACATGATTATTCAACAGGGGCTCATCGAGCTGCAGCGCAAGCTAGCAACCACCGTCTCTGTCCTCTCAGGCGAAGGCGAAGACGGCCACGCCGGTGGCATGGAAGATGCCGATATGCTGGGTGCCAACGACCCTGATGCCTACGAGCCCCCCGAGGGCATCGACGGTAACCTGACCTCCTACGGAAACGGAGCTGCCAGTGCCTGGGGTGCGAGCGCACAGACACCCTACGGTGCTACGCCTTATGGGCAGACCAGCTATGGATTCTGAGCGTTGCAGTCTAGAAAAAAAGAGAAAGCTCAAGCATGCGAGGAGTTTTGATTACTGGCGATTTGGGGGCGTACTGGTGTTTTACATTCCCTGTCATTTTATGATCTTGGCAATAGCTGGTTCTTGTGGTCTTGGGGATTGCTCTGTTCATAATCTACGAAAGCCTTTCTTGGTTGTTCCAGGAGGCGCAAAATAGTGAATATTATCAGTTGCAATATGCAAAGATATTTATTTGTCTCAGTGTATCTATTGCTTGGGGTCAGATTATATGCAAAGCTGTTTATATGCGTAGAGCGAGCAGAGGGCTCGTCTTGCTGATTTATAGTGAGAGGCTATTGTATGAGGAGAGACAATTGAAGTGCATAGACGAAGATGAGGCATGATTTTATAGTCTAAAACATTGCCTTTGTTCGGTCTTCAAGAGGGCTTTGTTCATACGGCTGGTGATATAGAAATTTGGCTAAGGGCTCTTTGGTAATAAGGGATTGGCTTTTGAAAAATGCTTCTTCTCTGCCTCTGGATATCACATTTCCTTTGATTGCGCTGGGATGCGCGTTACAAACCATATCCTTTGACCGAGTCATGGAACCTTTGATGCAACATAAATTCAAAAGACTGAGATATTCTCACTAGTCAAACATACGACCACGGCTGCATAAGCTTCGCTCCCACTTTGGCATCATCCTCGCGGCCACGATTGCACCGCTCCAATAGACCCTTAACAGATTTCTGAGCCAAGCGAACAATCTCCATTTCTTTTTCTCGTCCTCCGACTGCCAACTTCCCATCTTCCACCAAGATCTCCCCGTCCACCACCGTCATGTCGACATCACGACCGGTACATCCATGAACAACCGTGGTGACAGGATTGACTGTGTGGCTCGAATAGTCGTCACTCCAAGGCGCAGCCCCAAGTCCACCCCGTCCATACGGGTCAATCACCACAACATCACCCTTTTTACCCATCTCAAGACTTCCAATCTCGTCTTCCAATCCTAATGCTTTTGCTCCATTAATCGTGGCCATTTCCAAGGCCACTTCCGCTGGAATAAGACTCGCGTCGTGATTGACACCTTTATGAAGAATACCCGCCAGATGCATCTCTTGAAACATATCATAATGATTACTGCAGGGTGCACCATCCGTCCCCAGAGAAACATTAACAGGCGCTGGATTGGACAGCATGGATGGAACAGGAGCAACACCAGAAGCAAGCTTCAAGTTGGAAGTTGGGTTATGAGCCACGGAAGTGTGAGTCTCCGCTAGCAATGGGATGTCCACCTCATTGTCAAGATTCACCATATGAGCTAGGACTAAGCGATGTGACAAGGTGCTGTGCTCCGGTGAATATTTGAGCTGAGGACAGAGCTTTGCATCTCGAACGAACTCCATCGCACTGCAACCGTATGTGTCGTGATAGATGAGGCGATCTCGAGGAGCCTCCGCACAGTGCATTGTAGCCGAGATTCCATTATGAGAACATATTTCGCCAAGTTCGCGATAATGGGAGATTGATGTGCCTCGAGGTGTCCCTGATGCTGCCCAGACGTGGATCCTGCCGTCGTGGCTGTTATGGTGTTTTTGATGCGACTTCAGAAGCTCAGGTATTGACATGGCGAGCAGGTCTCGGTCTCGCGGGTCGGTGATTGAGAGCTGACGATTTGTTTCTGTGAATTTGACCAGCTTTCCCTGTTTCATTCAAGATGAAATATTAGAGATACTCGCACCGAAAAGAGGATCTGAACATACAAGACAGCCTCTGATACCCATCATACCCACCGCAGCACAGACTTGATCAAACCCGGCTCGGTAGGTCAACATCGGGTCCAGAAAACACGTTGTGCCGGTCTTCAGCATCTCAGCCATGGTCAACCGTGCTGCATTGAATCCATCTTCGCCTTCGAAAACAGCTTCGAGGGGCCAGATCGCATCACAGAGCCAGTTGTGTAGTGGTAGATCCTCTGCCAACCCCCGAAGCACAGATTGGACGAGATCAATCCTGGAATGATGATTTTGCCTCGACAATCAATCTCTCTGGTGCGAGCAGGCAAGGCATTGGGATATGGACACTTCCCAACGGCGGTGATTTGGTCGCCTTCAATCAGGATATATCCATCACGAATGATCTCCCGCTTGTGATTGACTGTAATAATCGTCGCACCATAGAATAGTTTGCATGAGAGAGACACTGCCTTTGTCATGATGACCCAGCAAAGAAAAACGAATGAAATAACTACAATTCGCGAGATCGTATTTATTCCTGGGTTACCCCAGATCCCCAGATCCTCGGCCGACGCTAAGCAATCAACGTCTTATCTTTCCGGCCGAGGATGAACGATACACAACTTGAAGTTGGTATGATGAGATACTGTTATCATCTTTGACAGAAGCTATATATCGTCATGGAGAATATCCTGGCTATTTCGCGCCTTATGCCAGTCTGCAGACACTCGAAACCAGCTTGTCCTAGAGTATGAAACATGGATGATCAACGGAAAACGCCGAAGGAAGATCTAGATTTGGATGACAGGAGATCGCAAATAATCGAAGTCTCGCCTGTCGCCGAAACCCGATGGCAGTACCTATATCGATACTTCACAACGAGAGAGGGATGGATCGGAGACTACGTACGAGAGCTGAGCCATCCGTCATCGCAAACGCTAACACGAACACCGCAGGATTACCTTTACCTTGTGACGCCGAATATCTGGCCCTTGAACAAGAAGTACAAGGACTATGTGGCCCCGTTCTACGGATTGAACGATGAAGTCCCCATTCTCCTCACGATCATTCTGGGCCTTCAGCATGCCTTGACTATGATCGGATCCGTAGTATCACCGCCTCTGGCCCTTGCAAGTGGTGCCTTTTTTCTCTCCTCAGAGCAGAGTCAGTACCTTGTCTCGGCAGCTTTCATCACCACCGGAATTGCAACAGCTATGCAGGTGACTCGCGTTCATTTGACAAAAACACCCTTCTATATCGGCACCGGCCTTCTATCTGTAGTCGGTCCAACCTTTGACATCCTGGCCATTGCATTTAGTTATGCGAGCATGCGTTATGCAAATGGAACATGTCCTACCTCTTCTGATGGATCGAGACTTCCCTGTCCTGATGCCTGGGGTGCCATGCTTGGTACCATTCTTTGCACTGTTTGGATTCAGATCTTGTTATCATTCGTTCCGCCGAAGACCCTCAATAGGATCTTCCCAAAGATAGTGACTGGTACACTCCTTCTACTCGTCGGCGTGTACTTGATTTCCAGCGGAATGGAAAACTGGGGAGGCAGCTCGAACTGCAACGGCGGCCAGGGCTATTATGCCCTGTGCCCTGACACTGCAGCACCAAAACCACTCCGCTGGTAAGTGAATCGAATGCCACATACTTTCAAGATCAGTACTGACGTGCGACCAGGGGGCACCCAAAGCTCATCGGTCTCGGATTCAGCGTTTTTGTGACAATTATCATCGTCGAGCTTTTCGGATCACCACTCATGCGCTCCGCATCTGTTGTCTTTGGGCTGGCAGTTGGATGCGCGATATCCGGCGCAACTGGATATTGGTCACGCGGTAATATCGACGCCGCCCCAGTCGCGACATTTCTCTGGGTTCACACTTTCAAATTGTCAGTGGATGGAGCATTGGTATTGCCTCTTCTCATTCTCTTTATTTGCGAGGCTGTCAGCTGCATGCCAGATATTCTGGCTACTGCCGAGATTTCTGGTGTGGAGATCGATGGCATCCAGTTCAACAGCCGCATTCAAGGGGGCATCCTATGCGACGGCATTGGCAGTCTGATCAGTGCTTTGGGTACGGGCTTGCCGATGGTTAGCCAGGCCGGAAACAACGGTGTGATCTCTTTGACTGGCTGCGCTGTAGGTGTTTCCCCCATATATTTTGCAGGTACTCAGTGATACTAACACGAAACAAATGCAGAGCCGAAGAGCAGGATGGTGTGCTTCAGGATTCATAATTCTAATGGGAATCTTCGGCAAGTTCGGCGCTGTCTTTGGCTCTATGCCTCCATCTATTCTCGGGGGAATGCAAGTCTTCCTCTATAGCACGATTGTCGTTGCAGGTATCAAAGTTCTCAGTCTGGTTGAATTTACGAGACGCAATCGCTTCATTCTCACGACTGCACTGGGTATTGGCTTCATCGACATTGTGTCGCCCAGCTGGTTTTCCCAGATCTTGGATTATAGCGGTTCAAATGTGCGACTGCAGGGCTTTGAACAGGGTATCAACTTGATGGTGGAGACTCCGTTCATCATCGCCGCCGTCGTCGGGGTCTTTATGAATTTGGTTCTTCCGTATGATGGAAATAAGAAGACAGGGCGTGAGGGACATCCTACACTCCCTACCTAAGGATCTCACCTATTTATTAATGAGTCCAATTGAATAATCGTTGGATACAAGCCAGTGAAGTTTGTTTAGCTTAGTGCAGAGATAGATAAGGTCCCTTTGTTTGGTACTCGTAACGGGGAATTGCAACTTGGGGTCTGGTCAAGGACAAGATGCAGCAATAAGAATGCGTGTAGAATAGCCGATAGTGCAGCTGTTAGAATAGTTGTCGAAGTAGTAAATGCAGCTGAAGTATGTGGGGTCCGAGAACCGGATACAAGTAGTAGTGGCATGACATCACTCCAATGTCAACAACTCTAGCAGAATCACCGTCAAACTTCTCTTTGCATAACTTGAGCAAAGGACTTCAACCGGGCCAGGCCAAAAATCTGCTTTCCTGCATAATGTCTTCAAAAGAGACCTCCAAATTCAAGAACCTGCCTCGCGCAGCCTCAGGGCCACTGGAATGCCCATACGATGTAAGCCATCCAGTCCCATCCACCATGAACAACATATATCTAACTTCCCAGGCCGAAGCGATCCTAAAAGACGCTCGATTCAACAAAGGGTCCGCCTTCACCCAGGAAGAGCGCAAGGCCTTCAATTTACATGGGATGCTCCCACCAAACATCCAAACGCTCGAAGAGCAGGTCCAACGTGCCTACGATCAATATAGTAGCCGGGGAGAGCCTCTGGCAAAGAATACGTTCATGGCAAGCATGAAGGCGCAGAATGAAGTGTTGTATTACAAGGTTTGATCAACACCCCGATCTGAATAAGTCCAGAACAGAGTATACTGCTACCTGTGACGTGATATTATGTTACTGACTGGATTCCTTATCTGGCTAGCTTTTGCAAACCCACCTCAAGGAGATGTTTAGTATCATCTACACTCCTACAGAAGGGGATGCGATCCAGAATTACTCTCGCTTGTTCCGAAAGCCAGAGGGGTGTTTCTTGGATATCAGAGACCAGGATAGTATCGATAAATATTTGTCGAATTTCGGCAAGGAAGAAGAGATTGATTACATTGTTGTGAGCGATGGTGAGGAGGTAAGCTACATAGTACTAACCAAACAATCGGGACAGGCAATACTAAATTTATGTCTCTAGATCTTGGGAATTGGTGATCAAGGCGTGGGCGCCATTCTCATTTCAGTTGCGAAGTTGGTAATTACCACCCTATGTGCTGGGATTCATCCTTCTCGTCAACTTCCTGTTGTGCTGGACTGTGGGACTGATGTATTTCCAACCTTTCCCAGATATGATAGTACGCGGGACGTGCTGATGGATTTACAGAACGAGGATCTGCTTAACGACGATCTATATCTCGGTCTTCGACAACACCGAGTGAGAGGCAAGGAATACGATGACTTTGTAGACAAATTTGTTACTGCCGCCCGAAAACGATTCCCTAAGGCATTTATTCACTTGTACGCCCCCTGTTTGCCATTCTGTCTTATAGATTGTCGTTCCATCGGCATACTAACAGTCACAGTGAGGATTTTGGTCTACTGAATGCGAGGAGAATACTCGACAAATTCCAACCACAGATCCCATGTTTCAACGACGATATCCAGGGAACCGGCTGTGTCACACTAGCCGCCATGATGGCGGCATTGCACGTCAGCAAGATCAAGATGGAAGAAGTACGTGTGGTAATTTTCGGCTCAGGGACAGCCGGTACAGGAATTGCAGATCAAATAGCCGAGACTATCACAACAGAGGCGCACAGGTCCAAGTTAGAGGCATCCAAGCAGATATGGTACGTATGATATTCCAGGACGAGATGGTAAAACTATGAGATGATGCTAACCAGACTGCTTCATACTATAGGTGTATCGACAAACCCGGACTCCTCGTTAAATCACTCGGCGAGAAATTGACACCTGCCCAAAAATCATTCGCACGAGAAGACGAGGATTGGCCTGCCGATGAAAGTCGTGACTTACTTTCTGTGATCAAGAAGGTTCATCCCCACGTTCTTATTGGAACATCCACGAAACCAAAAGCATTCACGGAGGACATTGTCAGGGAGATGGCTAAGCATGTTGAACGACCGATCATCTTCCCACTCAGTAATCCGACGCGCCTTCACGAGGCTGAGCCGAAGGATCTTTACGAGTGGACCGAAGGGCGTGCTCTGGTTGCAACAGGGAGTCCATTTCCACCTGTTGAATATGGAGGTGTGAAATACGATATTGGTAAGTCCTACCCGAAAGCGAAGTATATAATAAACTTGAACTGACAAGCTCGCTCCTCGTATTAGCGGAATGCAATAACTCAACTTGTTTCCCAGGCATCGGTCTAGGCGCTGTCCTCTCCCGAAGCAGGCTCGTATCAAAGAAGATGCTAGTCGCGGCTGTTAAGGCTCTTGGGGCACGAGCTCCTGCCCTCCAAGACTCGAATGAGCCTTTACTCCCTGATGTGGAGGATGCGCGGGAGAATAGCGTTGATATTGCGGCTGCTGTGATCAAGTGCTCTATGGATGAAGGTCTCGCTCAGGAAGAAGATATTCCTACTAAAGATTCGGATCTGAGGGAGTGGATTCAGGTGCAGATGTGGGAGGCTATCTATCGGCCTCTGGTTAAGGCTTGAGGTTGAATACTAGGGTGAGGATTTGTACAAAAAACCAATACACCTGTGGAAGTACAGCCCTAAGCTCGAAGACATTGTGTACACTCATAACAAGAAATGCAAAACCTTTGCTTGAAGCGGCATTCGGTGCCTTTGCTCTTCATGCAGTACTGTGGTATGGAAGGTCGGAGAGGAAATTCACATTAAAATTGCTCTGGTATATGAACGGTTGATAGGTTTACACATATATCACAGAAAGAAAAGAATGCGTGATAATAATATGATATGCATACAGTATTAAGATTCATCAAATTTTAGCAAAAGCAATAAGACTAAAGTCGTACCCGGAATCCGAAACGCTGCTGATATACCCATGCTTTCCCAACGCCTTCCAGATAGCTAGTCACAAATAAGCTGCGGATGTCTTTGTACAGTAAAAAAGAAACTCATCGCTAAAAGAATTGCAAAAACAATGCACTCGTCATCTCAAATCCCTACTCCATAAGCTCGACCGGTGGACGGGAAGTCTTAGGAGGCATCTTCTTAAGAGACATCTCAATCGGGCTCATATCAGTATCCATCTCCGTATCCATATCCACATCCTCAACGGTGAATGTCATATCCTCAACCATAACTGCCGGCAGATTGGGACTGTCGCCGTGGTCTTCAGGGTGATAGATGATCGTGCTGCTCCGACTGCGCTGCTGCGACCCGGCCATCGGCCAGCTGGGCGTGCGCTTGTCCGATGTGATAGAAACGGGAGTAGCAGGGTCGACGCCGAATGATTCCGCGGGCGCGGGCTGAGGCTGATCGGTCTTCAGCATGGAAAGGGCCTGCGCCAGGTCGGTGGCGTGGACTTCCTTGTTGGGCGGGTCCTCGTTGCGCAAGACCCATCCGTGTGGCGGGCTGGGAGGTGGGGAGATGAAGAACAGCTTGTCGACCTGCGGGGCCTCGAGAAGCTTGGGTCGTCCGCCGTCTAGGATAGCTGTCGGCTCGCCGAAGTAGATGCGGGGTCGGACGTTGCGCTCTAGGAGGCGCTTGCCGTCCAGCATCTTGCGGATGGTGGTGGCGTCTTCGGTTGTGTGGAAGGAGCAGACGATGCGGCGCATGGATGGGAGGGGGGAGAAGGAGTTTAGAGGTGCAACAGCTGTGATCAGGGCGCGGATTTCATCCAGAGAGGGGGGCTGGAATAGGATCAGGTCGTTGAGATCGGTGATCAAGAGTGTGTTTGAGGGCGGTGTTGGCCGCGAGAGTGGGGGGAGGTTGGCGACATCGATAGACAATGAAGGTCGCGAGGAAGCGCGCGAAGAGCGAGTACTGAACGTAGAGGCCATAGTTGAAGAAGCCATTGTGGTGGGGGGTGTGTGTGTGTGTGTTGGAGTGTAGATGTTGGAGATGACGGAGGTGATAAAGGTTAAGGGATAAAGGTTGCCACCGGATAAGCCTAAGGCAAATGGCAAATGGCAAATCTCGTTTTTAATCTGTTTCCACTGGTTCAAAGTAAGAATGAAAGAAAAGTCTGGATCTTCGCCTTTATTTATTTCCTTGTCTTAACAGAACACTGTGAGGCGCAGCGTCGATGTTACCGTGCACTGCCTCTAAATTCCACGCCTGTTCCTGATCCACCTCCGTTTTCGGCCACTCGGATACCTTCGCTTTAACAGATCTGCCGCCGGCTTCAGATATTCTTCTTCATTGTAAATTAAAGCCACGCCACTGTATGCGCCACTGCATGCGCCACGGATTGTGTACATTAGATGTGTATGTTATGTCTCGTGCACCGTGACTCTCAACACTTATACTGCGCCCCCTTGTTTGTACTTTCTTCACCTCAGCCTCCCCCTAAATGCAGTTTATCATTCTGCCTACGTCCTTGGGCTCTTGGGACCTCCACTGTAGCATCGCCCCCCGCAATATTCCCCGTCGGACTGCATACCCGAGGGGATGCTATATGAGGCGGGGTGTGGACGTGTTCAACTGGCGAAGCAAGGCAGCCCTATTACTGTAGTTATTTACGGTTATGCTAATGCCCTTTTTGGGTGTTGGTCGTGTTCTATGAACTTTGAGTGACACCTGTCTCTAATGAACAGTGTTTCTAGGGAGACAGTGTGTCCCAATGGTTATCAAGAGACTAATTCAGTAGTAAATGCAGACTATACTAGTGGTCTCTTGGCTACACATCCTGGCCAAGGCGTCTCGTGCGGTCGGTTTTCGTATTAATTGCCCCTTGATTGGACACGTTAGTTTGACTTTGGGTCGAAGAGCTCTCTACGTCACCCACATTGGATAGGTCAAGTGCAGCAATAATTAGATATTCTATTGACATAGCCATTTGGCATCAGCTTTCTTTGTGACACTGAGTCGGTAATGCGAGCATGCTACGTAACTTGTCTGTTTTTCTCCACTATAATTAAACTGCTTCCTATGTGTAGGGCTGTAGTGACCCATTTTTCCTCCTAGCCTAACTGCGCCTCTTTGGCTGACCAAGTATTGAAGTTACCTGCCCAGGTAGTCTGTTAGGTTCTCTAGTTGAGGTGTCATTTTGTACGTCTTATGTTGCTGTTAGTTGTTCTGGTCGAATTTAGGAAGCGTAGAATCAGTCATTGTAAGCGACTGTAAGCCTCCAAAGTACGTTCTAGGCAGTTCTAGAGGTGATGAGGGAAATCAAGCGACGGAAAGTAGAAAGCAATTAAGCGCCGCGTTTATCATCACGCTTGCTGCAGCGCGCCTCTGCCCAATCTGTTACATAGGACAAGCGCCCGTCGGGCACCCTTGCAGGATGCACATGGCCATGCTTGGTCGGCATCCTGCCGCGCTCACAAACCCCCATGCCAAGAGCTGATATTCAAAAGTCCATATCTATGCTGGTCTTAACCATACTACTTATCACATCCCCGTGTTTTCAGATCTCGTTGCATAGCCAGCTCATTCGAGCAACGTGCAACATGCTGGTGGTATTGGTACGTGTTGGACTTCCAACTTCGGGCTCAAGATTAACCTTAAATCTAGACTTTGGCATTTCTTGCTTTTATTACTTTTATTGCTTATAGGATATTGTTTGATCCCTTGGCTCAAATTTCCGGGCCAGCTTTTGTGTCTATTTTTCCGGTATAGAGCATCCTTTGGAGGCAGCGTCTATGAAAATGACACGACACTTACACTGGAGACTAGCTTTGGTTACTACGCGCACTTCACAAGCGCAGATGGCATAATAGTATCTATTCTTTACATAAGACTTATGGTTGGGGTTCCTCGTATTTTTAAGAGCGTCAGGCTAATTTTATAGGGAATGTCGCTCGCATCGGGCCTACGGAACTCTCCTTTTCAACCATATCTGCCCACAACGCGATATACAGCGGTAAAGCTGGCACCGCTCTCTCAACAGAAGGCTCCTTCATGGCAAAGGTCTTCAATATTACCTTCGGCATCGATATTATGTCTACGAACCCGGACACTGTGCATCATCAAAAAGTGAGGAAAAACATCAACTCGGGTCTGCTGAAACTACGCCACAATGAAGATGCAATCTATAAACTATGCCTCGACCAAATCGATCCTCAGCTAGAGAGGATGCGTGCAAACAAGGAGGATCTGGATCTACCAAATTACTTGAGTGGCTCATTATGGAAAATATTGGGGCACATTATATTCGGGGAACCAATTGGTGAAGAAGAGAAAAGTAAGCCCAGTTTTCATTTGGGGAAATTATTGATACATACGTACTCTCGCTGACAACAAGCAGAACAAGTTGATGTCCTTACACCATGGTTTTCCACTGTTGCACCTTATCTAGAAGTCATTACCATATTCTCAGCAATACCGGGTGTTCAATTGATCATCACGCGGCTAATGCGGTTATTCGCATCTTTTACTCAATTTTTTGACATCTCCCAATTCAATCCTTATGCAGGGATCCAGCGGTTAGTATCTCAAGTGTCCCTTCGAGACGTTTCCTCATTCAATCTAGTCATATCAACAATCGGGATAGGACTATCACCTCTGTGGCAAACTATATGACTAGCGGTGTCTCTGAGAACAAAAGTTGCCGAGAGATCACGGAGATGGAGCTGAATATCAACTTATGCGTATTCCTGTAAGTTCCCCAGGTCAATTGAGGTGCTCAGTGCTTCGAATGCTTGCTCTAACAAAGGGCAATTAGGCTTGCTGCTTACGAGACAACGTCTATGGCACTGTCTACGATATTTTACTTCCTTCTTAAGGACCCTATTCAGCTGTCTAAGCTCCGCAAAGAATTGCATGCTTCATTTGAGGATGTCCAAGCCATAAATGATAAAGAGCTTATGCAGCTTCCATTCTTGAGTGGTTGCATCAATGAGGCTTTGCGACTGCTGCCTCCACTCAGCGGCAGGTTCCTTGCCCGAACATCTCCGGGATTATATGTTGACGGTATATACGTTCCTAAAGGCGTAAGTGGTTCCAGTGAACTTATTTGAAGTGGCAACATGTTCATGAAGACCTTTAGATACAAATGTCTGTGGACATTTACACGATGCATCGGTCGGCATTGTATTGGACGGAGCCAGACAGATTCTGGCCGGAAAGATGGTCCAAAGCCCCGACAAATGACAACTTTGACGCTTTCCGTCCATTTTCAACTGGGCTTTCCGCATGCCCAGGAAGCAATCTGGCCCTCAGGATGACACGTCTCATTGTTGCAAAACTCACATATAGATACTCCTTTGCAATGGTGAACAAAGAATTTGTGTGGGAAAAAGACGCGCTGTCTTCCATTATGTGGGCGGAATATAGATTAATTGCTAGTATCGAGAAGGACGAAGAAGCAGCGAAGACATAAAAGAGATAGGAGCAAGAGAGGAAGTTGTGGGGACGATAGTGCCAGAGTTGATATCATTGGCGCAGGAGATATTTCTTGTGAAGCTGCTCTTCTCTGAGAACCAGGCCAGGCCTTGTCGTATACCTTCGATGGGGAAGTCCAAGGCTAGAGGCTTCTGTTCGCTTCTGACGGCTGTGGCTCAATTTGCATGCGAAATCTGAGGCTCAGAGGTAGCAATTTGTTAAGCTCAGTGTTAGTCCACCAGTGCGCTGAATGCAAAGATGTCACCAGAACAAGAATGTGCAAGGCTTCAACAGTCAAGCGTGCGTGCCGAAAATGGCCTTTAGCTCTGTCATCTTTAGCCCCGACCTTGTTGATGCACGCTCGAGAAAAAAGCCAAATTCTTAGTAGGGATTTTCGGTATAGTAGCCGTAGTTACGTCTTGTAAAACCAGTAAGCTCGGAAAAAATTCTTATATTTAGAAATGCAATTTGATTTGCATGCATTAAATTGCCTAGACATTTCTTTATAAAATGTTTTGTTTAAAGGTCAGGTTTTACATATAAAAACATTGAATAATAAAGTTCAAAAAGTGATACGCCAATAGCTTCCAGAAGTGGGTATCATCCATGCAAGGGAGAGTGCGGAGTACGGTCTGCCCAAGTCCACGAGTGTCTATTAGGGACCGACAAATAAGCGGGGATAACAGCACGCCCAGGTTAAGTCAGGCTCAGATTGCTTTCGGGTATGGACCGAGAGAAACAATTCGTGTCTCACGGGAATATGATTTCGGATATTGCTGTAGGGCTGTATGTAGTGACTTAATTTTTCCACACGAACTGCGCCTCTTTGGCGGACCCAGAACTGAAGCTGCCTAGACTGTTACATGTATGGTTTCTGGTTGAGGAGTTATTTTGCACGTCTAACCTTGGTGTTGGTTGTTCCGGTTGACTTCGTCTCCTTGCAGGACGATTAAGCCAATCCAAGAGCATTCGTATAGGCATGCCCCGGTTTTAAGCATTACTTTCCCCTATCAGCGGGTGTTTTGCATAGTGTCTATCTGCAATGATAGTCAATATTGCAATGGACATGCAATTACTGTGTGGGATTTGCATTCTTTTCTCCAATATTAGCAATGACCTGTCAATGGTTGCATGTGATACATTCCTCACCAAAAGAAAATAAACACGTCTCTTTTCTATGC
>ERZ1673737.2493-NODE-2493-length-15315-cov-4.367562_pt1 | contig 15315 bp, 16 predicted proteins | sample MGYA00580211_ERZ1673737 | MGnify/ENA primary metagenome ERZ1673737 (study PRJEB41218, sample SAMN15661789) | gut metagenome | host: Homo sapiens | place: Canada: London | collected 2015-08-20/2019-03-30 | study: EMG produced TPA metagenomics assembly of... | reverse complement strand
GGCGGGATCGTCTCGTGTCGATACGCAGAGACAGATGGTCAGCTTGTCGCGCGGATAGTCCTGGCGGAAGGTGGCAGCGAGGCAGTCATAGAGGTGTGGTTCGAGACCCTTGACTGGCCGGATGGCGGTGACGTGCGGTGCGTCGGCGGCGTTTGCTAGACGGGACCGGTGTGGCTGTCGCGAGAAATATCTCCATCTGGCGGGCAAAGAGTTTAGGTTAGTCGCATGCTCATGCTGATCGCGGGTATCAGGTTTGGTCGTACATTTGGAAATATCCCAAGGCGCATACTAGTTGCACGACTGTGTACCAGATCAGAGCAATCCAGCTTGCCGCGACGGGCACGGATAGGGCGCCATCAGCGGACCGGAAGGAGAAGAGGGACGAGGATGTAGGCTTTAGCATGGGATTGAAGGCGACAACATAGGCAACGAGGACATTCTACGGAGTAGAGGAAAAGAAGTGGGAAGAAATGCAGGTGGATTTCATTTTGGCGGTGGATTGGGCTGTACCGCCCCATGAGCTGACCCGCATATAACGTTATGTACTGCATGTCCAAGAGCAACTGATGTATATTCGATTTATTCCAATGGCTGTAATTTTGTACTAATTTTGAACCTCTAACGAAGGAATGAATCGTCTAGGAGGCCTCGGCAGAGCAATCCGTGAATCCAAACTGTCGGCAGAGCTGTATCGGACCTACTATAAATATTAAAATGCATCGTTTACTCGGATGTCCCGGAAATGAGCAAGTCCATGCAATCCAATGATGTCTCGTACTAATTTTAGGCTGAGTACTGTATAACCAAAAAAAGACAGGGCTGTATCCCCCCAAACTCCAAAAATCATATCCCGACAAAAGGACAACCCAGCCCATGTATCAAGTTTTCTTCTTCTTGCGAACCAAACTCGCGTTTAGCACATTCACAGGAGCCAGTTGCGATGGAGCTGGGAACGTGTCGCTTGATCCGCTGGGTTCTTGGCTATTGCCAGCGGGAGTGCTACCTTCACCTTGGGACTTCTTGCGCTTGCGAATTAATCCGAGGTCGAGGACATTGTTGCTGCCGGCGTTGCCTTCTGCTGGCTGAGGTAAATCACTGCTAGCGGTGTTGCTGCCGACAACCTTCTTCCCCCATGTAAGCTCGTCTGCGAGCGAAGCAACCTGGTCGATGTATGTTTTTGTGCTAGCGACGACTTCTTTCTCGTCATAGAAATGATCTAGAACGGAGTCCATCATCTTTTTGTAGTCTGCTTCGCTGAGGACAACGTGTCCACGCCCGGCCTCTGGCCAGTCGAAGGGGTTGATATCGTTCGATGCTTCATCTCGGGGAAGTTCAATGGAAGCTGCGGCAGGTTTGGCATCTGCTGCCGGTGCTGATGTATCCAGTGCTTTGGTCTTGCTGGGATCGGTTTGTGATTTGTCCTCTGTAGTGGGCGCAGGCACATCCGATCCATTGGGGACTTGACCAGTCTCAGTGACACGTGTCCGGCTTTCCATCGAAGTCGAGTTCATCAGACCGGGAGGGTTGATAACTAGCCATAAAAAGCCAACCAGACGTCCAGCAGAGCACTCCTGGCGGAAAGACATCATCTCCCAGAACTGTTCCAGTGATCTGACACTTCGCCATCTTCCGTCATTAGGAGGAGCAGGCTGGCCTTCCTCCTGCTCGGGAAGCTCGCCGTCCAGATCAAGGAGGAAGCGAGTCTTGGGGTCATCAGGGAAACGGGGAACCAAACATCGGGGAGGAGCCGAGGGATCGTGGTATAGCTGTTTCAACGGGTAGCTATTGAGCCACCGCGGTCGGTCCTGCGCGTCGGATTTAGTCGTAGGCGGGAAAAAATTGCGCGTTTCGAAGCGATCGCAGCTTGGGACGATCAAGTACGCGGTGGCAGAGGCCTTGGCCGCCTCGACGGCTTGGTCCATCGTCTTTGTCTCTTGAAGGGCAGACTCAGGCTCATGCTCGCGCAGGATCGGGTCTACGGCGCGACACCACCATTTGATCAGGCCCCGATCATCTAGGACGTGCTTTCCGGCATTTTCGATACTGCCCGGGAACAGGTACTGATTCTGGGCGCGGGCGAACAACGACACAACTAGACGCACCCCGGGCCGTTGTCGCGTTTTGGCTAGGTATGAGAGAAAAGTGTTTGAAACCAGTCTCAGGACTGAGACCTTGCGCGGCAGTTTGAGTAGATACAGGAGGCCTGTCGAATCGGCTTTTGAGACAAAGATGGTGGTCAGGTGGGCCGTGTTATAGACCATCACCTCCATGCCGAAAATGATGATTTCCCCTTCATCCTTGGAGTCAATTGACACAGAGAGGAAGTGGTTTTCGCAGAATGTTGGCTCGGAGGCTTGGCCTGGGGCAGCTGCGAAGAGAGCTTCGCATGGGGTCGGTGTTGAGGAGACATGTCGAACGGTGATCTCAACCCCGGTGGGGAGCACCTTAGCCAAGAGATCTGCCAGATCTGAGACCATTTCCTGTTCATCCAATTAGAATCCTTGAATTGGTGGTGAGAGGAGAAGAACTGCGGAGCCTGCGACTGAACGCCCTGGGAAGATCACGTGCCAGGGACTTGCAGTATATCTGTGGTGTACTTCTGCTGTGTTAATGTTGGGTTATGAAACGATGTAAATGGCAGTGAGAAGCTTTAGAGATTGAGCAGCAGTACTAGGTACTTAAGTACTTTGATCTGAGTGATACGGGCGTAGTGAACAAACATGGAAGTCTTTGAAGTTGCCCTGAATATGCCAAATTCGCCCAGGACCAATATATAAGGCATCTGTTTGTGACACTCCTTTTACTCTGGACTTTCTGTTTCTATTCACATCCATCATTCTGGCCATAAGTCAACATATGGTTCTCCACATCTACAGCTACACCAGCCAAGACCAGCAAAGAGTAAGCAGATACCAAACAGCGAGTAGAAGTTTCAGACCAAGTGATAATGGTACATGAAAAAGGCTTCAACGGTACTGATACAAGGTGGCACAGAGTTTTGAGCAACGTGAGCCTACACCTCCAAGATGCCGGCGCTGATGCCTTACAGAATCTACGAAGACATCCCCGGTAAGAATACCTAAGTGCTACCCTGCAGACACGCTACTTATACATGCCAGTTTCTGAGTCCAACATCCTGGATTACTGCACCCAGGTGCAGATCCGTTACGCCTGCGGTCACTCCACCGGAGGCGAGTTTATGAAATGTCGTCGACACATGCACTCCGAGGATGGGCGCTGCCATGGACGCCAGGTTACACATATCGACGGCAAAACCTCTCTCCACAAGTGCCGCTCCTGCCTGCGAAGTGCATAAGGATTTGCTCTTAAACAAGAGCTCTTCCCAGGACACTTTGCAACGGGAGACGAGATGCCGGCAGACAGATATCACATTGACGGATGAATAGACATTCATTCAATAAGCCACAGAACTAGAATTAACTCTATGCATTCATTTCTGACCGGCGCCATAAAACCTAAATATCAAGTGAATGCCACGTGTGATGCAGTGTAAGATGATACAGCCGATTCTGATGTCATTCAAGCCCGTTTAAAAATAGGCCGTCACAGCATCCAGGTCATCGGCGTTAAGCAGGATAACCCCCTCGCGTAGTAGTGTCCTCCAGACAAGGTTGCGGTTCCGGATCGGGAAGTATGGCGTGTTCCAGTACCTAGCACCAATCCCGCGCTCGTTTGCAGTAGCGATTTGAGCTCGGAGAGCCTTGAGTTGGTCCTCGGTTAGGATCGGGTCCGTGTCGACAGTGATCTTGCCGACGGCCTTGTCGAAGTCGGTCGAAGCGACTGGCGAGACAACTCCAGTAATATTGGCATATTTGGGGTCGTTTAGGTCTGCTAGAGGTGCATCAAAGAAGTAATCTCGATCTTTCACTGGTGCAACCATATCTAACGGTGTCTCTCCCGTGCCAATGATAGTGACGGCTCCGTTGGTAACGGCCTTGCCATCTTTGACGGTGGTAAGGTAGCCTTTGGCTCGTAGAGGCTCGAGGGCAGCGATGACTGCATTGAAAGTCTCGCGGCCAGAGGTCTTCACATCGATGAAGAAATAGAGGGTTTGATCGGGAACAGTATCCCAAACGCCGCTGACAGAATTTTAGCAATGAGTAGATAAATCAAAGCCAAAAACTCACTTCTTAGTTGGCGATGTCAAAAACGGGCTCTCCGGGTTCTGGCGCTCGAGAACATCTAGGATTGGATTGATATACAAGGATTCGAGGGTTCGCTCCTCCGTCAAGGCGGATTGATCATGTCCGACCTGTTGCAATCAGCATGTAAATGCAAACCACATCGGATTGCATACATAAAGGGTGCCATTATAAAGCCAGACATCAGCTTCAGTGGATGTACAACCATGAGACAGACCTGGAAGGTGATGAGCTAAGAGCAAGCAAAACTGAGTGACCGGAAACGCCTACCGGTGTAGAAAGGCTCATCGCGCCAGTAGTCGCTGTTTTTAAGTTAGTATTTGGTCAATTGGACATTAGGCAATTCCGTACTTATGAGAATGAACAGGAATCTAAACATCCGCCCCAAGGTCAACAACATTGACCTTGCAAATCGAGGCAATTGACCACCGACGTGTCAATTAGATAGTGACTTACTGGCAGAAGATTCCTAGTTAGGTCAGTTGGATATTCATATTCGTTGCTGCCGTGGGTATTCTTCAAGATGCTCTGCAGGCTGGAGGTGATCGCCCCAATGGCAGGGACAGGCCCCGCGACCAGAGCCACAACAATGCCGGTGAGGAACAGCATGAGGACAGAGAGCATTACTCTTTTCAAATGTTCATAAACGATACGACACGACCGAGATATATCACAGTTTAAGGATAGTTGAGCGAGATTGAATTCTTACGGCAATCGGAACGCGGATCTCGTGCACGTGTTCCTCAACGAGGTCTTGGTTGCACGCCCACTCAACAAGTCAAAGCGACATCAATTCTACTTTGTTTTCCTTACTGAAGTGTCTAGTCAAAAATATACACACATGGTATTCGGACGCGACGGCTAAAACGTGTGCTAAAAAGACATGAAACCACTGGCGAGTCACGCATCTAGGGATTGCATGACGAAGCCCGAGATTATCGATGAAAGGTCATATCGTGAGAATGAATGCTATGTACGTCATGAATGTGTAACCTTAGACCTCTCGCACACTGGGTGAAGACGCACGTCCAGACTCTTGAGAGGTGGAGTTACGACCCCGAAGGCTCAGATTCCCAATGCGCTGAACCAGGTTGCTCCCGACAGCATCAACTGCACCCTTTGGTGCAAGCAATGTAGGGCCTTGGGCGGCTGCCTCCTGAACTCGGAACAGGCGGATTCCCGTGCCGTTCCAGACACCAACACTGCCTGGTGTTCCACCACCAGCAGAGCCAACGACCATCTCACTGGAGAAAATGAAGCCCCAGAGCAACGATTCGTACCAGCCCATGGAAAGGGCGGACCACTCGAATGACTGCACACGCACGGGGGTTGGTTCGGAGATTATACCCTTGACCTCAGGTTCCTCGGCGAATGATGGGAGGTTGTGAATTAGTGTACGGGCCTCTGGGCTTGCTGTACTTTGAAGAGCTGAATCAGGGATGTGGGGTGCGATTGCGGCGATGATGGTGAGGACCGTATGCAAAGGCAGCTCGGGCAACCACGATTCGAGCTGGGAGATAGTGTCAATATCGAGAAATGTTATTTCATAGGGAGGCGATATGTTTGTATGAACTTACCCAATGGACAGTCGGAGAAAAGCCACTTGCAGAAGCGGAGAACAAAGCAGAAATGCTTGTCTGACTGGTCATGCTGTTCTGCCGGGAGAAGGAAGGCTTGCCAGCAGGCTTCTTTCCTCGTGCCTTCTCGGACATCCCTCGTACTTGCTGTGACCCGTTCTCATCCATGGTGGAGGACATTGAGGCTCTCCGTGATGTTTGAGCCGAGGGCGTTTGAGACGGAGTGTGTTCTCCTTCCCTCTCATCGTCAGAGTCATCGCCACCAATGGCGAATGGGCTGTGCTCCTCGGGAATCCGAGTCAATGGTGACCGCGCACCGGATGGAGTGTGGAGATCTTCCTCTGACTGTGAAAGTGTTGGACTGACAGGCGCGTCGGAAGAACTTGAAGCTTTCCTCTTCTCGTTTTGTCGTTCAATCTCTTGTTGGCCACTTTCAAGAGTAAAAGCCCGCACAGCTTCAAAGCGCTGCTTGTACTTCAAGATCGCGTAGACGAGGTATGGGTTGTCTACATCACGTCAATAAGGCTCCAGATGGTTGGCTGAGATGGACAAGAGACTAACCAGTGAATTTATGCTCGAGCACGATGTTGATGAAATCGAGCAACGACGCAAGAAGAGTATGATTTGTCTCGTTCGCCAATAAAAAGCTGGGCGCAGACATAGACGAAAAGAGTTGAATGACCTTCGAGCAAGCGCTCGGGGAAATGTGTTCAACATAAGGAGCGATGTTGTTAAGAATGATCAGCATGGCAGGGTAGACAGTGTCCAGATTGCCTTTGCTCGTCGTTATCAGGGTATGAATTGACTGCCGCAGTTAGTTTTTGATATTTTGCTCGTATCAACGAAAGACCTACCATGATCAAAAAGTCGGCGTAGGAGCCTCGGAAATTCAACAACCGAATTGATTGCGGTAGAGTTTCTTGTGCCTCGAATTTGTTGTTGAGGCTCTTTCCAAATGTCTGTTCTGCGCTCATTGTCTGAAGGATGAATATGCACATTCGAACCACTCCTTGCTTGGAAGGATCCATCCTATACTCCATCGCATAGAATATGCACAAAACTAGGAAGTCATGAGAGCGATTGGAATCGATAATAAAGGACCGGAATCTCTTGTTGCACTGGAGGGTCTCCCAGAAAAGGACCAACATTTCCGGCGCCCATTTTGCCGACTTTTGACTACCAGGAAGATATGAGGCAGTGGCTTGCATCTGTATAAATGGGTTAGTCAACCAGAATTGAGAAGAATGGGTAGCTGGTGAGATAATTACAGGTTGGTTTAGAATCCTTGTCATGCCGTCCACAAGGAATTGGAAGTCTTGGGGTCTATGTAGTCGACCAAAGTAATGGCGATAATAGTTCTTCGGTGGTGCTCCACGGCCATCCTCAGGAATAGGATAAAGCAAAAGAACAAGGAGAAGTTGCACGCAATATATCACCAAAATTTGCCTGGGATCCTTCCAAACAACATGGTCGTATGGGACTCTCCACGATGCGGGGTTATACTTCATAGCCTGTTTTTGAGTGAGTATTATTCGGATCATCGAGTGAGGTCAACGTACCGTGTTCAAAAGAGAACAGAGAACAGTCAAAACAGCCTGCTTATCCTGGCAAGTTGTGATGTAGGTAATGGCCTTGACGCCTTGCACAGGCAATGTATCTAGAACAGTCAATAAGTATTGCAATGTCCTTATAGATGCTGGCCAGACTTACTTGATGGCAAATACATGGCCTTTCCAGTCAGCGTAAGCATGAGGCGAAGAATCTCGCACCGGTTGCTCTCCAATTGTTTGTTGGACCCCATTGCTGTGTTGCAGCCAACACCACTCTGCCAGATTGAATATGAGACCTTGCCCTTGGCAGTCGGAAGCCGGGGAATGGTAAAGTCGGCAAAAAAGAGCAAGTCTACCAATGTGTCTATCAACTCCTCTGCGAGAGGCTTCGTATCCTCATAGTCCGCCTCGCGAGGTGACGTCTGATCTTGTTCGTCTTCAGGTTGTTCGTCATCAAAGAGAACCTGTCCAGATATCTGTGCTTGCCGGGTCATTCGCTTTCGGCGCCCCCAGAAGAACTTGTCCTCCCATTCCTCCAGGTGCTCGGCCTCGTAAACATAGGGGAGGAGACGAGTGAGGACGCGGACACAGTTGAGGACATCACGCTCGGGAGCAAGGTCGGGGTCGGGAAACGAGGGGTGATTTCTCAAGACGTTTAATCGCGAGGTCACGGCGAGCAGTAGTGTTTCAAAGTTGGCCAAGGCATGATCGCGAGTTCGCCGTATGTCAGCCGGCGTAAAGAGGCTGAAGACGTCTTCGGTTGATTCAGGAAGCTCCCAGAACTTTTGATATAGTTAGCTCTCATGTCCCTGGAGAAAATTGCAAGTTGTCTTCACATACTCTGGCCCAGTAGGGGTCGTCTGCGGGGATCTCCTGTTCCTCGGAGAGGCGGAAGATGCCCTGTTTGAAGACAAGCTTGGACTCCGAAGCCCCCATGACGCAAGACAAGAGCTAATCACGCCGTCGTGAGCCTCATGCAGAGTTGAGCGCAGTAAATGTCGAGGTGGTAGCTTGCCAGGGAAGGGTGCCGGATGTATTGTCAAGTGCTGGAGATGGTTGGCGTTCCTAATCTTGCGGGCGCGGGACTTGGCCTGAACACGGGGGTGATGGCTGATCTGCAGAGTGCCCACAATTTACACAGCTAGGTGCATGCTTAGAACTTGAATACTTTCAGAACTTGGTAATCTTAGAATTTGGTATGCTTGTAGTACACTAAAAATGAATCGCTATGACACCATGACCATGACCGTGACCCGAGCGCCCATTTGAGAATATAGTTTAGAACCCTAAGAATCAAAGCGCACCATTGCTTGCAGAAAGCCGCCGGCTTCTCTCATACAACCACTTGTTCTTCACCCCCAAGCTCGCGCGCTTACCAGCAAGTGGAGAAGGTGTACTCGGACCGAGACTCGATTCTCCAAACGAGGATGCTCCAAACGAGGATGAACCAAAGCTCTGTCGCCGACCAGAATCCATACCTCCATTTGAAACCGCTTTGTAAAGTAAGGGGCTCGAAACAGGAGAATATGGAGTACCTGCGGAGGGTCTCCGGTCTGAAAAGCTTGCATTCGCAGACATGGGGGAGGATTGCCTGCTTGCAGGACTAGGCTTGCGCGAAGTCGAGAGACGGTATCTAGGTGGCGTGGCAAAGGTGGTACCGGGAGTCGCAGGCGGCGTCGCAGAAGGGTCCAGACCGAGGAGTGATCGTTGAGTGGGAGTAAGAGGAATGTCAGAGAGGTTATCCTTCGGTCGGAAGAGAGGAGAGAGCGCCATTAGGATATTGACAAAGAGGAAGAGTTGACAAAGAAGCATTGAGAAGTCGCGGAAAGCATCGCCGGCATCGAAGATTTTACGTGAACTGTAAGAGAGGCTGTTAACACGCAATGCGCAGGATAGGAGGGTCTCTTCCACTGACTACTCTTTGACGGTACTCCCGAGGGCACACGTCATTATGAAAGCTGCGCCATTCCACACCAGTTGTTTCACGTTCTTTTCACCAAATGTAGCTGCATTCTGACGTCTGACGATCTCAGCCAGCATAGGGTGTCGCCATTTGCCCGGGGTTCCAGTGCCCTCCGAGGTTGGAGCCAGCGGGGTCGCTGTTTTGGGAGTAGAAGGGAGAGATTGAGTCGCCATTTGTCGCGTCGAGAAGACGAAATCACAGAGGAAAAAGAAATGGTGAAATGAAACGGAGACTGAAGCTTAAGATCAGCTAATGAAGCGCTGTATTTTTTTCGGCAGGGAGAGAACTCACGGTTTTCACAGAAATTGACCAGCACTTACCTGGAGTGAGAATTTAACGAGGAACTGCTAGTTAGTAGTCTGGCATGCACATAGCTGGGACAATTAGAAAGCCATGTTGTGTTATGTTGATGTTGATGTCCAAGTGGCTGGCAGATCAGGAGTTTCGCGGGCTTTTGGTTGACCCGGGCAGCTGACCTCAGCCAATTAGATGACCTTCTTATCAGCTCTGCCCCTCAACGTCATAGTTCTTCTGTTGACACTTCATCAACCTGATCAGAATGTCTGCTTCTATCGTGGAAAGGCTGGACACTGTGGTGGCTGATGTACTAGCCGATTGGAACATTTACACCACTGTTGTTGCTGGTGTTGTTGTTGCCTTTGCTGTGTACTCTGTGATTTCGTCTCGAGACCCCGATGTCCATCCATTTCTTCTTGCTCGCCAATCCACTGCATCCCCTATCCGCCAGCAGGGCGAGTCTGCAACATACAGATGTCTGGAAACCCCACATGGTTTGCCCCTGCGATTCGGGCTGAATGTCAAGGATCCCGGTGCACCAAAATGGACCGGTGGCCGCCGAGGTGACCTCCGTGATATTTGGAAGACTGCTGTGCGTGGGGCTCTGAATGAAGATGGTACCATCTCTGGCAAGCAAGGCAAGATCTATACAGTGCTGGGAAAAAAGGCTATCGCGCACTCTTTGGACCAAGTCACCCAAGAGATCAACGTTATCGGTCGTCATCTGCGGAGCGCCGATGCGGAGACTGTGGCTATTTGCCTGACCGACTCCATTGAACTACTAGCTGCTATCTTTGGTATATATTTCCACTCAGATTTTATAGCTTGATTGCTAACGGTGCCATTCAGCGGGTGCTTTCTATGGTTTCAAGACTGTCCTTGTGCCTCACAACCTTCCTGCAGAGAAATTATCTGCTCATTTGCAACAGGCAAAGGCCCTCTGGGTTGCCAAGTATGGCAACCGACACATGGACTGGAACGAGGTTCCCAAGGACGTCAATGCTAGCTTGAGTGTGGCGGTTTGGCATGAACTGGTTGAGGAGCATAAGGATCTTGCTGGCTATGAGGTTCCCGAGTATGACCCTAAAACGACGACGCCATCCGTCAGCACTGTTTGGCCCTCTTCGTCTCAATCAGGCCAGTTTATTGAGTTCCAGCCCGAGGTAAGAACCACCAGGCTTCTTTGACACCAGCACCATTAACAATAAGTTCTAGAATCTTGTTTCCGCTGTTGGCGCATTGAACTCTTCACTGCCTCGTACCCAGCGCTTCACTCCAACCGATATTGTCCTGTCCATCGACTCCCTTTCTCGGTCTTATCCACTATGCCAGACTATGGGTGCGCTCTTTGCCAACTCTTCCATCGCCCTAAATTCTGTCGCTGGAGAGACCGTTGACTTTGCTTTGGCTACTGCTGGTGTGTCTCCCACAGTCATTATTGCATCGTCGCAGACCATGAGTGATTACCACGAGAAGATTATGCGCCCGCATACTGGCCTTATATCCTCTATTGGTCGCTGGCTTCAAGCAAGGACTTTAGATGCAGGAAATATGCCAACCCACAACTTCTTCAGCCAGCTGGCTCGCATTGGTCCCACTGCCGAGCTTTCTCTGGACAACCTGCGCCTTCTTTGCATTTCCCACCGCATTGATGGCAGCTCCGTTACTCGTCTTACTTCAGAGCAATTGACCGAGCTTCGAATCTTCACTGGCGCTCGGGTTGTTTATGCCTTGACAGGACCCGGGGTTGCTGGTGCCATTTCCCAGACAAATGCCTTTGACTACAGATGCCTCACTGGCCCCAGCCACTTTGGCGCCCCGTTGAGTAGCACGGAAATTACTTTGAAAAATGTCCCCGAGGGCTCCCCTGACGGCGCGGAAGAGGGTCAACTTACTGTATCTGGCCCTGCTGTTGTCAATGGCACCACCTCTTTTTCTGGAAGAGCACGCATTGGTACCGACAACACCCTGGAATTGTGCTCTTAAGCGTCATCATATTGGAGACATGTAAATAACCTCCGAGCCTGCTCGATTCTAATCCTTTCGGCATCTTTAGCAAGTTTGATCTTAAAACATCTTACACCTGCACCTAGCGTGATCAAAAGTGTTAGGAAATAAATTATCCATTTTGAGAAGTACAAGTGCCAGCTCCAAAATATCTGAGAAGAATAGTTTAATATACATGTCGATATGGCTCAATCAGGACCATAACAGAAGAAAAAGACAAGCAGCTTGTCAGACTACCAGTAGATAAACCGCTGAGCCACCTTGTCATTAAGCACCTGCTTGTTCTTAACACTCTTCAATTGCTCAGCCAGGTTAGCCCTAATCGGCTTCATGCGCGACTTGAGGGTAAGGACCGATTGAGATGGCTTCTCCAGCTTATGGGCCAACTCAATGCCATGGATAACGGCGAGGTTCTCCTCAACTCGAGCCTGCTTTTCAGAGGGGCTGGGATAATCATCCGTGAACTTGCCGAGGTCCCAAGCAGCCTCAAGCTTCCGAGCATAGTCGGAGACCTTGGTCTTTGCGGCCTCGTTTTCAAGAGCACAAGCGGCACTGAGTTCCAAAAGCGTACCAATAACGAAAGGCTGCTGCTTCGGGTCACTGGCACTGTCGCCTCTGACGGAGTGTTCGGGGCTGTCCATCAAACTGGCCGCCTTCTCTGCCAGATCCAAAGCCTTGACGACTTCTATGCCCTGATAGTCCGCGCGCTGCGCCATCTGGTGAAGTTCGAAGAATAGACGGCGAGCGACGTTCATGTTGCTCAGACTCAAACCGGTGCGGGAGCACTGTCTGGCGCACTCAATGACGGCTCCGAGCTTACCGGCCTGGCCGGCTTTGCGGATGATATACTCCCATCGGTCGTTGTTGAGGATGTAGTTCGACATACGGAGGCCGCTGAGGAATGGGAAAAGGTTGCTGAAGTTCTTGGTCGCGACCATCATGTGGAGGACTTCCATGGCATCCTTCTTGGATGGCAATTCGTGCTTGTTCTTCGGCGTTAGGGTGAACTCTTCGTTTTCGCTGATCTTCACGGTAATCGGGTCATGTTCCAATGTTTGGGCGTATTTCGCCTTGAACACACTCTTTCTCTGTCGCTTAGGAAGCCCGAGGGGAATGAAAAGCTCTTGTCGGAAGCGGTCGAGGGCGTCATTTAATTCGGCGGAGGGTGTTGAAGTGAAAGTTGGGATTGCTGCGCCAATCGTCGCTTGTGAGAAACTGAATAATACCATAAGAAGCATATCTGCATACCTGCTTTATTGCCAAAGCTGCGGACCTGAGATGGTCTCAGCATGGATTGGCATACCGAGCTGGTGGTGCTCTGGCGGAAGAGCCTGCCGACGGCGGTTTGCGCCATTGTAGGTAAGCGGCAAGTTCTGTATAGAATAATGCAGTAAAGGAGAACAGTGACCGAACTTTCGGTGTGATTTCTCGCCAAGAACAACAGACAAAGAGGTCGAGGGAAGAGTGTTTCGGCCGGGGAAAAAGAATCGCGCTGTCTGCAACCCGAACGGGCAAACTTGAGGCTTGGCGGAAATTCTGCCGGTCCGGCCCAGCCAAAACTCGACTCCGACTTTCTCGACTTGACATCCTCCATCACAACCATGGCGGCTTTACCAGCAATGCGGCCGCTAGGCTGTCTGAGGTCCCTGATGAGGCCGTCAGAGCCTATCACACCCTTTACCAACCGCCGATTTATCTCGACGGCCTACAGCAAGAGGCCCCAACGCATCCCTCTTCCCCAGAACATCCCGGAGCAATTCCTCTCTCAGATTCCTCTTCACTACCGCCCGGACCCTAGTACGTGTTGGCACCAATCCAATTTCCTGTTTTAGGCTTAACTGACTGTTGTCAATTGGTATAGCTAAGGAGCCCCTCAAGATCTACCCTGCTCCGCCATCTGCCCGCAAAGCATGCCCGGACCCTGTCGCAGCAGTCACAGAATCACAGTTGACCGAGCTCGACCCCAAGGGTGAGCGACAAGCTTTGTTCGACTACCGAAGGAATGCGCGCAGTGTCAAGCCCGGTGATATTGTGCGGGTGGTCTTCAAGAACGGCGATCCATTCAACGGAGTCGTCCTGAGCATCAAGCTACGCGGAATTGAGACTTCGTTCCTCCTGCGGAACGAGCTCACTCGCGTTGCTGTTGAGATGTCCGTCAAAGTCTTCAGTCCTAATGTCCAGAGTGTGGAGATTGTCCAACGCTCGGAGAAGAAGCGCAGAAGGGCGAGATTGTATTACATGAGGTTCGTGATTGGTCCCCGCCTTCACTTTTTGGTTACTTTTCTGCTTGGACATTTACTAACAGGTCCTACTCGATAGGAACCGCAAGCACGACCGCCGCAGTGTCGAGAACGTTGTGGCCAGCTATGTCCGTCAGAAGAAGGCTTTCTTGGGCGGTGGCCGCGGTGGCCAGGGTGGTCGACGACGGTGATCGGTTTAGAGGGCGTCTGGCGTGACACCCGTTTGCATAACAGTGGCTGTATTACTATTTAACGTCTTGTACTTCATTTGTGTTCATAACTGCGACATCAAATACACCCTTTGAGCCTTTCCACTCAAGCCCCATGCCATCTGATATCTCGCACCGCTGTTCAATTACCGGGCCAAGGCATAACCCGCCGATTCCTTGCTGACCTTTTTGCCGTCTCGCGATTGGCCGCGACCATTCTATGGGGAATGATGCTTACTATCCAGTCTGGTAGACTTCTACGGTAGTCTAATTCAGGCAGCACTGTTCCTTTTTCTTCCGAGGATGAGAGGGGCTCCCCAGTTATACAATCCCGAGGACGATCATGCCAAACTGCAAAGAAACGCCGCATTAACACATATTGAAAAGAACAAGCGTGTCTCGTCTCTCACTCAAGATGAGAATTCTCAGGCCATTTCCATTACCCGGTCTCACTTCAAGAGTATCGATGCCTCTTCTCGTTTGCGCAGATCAGAATTGCCGCGGCTGTCTTTGGGTCCAGGTAGTTGCTAAAGAAGTATTCTTTTTCGAGGTAGAGATCTCTTCCATCCTAAGGTTTGATTAGTGAGATGAGGATGGAAACGTAACGCGGCACTTACAAGTAGTAGAGATATTGCTTCGTTTCTAAGGCCCTTGTCATCCTGCGCATAGGGTTTGGGCATATGGCGCTATTGGGTGTTTCCATGGTTGCTGAAGGCTAGTTATTCACTTCCTACGGTATGAAACTGTAGTAGGAAATGCCTTGGTTTTGGAAATTCTTACCTGGCTGCTGAGTTATGCAACGAGAACCAGGGCATTCAACGTATTCTCTCAAACGAAGGGTTGCTCTTCAGCAATTTGCCGACTAATCAAAAACTCTCCTAGCATGGCTACGTGATCAGCAACGCATATACTACATCTCGTCTCGTGAGTACATGTCTTGTACAACGAGAAACGACCCGAGAGGCATATTCCATGATCTTGTCCAATATTTCAATGTGTTATCTCATTGGTCACTGGGTCGTATTACAACTAATGTGACAATCACAAAATTTTGCACATACTACGCTGGACTCTGCGTCGCACTGGATAAAGCAAGCAATGGCAGTGTCAACATCACAAGGCGAGGCCCAAGATCTCAAGTTCTACCCCCTTTCAATACCGTCAGCTGATACGGTATATATACTTGGTTGGCCTCATCCAATGATCACTTGCAATGTCAATATAAAGATAGCTCGACTCTTTTCCTTCCTCTTCATGATCAATAACGTGAACAACCCTCTTGCCGAGCTTTCGTGATACTGGCCCGCAT
>ERZ1673737.2491-NODE-2491-length-15316-cov-4.602058_pt1 | contig 15316 bp, 19 predicted proteins | sample MGYA00580211_ERZ1673737 | MGnify/ENA primary metagenome ERZ1673737 (study PRJEB41218, sample SAMN15661789) | gut metagenome | host: Homo sapiens | place: Canada: London | collected 2015-08-20/2019-03-30 | study: EMG produced TPA metagenomics assembly of... | reverse complement strand
GGTGTTCAGGATCAGGCTCACTGAGTAAATGTCAGCGAATTCCTTACTAGTTTGAACTGTCCGATGACAATGCTGTATAACAAGAAATACCTAATAGCCCGAGAAGAACCAGGACAGCTCTATATTGGCCAGTGTGTGCTTGATATCTGACGAGGTGGATATACTGACGGAATGATTCGACTGAGAACGTAATCTGTTGCTCATGCAGCCGGGTGCAAGTACCCGACCTTGGTGTACTTGCCAAACCCCGAAAATATCAACTTCAATCAAGCCCACTGATATGCCGTCTATCATTTCTGAATCAGATTTGGATTTTTCCTCACGCGGGGAAAAGACTTGAACGCATCGCCACTATGATTGACCATCACCGGCGGTTCAACAAAGGATTCCGCGCGAGCATCAAAATAGAACTGTGTGAGCATCATGCTGGCAAACCTGATTTCTATACGACTGGAGACTGTATCGATGGCTATGTGTGGATCACCATTGATCACCTTCTCGGACCAGGAATGGTTGAGGTTGCCTTGCGTGGTAAGTATTTCCATTCGGCCTTGCATATTCTCATGTTCAGAAGCTGATTGTGTATTCCAGGGCAGTCACGAATCGTGGATGACTGGGTGCTTCTACCTGTTAGTACGTTCAGGCAACAAAGCTTCCTGGAGTTACACCAGCCCATCGAAAATGACGCATTCAAACCCGACCGAGTCTTGAAAGATGGGTTCGTATACAAGTTTCCTTTCAAATTTATAGTGCCAGATGAACTGCCTATTCACGCTTGTCTGAACAAAGGAAAGCACTGCAAAATTGGCCGAAGTCATCTGTTGCTTCCACCGACCCTCGGCCGAGACGACGAGAAGAGTCCCTTGAGGTTGAAGGATTCGTCCTCTGAAAAAATCGGAATCACATATTCTGTACTGGCAAAATTGTTGAGACAGCACGCAGAGGAGGATCAACCAAATGAGCCCTTGGAATCTGCGTTCATGCCTGTTCGAATCATTGCGGCGCTAAAGGAAATGCCTCCTCCCTATACTGTTGATCACTTGCAATTTCATCCGCAGTCCTTACGCCCTTTCAAAATAGCTTCGTCGCAAGCTGTCAAAGGGACCTTCAAGGTTTGCACATTGGAGCCAAATCCAATATCGCTTCTTGCCTTTCCCTACGAAGAGTCCAAGGGCCCCGTTACTACTGTAACGATCGAAATGGAGTTCCAACCGACGCATGATGAGCCACCACCAGCAATAAGCGGGATTTCCAGGAAGCTGCTGGCCCATACGACCACGCACGCAATTCCTTTCCGTACATCTCTATCGGGGCCAGTATGCAAAAGCAAACAAAAAACCGAGACCCGTACTGTGCGATTAGGCGACTTGAAAGTGTCATCGGTCCGATGGGTGGAACAACCACCTGCCAATAATGTCGGCCGTGATACAAAAGAATACGTGACTCGCACCGGTGATTGTGTGAAAGATTCAAAGCAAAGACGTCTTTACGCGGCCACAATTGAGGTCTTAATATGTCTTCCCAACACGAAAACATTTGTGCCAACTTTCGATTCATGTCTTATATCACGATCTTATGCGGTGGAGATTTGCCTTTACTACTATCTCCCAAGAAAGTTTATCGGATCATCGTCTGTCAGCGTTCGAGTCCCTTTCCAAATAGTGGGACCAGTTCGATAAGTTCCATATGTACAGTATTTCTCTAAAATTGCTCAAAATATCCTGTTCTGCCGTTTGGATGGAATATCCTGGCTATAGTTTGCCTCTATCGCCACTCTGTACCTCAAGATCATAATACTGCCTGAAATGATCCAGACACCCTGGGTTCGCCACGGTGCTGCTGATAGTCTTCGGCAGTTGGCCAGACGAGATGACCTGCTTAACCAAGGTCTCGACCTTTTTACCATTCACCGTCATGGGAACTTCCTTCACTCCAACCACGAAGCGAGGAACGTGTTTACTGCTCAACCCTCTGCGAATTGCATCTTTCAACTCGACTGCAAGTTGACCGGTGAACAACTTGCCGGACTGCATGACGAAACAGAAAGACTACTTCATCGGAATCATGAGGTCTTCTCCGACCGATGCATAAGGTCGCTGAGATGACCGAGTTAAAAGGAGCGGACTCAGTGATTGAGTAGATATCAGAGCTCCCGAATCGAATACCCTGCGGGTTCAGGACACCGTCGCTGTTGGTACCAGTCAGTATGCGGACCACAACATGCTATCTTGACTTGGAAAATCATACCTTCGCCCATGGATTTGCCAACCCTTTGTTTGCGGGTTATAACTTGCCCAGTCATGCTGAGCCCAGCAGTTCTCAAACTTGTCAAAATACGTGCTCTTATATTTTGCTCCATCATTATCACCCCAGAAAAAGACAGGCATCGATGGAAATGGCTTGCGGCAGACAAACTCGCCATGTCTACCAGTATGTTTTATTGATTCTCCAGTGACAGGATCAGCAACATCTACGTCCTGCCCCAGCATAGGCAACTGGATTTCCCCAGGATACAACGGACCAGCTGGGTCGGTCCCAATCCAAGAAGTGACCAGATCAGTGCCTCCAGTGACACTGGTAAGGTGAGCAGTTGGCGGGAATGCTCGGTAAAACCAGTGATATTGATCCTCACCAAGATGCGAGCCTCCTGTTTGCACCATGCGGAGAGAGGACAGGTCAAACTCATCCTTCGGGATGCAACCGATCATTTCAAGCTCTTGCAAATAACGAGGTGAACAGCCCCAGTAAGTGACTCGGTGGTACTCTGCAATCTTCGCCATTCCTTTTGCACTGGGCCACAAAGGCGATCCATCGTATAGAATCAGAGTTGGGCCAACGGAGAGATGGCCGATCATGATATTCCATAAGACCCAAGAGGTACTGCTATACTGGAAGACGACATCGTCGGATGTGAGAGAGTTGTGCAGCACAGATGTCTTCTTGTGCTGTAGAATGACACTGTGGCTATGTACCAGGCATTTTGGCTGTCCGGTAGTACCACTCGTATAGAGGATGTAAAGGGGATGAGAGTAAGATACTCTCTTGAACCCGAGCTCATCTTCTTGCCGTGAAATCGCGAGGAAGTCATCCAGGCTGGGAAATACTGGCTCGTGAGCGCCAGTGATTGGAATCAAGAACACCTGTGGCTTTGTATTCATAGCCTTGAAGATATTTTGAATCTTGGCAACATTCGATCGCATCTTCCCTTTGTACGTCGACTCACCGTCGGCGAAGAGGATGCGAGGAGTGACTTGTTGCAATCGAGATATACAGCCCTGTTGTCTTCGTTTAGCTTCATCATTGGCGTACGTTCGAATCATCGCTCACTTCGTCACCCAAATCCGGTGCAATGCTAGTCCAAATGGCTCCAATGCTTGCTGTCGCCAGGAAAAGGCCAACTGACCAAACACTCGTGGATATAATTGCAGCTACACGGTCACCTTCTTTGATTCCAAGTTGGAGGAGAGCACTCCTTGCCTTTCGAACATTCTCCCTCAACAATCTCCAAGTCCAAACCTCCCCATCTAGGTCTCGACCCTCACGAACTCCAACAAGAGCAGTCTTACTCAGGTCCCGACCAGAGACCACATTTTCCGCATAGTTGACACTTGCTCCACAGAAGAATTCAGGCACATTCTCCATAGGTATGCTATCATCAAAAGCAGACGTCACCGTCGAAGGCAGCGACGGAATAATCCCCGTATAATCATGAAGGTCGACCCAGAAATCTTGCAAATTATCAACAGACCATTGATGCAATTCTTGAGAGGAGGCAAGTCGCTGGTTAAACTTTTGGTTGATATAGGCACGATAGACGTTCATGGGGATTTGGTCTGGTGGCAAAATGGGCTGCCAAATAGGCTTGATATTGGATGATTTAGTCATTGCGTTCTTTTATGCTGTTCCAACAATAATGTGCAATGGGAAGTATGAGGGAGAATACAGGTTCATAGCCCATCGGCAATCGGCACATACCTATGCGACCCCCACATGGATGATCTTTGGAGACTACGTGTCTCCAGTCAACTGCCATCATACGGCTGTCCTCGGTGATTGTCGGTGCAAATCGGTGACTCTTCTGGTGACTTGCATTGTAGTAGATCAATCCCCGCACGGGGTAAACGGGGTAGACGGTTTGAAGTATAAGATTGGACTTGTGGCAGTCTGCATCTTATACCAAGTTGTACTCTGCCTCTTGTTATTTCAACATGTCTATTCCTCTTAAACCCTCCACTGCAGACGAGGGATTCATTCTTTCGACGCCGGCGTTAGAGAACCCTGGCACCTCGGATGCAGTTTTCCTTCGAATTCTCCAATGTAAAAATTTCTTATCTTATTTCGGAAGTGGGCAAGGCACTTAGTATATTATAGGGCATCTACCCCGTGAAGTGCTAGCAAAGATCTCCCCAGACTTGCAGCACTTTGGGTCTGAAGCAATCTCAGACGAGACCAACAGTTTGCTTGGAAATGCCGAGACTCAATTGCCACATATCAAAACACGCAATGTGTGGGGAGCTCGATACGATGCCGAACGCTTAATTACTAGTACTGGCTGGAAGGAGCTGGGTAAATGGGGGATCAAGAATGGGTCAGTTCCGCTTGATATTGTCTGTTTCATATACTGACTCCTGGTATAGTGTAGTTGGTCTTGGGTATGAAGAAGAGTTCGGGCCATATCGCCGGGTTGTACAGCATGCATTGTAAGTATGTGATCCGATTTGCGTGGAGCTATACTTACAGTCCAGTAACTACATCTTCTCTGCATCTTCTGCTGCCTATTACTGTCCTGTCTCGATGACCTCTGGAGCGGCACGTCTAGTTCAACACCAAATTCAAGACTTACCTTCGGATCATCCATTTAATGAGCTTTATACACGCCTTATTGCTCGTGAGAACAACTGGATCTCTGCGCAATGGATGACTGAACGCCCAGGTGGAAGTGATGTTCGAAACAGTGAGACCGTCGCAGTTTACTCTCCGCTAAAATCGAAGACTGGCCGATTTGGCAACATGGAAGAAGGTGACTACCTTCTATCCGGATTCAAGTTCTTTTGCAGCGCGACAGATTGCAACATTGTCTTGCTGCTTGCAAAGACTGAGTCAGGGGAGCTGTCTCTATTTGTGGCACCAACATCTATCACAGCCACCGATGCCAACGGGAAGAAGAAGCAAGTATCAAACGGAATCCGCATCCATCGACTGAAGCAGAAGATGGGCACCAAAGAGCTACCAACGGCCGAGGTTGAACTCAAAAACGTCCGCGCCCATTTGATTGGCAAGAAAGATCGTGGTATTGCGACTATTGCCTTGTTGCTCAACACCACACGCACCCACAACTTCATCACAGCTGTTTCGTGCCTTCGTCGTGCCCTGGATATTGCCAAAGCATTTGCTCGTGCTCGCAAGACCATTGATCAACCACTGTGGACATTCCCAATGCACTTGAACGTGCTTGCCCACCTTGAAGTCAAGCATAGGGGCTGGCTCCAGCTAGCTTTCTTCACCTCGTCTCTTCTCGGTTTTGTGGATAATGGGTTCCCAAAGGAGCTACCTGCACATTACAATGTGCTCGCCAGATCACCCGCCACAGCAACACTCGTTCTTCGAGCTCTTACCTCGACGTCCAAGGCCGTGATCTGCAAGTCATCTACATTAGCATTCCAAGAATGCCAGGAAGCAATGGGTGGAGTTGGATATATGGGTCGGTCTTCTGTTTAACGTATCTGTTATTTTAAATGCTAACTACTCCACAGATGAGCCCGAAGAACCCGAGTTCAATGTGAGCCGGTTGTGGCGAGATACAGCTAGCAACAGTGTCTGGGAGGGAACTACCAATGTCCTCGCCAGCGAGACTGTGAGACATCTTACCAACAGCCGTAATTTGGAATCATTCAGCACCTGGATCAACGACTCAATCAGCCACATCACCGACAATGCACTACAAATCACTCTACAGATCGTCTGGGAAGCTCTAGAGAAAAAGCTTGCAGCTGGGCAAGATAGCCTTGGTTTGGCAGGTGTTCTCGGAGTCGGTCGTCAGATAATGTTCACACTTGCTTGGCTCATCAGTGGTATGTTGCTCGCAATGGACGCCCAGCAAGATAGTAACAGTGTTGCCTGCGAGGTGGCTCGGAGATGGATTCTTGATGGGCAAGGTGTGCCAGGAGAATTTGCATTCCCTGAACTCATATATCAGCGCTCCGCATCCCAGCCCCGTGTCATGAGTGATCAGAGCCGGACTAACTGGGATTGTCGCATAGTTTGGGGAGTTGAACTTCCGGTGGGTGCTTCGACAGGATATCGGGCTAAGATTTGAATTGAGGCCATGTAGATGGACGGGTTTCGTGTAGCAGAATAACATCTTGGCCTTTAAAGTTACCGACTCGAATATCACAATGACACGAACTATTAACTGTTCTGTTACGGACGAAAGAAACAATGATAGAGATAAGAGAGCGCAGCTACATTTTCATACTTCACGGCAGTCTGAGGTTACCTCCTTAATTACAGCTTTGCGCTTGCATTTTGCAACGACCGATGTCCAGATGCACGATTCGCAGGCAACTCGACACCCCAGGCAATGCGACAGTCCCATTGCAGATGCTCCTCGCCCGAAGAGGCAGCGCTAGCAGCATCGCGGGATGTAACAATGTCATGGAATACCATGTCTCCCACGCCACCCTCGGCACTCAAAACCCAGCGACGGGCAATCTCCGTACTTACAGGATCGCGATCGCGTTCAGAGTCAAGAGCCAGAAGGGCTCCGGACAATATCCAAGCAAGGGTGAACATGTAACGACGTGCATCAGCGACTATAGTAGCAGGATCGTTCTTTGAGAACCGAGCGCGAAGCGCAAACCAGGCAGAAACCAAAGCGTCGCGCAGATTGGCTGTTTGAATCAGAGCCAAAGTACGATCAAGCCATACTCTGAAGATATTTAGATTGTCCTTCTTCAGAAGGAACCGAACCATCTCACTGGCGAGAACATTGGTAGTGCCCTCCCAAATTGAATTCACAGAAGTATTCCGCAGGATGCGAGAGATGTTGAACTCGGGCTCATCGGCCTCATCCATGTAGCCTACTCCACCCATAGACTCCTGGCATTCGATGACCCCGAGGGTAGCCATTTTACTTATCACGGCCTTTGCGGTGGCAGTCAAAGTACGGAAGACCACGTCAGCCTCCTTCCCAGGCTGCGGAAGATGCGCGAGCTTCGTGGAAGCCGCCAATCTATTCTCGACGAGCCCGAATAAAGCGACCGTGAACCAGCATAGCGCCATGCCACCTCGATGTTTCACTTCCAGGTCCGCCAAAAGTCGCATATGCATGGGTATTAGCCAGAGAGGTTCCCCGACGGTAGTCCGAGCCTTGGCGAAGCTCTTTGTGATACTAATGGCCCGACGCCAACCAGCCAGGGATCCGACAAAGGTATGAATGCGGGTGACATTGAGCAATGGTGCAATGGTGACAATACCCTGGTCCAATTCACCAACAAGATGAGCGCGCATATCCTTGAGCTCCAATTCAGCCGTGGGTAATTCCTTCGTCCCTAATTTGTTTTTCAGACGGTGGATCCTGACTCCATTTGATACTACCTTGGAGACACCGTCGGGGCCGACTACTGTCCGTCGGAGAGGTGCGAGGAATGTGCTCAGCTTTCCAGATGGGGTTTTCGCCAGCAAAAGAGCAAGGTTGGCATCTGTCGCTGACGAGAAGAATTTGAATCCGTTGATGAGATAGTCTCCATCGCCCAGGGGATCAGCGCCTGAGCCTTTGGCCAGTGGTGAGTAGGTAGCCCAGGTCTCGGTGTTTTGCACGTCACTCCCACCAGCTCTCTCGGTCATCCACTGGCCAGAAGTCCAATGATCATCTCCCTCGGAAGTCAGCCCTTGAAAGGCAGCATGGAAGGGATGGTTCACTGGAAGCTTTCCAATTCTGGAGGATAGGATAAAAGCAGCTCCATCGGTCATACTAATCGGACACGAGTAGAGACCCGAAGAAGGAGAGTATAGATAGTTCCTTTGTCGTAGACTGTAAGTGACTGCAGCTCAAGTCATCCAGAAAGAGTACTCACAATGCATATTGAACTGTCCTTTTGTCAACGCCCAAGGCTGGATCATAGCCTGCAGACACGATTCTAATAGAATTAAATTAGACAACAACTTCGCAGACTAGTTTGCAGTACATACCTGTTACGAGCACCCCATTTGCCCAGTTGCTTCCAACCCTCAGTGGTCACCAATCGATCATAGTCATATCGTTTTCCCCAGACATTATGGCTCTTCACGTATGGCTGATTGCGCTCAGCGTCCGCACTCCATTCACGGATCTGATTGGAAATAGCCTCGGCACCGAGCTGCGTGAAATGTTGTTCTACTGATTGCAGTGTAGCGGATGGAAGGTACCCTGAAATAGTGAATATTATATTTTATTTGATAATGCAAGGAATACTAACATGATAGCGCCCGTTTAAGGCTCGTATCCGACGTGTACGTGTTCTCCAGCGGACCAGGCTCGGTCATATAGCCGATATCCGCGGTCGCCGGCTGAGGGGCAGGTGAAGGAGACATTTCACGTTGAAGTTATTGAGCAGAAATGGGAAATGATATCTCGAGTGTCAAAATGCGGGGGGAAGCTTAGTTAACTGGGAGTTGTACCTCGGTCCCGGTTGATGTCGCTTGGCTCGTGTACGTCTCCGCAAAAGCGCCGAATGCCCACAGGGTACTTTGATGATTGTAGACATGACCAAGATTGATATTGATATCTCTGGGGCTGATAAAAACAAAAGAATCGTTGGTCTCACCATGTATTGCGTCGCCTAAGGCATCTTCCAAGGATGTTAGTCTACATAATGTGCCATCTTCAAAAGAATAATTATTTTCAAGACCTAAAACTGAGACTTTTGGTTTGTTGGCGATGATCTGAAGCCATTTCACATATCGTGGAGTGCGTTGTAACCGGTTTCGATCAGGCTTCTCGGTCCACGCGCATCAGAGCAGACATGCCAGTAAAACAGTCCTCCTAGTTTTGACGATGTCACAAATTTTGCTTTCTGTTGCACTGTCTGCGGGGTATCGTATGTGACAAATCCTCCATCTGCCCCAACGCAGAACGATGCAGCAGCCTGTTTGTCGTGGTATTCCTGGGTTCCTGGCCGCGGCAAATCGCGATAATCAAAGACACCCTCCTCCCCGCCATGGCCAGTGTATCGCTGACCTGGTCCGGTGCTACCCAGGAATGACCGTCCATAGACTGGGACACCAAGGATGACCTTTCGACGAGGTACTCCCTGGGAAACCACATAGTCCACTGCCGATTCACCAGATACACCTGGACCGGAAAGCTTGGCGTGATGACCAGTTTCGGGGTCCCATGGACCAGCGAAATCGTATGCCATCAGGTTGAACATGTCCAAATGTTTGGATGCCGCGCCAAGATCGATATTCCGCAGGGCCCACTGACCAGCGGGAAGGCAAGTAGCAAGGACGTATCGTGGGGTGGGAAGCACTTCACGCAGGCGTGAAAGCATACGGACATAATCTTTTCCTTGTTTAGAGTCCGCCGGGTGCTCCCAGTCAACTATGCAGTAACATGATCAGCTATCTCTCGCGATCGTGGCAAAAGATTTGATGGCAACACGGGAGCTTACCATCGATACCGTCGAGTCCGAACTGATCCACTAGTCCCCGCGCGGTACGAACAAACGTATCCAGCGTGGAACGACTGCGGGCAACAGCGGCGAAGTTCTCACTTCCTTTGCCACCTCCGCCAACTGAAAGAATGACTCTCATTTGGGAGTACTGTTGCTTCAGCTGGACAAAAGCCCGAAGACACCCCTCGGTGCCGTCAACCGGCATCTGGGTATCAGCCCACTCATCACTCAACTGCAATACATCAGCAAATGTTCAACTATGAACCAATTCCCTACACACATAGACAGTACCGTCTTCTTTCACCCTGCATGAGACCAATTCGAGGTTAGCGCGTCAGCCAGTCTCTCACACTGGGACCATGATTGGCTGTCCATACCAGGCAAATGCATAGAAAACATGTGATATAAATCCGAGTCTCAATGACGAGGGAGGCTCCTTTCGATAGATTCTCCAGTTTGGATAGTAAGCTGCGTTAGTGTAAAAGGGCACTTCGTAGGCACTTTCCGAGGTGGGGTTGCGGTCCCGTCGGCGAAAGAGTGCACTGGCAGCCGAGAACATTGTGTGCTTGTTCAACGAGGAATATCACGATGAATATAAGAAAAGAAGGAGATGAAGCAGTGGGGAAATGCAGTTTCCTGTTTTGGAATTTGTCACGTGGACCCGGTTTGCTCCTTATGATGCAGGAGTAGCAGATGCAAATCTCATCTTCTTTCTCCCCCAACCCCTTGGCCTAAACAATCGATCAGTATTGGACACAATGTGCGGGGTGGATGCGCGGCATGATTTCCGCATGCATGAGGTTTCCAAAGTACCCAACGGCTGATCCTTGCATCTCAGCCACTCAGCTGCCTTCGACTCGTGATGCTTTTCGCGGGTTACTAGACTGGGAGGACCAGGTCCCCAAGCGCCAACACGGGGTACCGGTATATACCCGTGTTCCGGTGAGATCTGACCAGGGTAGTGAAATGAGGCATTCCAATTGGTGTGTTGATCTGCGTAAGCAAGAATGTACCCCGTGATACTTGCAGAGTTTGCACGACGGCCGATCACCGGAGCTCGTATGCTCATCCTGCGTCAATTTCTTCCCGGTGGACAAGAACGGCACTTCGCTACGACTTGGCTTTGGACTAAGGTTTGCTTTTTCGATCAGTTGGAAGATCTGTGATCACCAAATCGGTTAGCAGCGGGGATGATTGGCTGGAAAAGAGCTTATTATATGAGGCTAAGGAGGTATAGGCAGGGATTTCTATGGCCCCCAAGGCAATTCGCTTTTCCGTGCTGATCCCCTCGGTCTAGAATGCTGACGTCTGCAGGGGTACTGTCTAATTACAGCATTGCAGATAATTCTGCGAACCATCTTCTAGCTAATAGCTTTGGGTAATCAACATGATACCCAATAAAGGCAGCTGGACACTTAGCGCTTGTTTCGAAACACCAGTTCGGTCTAGAGGCGATGATCAGGAGATGATCGGCCAAGAAGTTCATGCTTATGTATACCTCGATTCTCTATGGTCACTCAAGCTTCACGGCCTTGTTCAGCTGGGCCCATTTCTTTTCTCACTCGGAGCCAGGTTGTGGTGGCACCAGTCCACTCATCTTCCACAAATCTCTCGAAGCTTCCGCGATGAAAAATTCCCATTCCGTTTCTTTTGACTCAACTACCGGGTCGAGGATATTGTCAACGCCGGACAAGAATCGCTGCTTCGTTTCTTCACTCTGGAAAGCACGAGCAACATGGTAGATCGTCACGGCGGCGAAGTTGGGGTGCACTTCACCCCAACGAAAGCTGTACCAGGGACATCCTCGATAAAGATGGGATTGGACGTAGAAAGCAGGAAGTCCGTAGGAGCCGTAGAGATTAGTGATTGACTTGGCGAGTTGTTCTTTCTCGGTCGGGGTAATGGTGTTTGGACTATGTTGATGGACCAGACAGGCATTTTGAGGTTATATCTGTATGCTTTACTTGAAAAATGATATAAAGAATAAGTTCAAAAGGATGAATGTATCACCAGCTAGGTCCTATGGCATTACTCTTGTGGTTTTCGAAAGATGAAATGCCCCTTTAACATAGTATCCTGGACATGATCGTCGCACATCAGTGCATTGTTTATGCAGAGCTTCAGAGAATATTCTAGATGTTAGTTCGGGCAGATAGTGTAATATAAAATTGTTTAATTCGTTGGCGATCCAATGGGTGGCACCGAACGGTTATGATCATTTCATCAGCCTCGGCCGAGCTTAGATTACAATATCAAGCAACGTTATTTTTTGAGCAGCCATGCCAGCAAATGGTACGCGATAATTAATGATTACTCTTCATTACTTTCTTCAATAAATCTTTAGTATACGTTGGCAAATCACGCCACCGTCAGATCGAACTATCAGACTGGATCTTTCGGGGCTTAACTCCACCGTCCTAAACAATGGATTGCAGATGACAAATGCATAAGTCGAATATAAGAGACGCTTAGGGTACGGATAGACTTGAGTTTCTACACCTCGCAGCACTCAAGAAATTACACATCACCATGTCTAAAGGATTGATCTTCATCACCGGAGCCACCGGCTTTATTGGCAGTGCCACAGCCGCGGAAGCACTCAAGGCCGGCTATCAATTGCGAATTTGTCTTCGCAAGCCCTCTGAGCACCTGCAATCTGTCCTCTCCGAATACAAAAATCAAATTGAATTTGTTACCGTTCCAGATCTCACCATTGAAACGGCATTCGACGACAAGCTGAATGGCGTGGACTATGTCCTCCATCTGGCATCGCCCCTTACTCATGGAACCAACAAGGAGACTTACTTCATCCCGGCCGTGAAAGCTACGACTCTCTTGCTGAAGGCAGCAGCCAAGGTTCCCAGCATCAAGAAAGTCGTGGTGACATCCTCTATCGCTGCTTTCATTCCCATGACAGGTATTCCCGCTGGGGGAGTAATCAAAGGTAAAATACTTCATTAATCCCACTATAAGCGCGGTATTAACAACCTACCTAGAGGACAATGACTGGGACTTCTCGGTGGATGAGAACGGATCATTTGAAGATCCACAAGACCCAGCTGGAACGCCCATGCGTCTATACCGGGCTTCAAAGCTCCTTGCCAACAACGCAACCTGGGACTTCCGGGCAACAACCAAACCACACTACGCATTGGTGACGCTGCACCCAGCATTTGTATTTGGCCACAACCTTATGCAAACTTCAGCCGAGGAAGTTGCAACAGGATCCAACGGCCTTCTATGGAGTCTGGTCATGCAAGGTAATCCCGCTGGAAGCAATGGTGTGCACATTCAGGATGTGGCCGAAGCGCATATCAAAGTGCTGGACCCGGAGATTCCTGATGGTTCGAAGTATCTGTTGGCTGGACCAATGGCGACTGGATCTGAGATTGCAAGCATTGTCAAGAGATTGTATCCTGATTCTGGGGCCAAAATCACTGAGGATACTCAGCTTTCTCCGATGCCAGTCGATACCGCTAAGGCGGAAGCAGAGCTTGGGATCCAATGGCGTTCATGGGAGGCGATGGTTAAGGAGGTGATGGATCAGCAGCTCGGATTTTATCATAAATTGTAGATCTATAGCATATGTTAGAATTTGAGTAGTGCAGTCAATATCACCCGAAATTGATATATATTTGCCTCCTGTGTAGTCAACACTGTCAGAAAAATAACTCTCAGTGCGAAGGCATGGCTCAAATCCAGAGAGCAGGACCAAAGCGAAGAGCTTGGCAAATCAGATTAGACTACTTAACCAAAGGGTTGATGACAAATGCAAACTGCCCAAACATTTGCCACCTGATTTCTAAGGCGACAACCGGAGAACATCCTGGACAGCTCTTTCACAATAACTTACCAAGAGTGGCTCCTCAAACATCTGCACATTTGCCTCCTCTCTTAACCAATTCAACCTCCGGGAGATTCAGAATCTGACCTCGCTATTTTCTCACTGAGATCTTACTCTCAGGAGTATCGCGATCGCATCGAGCGCCTTCGCCTGCCTGCACACTGTCGACTCCTTGAGCTTTCGCTCAAGCTCAGTAACATCATGGCGGCCGATACACAAAGCGCTGCTGCACAATTCATCTCTGCCGAACCTACTCGCGACCCCAGCTACAATGATTTCACTTTCACACCCTTCCTCCGCAAGAGCTTCGGCTTCGGACTCGCCAGCGATGTACCCGTCTGCAAAGCCTACAGTGAAGGGCACTGTCCATTGGGACCTGCCTGTCCAGATCGCCATCCCACTCCTTCCCGTGTGACGACTTCGACCACCACGGCATCCGGAATGGCACCATCTACCACACACGGATCGCTGGTCTGCAAACATTTCCTCAAGGGCCTATGCAAGAAAGGACTGAAATGCGAATACCTCCACGAATACAACCTGCGACGAATGCCCGAATGCCAGTCTTTCTCACGGTCGGGATACTGTACCAATGGCGACGACTGCCTTTACCAACACGTCCGCGAAGAGGCACGCCTGCCACCTTGCGAACACTACGACCGGGGATACTGTGAACTGGGACCTCTCTGCGCCAAGCGCCATGTCCGCCGACGCCTATGTCTCTTCTACCTGGCTGGATTCTGCCCGGACGGAAAAGGCTGTGCGGATGCTCATCCCCGATGGACGGAAAACCTCCCACGACCAACGATGCGCACCGAGAAGACAGAGGAAGAGTTGGAACACGAGAAAGCCCTCATCCGGGAAGAACAAGAACGCGAGAAGGAACGGGAGAGGGAATGGCGAAGCGAGAGGGGGCGGGGTGGTGGTTTCGGCCGTGGGCGCTTCCGTGGGCGAGGCAGGGGTTAGCTGGACTCATATCGGTCTGTTTTTATGGGCCACATTGCATGGTATGGAGTGTACCCCGGCAAGGGGGCTTGTTTTACGGTTTTGTTGGGCCAGTAGATACCCCAATTGGATTTGACAACTCAAATAAATATAAATATGTTCAATTATCCTGTGTTCTGTTCACCGCCATCAACGTACAGTAGATGTATAACGTACAGTAGATGTATAACGTACAGTAGATGTATAACTACAGTGCTAGGACACCAATATCCTTTTTGGGTTCCCCCACCGGAGCTAATCCACCTGAAGTCAGCTTACAAGGTAACTTACGTTACAGACCTGGACATGCCCACGGCGATATGCCATGCAAACTTCGACGAATGCAGGTTTTAGCTTCATGATCGGAGTGTATGACATCATGACACCTTAATAATGTTCATGTTAGCAGAATAGCCGGGTGAAATACTGTAATTCCTTCCACCAAAGAAGGGTCTCTCAATCCGCTAAGAGCTATCTAGACTAATGCCCCTACGCCCCTGTCTTGGCAGAGATTTTCCATTTGTCAGTTCTCAGTAAGAATCGCATAAACATGAGCTATATCCGCGTGGGTCCGGGTGGACCTACGCCAGCCAATCACAGCCTGCCCCTGCTCTGTCATCGATGACTGATTTGCTCTGCGGGACGCAATCTGACTCTTCAGTTACCTCGGGACTAATATTGGATCATTCAGGCAGCTCTTATTGCTGTACACATAGCAGATACGAAATTTAGTTCTTTTCTACTTCCACGGAGGTAAAGTAGAGACTGAACATGATTGAGTTACGAGTTCAAGTTGAGCAATTGAACATGTATCTATTCTTCAACTCCCTACCAG
>ERZ1673737.2489-NODE-2489-length-15324-cov-4.660489_pt1 | contig 15324 bp, 15 predicted proteins | sample MGYA00580211_ERZ1673737 | MGnify/ENA primary metagenome ERZ1673737 (study PRJEB41218, sample SAMN15661789) | gut metagenome | host: Homo sapiens | place: Canada: London | collected 2015-08-20/2019-03-30 | study: EMG produced TPA metagenomics assembly of... | reverse complement strand
TACCCGCACGGTCATTCAAGCTTCGTCGATACGCTCTGACGAGGCATAATCGTACTTGCATAGCCACAGAAAGAAGGAAAGTGCTGGATGGTCGAACATGGTTGGCCTGCTCGGTACGTTTTGCGTGGTTCAATTTGGTCTCTTCTGTCCCATCGAGAGGGAAACTCTGTGCGTAATTTCTCATCATCTCCCGAAGCTCGACATACTCTGGGCTCTGTTTCCAGTATGCTTCGAAGTCCTCCGAAGTCCGCGGGACCTTCTCTGACATACCAGCTTTAGCCTCACGCTCACCGGGGTTGGTGATGGCAGTGAGGAAATCGGCGCTGGCCTGTCGGGGATGACGTTTCCATCCCATCCTTTCAAAGTATGCCACGGCGTGCCGACAGGGACCAAAGTATACTTGCCGTCCTTCATAGAGAACAGTGACATTGTCAAAGGTATTGTAGATTGGCTCTGAAGCCTGGTACACTGCGGCGGCATGACATGTTTTCGTGAGATTGGCAGATAGGCGAAGAGTCTGGACAAAGGCAAGAGCACTGTTCGCATCAAGACCTCGTGTGCTATTATCCCAGGCACCAATAGCAGCTCTCGCTAATGTCATTTCGGCTATGCTGCATGTCCACGTTTCTCCGTCAGTTTATTGTCACTCTTTCGTAAGCACGAGGCAGTAAGATAGCCTCGCAAACCACTCACCTCACCCGTTTCCTTTCTCCTCCACTGACACCGCGCACGTATTCGTTGCCCACTTGTGTGTTATGAGCATGGGAAAGCTCAAACAAGGCCATGACAACCTGCACCACAATCTTGGCATACTCGTCGCGACTCAAGTTACCCAGCCGAATGTGAGGTGCGCGTGCATACGCAGCAAACTCGAGGGTTTCACCAACCGTCAAATGCGGGAAATGATGATCTTCTTCTTGGTTGTATACAACCTCACCGCGATATTCCTTCATCATCCTCGCAAACGAAACCCCTCTATATTGGATCTTGCTGGCTGGATCTAGATGCAAGCCGTCAAGATAGCCACATATTGCCTTCAAAAAGGTTGAACATCCACTTCCCGGGCGACCCAGGACCAAAAGCAGCTCGCCGCTGCGCACAAGTCCATCGAATTTTTGCAGGATCTTGGTTCGATGTTGATGACTTTCCTTATGGAAAAGGAGGTTCACAACCGATGCGACAGGACGTATCAAGGCCGACAGAACTGTCGGCTGAACCTGGAGAGGCGAGCCGGACGCCTGAATTGAGATATCCTCGAACAGAACTCCACGCTGCCGAGCTTCACCGGCCGTAGAATCGAGGATGCGAATATTTCGTTTGGCCCACTCGTGCCGATCGAACTGGCAAGAATCGGGTGGTATCGCGTCTGTGTGCTTGTTCCAGGCTTGTGTGATAGGGTTTTGCTCGTCCTGACTCGATAGAGAGCGATGGGGGCCCTCTTGGTCATTGCTCATCGTTGAACAGAGGCTCCGTCTCTCGCCAGTCTGCTTGGTGCCATTGGCATTGGCCATAATGGCAAGAGAGGCCTTTCGTGCTGCCTTTCCGGAAAAGAAGGTCAAATAGTCGGATGATGAAGCTACCACTAGGATATTTTAGATTATTTCATTATCTGGCAATTTTCGGAATTTCCCTGTATTTTTAATCCGCACTATGGGGAATTTGCCCCTACCATTTACCCCTACCAGCATGCTCAGATCATCCACCCATAATTGGAGATCAATGGAATGTTTAAGTGGAACCTCCTAATGAAAATTGAAGCTAGTGAATGTACCAAAAGCGATACATATGCCACGCAAGGGTGTCTGAAGTAAAATTGACCGTCCCGTACCGAGCCATGCGCATTACAGTACTTGAAACGCATTTTTGGTCCTCTAAGCCCTATCTTCAACTCTATTCACCTACCTTCAATTATATTCAATTTGGATTCAACTGAAGATTTTTCATCATACCTTCAATCATATTTTCCATAGAATAAGTCACGGTGTGCCTTGCGTTGGACTTGAGGCATCTGTAAATGGATATTCTGATCGGCCCCATCTCTAACTAGTTTAAATGGCCTTGCCTCGGTTGCAGTTTTAGCCTCGCTGGCGTGGAAAGGCTTTCTATTGGGCCTGACCTATTCCTAACTAAAATCAACACGATCCGAGTACCTGGCTATATATATCAAGATGGCCTTTCACAGGGCGATATTTGGAGAAACAAATTTTACAAGAACCTGTGGCATTTCAACGTAAAAACAACAATTCGGCAGCTTGCAAGATAATTGTTCGATTAAAGTAGACGTAAAGAAGTCCAGAGAGGAAGAGCAATTTTCAGGTAATCTGCCCCATCGGGAACCTAGAGTAGACAACGGAATTCGGCCGCGATGTAGCATTTAGTTCCAACGCACACAATACTCAAATCCGAACCCAACAACCCAAAAGATACTGGTAAGGAGGCAATATGTCTTTGCTCTCGTCTCCACTCCAGACGATTTCCCGAGCTGTGTCGCCTTGAGGAGATTCCCGAACCCGAGGAAATGGCCACCAACCGATATAATAAAAAAGGGGAGACCAAGGCCAGTGAACAACCCAGCAGATGCAAGAAGCGCAACGGACATGTAGAAGAGCACATACGCCAGAATATGAATGGAATCCCGGAACCGAACAGCCATATTTTTCACGCCGACTTTCAAGTCTTCCTCAGTATCCTGGCACGAGTAAATCACATCGACCATGATGATGACTGTCGCAACGAACAGGAACATACATACTGTGGGCATAACATGGTCAAGCGGATCCACTCCCAGGCTATGCATGGTCATCGGGATGGCCCACCCGATATTTCCCAGAGTTACTTGTGGGTAGTCCGTGAAACGCTTGCCGAAAGGATAAAGGAGGGCGAAGAAAATGATGATGAGGGCCTCAATGGTGCATTGCCACGGAAGGAAGAATAGAACGGAGCTACCACATGCGAAGAGGGCAACGGTAAAAAGAGCAGCATCCCGTGTTGAAACGGCGCCTCGTGGCAGCGGCCTGGATTTTGTTCGAGAGATTTGGCGATCAAGATCTAAATCGATGAGATCATTCCACACGCATCCACCGCAACGTAGAAAGAATGACCAAAGAGAGAGCAGCACAATACGGTGCAGGATAGTGGTCACTGGAATATCTGTGGCAATTGAAGCACTGAACGCAACGCCCACAAAATAAGGAGAAGTATTGAGATAGAATCCCAATAGGCGATGGATTCGTGTTAATTCAGCATATGGTACTAAGGAAGAAGGAAGCGACCTGAGCACTTTGTTCTGTGGCTCAGCCGCAGCCTTTTCGCTCACTGTAACCATGTTGAAATAGAAAAAGATCTAGTTCAATTTGTGCTGAATGATGTGATGCTGGGTTTTTTATGGCGTTAAACCAGAAGTAAGGACAGGAAATTCCAGGTCGTGTCTTACAAAGAGAGCAAGGACAAAACGAGTTGAGCTTCTGAGGAAGCTGGCGGACAGAAGACCCTGAGCATACAAAGGAAAGGGAAAAATGATATAGGCAGATCTCTGCACTGCCTGTCACACCGCTGATTAGACCCCGAAAACGTAAGTCTGAGAAACAAAGAAGACAAATATTTTGCACTCCTTGCTTTACTGATCTCATTCATCCAGAGTTTAGCATTGCTAGACAGGGGTAGCATTAGGATTAGCCTATGGCACTGTAACATAACACCAGCGGAATGTCATGACCGGCAAGTACATCTGTCATATTTCATTTGAGAATACCTTGCGTAGAACACTACTGTACATGGATGTGGGTTCGCGCCTTGCGTTTTCCCTCGTAGGGTACCCACATGTACCTTGGTATTGCTTCCTGATGCGCTGTGATATATGTACAAGTTCAGTCTTAGCTCAGTCAACTGTGTGCCATGAAAATCTTTACCGTATAAAAATCGGGGGAATGTCTAAAGTACAATGATCCTTATCCATAGTGGCTCCACGCTTAGCGTAAAGACTTTAGTAGATGAATAGTGGATTTTAGGTATTTATATGGTTATTTTCAAATGTCAATATAAGGAATTACCGAAAAATCACGCTTGATAAGGTCGAATCCAAAAGAATGCCCAGCAGAGGGTTAGAGAAAAAATCCAAAGAAGCCTCCACTGTAGTCGGATGATTGTCTGCCCCTTAGAAGATTTCTGAATCCAACCTGGCCCGGATCGTTCGGGAAATGGAAGAAAATCCACCGTATCCCCTCGGGCCAGAACCTGAGCGGTTCCCCTTTGTACAAGACCGCCTATGAAAGGAAAGATGTAACGACCAGCCAATGCCTTGGCCCAGCCATCCCGCGTATGGAAACGAGCTCCGAACCTAGATCGCTGGTATGTGCTCTTTGCACGGTCGTATCGCAGACTTTGATATTCCCGGAGCATTGATTCAATGTGAACCTCGGATAGGGTGGGAATACCATCCACATGGACCAGTCGATGAATCAGAGAGGCTAGAACAGCAGCATCCTCAATAGCTGTGTTTGCTCCCTGTCCAATGTTTGGCGTCATCTAAAGGTCAAAATGTTCAGTGCTCGCGATCCTAATCAATGATAGTGTACAGGGATGTTACCTTGTGCACGCTGTCTCCAAGGAGTACTACGCGATTGAAATGCCAGGTTTCAAAGAGTCCCTCCTCAAGCGCAGTCATTGACGCAACCAATCGATTTTCCCAAAGATCCCCAACGCAGATATCCCGCAGGATGGAAACACATGCCAACTTGCCGCAAAGGTGGGCTGCATCCTCGGTCGAATAACGAGGGACATCGGGATAGACATAGATGTGATCAAGCTTCTGGATAATGAACCAGAACACGCGCCCATCTTTGCCGTGAAATGTAATCACGGAGAACCTATCCCCATACCGGTTTATATGCTCTCCAGTTTCAAGGCCGGGTATCGGCGAAGAAATCCCGAACACACACATATATTCAACCGTAAGACCTGAATAAACAAAATCACCAGATTGTCAGCCTCAGAAATTGTAAAAGGATATTCAATAGTGATAGTCAGAAATGGTGCTGATCAACCTTTCTTTTCGCTGTGGGAGATCAACCCAGGATCCATGGTGTCTGCCAGCCGCCACATCTCCGACCGGATATTACTATGGACGCCATCTGCACCCACAATGAGATCGGCCTCAAATACATCCCCATCATCTGTCAATACACTGGCACCGTCTGCCCCGAGACGTACTTCTGTTACACGCTTATGGGTCATGATATTCGATCTGGTAGGGTAACTTTGGAACAATACTTCCAGAACCTTTTGGCGATCTAGGGAAATTATGGGGTAACCGAATCTGTGATCCACGAGGTCAGAACAGTCATCCTCACTTGTGTGAATATGTGCGCAATACAACCTTTCATGGATTGTCTTGGGCAGCAAACTGCTGAATGAAAATCCATCGGGGAAGGAAATGTGCATCCGGCTTAGCGGTGCCGTGAGTCTTTCAAGGCTAGCATAAATTCCAAGTTGTTGTAAAATTCGGGCTCCATTTGGCCAAATTCCAATGAAGGCACCTTCCTGGGGAGCTATCTCAGCTCGTTTTTCAAGGATGATGTGGTCGACATTCGCTCTGGCCAGACAATGTGCCAAAGTCAACCCGGAAATAGATCCCCCAACAATGATTATTCTGAACTTGGGTTTCTCCATGTCTTTCGACGTTGAACTGAGACGTAGGTCAAGGGGGAAAATATAGGCGCGAGGTATTGTTCTGACGCACACAATGGTGTAGCGTAGCTTGATAAACTGAACCAAATGAGACTGCTCCGGTCTTGCGTTAGAAAATCTCGGCCTCTACCCCTTGCTGCAGTGGGTTCTACTGTAGGATGACGATGGGAGATTTTCATTAAAATGCTGTACGTCTAGGGTGACCACTAGCATTCCTTTTTTTCAGCTATAATTCCACGGCATTCTATTCAGATGCATTCCCTCAATTGGTGTCTCTTTTGGACCCACCCGTTACTGTGACTGGCTGACAAGATACGAATGATTTTAATAATCCTTTTCCCGTGGATATGGCCCTCAGGTAATAGTTTGCACAAAAAGTTGTATATAGAGCACAGCTCATTGTCCCCGAATCATCGGGGACCGCATAAGTTGGTCAACCTGCTTCCAGAACCCACATAATATAATCGTAACGCCATCCTTCCAACTGTCTGCACCGTACAGCACCGAGCCAATCACCCAGTGAAGGGGTATGGTTCCTTTCCCTGAATGTGTGCATCTATTTGGTCTTCTTTTCGGTGTTCCTTTTGGTCGGGGCATCGATCTCTTCTTGACGTCGAACAGCATAATACAGGCATGGGTAGGAGATGTCAAGCACGAGAGTCAACCCAATGTAGAATTGACACATCGGGCTCTCAAACCACGGACCTGCAGGTATGCCACAGATGTAGTAAATCGATAGTTTGATAAAACCTCCAACAGTTGCAATCGCACGCAGTGACCTTTCTTCGAATCAGTATTCGAGACCTGACGGACAAGTGAAAACTCGATGTGTAAGCGAGCAAGGGCATACCAGGTCAAAAGGGAACTGCCACGAGTATTATTCCGGGATAAAAGCTGGCATATCGGCCCGAGACTTGCAAGTGTTTGGCATAGGACACCACCCCAAAAGAAACCCAGGTCAGGCCCAATCTCACCCGCGAGGGAAAGTTGACCGGCAACGAAGCCAAGAATGACCACCCCGTAAATAAAGTAGATGTTTCGTTTCACGATTGGCGCATCATTCCATTCACTAGGCGCGAACTTAAGGATATACGTGATCACAGCGCAATGAACTAGGAACCACCCCCTCACACCACCTTCCCAATGTGCACTTGCGGCCGGGTGGACGAAGGCATACACAAACTCCCATGCGATATCGCAGCAAAGAGGGAAGATGCCTGTGTTAGGAATCCTCTCTCTCCCAGACACGTACATCATACTGAAGTAATTCAGGGTCCAGCAGATCCCAGCAAGCACCCGGAGAAATTCTGCAACTGAGCCTAGTTCATCGCGGTATTCAAGAATGGCTGGGAGTATAGCAGAATTCCCCATAGCTGGTAGTTGGAGAAGGGAGTGGTAGATAGGAGTGAAAGTGTAAAGCAGATTGTGTGACGACAATATTGTAGATTGGGCTTCGGAATTCACCACGGAGAGAAAAAGATTCCACGTCCGGTCTTTACCGAGGCCAGGTCTCTCGGCAGCTTAAGGCCCTTCATCAAGGACAGGGATTTTCAACGCAAGGACGGCTGAATCCTTTGGTGGCGGTACGATTCATGCATACACGAAACGTAGAATGTAGGCTGGGTGGGTTGGCTGCATGCATGGACATACACTAGGGATAATTATGAATGGTTTTATCGGCACGGTTCATTTAGGCTTCCCATGAGGCACTAAAACGCTTTTCCTAATTCTAATAGTTTCCACTCTTGTAAAAAGGGCAGTGAATATCTTAAGGTCGCGAGTCTCGCGCTTTTACTAACAGTAATGATTTACATACCTACCAATTTTGCTGGATACGTTGAGTGGTAGACGAAAAAGAAACGAAATGAAAAAGAAAACAAATCACAAATCACAAATTACTAGTGCATTCTGCGGTCGAATGCAGATTTACTTTTATTTTTATATCTTGTTTCGTTTCACTGGAATTGTTGGCCACCAAGTTGAGAAGTTTAGCTATTAGAAGTTTGTGTTTGTATGTGATAAGGTTTTTTTAGGGTAAGTGTATTCAGATGATGAAGACCTAGGCTCAAAATGTGGGGTCCTGTTTCACATAGTTTACGGGCGGTCTTTCCAAGACTCTGGTCAATATTTGGTGTGTTCCGATCTGGAAAAATTCTTAGCTATGTGTATATTCTTCTACATACAATAGGCGATAGCTTGAAAGTCTTTGAAGTTATATCATCGTCCTGAACACGATGGGAAACATGTCGTATATCCACACTAACTTAACTGTAGACAGTAAAGTTAGCTACTTTTGATATCATGTAATTATTGTCGTGGCCTCTAGCGGAAGCCACACGCTTTGATTAAAGATAAATGGGGAATTCGAGACAAGCAGAACCACTTTTATTGAGCTTTGAAAACGCTAGGGACTGAGATAGAGGAGATACTTCATATTGAAAAATAATCATTGTGGGGATTCACTTAGGAAACCGGAAGTTACATTTCTGCGTGTTTTAGACAGTAGCAAATATGCTGTGTTACCGGAGACATGCCTCTTGGACGCCCTGTTTGATCTTGAGTAAGGTGGACCTTCGATATTGACAGCTAATCTCATTCGCAAACAACAACGGGGTGGTTAAATATCATGACCCCGGACCACTCTACTAAGGGTCCGAAGCCTGCTCTTTCATTTTGTTTTTGCATATATCGAAACTATGAGGCTCAACAACTTGGCAATTCTCTGGGCCGTCGGTCTTGTCCGAGCAGATGTCCAAGGGTCCCCGACATCTGCCGTTGCTTTTGACCCTCAGTCAAATGACCCAAGCTCATTCAGCCAGTCCCCTCCTCTTGGACAACGTATTAAGCGTCGGAAATGGGAAGTTGAGTGCGACAGCAGCACCGCTGACCACCCATGCGACAATATTATTGATGAAGACGTCAATGATTACTGGCTGTCCCAAGACAGTACTGGGCATCAAGTCGTTATCGATCTGGGCGAAACTCGCAGCGTGAACGCCATTGAGGTCCGCCCGGCCGGTGAAGATGGATTGATCCAGGAGCACAAGGTGTATGTGTCCACGGACAAGAATAACTGGGGTCCTCCAGTTGCATTTGGCACATGGAACGCGGACAACAGCATCAAATACTCCATTTTCAACCCCAAGATGGCCCAGTTCGTACGTCTAGTCAGCGAAAGCCCCAAGGCGAGCATTTCCGACTTGAACATCTGGGAATACACACTGCAAACCGACGATGACTTTGTTGGTGGTGCCTGGGGACCAACAATTGATCTGCCCGTGATTGCGGTGGCCGGTACGGTCGTCCCCCAAACGGGCGAAGTCATGGTGTGGTCTGCCTATACCACTGATGACTACAATAACTCTCCCAGTGGGTATACCTTGATGTCAATCTGGGAACCCGCAACCAATACCGTGACAAAGCGTAATGTCAGCGAAACCCACCATGACATGTTCTGCCCTGGGACATCGTGGGATGGTAGCGGCAAACTGGTGGTGTCTGGTGGCTCTGATGCTGCTCGCACCAGTCTCCTCGACCCGTCTGATAAAACCTGGATCTATGGCCCAGCGCTGAACAGACCTCGGGGATACCATGCTTCTGCAGCCCTGGGAAGTGGAGATGTGTTCCTGGTCGGAGGTGCTTGGAATGGAGGAACGACTGCCAAGGCGGGCGAGGTGTACAGTCCTAAAACCGAAAAGTGGACGAATCGACCCGGATGCAAGGTGCAGCCCATGTTGACCAACGATAAACAGGGTATTTACCGTGCGGACAGCCATGGTTGGCTGTTTGGTTGGAAGAATGACACTGTCTTCCAGGCCGGCCCCAGCAAGGCCATGAACTGGTATCACACCCAAGGCGATGGAGACGTGACTCCTGCCGGCTCTCGCTCTACGTCCAACGACGCTATGTCCGGTAATGCTGTCATGTACGATGCTGTCGCGGGCAAGATCATCACCTTCGGTGGCTCTCCTAGCTATGAGAACACTGATGGCACCCAGGAAGCCTTTCGTATCGAGATCGATGATGTTGATGTGAATCCCATCGTCACCTCAGCAACGAACGAGAATGGTCAATCCGGCATGAACTTTCCTCGAGTCTTCCACACCTCGGTGCTTCTCCCAGACGGCACCGTCTTTGTGACCGGTGGACAAGTCCATGGTATACCTTTTAATGAGGACACCGCGCAGCTTACCCCGGAGCTGTACCTCCCCCGCACCAATTCGTTTGAAACCGACACTCCCAACAGCGTCATCCGTGTCTATCACAGTATTTCACTGCTGCTGACAGACGGGAGAGTCTTCAACGGTGGCGGTGGGCTCTGCGGCAACTGCTCAGCGAACCACTTAGATGCCCAGATCTATACGCCCAGATATCTCTTCGATGAGAATGGTAACCTTGCCACCCGGCCTGAGATTACCAACGTATCTGGAACAGAGGTTAGCGCTGGCGACAAATTCACTTTCAAAACGTCGGGCCCTATCAATACTGCTTCCCTGGTGCGGTATGGCTCAACAACCCACACCGTCAACACTGACCAGCGCCGTATCTCACTTGATGCGATCAAAAGTCTCAGTGGCAACGTGTACGAAGTCACTCTTCCGAGCGATCCGAGCATTCTTGTACCAGGCTGGTGGATGCTGTTTGTGATGAATGACAATGGTGTACCCAGTGTCTCGAAGACCATCATGGTCTCCTCTGCCTGATTTATCGTTGTAATCGTCTATTTCAAATCTGCATTTTTCCCTCATACTTATGCCCGGAGGAAACGGCCACCCTCAACTTTAATTCTTGTGCACAGAGAGCCTCTTATCGGCTACTGATGCAGGTGAAGTTCCTCATTCCTAATTAGTTAGTTTCTTCAACAAAGTGATTCCGTGGTGATCAAAAATCCAAGGGAGAAAGAAAATGGGTATTCTTGGCTAGATTCCAACGAGAGCACCACAGCTTCAGACTTCGCTTACAGAATTCCATATTGATATTTGTGGATAGATAGGAACGGTCTCGACTTGACCATCTTAGACAGAATCATGATATGCACCAACCCTACACCTACATTCAGTTTGCCACAAAAAGAAAACCAGAGAGATTCTGACAGGCTCAAACACACCGCATCCACATTGTGGATGAGCCTTTCACGGGCATTCCTATCTTGCGGTTCACGATGTTACATTTTGTTACATCCTACATGCAAGTGGGCGGCGCTGCAGACCCGCCCCAACGTCATCGAGCCCATGACTTATTACCCATAGTCCAGCATATCCATTGGCCCGTTGTATTTTCGGTGAGTGGTCAGGCAGTGGGCTGATCAGAAGCATGGTCCACGATTATCACCGTGTCTCAGTGGTTACAGCCGCCTGGCTGGACCAAGCGGATGAAAAATTGTACTACGCTGATTTAGATAGTGAGTACGAAACACGTCATTTGAATGTTCTCAAATACTGAAGCTAATTCTGGTAACCTAAATTCCTTTTATTCAATCTTTACCAGACAGGGAAGGGGTGATTCATACAATATTCAGGCTGTGCCCTAAGCTGTAAACTGCGTTACCATGTATCTATCATACATATGTAGAGTGACCTAAATACTCTTCATCATTGGCTTCCTGGACAGAGGCGAGCAATATTACCAGTCCAATATGACCTATCCACATCCGACGCGGTTGTACAGACCCATTCTCGCTGTGGCCATGACATGCAAGGAAAAGCGAGCCCTAGTGTGATGCGGTCTAAGATAGCCTGAGATTATTAATACCCTATGCATCAAAAGCTTCATTCGGTTCCTGAAACCCGAGACATGATCGCTCGCTCAGTATTCCGTTTACGGCAACCGCAAACAAGTGGGAATTACGCCGAGCGTCACCACTACACATCTACGCATTTGAATTTTTATTTCAAGTATCGTATACCATGGCAGGTGCAACGTAGGCGCCAGACCGACCAAGGTATCTAGGTACCCCCAGGGGTTAAAAAGGCTCTCCCCAACGCTGAAGCTTGCCACCAGTTATCCTTTCACTCCATCATATTGTTAACAGTCAACTTAATTTGAACATTTTATCGGATACAAGTTCGAAATGCCTGATCTCAACAATATCCAAGGCGATGTTTGGTAAGACTATAGTTGCGAGACAGTGGTGAATATACCGTTGACCTTGGTAGGCCTCGTCTGCCGAAGAAGGCAGAGACCTTCTACTTCTTCAACATCGAGGACCCTGCCGTCTTCAAGCAAAAATTGGCGAAGCTCGTGCCTATGATCACCACCGGGCAAGAAGCCAAAGACACCCGTTCGGACCTTTACGCGCGGAAAAAGTCGGGAAAGACTGGGCTCATTCAACTGACCGCCATTAACATTTCTTTCTCGTACACTGGAATGAAAAAAGTGGGGTTCAATATTCGCTCTTCTTATAAATATTATTACTTACAACGCATGTAGCTAGGCAAAACCGACATCGGCGATGACATCTTCAGTGGCGGACAGTACAAGGACATGGTTACTGGTGGTCTCGATGATCCACAGGACTGGGACAAGTTCTATACCGGCTACAATGGCACAATCGACGGTGTTTTTATCATCACTGGAAATACATTGGCGGCCGTGGAGAAGACGTTTCTACACCTCGTCCAGCCAACCTTCAGTAACGGTGGTCCGACAACTGGTATGCGTATAGTCCACACTGAAAGTGGAACCGTTCAGCAGGACGACAAGGAACAGTAAGGACTCCCAAATAACCTACTGCATGAGGCGACCTCTAACGCCGGCCTCAGTTTCGGCTGGGTGGATGGTATCTCCGAGCCTCTTGTGGAAGGTCTGGAACCAGCAACCAACAAACCTCGCGAACCTAAGCCGGTTCCTAATGGGTACAGCCAAAATATCTTTCACATCCCATACCGGAAATGCTGACCATTACCAGTGTGTTCTTCATTGGAGGCGATGATGATTACTCCAATCAGCCTGCTTGGGCCAAAGACGGGTCCTTCATGGTCTTCCGCCGATTGCGGCAGTTGGTGCCCGAGTTCACAAGGTATGCGGCTACATCATATATAAAGGAAAAGGCTGACCTTACGATTTGCTAGCTGGAGTGGGAGGAACTGCGAGGACCCGACAAACATGGATGTCATTCGCTTGTTCTCATCGCGTGTGGTGGGACGATGGCCCGACGGTTTATATTACCATTGACCCCCTCCGGTATGCAACCACTAACTCATATAATCTAACCAAGGTGCCCCGCTTGATAAATATCCTCTACGCGCTCCTCACGACGGTGAGCCCGACCACCCAGTTCAAAAAGAGAATGATTTCGACTATGGCCCAGACGTGGAGAAGCAAGCTAGATGTCCCTTCGCTTCGCATATCCGACAAGTTCGGCCACGTAAAGATTTCCCTGACGACTCCCAAGCGATGATTCGCCGAGGCATTCCATATGGCGACTGGACCGACATTGAGGAAAAGCGAGGCGGTCATACTTTGAAACAGCGTGGATTACTGTTCGTATCCTACCAGTCCAGCCTTCGTAGTGGCTTCCGCTTCGTGATGAAGGGTGAGAAAGTTTCCTTTTATGTTGTTTTGTGGGTTACGCAATAGCTAACAGCTGCGGTCAGAGTGGGCGAACAAGTCCGACTTTCCTCATGACAAGTTTGCGGCATGTGGGGGTCAAGGCCCCGGCATCGATCCCATCATTGGTCAAGTTCGCAAATACCCAGGCAAGGCAAACATCCCCAGCGCCCTCGGGATACAGGAGGCGTCTGATGTCTCGAGTCGTTACGTTGATGTCGAACGCTTTGTGATTCCTGAGGGCGGTGAATACTTTTTCACCCCTTCCATTTCCGCCCTCAAAGATGAGCTTTGCAAGTAGAGTGAATCTGCGATATTGCACAACCTTCCGTGCTTCTCAATACATTCGGGGATTCTGGAATACACGTTTTGATGAAGTGAACGATACGTTCCGTGATTGATAGTAACGTGTACCAGCCAAGGATATGTATGCGGCACAGTAGTACTAGATACAGAATGTTCAGGCAGAGCACGGAGTGGAGCTGGGTAGAAGAAAGAGAGAGAGGTTCTCGCTTCGTGCTGCTGGAAGACCGAGGTCACCTAATTTCCAACAGTAGTAGTGCTCAGACAGATATGATCTCAGAATGAGCCCCTCTACTTAATAGATTTCCCTCATTTGCTGTAGAATCTTCCTGTCTTCACAAATCTCGTCTGTCCTTATTGTGCCTCTCCCTCGGTGTGCAGCTTGTAGAGGTATTCGAAGGACACCTCTGACGTATGGGTCAATAACCACGTATTTTGTTCCTCAAGGCGCGTTTGAAGTACGATTGATATCACTAGTTAGACAAACAGATCCATCAAACTCATCCGTGCAAGTCAACTGCAGTACATAGAGGTTTATACTGCGCTAATGACAAACTACAGGGGAATTTCCTCCTTCCTGCGCCTGATAGACACCTTGGCCATCGGATCCGCCGCCAATCTCATCCCAAACTTCTGCACCTGGGGCTCACACCCTTCTGCCAATCGCAAGTCATACTTTAACAAGATATGACACAAAGCTATCTTGATCTCATTGGCCACGAAAAAGCGTCCCGGACAAGCATGTTGTCCAAACCCAAAGCCCATCTGCTCGGGGGACGGCGAAACTAGTTGAGCAGCCGCTTCGTTCTTCGGGTTATCTGTTCTGCGCATGTTTGCAAATCGATAGGGATCGAACTTTAATGGGTCCGGATATATATTTTCATCCCACATCCTGTCGCAGGATACAAGCATTTTGTCGCCTTTGGGAATTATTTGTCCGTCATGAAGATGGACATCTTCTCGGGCGACGCGTGCCATGATCGCTGGGCTCATCGTTAGAATACACTCTCTCAAGTACCATGCTAGGGCAGATATTAAACTCACCGATAGCCATTGGTTTCAACCGCTGGCACTCCTTGATAACGCTATCCATCAATTTCAGCTTGTAAAGTGTCGTCTTTTTCCATCCTTCAGCTTGAACCACGGTGACTATTTCCTCGCGAAGTTCGCGAATGAGGTCTTCCCGACCGCAGATGTCGAGAACGGTCTGAGTGAACAGGTCAGTTGTAGTGTGAATGGCGGCCGCAGAGAGCGCAAGCTGTGCCGCAGCTGGGTCGTAATTGCGGCCTTTGGAAGTATCCTCGAGCCACTGGATGGCATCATGATATTCTACACCCTTCCCTGAGCGATTAGCAGCGCGCCTCTCTTCCAGAACCGGATCAATGATCCTCCTCGCCTGTTTCAGCTGCCGCTGGGCCTTCCGACTCGTTGGCAGGTACCTGACGGCAAATGGGCGCATGAATTCTGGAAGGAGGCGGAGCTCCTGAGCGGCCGTGAACGCATTAATAGTGTAGTTTATTGTTATGTCAAGCCATTCAGGGTCACGGCAGATCTTGTCCCCCAGGAAGATTCTGGAAGAAAGTTGGGCAACCATTTTCAGAATGGCCGGTTTTAGCTGCATATCGTGCCACTCTGTTGCGTCCGTCCACTGAGTCTTCAAAACGTAAGTAGCTTCTGTGGAAAGCGGAACCATGGCATTTGCTAATGGATAGGTCCTGCGTTAGCAGCGTCCATAAGTGATCGACGGCGATACTTACCCAGGTTTTGCGTGATTTTGATGCGGACAGT
>ERZ1673737.2484-NODE-2484-length-15346-cov-4.126087_pt1 | contig 15346 bp, 13 predicted proteins | sample MGYA00580211_ERZ1673737 | MGnify/ENA primary metagenome ERZ1673737 (study PRJEB41218, sample SAMN15661789) | gut metagenome | host: Homo sapiens | place: Canada: London | collected 2015-08-20/2019-03-30 | study: EMG produced TPA metagenomics assembly of... | reverse complement strand
GAATATTCAACACAATGATCTAGATTGATAGATCGAAACAAGTCAATGATGGCATCCCAGAGATCAGGCACATCCGGCTATTCCGCTCTATTTTGGCTAGTGGGATGCTCCATTGGGCCAATGATGGAGTATCTACGTGTGTGGCCGAAGTCAGTGAACGCACACTTCGGAACAAAATCAATAGTAAGTGATCTAATCACACGACAGCATATCTAGTCAGGTTTATGATGAATGTCATTGTTCTACACTCGCTTTCATCAGCAGAGGTTAGGGTTGTAGCCCTGCAAGGAACACTCGTTGTTCCACAATACGTTATATCTAGCCACGGGAGTTGAAACTAACAAATGAGAAATAGGAGCAAAGGAAATTGATACATGTGAGTATGTCTGTTTACCCATTTGATTTAGGGCTGGCTTAGGGCTACGATGAGTATATACAGGGATAGCCTAACGAGCGCGTAGCTTAACAGCCAAGATTTTACGCCCCAGACAGTCGGCCATTCAGTATACAGCGGGGATTAGAGATGCTTTTTCATCTTTCAAATCCATATCGATTCTTTTAGGTTTGGAGATGCGTTGACATGAAAATATATGTATTGTCACTTTGAATATTGTCTGACCGGATCGTCCACCCTGACCGGATAGTTAATCCCGACTGTGGTGGACACGCCATGCGCCCCAAACAAGTCGATATAAATCTAATTCTGAACGTTAGATTTCAACCTTGCCACTACCTGAACGTGGTGTCCCGTGCTTTACCCACAGGAAGCCGGATCCTCGTGACTGCCGCAAATGGCTATATTGCATCTCATGTCGTTGATCAACTGCTAGTTTTGGGATATGCTGTGCGAGGTACCATTCGCGCCCCGAAACCCAAACTGAATGAATTGGAAAGAGGCTTTTGGGAGTGTGATTGTTTCCTCCTTTGGAGGAGTCACCGTAGGAGCTCTTGCCGTAAATACGTAGTTTCCTTATGCATAGTAAATAGAAGTACCTCGGATCCATGACCGCCAATTCTCGGGGCATTAGCACTGCCAAGAAATTGATGCATTTTTACCGTTTAATGCATTGGAAATACAATTCCTGCATGAGACCTGATGGGGTTTAGTGAACGTAGGTAGGGTCCGAACGCTCAACATGGGGGTCCTTTTAGTGACGCCCTAAACAAAAGTGCTTAAGCAGGATCAGCAATCGCAGCAAACTTATCACCATCACCAATCTGACCTTTACTTGACGTCGCTATATATAGTCGTCATGGCCAAGAAGAAGCGAGATCATACCTGGTCTGCTTTATTGGCTGCTTATGAGGAGGGATATGACCGCTTGGTCAAGCTATTGCTCGATCAGGGGAATCCTTTCAAGGGCATGGAGAGTGAGACATTGACTCCTGTGACAGGCTTTGGAGCTTTGCACACATGAATCCCGGAAACGACAAAGTCGAATGACTTTTACGTCCCTACTGTGCTGTTGGCGGGAGAAACTCGAGACATAAAATACGGTCAGCCTGCTTGCTGTCCAGTCCTATGGATTTGAGGTTGATGATGTTTTCTACATTCACTTTGAACATGGCAAATGATCCGAACATGTAGAACTAGTTTACATTATACAAGCTCCATGTTGCTGTTCCTCTCGTACTTTCATATTTTATTCCAGATCTCTTCGACTCTCATGTTGGCATCAAATACCACTTCAAACCCCGAGAAACAATCAGAAGACCTTACGGAGTTGTTCGGGTAGAGGCTCGGAACAACTACAAGCTGAGCCTAATTCCGACGTGGGGCAGCATCAAGACGTCACATTTTTAGTCAAATTCAAGAGACAGAGACCGCATATAGTTACGTCACTTCCGGTAAGACAACCCATCTCTGAGAATGATATAAAGTGTGATTTAATTCATCGGGTTGGAAGTATCCCCTGAACTAATTACAATCCACTATGCCTTCTGCTATTGTCACTGGTGCTACAGGTAAGTGAAACTATGTTCGAATTCACTTGAGATCTTCAACGCACAATGAATTGACTAACATACAAACGTAGGAATAACTGGAAATGCGATCGTTCGCCATCTCCTGAAAGATCCTTCGTACACCAAAATCTACACCCTCTCGCGAAGCCAGCCAAGTGTACAAGATGCACGAGTCGAGCACGCCTGCCTTGACCTCCAAGCCTCCGCAGGGGAAATGGCCAAGGGCCTTGCCGGCGTTTCCGCAGAGTACATTTACTTCTGTGCCTACCTGGCGCGCGACAATGATGACGAGGCGGCTCGCGTGAACGGCGCGTTGCTCTCCAGCTTTATCAAAGCCCTTGAGATTACCGGCGCGACAAAGAAACTCAAGCGCTTTGTCCTCACTTGTGGATTAAAACACTACGGTGTCCATCTCGGATTGCCTAAACAGCCGCTCGTCGAATCTGATCCTCCATTGGAGGACAGTCTCGGTGGTCACCAATGGCCACCGAACTTTTACTACACTCAACAGAACATCCTGAGAGAAGCTGCAGCTCGAGGCAACTGGGAGTGGATCTGTACCCTTCCGAACGATGTTATCGGCTACGCTAAGCATAACTTCATGAACGAGGCTACTGCTCTTGGGTTATATTGTGCTGTCAGCAAAGCTCTGCCAGGTTCACAGTTGATTTACCCCGGCAATAAAGTGAACTACTTCATCAACAACTGCTGGACTTCCGCAGAGCTCCATGCCCAGTTTTGCTTGTGGGCTGCCACTGCACCTGGAGCTGGCAACAATATTTTCAATGTTACCAATGGAGACACCCAGTCTTTCCAGAGTTTGTGGCCTCTTCTCGCAGAGCGCTTTGGTTGCACAATCCCGGAGAACATGTTCGACCCTGCTACGACTGAAGGATACAAGGATGAGGCCACCAACGTTGAACTCAAGAACAACAACCCTATTTCTGTGCACGCCAAAACAATGGGTATTGCTGATGATCCTGTGAACTCTCGATCTCCCACTCTTCGACTTCCTATCGATCCCCAGAAATGGGCACAACGAAAGGATGTCAATGAAGCGTGGAATAAGCTCAAGGGGAAATATAACTTAGACCAAGCTGCCTGGGACAAGGCTACCTGGGGATTTTTGACTTTTGTGCTTGGTCGTGAATGGGGCTGTGTTGCTAGCATGAGCAAGGCTAGGAAGCTTGGGTGGTCCGGATACGAAGACACCTGGGAGGCATTTGATAGGACATTTGACATTTTGGAGAAGGAGGGGATCATTCCTCCCGTTGGTCAGCTGAAGAACGACTACTAGTTTATACGCTCATTATAAGCATTTGCGAGTAAAATGGTATTTCAAATATACAGATATACCAATTTTCGTTTCACTTCTTACCTGTCAGTTATAGATACGCACCGAGAGCGGGTTTGTGTAGAGCCAGTTGGGAATGCTATATCGATCTGCAAGTCCGGTCTTCAATCCAACGACAGTACATGCAGATGGCGATTTACGATGCATCACTTGCGCAATCAGCTGATCGGCACATCCGATCTTATCAGCTGCAGATACGAGTGGCTTCGCTTACATCCTTGGCTCTTCCGTCTATTTTCTTAGGCAAGTGTATACAGAAAATATGTCGCTATGTTGTTTACTGTACTTACTGCATTGTTGAACCAAACCCACGGTCGGGCTCTCCGACAACCCTTATTCATACAGCATAGACAGCCGACATAGCCCCGAAAGGGTAAACAACGAGTTCCCTCAATATTTAGGGTTCTTGCCCCGGGTCCACCATGAGCTTCGAGAACAAGTGACCGGAATGGCCGGCCTTATTCTTGGCAGCTGATATCATTTTTGCGTGGAATGGCTAGAACATGATCAAGTCATATAGTAACATTTGGAAAAGATCATCCCTTCCGGCAAGAATGTCGGGAGCGACTGTGACTTGGTAAGCTGATTTCCGGAAACGGTCGTATACATATACCCCCTTGTCGCTTCTTTCATATGTACTGCACACCGCCAGCAGGGTTGAGAAAGAATTGCCCCAATGAGACGACAGTGCCTGAGACATGTTGACAGATAATTGGAAACAAGACAAGAGGCCTGATATCTCGACTGCAGCGCCAAGTATAAGGTGTCGAAATGCAAAGAGAGACCGGCCAATCAGCGAGGAAACAGTGTGATTTTTCACCAGCCCTAACATCACCGGGGTTAAGTGTAGCAGTCAGTCTAGGGCCGGGCCACGACATGGTGGAATGAAAAAGTGGGCCAATCTCAAATTCGCCCCTGATTAGGCAGCCAGATATAACTTGCTAGTTTGTAGCTATCGTGGTATATCGGAATATTGGAGATATCAAATCCATTATGCATACTGCAGTGACCACATGCCTGCTGCAGATTGCAGATTGCAGATTGCAGACTGCAGTAGCGTTCCACCGCCACTTCTGCATAGTCCAAGATAGATATGAAACAAAAGAAGCTTGACTATAAGAAAAAGGGGAGACGAGTCCACAGTGGATAACTGCGCTCTTATACTGCCAGAGAAGAGTGCGCATTACATACCAAAACCAGTAGGAGTTGCTCCGCCACACCCAAAACGGGCGGCAAAACGATCGGCAGTCCACGTTTTCCGTGGCAGTTGACAATACCATACGGTAATCTTGCCGGCCGCATGCGTTATTTTTTTTTGCAGCTTGCCATTTCGGTCTTTTTTTTTTTAATCTGTTCGCTTCTCTCTCTCTTCTCTATTACTTTCATTCCTCTATCCTTCTCATGTCTTCCATCAGCTCCAATTGTGGCTCAATGCCACGCGGCTAAGAGCGGCGTGCTCTCTGGAAAACTCTCCGCTCGGTAGCGATCGACGGGACCACATGTATGGCCCGCAGAACGAGGTCGGAGTTGCGAGCTAAATTCATGCAGGATTAAAAAACTCCCCTCATTTCGAGAGTCTCCCATCTCGTCAAATCCGGCCCCTGTGGCCTTTCGGCAACCGTCTGGCCGACTGTGCCTGGTCAACATGTTCTCGGCCTTCATTCGACGGGTATCCTCCCTGAAGCAACGGGTTCCGCTGCTGAACGAGTTGCACCTCAACTTCATCTTCATCCACTATGCCTATATCATCTCGTGGGCCATCATCGGTTCGATTATCCTCTATCCCGGCAGCGAGCTCGCCTATATCGATGCGCTCTTCTTCGCCGCCGGCGCCGCCACCCAGAGCGGGCTCAACACCGTCGATATCAATAAACTCAAACTCTACCAACAAATCGCCCTATACTTGATTCCATGTATGTGTACGCCGATTTTCATTCATAGTGCGCTGGTTTTTATCCGGTTGTACTGGTTTGAGAAGCGCTTCCAGCATGTGGTCCACGACGCACGTGTGATGCGACGGACCCGTTCCCGTATGGAAACTGTGACTGAGGACCGGAATAGCGATGAGGTCAACCGTGCGGAACTTGGAGTCAGTGGCCGACCGATTGTGGTGTTGCGGAACAATTCAGGAGATGCACGAGACGGTCGCTTGGCGGGCCCGCCCAGCAAAAATATAGCTCCGGGGGTTGACAGTCCAGAGATTCCCACACCCAGTACTGGGTCTGGCTCCAGGTCTGGCTCCGGGTCTGGCTCCAGCTCCAGTTCCAATGAAACGGAAAATGAACCTGAGCCTCGATTCGGACTCGGTAGTTTGAAGGTTCCAACTCATCTGAACCCCGAAACTCACATCGCCTTCCTGGAAAAGCAACGGAAAGACAAAGGGGCTCTCCGGATTCCAAGCCCGCGTGAGTATGATCGTGGCGGAGCCCCCGAAGCTTTAGAAGAAGATGCCGATCAGGAGGAAGCGCAGGCTCCCCCTCCTAGTCCTCGTAACACCGATGCTAGCCCGTCTAACCACCCCGAGGCGAGTGATCAACTCGGTCCACTTGAAGGACCCCACGTCACCATCAACGAGCCAGACATTCCAAGGACTCGTCCACGCGGGAATACATTCCCTCGTCTAAATACTCAACCCACGTTCCGAGAAACTAAGGACGGGAATGAAACGACTACTCTTGCCCCCACCAACACGAGAAACACTTTCAGGGGAATCTTCCGATCCCTGACACAAGAACGGGAACTTTCGACTCAACCATATCTCAGTTGGAATGCGACAGTGGCACGAAACTCCAACTTTGTTGATCTAACCGAGGAACAGCGTGACGAGCTGGGCGGTATTGAATACCGTGCGCTGAAGACCTTGGCTGTCGTGCTTATCACCTACTACGTTGGCTTCCATCTCATCGGCATGCTTAGCATGATCGGCTGGATCATGACCGTGGACCAATGGGGCAATGTTGTCAGAGAGGCTGGAGTTGGACGGCCTTGGTGGGGAATTTTCACTGCTGCTTCTGCCTTTAACGACTTGGGTTTCACCTTGACGCCCGACTCCTTTTACTCCTTCCAGCGGGCCGTCTTCCCGTTGCTCATGTTGTCATATTTGATTATCATAGGAAACACTGCGTTCCCATGTATGCTCCGTTTGATGATCTGGGTTATGTCCAAGTTCACCCGCCAGGGCACTGCCCTATGGGAAGAACTTAAGTTCCTTTTGGACCACCCGCGTCGATGTTTTACTCTCTTGTTCCCTCGCAATGCCACCTGGTGGCTGTTTGCGATCCTTGTTGCCTTGAATGGCATCGATGTGATCTTCTTCGTTATTCTCGATGTGAGTTACTCCCTCTCTTTCTTGTGTGACTCCGCTGACCCACGATGTAGCTTAACGATCCTGCTGTCACTGCACTCCCTGCTGGAATCCGAGTCCTAGATGGCTTCTTTCAAGCGGCTGCGACAAGACCGGCCGGTTTCGGAATCATCAGTCTTTCATACCTCCACCCTGCTATCCAGGTCTCCTATCTCATCATGATGTATATTTCAGTCTTCCCGATCGCTATCTCAATGCGTCGAACCAATGTGTACGAAGAGAAGAGTCTTGGTATATACGATGCTACCGATGAGGATCACGAGGATTCCAACGCACCCACCTATATCGGCGCTCACTTGCGGCGTCAGCTGAGTTTCGATTTGTGGTATGTGTTTTTGGGTCTGTTTATTATCGCTATCGCAGAAGGCGGAAGGCTGCAGTCACCGGCCGACTACTCCTTCCAGCTATTCACCGTTCTGTTCGAGGTTGTCTCCGCCTATGGTACAGTTGGTCTGTCGTTTGGTTATCCCAACGTGAATACCTCGTTCTCCGGGCAGTTCAATGTGGTTTCAAAATTGGTGATCATTGCCATGCAAATCCGTGGTCGCCACCGTGGCCTGCCTTACGCGCTGGATCGTGCTGTCTTGCTCCCATCCGACGCTATGAACCGACACGAAGCCGAACAGAGCGAGAGGCGGATGCGCCGACGCGCATCCAACCTCAGCGGTGCTGGCTCTTTCGGCCAATCACAGTCGCGTACCCTATCTCAGGCGAGGAACGATGCCGCCCAGACATCGGGTTCGGAAACTCATGACTGGCAAACAGGTCCTGCGCCAAATGCAGACTCTCTGGTGCATCGCTCCTCGACTATCCGATCCAATCGATAGACAATGGGCGGATCTTTGCTTTTTTGTTGATACCATAGGAAATTGGCGTTTTTACATACATCCCCGCATTAGCTACATACTGGAAATAACCTGAACATCTATTGGATATTTTCTGCATTCATTTTTTTTATTTATTTCAATACACCTATGGCATGATGTCGGGACCGTACACATTCCTTTACCGATTGCGGGGAGTCCAGTCTCGGCGGTGACGTGTTTTGCGCCTCGAAAATACAGTAGAATGCCAGACACAACCCTGCACATTAACTAAAGAACACCAGATATTAAGTACTGTGCCACGTACCAGTTCGGACCTTGGATTAAGAAACAGAGCTAGTCCTTAGAAAGGAATAGTGAGCCAGGCTAGACTACTTCGAGACAGGCGATCCGTGGGTTCGCAAACGGGAACCCGTTGTGATCGACACTTCCATTCCAGGGTCCATGACGACAGATTGTTGCTGCTGCCCAAGGTTAAAAGAAGAGTCATGGTCGTTCTTAACATCCCCAAAGCATCTCTTAGACAATCAAATATCTCTACTTAATATCTAATTTTACTATGGACGACCGTCAACTACCCCCCCAATTCCTCGACCGCTACAGCGGAGCCACCTCGCGCATCCCCACCCTCGAAACCAAAACCCCGATCACGACCTCGGCAGTCCCAGGCCGAGACGCGACAACCACACTCCACCGATATGACCCACGTGGCTGGTCCCCACGCAACAAACTCCTCGCAGGGGGAGCAGCCATCGTCCTACTATTGATAGTCATCGTGGTCCCCGTCGAAGTCGTGAAAAACAGATACCCAAAATACACACCCCTCGATTACACCCTGACCGACACATACGAGGGAACCGCCTTCTTCGACCACTTCACCTACTTCACCGAGCAAGACCCAACATCCGGCTTCGTAATCTACGTCAACCAAGAAGCAGCCACAGACTTAAACCTCACCCACGCGACGGAGACATCAGCCATCCTACGCGTGGACGCCTCGACACCAAACGCCATCGCAGGCCGGAACTCTGTGCGCATCGAATCGATAAATAAATACGACAATGGCCTCTTCATCTTCGATATCCTCCACACACCATTCGGCTGCGCGACATGGCCAGCGTTATGGTTAACAGATGGATATAACTGGCCCTCGAACGGCGAGATAGATGTCCTGGAAACAACAAATGAAGGAACCCACGGCAACGAAGTCACCCTACATACAACAAAAGGTTGTACAATGAAAGACGTCAAACGCAAACAAACCGGCCAAGCCTCCTTCGAAAACTGCGATGGTAGCGTCGGCGGGAATACGGGCTGTGGCGTTATTGGCGCGGAAGATACATACGGCGACGCAATGAACAAGGCCGGCGGCGGCGTTTACGCCCTTGAGCTGCGCGAGGCGGGTATCCGTGCTTGGTTCTTCCGACGGGATTCGATACCCGCTGATATCACCGCTTCGAAGCCTGATCCTTCCACTTGGGGGACTGCTTTGGCGGATTTCCCTGGTACGGAGTGTGATGTTGCTTCGCATTTCAGGAACCAGAGTATTATTGCTAATATTGATCTTTGTGGGGAGCTTGCTGGTCAGCCGCAGTTTTATGATAATATGTATCATTGTCCTGCTACTTGCACTGAGTTTGTGAAGAGTAGTCCTGAGAGTTTTGTTGATGCGTTTTGGGAGTTTAAGAGTTTCAAAGTTTATCATGCTGTTTGAAGGCGTTCGATCTGGATTTGATGCTTTGCTATGATTGCTACAATCTTTTTTTTCTTTTTCAGCTGGATTCTTGGCTCTCGTTAGATTTGTATTTGGGAGCCATTGCTTCAGTGCTTCATGTGTGCTTTCTTTCATGGGATTTGGGTGGCTTCATTCTAGCAATGGATGTTAGACTATTATTACATTAATCCACAAGTTGAATGGTATATTTCACGCTCTCGTATGCTCACTTAAACCGCTAAATAAGTGCGGAGACTCATTGAGATTCCGGAGTTGTGGAGTAGGCCGGTCCTGCAGCCTTAGCGTACCCTTACATGATTAAGTGACGTTACCGACCCTATACTAAATTCAACCTATCACAATAGATTGATAGGAAGTTAAGTATGAATATTCGCAGAGGTAATGAGTTTCCCATGCTCGTCTAGCTCCCACATAATAATCATATGCTTGTTCTCAACACTTCCGGTACTAACATATAGCGGAATGTGCTTTGGCTCTCGGAGTTATAGACCACACCCGCAGCAAAATGAACTGTCTCAACCACACCTGTATGCCTTCTCAGCACTTCGAGACGCTCTTGCGTACCCACATGAAATACGTGGATAGCTTCCTCGACCCCACTGCAACAAGCTTACCATCAGGACTGAGGGCAGGCGTGCTTGCTTTGCTGTCGGGCGAAATCTGTGCCATTTCTTGACTCCAGTATCTGGGATGGTTGGGAGCCCAAGCTGCGGGCTCTTCAGACGAAGAAGTGAAATCATACTCCAAGGCGTAGGCGTATTGCTCGAGGAACTTCCTTTCGTTCATAGAACCCAATTTCCGTAATTTTTGCGGTATTAGCTTTGATGGTGAGCACTGAGAAAAGGCCGCGATGCTGCTAAATCTTTTTTATAGTGTTGCTCGAAATGGCTGCCTGATGTCGATATGTCACGGTCATGACCCTGAAACCGCATGTGAATCTGGTGGCGACTTAAGTCGGACTAACCACTTGTATCAGAGCGCTAACATCAGGACTGGAAGATGACTAACAGTGCTAGGTGGGTGCAGAATAGTGGTGTTTTAGGGCTGTGGGCGGTTAAGCGGCGGCTCGACGTCCAAAGTTACGGGTGGAAAGGCGGCTGTTTCTAGCGTCGATAGCGGTCATTTTCGGCGTCAATTCCACAGGTTCTTATATCCTAGGCGTGAATCCGGTGCCTGTGGTGTAGTAATTGAAGAACCGAATTCTGTCTAGTCGGGTGCATCTCTCTGCAGCTTCCGACTCCATCAACTTTCGGTATCGCTGGCGCAATTCGGAGTAGTTATTGTGGCCTGCAATTCGCCACGAGCCTTGTATCGTGGATAACCCGTGTGTATATTACATGGTATTCGCTCAGAAGATCTATCAACACATCGTGAACATGCGCAGAAAATTGTAAAAGCTGGTTTCAGAGCCCATGAAGCCGTGAATATAGATTAGCAACAATCCACGCTTTGATATACCTGCAGTCCCTCCGTGGAGAGACAATGGTCGGCTTGAACGCCTCAATGTATCATTCCTAGCAATCGTCAAAAGAACTGAGACGTTCGAGAGCCTCGCAATCTATTGGGAGTCGGGACCAAAAATGCGAGCTCTGCCAAATCGTATGTTGGTAATTATGTCGGTTGTAAAGGCCACTTTATAACCAAGTGCGTATCTGTTGTGGAGGGCAGTCGAAGTTTTCATCCGATGAGCCTGAGCGGAGTAAGCCTTCGAATAGAAACTATTAGCAACTTTGTATTTAGCGCCACTGGCTTTTTCCAGGCACCTACTTAGTTTATCTGGTCTATTCCTTTTATGGATGGGCTGAGCCTGGCAAGGCTGGTGGTGGCTACCGTGTGGACGTGGGATAGTAGAGCAACCAAGCTTGTATCAAATGACCCTGAATTTTATTTTTTTGCTTTTTATCCTTTTTCTATTTTCCTAGCGTGAAAACCACTCAACTAAATTAGAATATGAACGGAGATTTTACGCGTACTCGTATTTGTAGCCTCGTCAGGAACTTTATACGAGCTAAGAATAACGGGCCCGGTAATCTACCCGTCGATCACAAACGTAAAATTCCAACTAGTACCAGTAACCGTATGGTTTCGTTACAATACAGGTCTCGATCGAGATTTTGTGCACAAGCTGAAAGTAGGCAAACATATTCGAGAGTCAGACCCTAACTGATAGTACGAATACGTGCCCTACTTTGCCACTAGTGGTTCTTGATATTCCCTGCTACTTTCAGAAGCCCTCCACTTTGCTTTTAATGCTCCAGCAGCCCCCAGTTCCTGCCTTTAAGTATGACGGCTCATATCAATAAGATGGATGGAACATTTGAGGAAGACATCCCGATGCGCTTCCACTCTACTACTTCTTCGCCAGAGGATACTTTTGTCAGTCTTGCCGTTTCAAGATCGTTCTCTTGCTGTCTCTGCGACCTTGCTGATGCGATAGCAGATAGATACCGACAAAGGCCTCCGAAACCCCCCTTCGCAATCATGGAGAGCCACCACTCGCTCGTTTGGTCGTTGGATATTGACACCCGTGGGATTTGGAATTACGATATATGGCTTGAATGTGATTGCATGGGGCGGAATGCTATTTCTACTGCTTTGCAATGCCGCCCCTGCAATGTGCCACCCAAGCTGTAACAGTCTGGATTCATCACGTCGGATATGGATTGAGATCGATTCTCAGATTCTCAATGCTCTATTCTGCGTGACCGGCTTTGGTCTGGCCCCGTGGCGTATTATAGACACCTACCACTGGTGTTTCTGGCGACTGGGCTGGTCGGAAGGAAGTCGTCAGAGAGGAATCAACAAGCTTGCAACTATTCACGCCAAATGGTTTCTACCACATATATCCACGAGTATTCTGCCTCTCACAGCAGACCCCGGGGACAGAGACAGCATGGAAGGGGATGGTTATGTGTCGCCCACCCCATGTTGGAAATTGGACGTAGTCGTTTGGGGGAACATGCTGAATACTGTTTTCCAGATCTGCTTGGCAGCTTTCATGTGGCGAATGAATCGATTCAACCGACCGAGCTGGAGTACTGGACTCTTTGTATGCCTGGCATGTCTTGTCGCTGCTGCTGCTGGAATAGTGATGTGGCTTGAGAAAAAACGTGTCCGCCGAGCGAATGAACATCCCGGGGCCCTATTATTAGTGCCCCAATCTGTTCAGACCAAGCCAGATACGATTAGGGGCTGAGATTATAAAAAGATTTAGCTAATGACTTTACGTTGAAATGAGCAGAGCGATCACACTTTGGTTCCGGAGAACCCTAGCACCCTATGTCTGACGTCTCACCTAGTTTGTTGACTTCAATGAATACAAGATGAAAGATGACTTATATGGTAAGTTAGGTGTAGCTACATAGCTATATGTTGATTATACTAAGAGTAAAGGCCACGAAGTGTTATAGCTTAAAATCACTTTGACACTTGCATTAGGTTATATCGCAACCAAACCATTGTTCGCTGTGGCTATGAGTTCTATAAATATTAAGTCTATTACAGCTGAAATAATTCGAAAAACCGATTGCTACATGTTGATCTTGTAAAGTGAGCATTCAAGTACTCGTGCCGCGTAAAAGAGTCTCAAAAGTTTGCAAGACATAACTTTGCTCCTCGGGTGTCATATTCTGCCTTTGGGTCAGAGAGTACCCATCTTTTAGGCGTGCATTGATGACAGCCTTTCGGGTCTTGGATCGCACGGTCGATTCGATACTCTTTGCGATGCCTTGGAAAGGATAGGCAACCAAGCCCAATCCGGCTAAAGGAATCTCAGCGTCAGTAATCACCCATTCAAGCATAAGGTTTGTATGTTAGGCTCTTACCGGATGGAATTTTGGTAGCAAAGCCAATGGTACCTTTTGCGAACCCTTTGACCGCACCTAACGCTCCCTCCTCCCTGGCTCCTTGATACGGCTCCGTGACAAGTCCCTTGAAGCCATCGGTCATCCCATCGACAAAGTTTCGGCCACCAAAAACTGCTCCCGATTTCCAGCCGTCAATGGTACCGTAGTCTTTGGGCTCTTCGCCATAGAGTCGGGGAACCTGGCGGAAGCCCTCGGCCGCTGCGTGGGGAATGTCCACTACGACGCCTTTGAAGTATGTGCCGGTGAACTTGCCAAAACCACCAAGAAAGGCGCCAGCCATGGAAATTGCGGTAGACGCAGATTTTCCGCCCCGTTTCCCACTTTGTTGGCCGCTACTGGAAATTGAGGATGTTGAGGACAAAGGCTGTACGTCGCTCAACGTGGTATTTTGGGAGGAAACATTAGAATGGTTGCGTTTATATTCCTGATAAGGATTGGTCACCATGCCAGTGGTGGACTTGAGCATGTTGGATCCGGTGGTTGCAGTAGCGGACAATATCCCAGTAAGAGGATCCCACCGACGGTTTTCAATAGTGAGTGGATTGATGTCATGGCTAGTGAAGGAAACGTTAGTACAGCTATTCTTACTTGTCCTGTGCAGAAAAGAGCAGACAGACCACCGGAGATGCTTTACCTCGATCTTTGAATGATCAATCAACGTTTGAACAGCTAGTTTTGAAAGTTTTATTTGCCTCTTAGACTTAGTATACGTCCAAACAGCTGCGTGTTTGGGCATGATCTGGCAACGCATTCTTTGGGTCGGCAAATGCCTATAAAATGATTCAGCTGCATCATTCAAGCCAGATTCGGTCTGCATTTTCATTGAAATCTTTTGCGCCGCTTCATTGGCTTCTGCCGTCAGGCAAAAGCGAATAGCATCTGCAAGGTTTCGTGCATTGAGAGAAGCTTGAGGGATGGGACGCGGGCCGGCACCCGCTCTTGCTATCATGTCTCCCCAGAATGGTTGACTAGGAAGGTCAGTTAGGAAGCACAATAGATGGGATATAGTTTGAAATCTCACTCTCCAAAGAATGGCACAACTACAGTCGGTCGCCCATTGAAGAGTCCACAGGCGGTAGTTCCCGCTCCTCCGTGGTGAACCACTGCCGCGACATGCTGAAACAGCCATTCATGTGGGCAGTCGTCGAGGTAGAAGACATCTTTAGAATTGGGGGAACCCCTGCCAAGGTTACTCCAGCCTCGCGACACAATGGCCCGGACACCAGCTCCAGCCACAGCCCTTAGCACGGCGTTGGTCAATGATTGGGGCTCTTCAACCACAATACTTCCAAATCCGATGTAGACTGGAGGTAGACCGGACTCAAGGAACGTCATCAATTCCTCAGACGGCTTATATGTCGGTTGATCTCTGAAAAAAAAACCACAAACATCTAAGCACAACGTCAGCTTCTTCCATCTCATTATATCCATCGTACCAACGTTCGGAGGAAACCTTACCAATGTGCGCGGGCCAATCCATTGGCTTGGGGACTAACGCGGGAGACCAGCAGTACGTAAATGGAATTTTCAAAGACTCCGCTAGGCTGGGTCCCTGTACTATTGCAATTGGTTCCAAGTCCAGAGTCGCTCGCCATTTATTGATAACATCACCCAGTCTGCATGTTTCAATCAGTTCTTCTATTAACCAATACTTCGGGAACCTTAAGCATTCTTACCCTTGCCAGGTGAGCCACTCTGCCACACCAAAAGAAACGAGGTTTGCTATACTTTGATCCATTCGCGAGGGCTTCAAATTTGCAAGAGGGTGAGGAAACTCCCTCGTGCTGCTCCATGGCATAGTAAACATGAGGTGGAGGGGAATACTCAGTGCTTGGGCACAATGAATGTGTGCAAAACTGGGAGGGTTTGCAATGATGGCGTCTGCCACAAAGGGTTCATTTGATATTGGGTCATTCTCGAGACACGACCGCCAGCAGCCGTCGAGCATTGTCCTGACCATAGCCCGCTTCTTCTGGATTTCCCCTGATCGTAAGGTCTCCATCTGAGGCAGCAATCCCGGGTTCTTGACCATGTAAGCCATCAATTCAACTGGATTTCCGCCAATCGGGAAGAATTCCAATCCAGATTGCGTGACAAAATCCACAAATACATCGTGAGTGGCAATCCGAACACGATGACCACGTTTTTGGAGCTCATTTCCCAAGGCAACAAAGGGTTGCACATCCCCTCGACTGCCTACAATCTGAATGACAATGTTGAGCTGGAGATCAAAGGCGA
>ERZ1673737.2482-NODE-2482-length-15357-cov-4.459744_pt1 | contig 15357 bp, 7 predicted proteins | sample MGYA00580211_ERZ1673737 | MGnify/ENA primary metagenome ERZ1673737 (study PRJEB41218, sample SAMN15661789) | gut metagenome | host: Homo sapiens | place: Canada: London | collected 2015-08-20/2019-03-30 | study: EMG produced TPA metagenomics assembly of... | reverse complement strand
GCAATCGAGCTGGCTCTTAAAGAGGTGCATCTCTGGGAGACAGTATCCTCGAGAGGCGGAATTTATGCCCAACTGTCTGAAGGCCTATTCAGTGTTGGGCAGCAGCAACTACTGTGTCTAGCCCGCGCCATGATTCGTCCAGGCTTGGTGGTAGTGTTGGACGAGGTCACAGCCAGTGTGGATCGGGAGACAGACCGCCAAATGCAAGAGATTATTCGCCGCCACTTTGCATCTCGTACAGTGATCACAATTGCGCATCGCATCTCTACCATCCTGGATGCTGATCGTGTGGCCGTCGTCTCGGACGGAGTGATTGTTGAGCTGGGCCCTCCAGCGGAACTATTGGCTCGTGAGCCTCGCAGTCTGTTCCGTGGTCTCTATGAAGCTACAACCGCCTCCAACCAATCTTGCGAGACATTACTGGAGATGCATTAACCCTTTTAATTGAGTACATCCGTTTCCTATACATCTCCGTCGGTTGCGCGGTCTCATTTGTCAGAGAAACTTGCCATGCATGTTGCCTAGATCAATACGGAGACTTTAGGTCTTAATAATATGATATATTAATCCTCAGCGCGAAAGTAAGAATATTAATATAGGCAATGGCACCATTGCAACCTCAGTGAAGCTAAGAAAAGGATGTCAGCACTAAGGTTAACGCCAATTACCACTAATGCAAGTAAGCAGGGATCTCCGGATTCACCCCTGATGATCAAACCCCGGTATTATGTATTTGTATAATACACCTGGTATTCTGTACTATGTATAGATGTATAGAAGAATAATACTCGATCTGTATTATGTGTCTGAATGAAAAATAGCAAACAACACTGAATGCCTGGTAATACTAGTTCATACGACAACATAGCCCTAGTAAATTAGCCTGATACCATGACTATGTTTGTATACATGTATACGGCTGCAATGTATTTCAAACACACCAAGAAACAGTATTTATTACAGTGGCGTACGCTAATGACCGGATACTCCGAAACCAACAAAGGAAAGTTTTCTCCACTCCGGACCGATCCACTGCTAAGCCTCATCGTTTTTTCAAGCTGTGTCGCTCTAAGTACGCATCGGGCAAGCGTCGGGTTCGGCTCCGTAACATATCTGCGCGTTGTTCCAGACTCATCTCTCGCTGCTCAGGACCAATAGGCACCATGCATCGGGCCAGGTGCATGTAGTCTTTTTGGAGCAATTTCACTGTCAGCATGAGGTAGTCCACATTTCGAAAGACAAGTGCCCGCTCGTCCGAGTAGCGTTTTTGGTCCTGCAGGAGCGCTACTGGGTGTTCCCTCCAATGGCGGCGGGGATGGAGATGGTGAGAGGTGTGGTATCCGTCGTTGAAACAGAATCGGTTACTCTGAAAAGGGGTTAGTAAGGCGAGGTCGTCTGAAGCGACTGGAATGGACAGGGTAAACATACAGCTACATCGATCAAGGTCACACTGGATCGGAAATCGGATGAGGGATCGCTAGGATCCACAAATGCGTGCTGGCCCCAGTTACCGGCCATCAGTCCCGCACGAAGTGTCAAGAGTGGCAAGACAAAGACGCAAAGTGTGGCCTGGGCATGGCCATATTGGTACAACAAAGCAATGGCGATGTAATTGCTGATCTCCCAGAATGCAGTCCTGAACGCTGTGGAGTATTGCCCCTTTCCCAGGAAATACAGCGGCAGATCCAGCCAAATAAGAAAAAAGAACCGGCCAACATAGAGGGCAAAGTCGACGATTGAGTCTCGGTCATACCACATGGTTGAGTTGAGATCTCGGGGCCCATTGCCTTCAACGTGATGCATCTTCACATGATGGTAGTAGTAAGAATTCCAGGTATGGCCCACGAAGGGATCGACAATATATGGGAAGAGCGTGTCGATCAGACGATATTGAGGAGCCAAGACGCCTTTCATGTGGACATATTGATGCTTCATGAGCGTGTAGCTGCCCGCATACCAGACGTGCACGATCCAGTGAAGGAGGCCATGAATCCAGCTGAAGTGGTAGCAATAGAGGTAAAGCGCACTGGGGATCGAGGTCGTCAGGTAAAGCAGGAGATGCGTGATCATCACGACGTCGGTTGGAAATCGTGCGACCTCCTGAGCCCAGCGGATATATGGCTCCAGGAGGCACTTTCGAATGCGATGAGGCAGCTTCTGTCGAAGTAGATGTGTTTCCCAGAATTGGAAGACCGTGGGGTCAAAATCCAGGTCGGTGACATCGTTAAGAGCCTTTAACTTCTTAATAGTTTCTTTGCTGTTGCTGTGCTCATGCGGTCGTTCATTTTGCCCGAGTAGCTCCTTTGCTACTAAGAGATCGGGGGAAGTCAATTGAGGATCTAGGGGGAGATCCATGGTCAAACGTAGGCACTCGGAGAGAGGTTGAAGATCTTTTGTGACATTACTTCTATTCCATCCTTCCTCGAGCTATATATACTCAGAGACATGACGTACCAAACTTCAATGGACTAGGTAATATATAGAACTAAACACAGAATGATTTAGGCAGTCGAATTTTAGCGTGCTTGTACGCTACACCGACCAGGATTAAATTTAGTTAGCCAGGTATCCATGTTTCGGATCGATTTTAGCTCCCACGGCGCAGGCTGGCCGCTGGGGGCTGGGGTGGAAAGGGTTGGAGTTGGAAGCCCTGATGTTGAGCTAGCGATCAAAAATGTGGAAAAGTGCACCATTGAAATTTTCAGACTTGTGTGGTGTGGAGGTATATTCTAGGAGGCAATGCGTGGCGGCATTGAGGACAACCCCTATATAGAAGAATGCCACATTTCTCACCTTACCATGTAGCTTTTGATATCTTATAGGTCAACATTACGGTGGACCTTATTGATTTAGGAGTATACCCGATTATTAATGCCATGTTAAGCCGAAGCAGTTGAGATCCATTCAACAAGGAGTCCAAAAGAGGGTCGAAAAGAGCTGTGAAAAGAGTATTAAGGTAGCCAGATACATAAGTATATCATATTCTTCTTTACTCTTCTCCCCTTTCCCTATATAAGAAGTATGTATATCCATGGGGGAGCAGATAGATCTGTCGTTACAATTCCGTGATCTAACTGAAAATGAAGATTGGGAGAGCCAATTTGAACAAACATATGTTGATTCAGAATAGAACTAGTCCATACAAGTTCATGCAATAGGAATAACATAGTTGGCCAATGGACGCCAGTGAGCGCCTAGAAAATCATTTGAAACAGATAAAAAGGCAGATCAACAACGCGCCTGTATCAAGGTGTCCAGTTGAGAATCGACCTGTGAATTATCCCAGAGATCCTCCACCGCAACCTGGTAACCCTGACGTTGCCAAAATGCGGCCAGCAACGCGATCGAGACCAGGTCACCACCGACAGCAAAGAAGTCGGATTCTAAGCCCAACGGCAGGTCGGGATTTCCCAGAACCTCCCGCCAGCTGTCACATAAGGCTGATAGCAGGGTTTCGTCCATAAGCCTGACAGTGTCCGTGCAATCAATCGCAGAGTGTCCGTTCATACCAATAGACTTTGATGGACTCGGCAAGGGAAGAATAGACTCAGGGTGAACAAGCTGCGACACAGGTATCCATGCGTGTGTGGAGTCGCAGATAGCCTGAATTGTGGTACAGAGACGATCCAACAGAGCAGTTGCCATGGGCTCGCCAACAGAGCCCGAGGATGCGATGAAAAACACCTCAATCTGGGTGTTGTCCAAGGGGGTGGTCTTGATAGCAATGTCTGCCTCATCTGCCGCAGGACAGAAGTCACCAACAAGGTAGTTCTGGTTGTTGAGAGTCACCGTCGCATCTTGGTCGATGTTTTGATGTTGCACAATACTGCTCATGCGAGTAGAAGGACGCCAGGGGCTGCATTTTTGGACAATCTCGCGGGTTCCTAGCGATTCGTGGGCCATGTGAGAAGCATGTTGAGCCTGCACGGCTTCGAGGAGATGATTCACGGTCGCCGTAGGATCGATTATGACACGGGTCGGGACGATGTTCAGGCAGGGGCCGATTACCTGCTCTATGTTGACTTGAGGTAGATTGCGACCGGAAACGACATGGCCAAAGACAACATCGGAATTGTCAGAGCATGAAGATAGGACAAGAGCCCAGGCAGTCTTCAAAATAGTGGCGAAAGTGATTCCTGAACCAGTCTGAGAGGCGATGGTGATTGTTCGGGTCAGATGCAAATCGTACACATTCCGATATTGGGGTGCGGAGTGCGCCACAATGTCGGTCATGGTGGAATTTGACAAAACATCACGCCAGTATGTTTGTGCACCCTGGCTAGCAGGGTGAATGCTGGTGATGAAGTGAGAGAATGGAACCTCTAGAGCAGGCGTGCGACCAGAGAATGCATCTTGGAAGCTCTGCCAGATGCGTGGCAGACACACACCATCATATTGGGCATGGGAGACTCGGAGAATGAGTCGATGATGTTCCTGATTACTGACAACTGACAACCGGGTGAGTACGCTACCCAAGGGCAGGTCCGAGTCGACGTCCTGCTTGCATAATTTGAGACAGAATGGTTCGATATCTTCCTCTATCTGATACCACGCGACCGGTTGCAAGATGTCTTTGAGTACCACCTGATAGAAGCGGTCTCCATAGGCAGCGAATACAGTCCGAAGAATTCCGTGAGTTTGGAGAAAGAGAGCCCATGCTTTCTGAACATACGCCAGGTTCCATGGGACCTCACCTTCGCCATCAAGGAAGAGGTAATTCACCAAGCCATGGGTTTTTAGCATGGAGTGGGCGATTGCGGACGATTGGAAGTCCGACGCAGGGAGAACGTCCACAATATTTTCAGGGGGTGTTTCCGTGGCCAGAGCCACCATGGGAAGCATATTGGAGATGCCACTGATGAGGGAGAAAGGTGTATAAGGTGAGGGCGACTGCTGCGTAAGGTCTTGCACTGATTTCCGAGAAATAGCAGCTGCCATTTCCTCAAGCACTGGAGACTGGAAAATATCTTGGACAGTCAAGGCCAGGCCGGCACATCGCGCATGACTAGTGAGTTTCATCGCCAAGATGCTATCACCTCCACAGCGGAGGAAGTGGTCGTTCTTTCCCAAAGTATCTTCTTGAACATGCAAGACCTTGGCCCATAAGGCGCGGAGCTCCAGTTCCATCGGCGTGGTCGGTTCCAGCTTGACACTGCTGGCCAGCGAAAAGGCTAGACTATCTTCTCTCGAGAGGGATGTGACTAATTCGCGCAGTTGACGACGATCGGACTTGCCATTCATAGTCAAAGGCACGCGAGATAGGGGAATGAACATGGATGGGATCATGTACGATGGGAGCTGCTGGCTGAGGGTTTGTTGCAGGGCAACCAGCTCATCGCGTAAGTCGGTAGACATGTCCTTGATCTCGACAGGACCACTGCGGTTGCTATAATGTAGGAAGGCCACCACAACCTGCCGGAGATGAGTGGGATTTTGCACTGCATCCACACTCACATGAGCGAGGGTAGGCATTGCAAGGCGTATGACATGCTCGATTTCACCTAGTTCCACACGCTGACCACGGACCTTGACCTGAGTGTCTTTACGACCCACAAATCGGATCGTGCCGTCTTCATTGTAGCGCACCAGGTCGCCTGTACGATAGAACCGGGAACCTGGACGAGTTGCCCAAGCGGGGTTCGCGACAAAGGCCTGTGCTGTCTTTTCAGCGTCATGAAGGTATCCTCGGGCAACTGTTGGGCCTTCCAGAAGAAGTTCTCCCACACAGCCCAAGGGTGTCAGGCGGTTTGGATCCTGAGGATCAGTGATCCAATAGAGGGCTCCAATGGCTGGACCCAGGTTTGCCGGGTCGCTTGTCGCGATGGCTGGAGGAGCACCGGAGCAATAGATTGAGCATTCTGCGGGCCCATAACACACCCTCAGGTCGAGCACATTATGCCACTTGGCAATGGTGTCGCGTGTCGACGCCTCACCTCCGAGAACCAGCATTTTCAGCGAAGGAATAGCATCGGCTGGGAGGAGAGCGGCGACAGTGGGCGTCAAGAAGGCCCAGTTACACTGGAAGGTGTTGATTGCCCCAGATAGATCGTTCATACGTTGCTCATCCGACGGTACACAGATACACCCACCGCGTTGCAATGTCGTGAAGATATCGGCGCAGCTCACGTCAAATGTATATGCGGCGAACTGCAAAAGTCGTGTTGCGGGGCCGATCCCCCAGCGTGTTCCATGAGCCTTTGAGCTTGAGCAAAGAGAGCCGTGCTCAATCACAATGCCCTTGGGCTTGCCAGTGCTTCCCGACGTGAAAAGCACATAGGCGGAATTTCGGGCAGTGAGGGTTGGCAGAACAAACGGTAACTCTTCGAGACTGGATATGAAGTCCTCTGTCACGGTAACTGTCTGTAAAGCGGTCGAGTTTGCTAGGATATTGGCATGACGGGGATTGCTCAGAAGTACTGTTGCTTGAGCGTCCTTGACAATCGCCTCGAGACGAGCTTGGGGGTGGGCAGGATCAAGATTGACACAAGCACCGCCGGCCTTCATGACGGCCATCTGTGCGACGACAGCCCATCTCGACTTGTCAAAGCACAGAGGGACCAGAGTCTCAGGCAAAACTCCTAGAGAGACGAGGTGGCGAGCAAGAGTCGTCGAGAGCCGGTCGAGCTCGCTGTAGGTCAGCTGGCCATCCCAAGCATCAACAGCCAACGCCTCCGGCTGCTGCGACACTTGGTCAGCGAAGATGACTGGTACAGTTGACTCGACTGTTTCCGGATACTGTCGATTCCAATGGATGATCTGCTGTAGATCATTATTACCAAAGAGCTCAACAGAAGCGAGCTGAGCTTCGAGATTTTTCACATCCGTCACTTGTTCCAGAATATGCTCGAAATGGTGCATTATGGTCTGCACCTGCCAGACCGAGAGGATGTTATCATCATGGCGGGACTCAATGATGACTTTGTCGTCCGCTATGAAGCATTCGACGACCAGCGGATAGCTGTCGAAATCTTCCAGGGGCAGTTCGACCTCTTCTACACCTGGCAAGACATCGCCAGTTGCATTAGAATCCGACACAGGTTGAATGACGAATAGATTCTGGAACTCGATTGCCCGGGAACAATCCAAGCTGATGCCGGCAATATTTTGTAAACCGAAATGCTCGTGTGGGATCATATCTGTCGACTGTTGCTGAACCTGGGCCAGGAACTCACTGACTGTGAGTTTCGGCAACATTGCCATTCGCACAGGCACAGTTGTAATGGTTGGACCGATCATGGCATCGATACCAGCCACCGCACTGTTGCGACCAGAGAGGGTCATTCCAAATACCACATCGTCGCTATCTGTGTAGCGGGAGAGAAGTATCCCCCAGGCAGCTCGCAAAAGGGTAGCCCTGAGGATCGTACAGTCTTTGAGGTTTGGCAGGGGGATCTCATGCTGCACCTTGCCACGAACGGAAGGCAGGTATAATGGTGAAGGCAAGTCAGGGAATGTCGATGGTCGGGGGCCAGACATTTGATTTTCCCAGAAAGATTGCGTCAATTGAGTGTCAGTGTTTTGCAGATGCTTGATGAAGGTATTGAATGGGGCGGAATCGAGGCAATGACCATGCTCGTATGCGAAGTGGACCTGATTAAGGATCAACGGCAGCGACCAACCGTCGTAAGTGGCGTGGTGCGCAGTGAAGACGAAGTGACGGTCCTCAGTGAGCCCGTAACGCAATGGTGCAGCACCGTAGATTAGTCCTTCACCCAAGTCCTGCTCTAGGTACTGCTTCAGATCCACCGCCCTTCTCCAGTCGATACTCTCTTTCACCACGACTTGAACGAAACCTGCATCCGGGGTTGGCACGAAGCGCGTGCGCAATATTGGGTTCTTCTGGGCAACCATGTCCCAAGCTGATTGGAATCGAGCAACATCCAGAGTAGGACCCAGGTTGAGAACTTTCCGCAAAATGTAGGACTTGGGGTTGAGCATGGAAAGGGCCATCATGCCTTCCTGAAGGGGACTCGCTGGAAACACATCTTCAATCGACTCCACGGGAATTAAATATTGACGACTGATGTCGCTCAAGAATGCAGAAATGTCTGGAATCGTGTTCAGTAGTACGAACGGCCTCAGAGAGGTATGAGCGTCGCCGTTGGCCAAGGTCTTGGCAGCCATTGCAGCGGCCAAGTCGGACAGCACAGGATGCTGAAAAATATCCATGACAGTGACGGGGAAGTTCTCCGGCGTAGTAGCAGCCATTCTCATGGCTCCAATACTGTCTCCGCCCATTTGAAAGAAGTTATCATCGGCTCGGATATCATCCATGGAGATTTTGAGGATCCGATGCCAGAGTTCTTGTAACTTCTTTTCCGATACGGTGTGGGGTACTCGGCGACTGTCTTCACGAAGCGAATAGCCCTTCAGTTGCGTATCGCTCAGTATCGCTACTGCGTCGCGAAGTAACTTACGGTCCAGCTTCTGCGCGGATGTTGTGGGCATCCAGTTCGTGGGAATATAGAGCGATGGTTGGTATGATGGAGGAAGAACGGAGTGAAGGTGAGTTTTGAGATCCAAGGCCCAAGCTCGCGTCTCCATGTTCACTTCCCCTAGGAGCTCGCTGCCGGCCAGCCTGACAGGCTTGAAGGAAAACACGGCGAGAAGCGCTTGCTCTTGTTCTCCGTGAGGAAGCACCACCTCAACCGCGATCTGTGGATTAGACCCCAAGTGACGGTTGATTTGATGTTCAATCTCAGAGAGCTCGATTCGTTGACCACGCAGCTTGATCTGTGTGTCTCTGCGACCCAAGTATGTAATTGTCCCATCAATGTTATAACGGACTAAATCACCGGTCTTGTAAAATCGCTGAACGGAATCATCTGCCGTCGGATAGAATCCTGGGTTGCGAATGAAGACTTGGTCAGTCTTTGCTTGGTCGTGGAGATATCCTCGAGCCAAAGTACCGCCTTGAACTAAAAGCTCACCGATGGCCCCAACAGGGGCCAGCTGGTCATGGTTGTTTGGGCGAGTAATCCAGGAAAGAGAGCTCACAGCACGGCCAAGATTGTCGCAACGGTCATTTTTACCTGCAAAGGTCTTCATAACCGCAAATACACATGACTCCGTGGGCCCATATCCGTTTAACAGATGAAGACTCTCTGCCCAAGTTTGGATGTTATCTTCATGTAGTGCTTCTCCTCCCAAAATCAGGGTTTTGAGAGTGGGAACTTGGTGTGGTCGAAGCAGACGCACGACCGAGGGTGTCAAGAAGGTGGTATTGGCTCTCAATCGGTTCATAGAGCCGGCAATATCACTCATTCGCTGGGCATCGGATGGGAGACAGATGCATCCACCGTAGATCAAAGTTGTGAAGATTTCAAGGATGCATGCGTCGAATGTGAAAGCTGCGAATTGGAACATTCGTGTGGCAGAGCTGCATCCAATTTCTTGCCCATGGTGGATGACACTGGTACTGACAGCTGCATGCTCCATAATCACACCCTTGGGAGTACCGGTGCTGCCAGAAGTGAAGAGGACATATGCGACACTATGAGGAGAGACAGGGCCAGTGAGTATAGGAGCATCTTCATCATGCCAGATACTGGCAGACTCCGAAACGACCAGGGTTTTGGGCACGAGCTCGGCAACTAACGCCAGCTTCTCCTGAGAAACTAGCACCAGTGATGATGATGTCTGCTGGAGAATCAATTCCAGTCTGCTTGCTGGGCTGGAGGGGTCTAAAGGCACAAAGCCTGCCCCCGCCTTGAGAACAGCAAGCATGGAAATTATCGCCCAAGATGACTTCCCAAAACAAATTGGAACGAGATCACCAGGGCTAACTCCCATAATGACAAGAGCATGGGCGAGCTGGGCGGCCTTCTTTTCAAGTTGTGAGTAAGTCATCTGTCCATCCCAGGAGGCAATGGCTGGTGCGTTTGGCGAGGCTGTTACATTCCGCTCAAAGAGTCCATGCAGGGGTTCATGAACAGTTGGGGGCATAGCGGAATTCCACTCGAACACCTGGTTCTTGGCCGGTGCGCCGAAAAGATCAACCGAGTCCACTGTGGAGGAAGGATGGGAGATGATGGATTGCAACGCCGCTGAGAGAGCTCCTGAGACCTGGACTGCGTATTCTGGAGACAGTCGTGAAGTCAGATACCCCAGCTCAACTGTGAAACCGTTGAGGTCGGTATCTGCAACATTCACAGTGATATCGTACTAGCAGAAATACGGAGTGTAAGTTATCCAAACAGTCTATTACGACACCAAACGGGAGAAACTATCAAACTTACCTCCGTGGGATCGATTCCGTCAAGATATGTCATCTGCAGATCGCCCAGTACCAGTCTCTCAACATCACGACGCTGGAAGCTAACAACTGTGTTAAACAATGGCTTGCCTGTCACTCCCAATGCATGGTGAATTTCCGCCAATCCGACATGTTGGTATGGAAGCATTTTGAGATACTCATGGTGGAGGTCCTGCAACTCCGCAACGACAGGCTTGCTACTGACTTGCGCTAGATTTGTCGCACAGACCAGCATGTTGATGAAAGGACCAACAGCGCTCTCCAAGCCTGGCAGGGGAACCTCTCTACCTGCCGTAAGGTAACCAAAGCAGACCTGATCTTCGCCCGAATAAGCTTGAAGGACCAGGGACCATGCCAAGCTGATCACATTGGCCAGCGTTATATTGTTCTCTTGGCAGAACGCACGCACTTGCCCGTTGTCAGGTACCGTGACATCAATACTCTTCATTTCCTTTTCCACCTCGCTGGAGACTACCAGAGAGGGGAAATGGCACGGCTTGACATCACGAAGATAATTCGACCAGAAATATAGACCCTCCGCAGCCGGCTGAGATTGAATGTATGCGATGTAGTCACTGTACGGTATGGCTGGCGAGACTGAAAGCTGATTGCTGTATGCACAGGCGAGATCATTGATCAGTACTGACATGGCTGTTCCATCCATGAGAGCATGGCTCATGTCGAGCCTGAAGTAGACGGATCCTTCAGCACATTTGACCACGACCAGGCGGTGGGGTGGTTCAGTCATTGATAGTGACAGGTGATCATAACTCTTAAGAAGGTCAATAGCTCCATGAGCTGACTCGGCTCGGATGACCCGAGGCACCGCGCGGTGGCTGCGCAGAACCATTTGATCAAACGGTCGCTGTGAGATACCTTTGAGGAAAACAGTCCGTAGAATTGTGTGGCGATCAACAACTTGCTGCCACGCTGAAGCTAGGCGCTCAGCATCCATAGAGGCTCCATTACAAGAATCAATCTTCATAATGGCGTGATAAAGGTAAGCATCCTCAAGACGAAGTTGGCTAAGCAAGATACCAGTTTGCAGAGGCGAACATGGATAAAGCTCGTCGATGTCATCCAAACTCAGGCCGAGCTCAGGTAATCTGGAACTCTGCAACTTATCCAGCTCGGGATAGGAAATCTCAAGAAGAGGATAGTCACTTCTGGTGAGGGTAAATTCCGTGGAAGCCAGACCCTTGGAAATGTTCTTCAGAGAGGCTGCGTAGTTCTCAATCCACTTTTGGATACTGTCAACATGCTTCATGTGACGATTGAACGTGAAAGAGATATGGGTTGATCCACTGATCACATAGACGTTGATCTCAAACAGAGCGTAGCGTCGCACAGCCGATCCAACATCTCCCTTGTTGAACGGCACTAGGTGGAACATCCCATCAGAACGCTCTAATCCTTGATACAAGCCGAGATAATTGAAGACGATCTCCACGGGCATGTGGTCGGCAAAGGCCTTCACACCGTCCTCGTTCAGGTACCTCGATGTGAAGTAGGACCATCCGTTCGCAGGAAGCGTGCGCCTCTGATCTTTCACACTACGAACGATAGCCGTGGGGGCCGTGGTTGAGTCTACTCCGGATAGATAGAAGGGAAAAACGGTGGTAAACCAACCCACTGAGTCGGAGAGATCGATATCGCTGATCCACGGCTCGCGGCCATGGCCTTCGTTGAAAACCGCAGGCGGGGGCTTTTGGAATGTTTGCGCATATGAGGCAATCAAAGCTACGATGAGAATATCAAGTGGCTCTGTTCTCATTGCCTGGTGACAGCCAGTCAGCAAGGCTTCACTCTCCTGGGGTGCCAGTACAGCGGAGATTTGGATAGTGTCGCCAGCAGAGTTGGGAACATCTTCCATTCCCCAATAGCCATAGTCTGCTCTGGGAATCGTATAGGGCAGAGCCTGACTTGGCGGAAGATGTTCCGCGGCATATTCGGTCTGCAATTGCTGCCACTGCTGGAATGAGAAGGGAGCAGAGGGTGTCTGTGAGATCTCCCCTGCGACTGAGTCTTCTAGTTCCTGGAAGATGATTCTCCAGGACACTAAATCAATGACCAGGTGGTGAGCCACCAGGAAGAACAGCGGGAGCTGTCCTGGAATGGTGAAATGTTCCACCGCGAACACGGGTCCCTCCTGGATGTCGAGTTCCTCCTGCGCATGTTGTGCCAAATCGAGAGCGTCTTGTTCACTCTCTACCGCACGTTCTCTGAATCTGTATGCAGAGGGGCTATAACCGACCAAAATTTGCTTCCATTGCGAGTTGTGCGACTGCCGGAATCGTGCTCGCAGCATCGAGTGACGCTGCACGACCTTGTCCGCAGCATCCCTTAACTGCTCCACTGGCACATCCAAGGCCAAGCGGAACAAGAAACTCTGATTGAACTGATTCGTTGCAGCTTCCTTGTTCCCTTGGGATATATTTTGGAAGTAAAACTGTTGGATGGGAGTCAGGTCAAAGGGAGTGTCCAACCGGTCGGAGTGCTGATAGAGATTGACGCCTTCCACTGTCTGCACAAAGTCGGCCAATGCTGCAATGCTGGTACTGCGCATCACATCCTTAAAAAGAACCTTTAAACCTTCATTTCGACACATGACGACCAGCTGCATACCGCTGATCGAGTCACCACCGAGGGAAAAAAACGATCGCTGGAGAGACACCTTGTTGAGGGGCAGATTCAAAACACGTCCAACAATTCCCTGCAAGCGCTCTACTGCATCTGATTTGCGAGTAGTAGTTTCAGTGGGATCGGCCTCTTCTTCTTTCTCGGCTAGTGCATCGAAGTAAATCTCCTGCTGCATATCTTCGACCCATTCCTGGACCTTACGCCGGTCCAGCTTTCCAGACAGCGACAATGGAAGCCTGGAGCACAGCAGCCAGACGGAGGGTATCATGTAGCTAGGGAATATTCCTGCGAGGCGGCAGCGAATGGATGTGATCTGGTCGATGGCCCGCTCCTTGCCAGAGTCCTTATTGAAAGGAATAATTCCCTCGACAGAGACAGCCTGGGTGGATACTTCATTCTCAAATGCCACAAGGGCAACCAGCTTCTTCTTGCAGAGTCCATGGCTGGGAACAACAAGCGCCGTCTGGACGACCGAAAGGTTCCGGCTGATTTCCTCTTCGATGTCCCAAGTGACCAGGCGTTGTCCGTTCAGTTTAATCTGTCCATCAGCGCGTCCGAGGAATAACATGTTTCCATCCGCTAGCATTTTGACGAGATCTCCAGTTCTATACAATCGAGTTCTCTCCTTGACTTCTCCACGCCATCTCGGAGGAGGAATGAATGCTTTGGCATCCAGCTTGGGATCCAGATATCGTGTGACAATTGGCCCTTCGATCAAAAGCTCTCCTGGACAGCCGACAGGGACCAGCCTCTGGTTGTCTTCGGGCTCGGCGACCCAAAACAGGCATCCATGGGCGCGTCCAATGCTGTTTGCTGGCATGGGGCCCTCTAAAACGGCGAACGAGGACATAATCTTGAACTAATCAGTAACATGTCATCGTATTTTGAAGGTCGGATATTCTTACGGTGCATTCTGCGGGCCCAAAACTGTTGAGTACGCGGACGTAGTCCTGCCATTTGCCTGGAAGGTCAGCAGGGACGGCCTCGCCTACCAATGCCAATGTCTTTAACGTGGGAAGCGCCTCAGGTGAGAGGGAGAGAGCTAGAGAGGGAGTCAAGAAAGCATAGCTGACACCCAAGCGCGTCATTGCCCCAGCCAGATCATTAACCCTTTCGTCCTCTGATGGGACACAGACGCATGCTCCTACACACAGGGATAGGAAGATCTCCCCGTTGCTGGTGTCGAATGTATAAGCAGAGAACTGCAGGAAACGCGTGGATTGATCAATCCCCATGTCAGCATTGTGAGCCACCAGTGAGCGTACACTGCTGTGGCGAACCACAATACCCTTGGGCTTTCCAGTACTGCCAGAGGTAAAGTTGACCATTGCGGCATTGTCTGGAGAGGCCTTTTGAAGAATTCCCAGACTTCCACCATGGAGGGACGGGAAAAGTGCAGACTCAACGACAATGACATGGTCCACTAGGTCTCCCACCAACTCTCCGTAGGCTTCTGATCCTGCCAGAATAACACAGCATTTCGTGGCCAGGATAACTTGTTCAAGGTGCGATCTTGGATGAGAGGGGCCCATCGATGTATACGCACCGCCGGCCTTGAGGACTGCCAACATTGCCACCACGGTCCATGCAGATTTATCGAAGCAGAGGGCGACTACCTGCTCAGGCCTAACCCCAATGGTGGCGAGTCTGATCGCCAGCTTGTCGGATAATACGTCCAACTGCGAGTACGTGAATGAGGCGTCCCAGCCCTCAACAGCAGGTGCGGATGGATGCGCCAGAGCTTGTCGACGCACTTCGTCGTGGATGCACCCTGAGATGGTCTCTGGAACAATTCCATCGTTATTTAGAGCCATCAGGTACTGGTGTTGCTGGCCATCGAGTAAGTCGAAATCCCGAAATTCTTTGGTCGGCGAGGCAAGCAAATTGGTGAGAATCGTCTTGAAAGTTGAACCCAACATACTGGCCTTCTCATCTGACATGAAGGTGGTCCAATAGTTAATGTCGACGTGGATGCCAGCGTCGCCAACTGTGATACTTACGCTCAAATCATACTCCGTGGGGTCGGAACCGCCCAAATACTCGATAGCAATGCTACTACTTCTTTCGTCTGACTCTACCATTGATCGTTGCAGAGAAAGCGTGGTATTGAACAGACGCTCCCCCGAGAGACGCAAATGATGCTGAACCTCTGCCAACGAGGTGTGTTGGTACGGCAAAGAGTTTAAGAAGTCGTCGTTGATCCTTCTCATAATGTCGATCAACCTGAACGAGTCATTGACTTCGATACGACAGGGCAACATGTTAATAAATGGACCCACGGCGTGATCTAGATCGAGGCCGTCGGCATCACGCCCTGATGAAAGATAACCAAAAGACACGTCTGAATTCCTGGTGTATAGGCGCAAGACTAGAGCCCAGGCAGCCTGGAACACGTTCGCAATGGTCAGTTCGTTATCTTTGCAGAAGATTTGGAGCTCAGAAAACATGTCTGTAACTGGTAT
>ERZ1673737.2474-NODE-2474-length-15378-cov-3.734321_pt1 | contig 15378 bp, 10 predicted proteins | sample MGYA00580211_ERZ1673737 | MGnify/ENA primary metagenome ERZ1673737 (study PRJEB41218, sample SAMN15661789) | gut metagenome | host: Homo sapiens | place: Canada: London | collected 2015-08-20/2019-03-30 | study: EMG produced TPA metagenomics assembly of... | reverse complement strand
TTTTGTGTTGGTTTGTACCTGGATATCCCATCCGCATTGTTATGTCTGCTGCGTGCAATTCTCGCTTCCATCAAAATTAGCGAAATGTCGGCTTTGATTAGTTTGGTTTGGTTTGGTCTTGTTTTGTTACTTCTGTCTTTCTGCCTGTCTCAAAAAAGTTGGAGCTGGGCAGGAAGATAGCTGATCTCGATGATTCCCCTTTGTCATAGTTCCCTTTGTTCTTTCCTTTAAGTATATGCAGAGCGTGAATCCATTTTGCTAGTCACTTTATTTGCAGCTGAGCGCTGAGCAGCAGAAATGTTGCTTTTATTGCCTTGCGATGTAACTATATATTCTAGACATGTTTCCGTCATATTGTAGCACCAGCTGCACGATCTTTATCTGTATATGTTGAAGCCACTTTAAGCACCTAAACTATGTTTGTCGTACCTTATGGAGTATATTAGGACTGCGTTACCGCGGAGAATTAGGAGACAGAGCATAGAAGTCGACAAGCGAGGGCATCGAGACCGCAAATGCCTAGGAACACATAATATACAGTATTACACATCACTGGATCGTTCCAGTAACAAAAGAAGTCATGTAGTTGAAAGAGTATCGAGATGTAAAATTTCCCAACATTATTCTGGTATGATTTGAGACGATATGTAACGAACCCAGGCATGACACGCTTGTTTAACAAGCCATCTGTTAGGTATTATAACCAAAGTTTTTGCCCCAGTTCTCCCAGAACAAACTCGGATTACCTGTTTTCCTGAACTTCTCCCGACAGGTTGGCCGATATCAACTAAATAGCAACATATACCATGTGATGATACCAGAACTGAAGTGGATGCCATTCAGTTAGAGGTGGGATACCATCAAGGATGCACCAAACTCCATATTGGCGGAGTAGAAAGATCACTGAGATTCTCCAGGCTGTGTAGCCTGGCTTTGAATCAAGGGCCCGGTTGGAGAAGAATAATCCGTGTTGGAGCGATATGGCCGATGCCATATGTGATTATACCTTTGCCCCGTTTTCATAATTTCTGTTCATCGCGGCTTCTGACCAAATTATTTGCATCTCATACCCCTGTAGTGATGGATTTTGTGAGGGACCAAATTCGGGTCCTCACGCGTACGGGTCATAGAACCAACAACATGGTCATTCTGCTCTCTCAAATACCAGGATAACATCAATAAAGGCCACATCATCCAGTTCATTGAAGGAACCCGTCGGCGACAAATCCGATACCCCGTCCGACAAACCCAAGCACAAGAGCCAGCAAGCAAAATTCCCGCTCTTTTCGAGGTCCGGCCGTTCCACGGTCATCGTGATGGATATGAATATCCCAGGGATTTCATTGAAGACATAGAGATCTCAATTCGCCGAGATTACGCTAGCCAGATCGCAGCAAATCCAGCGCTGAAAAGGGTCCAAAAGCCAGAAACATTTTCAAAGGAAGAGGGAGAAATCTACAACGAAATGCAGCAAGTTTCTCGGTTGCTGTTCAGGCAAGGGATCAAAGGGCGAGCTGATGCGTGGTACATTCGGGTCGACAGATCGGTCAAACAGGACTGGGACCTTCTGAAGAATGCTTGTCTGACAGGATTTGCCCTTCCGGAAGAGAATCAGTTCGCATCCATCGCTCGTATGGAAGAATTGTACGATGCTACAATACAGGGTCGAGATGAAAAGATCACTTCTTACCTCGAGAGAGCCGATGACTTTCATGCGCAATACGGACCTCAGAAACCGTACTTCGGATGGAAGGTTGTTTCTGGCCTGACGGACCAGCAGAAGAGCTCAATCATTATCTTCCACATGCGTCGAGAAAAGACAATCGACTACCCGTCCGCAAGACAGATGATCGTCGATGCCTACGCTGGAGCGAACAATCCATTCTAGCCCGCCGCAGAACCTTAATTTCTCATGTCGAAGAAAGCACGGTCGTCGTTCCCTAGGCATAAGTTCAATAGACATGCTAGAGATGTATCTATCCTATTGAACGAGGTCGCTTAAGTGACGGTCGACTGCCAAGGAGGATGGCGGCGCTGTGGAGGAACGAACCGCAAGTTTAAGAGAGTCGAGAGTTAGGGGGAATAAGCGAGAAGAAGGTTGAGCGGGAGAGGTTAAGAGAGATTAAGAGGGGGACTTGATGCCTCTATGTTTCAAGAAAACCCTGAAATCGAGCTTTCTTATACGACGGGCCTAAGTGAGGTGCATGGTATGATTGTAGTTTCATGAACATTCCTCATGGTCAAGTTTGATATTGCAAGATAAAATATTCCAGGATCTGTTATATAGCCAGGCAGTTGTCTAGCACACATCTAAGATTCGTATATCACCGGTAGCCGTCCTAGAGCGCTCATACCACCAGGACTTCCAATTGCTATTGATCCGGGATCTAGATAGTGGATGTCCACAACTTCTCTTTTATATTAGACCGGAGTTCACAAAATCATTCCTTAGTAAGACAGAATCGTAAGAAGCTTCTACCTACTCATCTGTTTCTACTCCTTCCCCGTTCCTTTCTTATTAAAGCGTTGTTTCTTACCCAATGTTAGCTTAATCTCCCCACAATACCTAGTCGTTACGCTTTGTACCCAAGTATGTTTGCTACCGTAGTAGTATTCCATTGTGTAACTATTTTTGTGTTGATCATCGGAAAGTGGGAAACACTGTATCCCAATACCGGTGCTTGGCTCATTTTTCACCCGTCGTCTGATACGTAACTCTCATTTTTGATGCTCTAGAAAATATGTAAACCCAGATAGGCGTTCCAATGGCCGCTTGCAAATCGCATAAGCGGAAAAGACACGAAAGGTGAAATCGGGTAGAAAGTAAGAAAAGAAAGGACGGGTTAAACTGTCAAACGTAAAAACAGGTGCCGTAGTCCACTTTTCGAGACCCAAGATTGCCCAATACAATGTCTAAATATACGTAGGGACGCATAGTTACATTGCATATATAGTCATCTGCAAGGGGTGAATAGCGGGATGTAACGATCGCCACTTTCCATAATGCCGGCTCTTTCTGCCCAGTTAGCTTCGAATATGAAATAAGGGGGTCGCTGCTTATTGTATGTATAAGGGAGAGAATTCCATGATCTAGGAGGTGCCAGATATTTAGTCTCAAAAGGGAAGACAAACAACTAAGCAAGAAGAGCGGAAAAGATAGTCCTTCAATGCCCCCCATTCATATAAAATGCCCTTTCGCTCTGCACAATCTTGCTTAACGCAGATTTCTTCACTCTAGTCACCTTTTTCACATTCTTCGCAAGCATGCACCTCTCTTGTTATTTTCCAGTCGCAAGTGCGCTCTTAGGTCTTGCTCTAGCAACGACAGAAATTAAGGGCACTCAAGTAAGCCACAGCCCAACCTAGGGTATCCTCCAAGAGAACTGAGACAGTAACTGTCTAGGTGGTATTCCAAAAACCGCACAGTTACATAGCACTCTTCGTTGGAATAGACACTGGCTGTGTAGACTTGGGCGAGGAGTAAGCATTCTGTGTAACAATAGAGAAAGATTTCAGATCTGACAATTACAGCTCATTTCTCGCTATTGAGTTTCAAGCTCCGCGATGCGTTGTGTCGTAAGTTTTTTATTGAAATTGCTTTATATGCCCTACCAACTCACAGGCATGTTTTGTTAACTGTCATCGTAGGGATGCGGCTTGCGGCGACAAAGGACAGGAGCTCGAAATAATGGCCCCCGGCAAACAGCTCGATAAAGAGTTTACTGCTCGTAGCATATCCTGCTACTCGAAGTAAACCATGATTATAGTTGCATGGATGGTGAGGACAGTCCTCTGCCCTACCAGGTGACAGCTTTCGGGACTGGATCTATTGGCTTGGGGTTACTGAGTACCGTAATGATATCAGATCTACACACAATATCAAGATTTGGCTTAGATTTCCATTTTCAACACTAATCTAGGTAATCCTGTAGATCGTGATATATGTACTCAGTTCTCGAGATTGAGCCCTCGACTTAGTCTCTTTAGCAAGTTAACAAACACTGTTCTACTCAACAGAACCCTCGTGCGCAAGGGCCTTCACACCAAATTAGTAGTGGCTGAATCTTATTACCCCTTCGTGATTCTAGACTCAGCAGACTGTCTACCGGCATACGCGCAGCTAGTGAACTTAGAATCCAGAATGAACATGCAATAAGCTATGCAATTAATTGTATGTGCAGATGACCAATGTATGTAGTGGAGTATCATAGAACCAAACCAATTATTAAAAAAGATCTAGAAAAACAACCACTGACCAAACCGCTGAGCCTTGGCCCAAAGACCCTTTTTCTTCTCCGTAATCTGACCCTCCCGCTCATCGTAACCCTCCTCCTGGGTATGATCATAACGATCAGTACGGAGATCCATCTCAGACTTCCTCACAAAGTGAGTCCTCTTAACCAATTTCCAAGCAAGGAACATAACAATCATAATAGGAATCTCGATATAGTACGAGACGAAATCCACATCCTTGAAATGCGGACTGAAACACTTCCACCCCTGAACTAGAACTAGAACAATATTCAACCCAACAGCGAAAATGGGTCCGTATGGATATGTCCAGTTCTTAAAGGGGAGGAGGTGCTCGATTCCCTGCGCACGAACAGCAGCCCGGAACCGCAGTGATGCGAGACCGATACAAATCCAGGAAAGCTGGTTCGAGACTCCGACGATGTTCTGCAGCCAGGACCATAGCTTGCCGGCGCCGATGTAGCTAGCTCCAAAGCAGAGACCGCTGATGACGGATGTGGCGAGTACTGCTACCCAGGGGACATGGAAGCGGTTGAGGTGGCCGAAGAAGCGGGGCGCGTAGCCGTCCACGGCGAGGGTGAAGAGGAGACGGGATCCGGCGAAGAGGGCGTGGTTTGCGGCCGAAATTACGGATGTCATTATCACGGCGTTGATGAAGCTGCCTGCGACTGTGGAGCCGGCTTGTTGAAAAACGATTGTGAAGGGGCTTGTCTTTGTATCGCCTTCGGAGAGGCCCTTGTACGTGTAGGGGACGTTGAGGCCGACGATTAGGATTGAAAGAAGGTAGAAGAGAACGATACGCCAGAAGACGTTGCGGACGACCTTTGGCATGGTCTTTGCTGGGCTTTTGGTTTCTCCGGCTGTGATGGCGATTGATTCGGTTCCGCCGTAGGCGAACGAGGCTGTCACGAATACTGATGCAAAGCCGCCGATACCGTCAACGAAAGGCGCATCTCCTATATGCCAATTTTTGCCACCGATGTATTGATGATCTTTGTTTCCACCGCAGTTTACCGCGATGCCAAGGATGATGAAGATGATGATGGTGATAACTTTGAGTAAACTCAACCAGTATTCAACCTAGACAGACCGGTTAGATCCAATGCACGGTAAGTAAACGACAGCAACAAAACATACCTCACCATAAACCTTGACGGACAGAATATTCAAGGCTATGACGACTACCAAAAAGATCAAACTAATCGCCCACCCAGGGAAATTATCAGTCCAATACTGCAACAACAGCTGCAAAGCAATGATATCAGAAGCCGTAGAGACAGCATCATTAAACCAATAATTCCAAGTCAAGGCAAAACCAAGCGCATCATCAACAAAGCGACTAAAAGTAAAAGCAAGTCAGCAACCAACCCCATCTGATCAGAGCGAAAGGTACTCACCCAGCATAAGTACAGAACGATCCAGCCACGGGGATAAACGCAGCCATCTCACCCAGACAAAGCATGGTGACAAAGACAATACCACCACAGATGGCATAAGCAAGAAGCATAGACGCAGGCCCACCCTTGGCGAGGGACTCGCCGGTTCCGAGAAACAGGCCTGTGCCGATCGTTCCGCCGATAGCGATCATCTGCACCTGTCGTCCGGACAGGCGGCGGGCGAGCTTGTCGGCGTTGACCGTTGGGTTTGGGAGGACATCTTCGGCTGTTAAGCCGGGGGCCTTGGAGGGTTCTCCGTGAGGCTGTTTCTCGATGTCGGCCATCGTGAATGTGGTGTGTTTGTGTATATATGGTCTGTCATTGTGTTAGTATCCATTTAAAGGTACTTGATGATGAATAGAAGGGCAAGGCAGTCGATATCAGATCTCACTCACTTTGTATAGATCGATTTAGCCCTAAGTCTCGTGATCCGCACGTGGCATGTGGCGCCCACTTGAAACTTGGCGTTTTTGACAGCTCAAACGATATCAACCACCCGTTTCCCCAGATATCCGAGTGAAACAGAGATATGGGGAGAGGAAGAACATGCTGATCCTGCACTCCAGACTGAATTCTCGCGATGGCGTGATTGAGGCCTGTGATGAGTGGACGACAAGGGTTGCATACTTGTGTGTCATGAAAACTCGGTCTCCACCTACCCCGGCAAACGTCGGCAAATTCCATACTTTTGATACTTTAGCTTCATCTTTACTCCTTGACGATACCCATAGCTAGATACTTCTACTGAGCCCTGTAGAGGAAAATTACTCGCTTCATATTCATATGTACTTATGCATACATGCTTTTGACACCCATAACATTTTTATACGCCACGGAAAACCTTGAAATAATGCACTCAACCCAAAAGACCACTGGCCAAAGCCTCCAGATCTCCCAAAGTCTCGATGGACTTGGGTTCCTGACTCTTCTTGCTCTTCTTGGCCGGCTTGTCGCTGTCGCTGTCCGGCTCGGCAAAAGAGACGCGCTGCTTCTTGCTGGGACGGGGCTTCTCGTCCTCGGAAGCAGAGCCAGAATCCGAGTCGCCGGGAATCTCGAAGGGAACGTGAGGGAGATGCGAGAGGCTGACACCGCCTTCCTCGTCGTCCGACGCAGCCTCGGCTTCGGCTTCGGCACGCTCCCGGGCCTTGCGCTTCTCCTTCTTCTCGCGGCGCTTCTCGCGCATGACTTCCTTGTCCTCGATATCGGCTTGGCGGGTACGCTCCGTCTCGCCAGCGAGGAACTTCTCGCGCTGGGTCTTGGCGTCGCCGCGAGCCTTGAACTGTTCCTCGTCTTCCATCTCGTAGACCTCGTGGGCGTTGCCCTCGTCGTCGTAGACCAGCTTCGTACCCTTGCCCTTGAACTTAAGCATTTTCTTCTTGGATTTGAGTAGCTTCTCGCGGCGCTTGGAGTCGATGATCAATGGGTCCTGGCCGTCCAGATGCACCACCTTGGCGTCCTTGGGGATCTCCTCGGCCTCGGACTCGTCGGTGTCGGAGGAAGCGCCTTGACCGAGGTTTTCGTCGCCTGCAGCAAAGCGGCGCTTGACGGAGAGGAAATCGGCATCCTCGTCGGCCTCTTCGTCGGCAGCCTCGTCCTTGGGCGCGCCCGTGGCCACCATGGTGCCGTCGTCGTTGATAAGTTTGGAGTAGTGGTCCGCCAGGACGCCCTGGTTTCGTCGCTCGAACATACGGTCGTAGCGTGTGCGTACCTCTTCCTTCTGATCCTTCTTTCCTTCAGCGTCTGAGTCGTCGGACATGTGTGCCATTTTCCAAGATTCGTTCTTGCGCTCCTTCGCATCGTCACCCTTGATGAATTTGATACGGGGAGCACCAGGAAGACCTAAGCTACCTGCGTATTCTTCCAAGGGGAGCTCCTTGATCTTGAAGGTCTCCTTGTCCTTTTGCACGTAGATCGACTTGACGTAGGAGATGAAAGCCTTCTGACCCAGATACTTCAGCTCTGGATCCTTGAAACACATGTTTTGCAGCTGGTTCTTGACACTCTGCTGCTTGTTTGCCTTGGTGTTGATCTTCTCGATCGGCACCTTCTTGTGCTCAAGCTGCTTGAGGAAGCCCTTCTCTTCACTGGGATCCAGGAACAATACAGCACGGCCGATACGTTCGTACCGGGCTGTCCGTCCGACACGATGAATGTAGGTATCGGCATCTTCGGGGCAGTCCATTTGGATGACCCAGTCAACTGCGGGGAAATCCAAACCACGCGCAGCAACATCAGTAGCGAAGAGGACTGCGTGCTGAGCCTGGGAAAACTTGGTAGTAATATCCAATCGACCGCCTTGCTTCTGTCGCCCATGCAAGTGCATCAGAGAAATACCAGGCTGCAGATGTCGCAAGGCCTCGTAGACGTAACGAACTTGCTTTCCAGAGGACAAAAAGACCACGGTCTTGGATTTGAGGTTGCTGCGAATGAAACTCCAGAGGGTATCGAGTTTCTGTGGCAGAGGAGTAATGGTGTAGTGTTGCTGGAGAGTCGACGGGGTGGCAGCGGCAGCAGATTCGTGAACCGAGACGTACTCGGGCTCCTGCAAACTCAGACGGGCCAAATCACCAACCTTCTTGGTCTGTGTAGCACTGAACAACATGGTCTGGCGCTTGGTCGGGAGATGGTCGATAATCGCATCCACGGTCTTCTGGAAACCCATGTCCATGATACGATCGGCTTCGTCCAGCACCAGCATCTGCAGGTTATTCGTCTCAAACATGGCAGTCTGATCCAAATGTTGCAGCATCCGACCGGGCGTGCAAACCAAAATATTCATGCGTCCCAATCGGTCCTGTTCCTCGCGCAGACTCTTTCCACCAATGATTAGACCGGCCGAGAAAGCGTGATTACGTCCGACCTTGCGCAAAACTTCGAAGATCTGAATTGCCAACTCGCGGGTCGGCGACAAAATAAGGGCACCGAGGCCGTCCAATTCGGTCCATTGCCTGCGATAGAGGTTCTCGAGGATGGGGACGAGGAAGGCGAGGGTCTTTCCGCTACCGGTTTTAGCAGCACCGAGGATATCGCGCCCCTTGAGCGCATGGCTGATGGCACGGGACTGGATGTCTGTGAGGGTTTTGAAATGAGAGGCTGACAGTCCAGCGGCTGTTGGTTCGGAGAGTGGAAGGTCGGAGAAGGATTTGATGGAGGCTTTGAGGTCGAGCTCTTCCACTCGCTTGACGAGGGATGAGATCTCGTCTTCCCCACGCTTGCGCTTCAGGGTCCTCCCCGAGACTTGAGGCTTTTTGCCTTTCACTGTCCGTGGCGCCATGATGCTGTTGTGGTGAATCTTGAAAATGTCGCGGGCGGTGACAATAGCTTTTTTTTTCTGAGCTGACTCAGCAGCTGATAAGGTCCACCCGGTGGAGTCGGTTGAGGTCCCAAACCTTCAGGCCGGCCCTGTAGAATGAGTTTGTGGAATATAAATGTATAAATGTTGGCCTAAAAGTAATTGATTGGATTGTCTGCCCGTCGAATCTCCACTTCACTCTCTCCCATGCATTTTGGCAGATCTCTAGAGGATATACGAGAGTATCCGTTAGACGATGAGCCAGAAAATGGACTAGAAAATGAGCTAGACAATGAGGTACGTTCAAAATACACTTGCAGGAGTGCATTATCTGACTACAGGAGTGAGCATATACTAACACTGATCTCCTTCAGACACCCCGCACCAGCTAGTACTGCTGTGTATCATTTCTATATCTGATCTTATACTATGATGATGATATCGATGATAATGTATCAAATTCACCAATTATAAAACTAGGAAAAGGCGGGTTTCAACATCAGTTGTTAAATAGTCATAGACGAATTGCACGCTGGCGAAGGAAAGATACGGCGCCTCAAGGAAGCCGTGCGTCTGGCCGACTAGACACTATCTTACATACAAGAGCGTACATCCACGTCGCATAACGTGATCGGTGTCAAGAGTGTACTGTATATTAGACATATCATATGCATCGTTACACATATTTTGCGGAAAGCAGACCACGGAACAGTATGAGCTATTTATTTGATATATAGAACTTATCGAGATATATTCCGATAATATGATCTGCTGTTTAAACACTGTAGCATAAAAGAGCCACACAAGAAACAGGTAAAAGATATGTACAGTATAGACGCAAAGGCGGTGAATCAGAGATGATCTGCCGGCCAAAATGTCGCTATCGTTATCACCTTGGCCTTGGCTTTTCGACTCATTCGCTTCAACAATTCACCATGGCGGACGAAGACCAAGATATCTTTGACTCGCTGGAGCGTGAGGCCTCCGACTTTGCGAAGGTAAGTTCTCTTGACAATGCACGTGTACTGCGACTAACAGCTCAGGATGCCGAGATCGACCGCATCTGCAAAGCATTCACTCTCGATGCGTAAGTACACACCCCCAATTTGTACCCAAAGGCCGAGACTAACGACCACAGCTACGCTGTCCTAGACATCCAGCCTGGTGTACCGGAGAAGGACATCAAAATCCAATACCGCAAGAAGTCCCTCCTCATCCACCCCGATAAAACCAAGAACCCCGCTGCGCCCGATGCCTTCGACAAACTCAAGAAAGCGCAAACTGCCCTATTGGACGAGAAGCAGCGCACTTACTTAGACGAATGCATTGCCGACGCGCGACGACTCCTGATCCGCGAGCACAAGTGGACAGTCGATTCGCCGGAGCTCCAGACGGACCAGTTTAAAAAGGAATGGCGGCAGAAGACTGTGACTGTTCTACTGGAGGAAGAAGCGCGACGGAGACGACAGATCAAGGCGCGCATGCAGGAGGAAGGCCGCGAGCAGCGCAAGGAGGATGAGGAGATCGAGGCGCGGAAGCGGAAGCGCGATCATGAAAAGAAGTGGGAGGATACTCGGGACGAGCGCATTGGGAGCTGGCGCGACTGGCAGAAGGGACGCAAGGGCGGCGATGAGAAGAAGAAAAAGAAGAAGATGAAGGTATTAGGCTGATTAGTTTCTCTATGTTGTTCTGTCTCTTTTTCTTTCTTTTTTCGCAGAGCGGTACTGGCGTTTCTGGATGTACACCACACGAGTGACACGGCAATTGCAATTTAAGCATCTCGAGCATTTCAAGTATTCCAAACATGTTCAGTATTTCCAACTTGACCTCGTAGTATATACCTAAGTAGCCGAGACACATGTCCACGAGAATCTACCGAGTTCCACAGATAAGCTGCGGGGACGTGGGGTCCCGAACCTCAACTCTTTCATACATCTTGTATATACCCAAACCCTGTCTCCGCGAACATAACATGCAGATGTGGCATCTCCAGAACTAAGCCATTGTCGAAAATCCCACCCTCGACCCTCTCGCCTATCGTCCCTGAACATGGCCGAACCCGTTCCAGTGCGAGCCGCAACCACACGGCCACAACGGCCAGAAGACCATCTCGCGCCATTCCCACCAGTCCCGAGCACAAGCACAAGCACAGCAGGAACCGATCAATTGAATCCATCCAGCAAAATATCAACACAAACCGAGAATGGAACAACACATTGCGGCGAACCAAACTCCTCCCACAACAGCTCAAATGACAACAACAACCTTCCACCCCTCCCAACAGTCGTCGCCCGCATCCACGCCCGCGTGCAAGCCTTCCTAGCCGAATCCCACCCGAAAGACTCCCTCCTAGCCTCAGTCCAGCGCCAAACCCGCATCTCCCTAGACGTCGTCGCCACAGCCCTAAAGCGCTACAAACTCTCGGAACTGTCGGTCTCCTACAACGGCGGCAAGGACTGCCTGGTCCTTCTAATCATATTCCTGGCCGGTCTGCACCCATCCGCCAATAACACCAACATCAACAGCACTTCTTCCTCTGAGGAAACCGAACCATCATCCCTCTCAGCACAGGCGCTCGCAGAAGCCGAGGCCCAGATCGCCGCTGCGACTTCCATCCCATGTATCTACGCACTCCCGCCTGACCCGTTCGATGCGGTTGAAGATTTTGTCGTTACTTCTGCTGAAGCGTATCACCTCTCCATAATGAAATACACGACTGCGCCGCCGACGACGACTCTGCGGTCTAGTTTTGAGGATTACTTGTCGCGGAACCCTGGGATTAAGGCGATTTTTGTTGGGACGAGACGGACGGATCCACATGGGGCGCAGTTGACGCATTTTGATCGGACGGATGGAGGATGGCCTGATTTTGTGCGGGTGCATCCCGTGATTGATTGGCATTATGCGGAGATCTGGGCGTTTATTCGGCATCTTGATTTGCGGTATTGTTCGCTTTATGATGAGGGATATACTAGTCTAGGTGGGACGTCTGATACGCATCCCAATCCGAGATTGAGGCAGGGTGCTGATGGACAGGAGAAGGATTATCTTCCTGCGTATCAACTTACTGAGGATATGGAGGAGAGGCTTGGCAGGAATTGAGTCTTAGTCTGAGCCTGATTTGGGGTTGGTGTGTCCTGTGTATAGAAGGTTCTCCTCTTTGATCTCTTATAGATTGCACTCTACAGTTGTGCTCGCGCACCTTGGAATTTAGTCAAGGACAGTGATGTTAGGTCATGAATCCTATCATATTAGACTGCGCAACCCCTCTGGTCATGAACCTTATTGAAATGACGCCTCGAAACATGCATCCTGGTACATACAGCTGAAAACATAGAAAAATCAGAAGAAAAAGAAACGAAAACGCCAGCCCAACATCCTTCCATCAAGCACCATAAAGCATACAGTCGAACCCATAAGAATAATGTGAAAAGTAAGAAACAGAAACCGAGACCCATCCATATCATGAAACGAAAACAGTAGAAAGAAAAAGACGTCCGGCTGAGAGATACATCGTCGTACATTCTGCGAATGGTAAAACATGCCACGAATGTTGAATATTGAAGAGCATTCGAGAGGAACACTGGGCAATCTTACCGGCTGTTAAGATTCCATAAAGCAACCCAGACAAATAACTATGCAAGAGCGCTGAATACATGCGGCTAAGTGCATGAGCGGGCTGGAGAAACACAGACCTCCATGCGAGAAGGCATGGGCGACATGGATTCTGCCCTGACGTTCTCCTTGCGAGGGGGAGTTGACATGTAGATCAAAGGCTCTATTTCTGGGGATTCAGGCATAACAGTCTTGGAGGAACCCCCGGAGAGATCAGCGATTGAGCGACGGCCCTTGGAGAAGCCGCGGCCGCGGTATGCGGGCGTGTTGTCAAGGGCATTGAGGCTCCGAGAGGACAGGGAGCTGGATGGGTTCTTCATGAGTGGGTGGCTGTAATCTTGGTCAGTATATTCTGATGCAGCATCATGTGGGGATTGGGAGACATACCAAGGAGAAATCGAAGTGGCTGGTGTCCAGTTGGAGTCCACTCCAGCTGGAGAAGTGTAGCTCACTTGAGAGTTAGGGGTAAGAAGAGGGCCACGTTGCATCGAAGGGGACGGAGTAGAGCCTTGAACCACCTCAACGGAGTAGTTATACTCGCCGGCGCGGTAGGCTCGACGCTCGTTGCTCTGTTGCTTCAGAATCTTCTGAGCCTTGGTATCGGCGAAGCGCAATAGCAGCTTGACACCATGATCCTTTGTGACGTTGTGGAACTCCATCAGCACCTTCTCGGCAACATCGCGGTTCTCGAAACTATAGCCAAGATATTAGTATGGGGAAGCATGCAAACCAAAGATTGTTTCGTTACCGTGCAAAGCCCACTTCCTTGCTCACACCAGTCTTCTCATCGCGACTGATCTTCTCGGAGACAACGCGCCATGGCTCGAAATGACGTCGCAAGTCCTGGTCAAGGTTAATATCCACACAGGCTGGCTGCAAAGATCCCTTCACTTACAGCTTCGGTCCAGTCAATCGGGATGTTCGTGCAGTAGATGTTGGTAGAAGACCGATCCTCCAGGTCTTTGAGACGGGAGTTGCGAGACTTCTGGGCAAAGCTAGCTTGGTAGCCAAGATAGAAGAAACCGCGAATGCAGTTCTCGCAGGACTCGAAACTGTAGTATTGAACGAACCCGAATCTAGGTGAAGTCAGCATGATTCGTAGCGGGGATCTCCTGGGCGCCATACCCTTTGCAGAAACTGGTGTCCAGGTCAACGATGGCCTTGCAACGTTCGATTTTTCCAAACCGAGCTGCATAGGCATGCAGCATCTCATCCGAGGTCTCAGGCAGGAACCCACGGATGTAGACATTGGTAATGCCCTCGCGGTTCTCCAGGCATTTGGCAAGTGTCAACTCTGATGGGTTGGTCCACATAGCAGGCACTGCACGAGGAATTGGGGGATCTTGCTGGGTCAGGGCCTCCAGGTCTTGGATAACGTACCCGTTGGGTGTCTTCATCATCTGAAGGGGAAGTGCAATTGATCCCATCTGTGGCATCATGTTTCCATAGGAGTATCCAGACATGGAAGGGTCCATGGTGGGAACGTAGTTCGAAGGGAAGTACTGGATTTGACCGGTGTTCTCCGTTTGAGCTCCCTTCTGACCATCAGTCCATGTAGCTTGCTTGTTGGCGTCCTGCATGTCGTAGTTCATCATGTAAGGCCACGAGTACCCACCAGGAACCACAGGTCCCATGTTTGGATACATGCCAGCAGTGTAAGGGAATTGGCCCACCTGATCTGCTTGACCAGCGACGCCATTGGGAACAAAGGAAGAGACGGCTGGAACGCCATTGAACATGGTAGAGTTGGGAACAAGGATAAATGGGCTGTTGTAAGCACGGCCAGCATTCGACCAGTCCATGTTTGTATTGACCTGCACGGGCGCAGCACTATTTTGGCCACCATACTTCGGACGAGAGTTCTGCAGGTTCATGTTTCCGAACCTGTGGGCAAGCGATGAAACGCTGCTCTCCCGGGAAGAATTGCCAGGGTGTTGGTATCTCGGACCATAGGGAGTACGAGGCTCGTTTTGATGGTATGGAGCCGATTGACTGCTGGTTGTCTGGGCAGAGCCAGTCGAATTGGTGTGTTGAGAGCCTTGAGACGGCATCATGTCTGTGCTGACAGAGATTGACCATGTTAGCAGACTCTTCAGGTCTTGTGATCATGGGAGCACATGAAGAGGCATCGCAGGGGTTCTATAGTTTTCCAATGGATCAAAGGGTCTGGAGGCTATAGACTCAGTGACAAGGAATCTCACCTGGATTCCCTGCACGAATCTATATAAGCCCTGACAAATGAGGTCTGGCCCTGTCCAGCCGTGTCGGTCCAGTGTTAGCCAGCGTTGAATGGAAAGAACAACAAAACAAGACCAACCGCAGACAGAAACCTGGGAAAGACGGGGAGTGGGACTGGGAGTGGGACGGGGAGTAGCTTACCTTCGGTGCAGGACTAGGCCTGTTTGTTGACTGACACAGGCAGAAAGCTGTGCTCTGATGATAGGACGCTCTGGCTCAATGACCCAGGGCGTTGGGAAGAGTTGAAAGACAATGAACGTCTAGAAAACGTTAAGCTGATGATGGGACAGATGAACTGCACAGAGCCAGTGGAGGGACAATGGATATGATGATGGGGATAGGATGGAAAGAGAGATGAGAAGGAGCAAATAAATAAGACGATGCCAAAGCCAGTCACGAGATATACAGGACAGGGCAAGGTGCAGGAGCCATGGGAGAAGAAGGAGCGATGGGGAAGAAATTACGGGGGCAGAGGTGATGTTCCAAACCACCGCCATTGTGTAAGAGAAAATGAACCTCTTGTCTCTGGCATTGGACAGACACTGG
>ERZ1673737.2471-NODE-2471-length-15403-cov-3.504431_pt1 | contig 15403 bp, 12 predicted proteins | sample MGYA00580211_ERZ1673737 | MGnify/ENA primary metagenome ERZ1673737 (study PRJEB41218, sample SAMN15661789) | gut metagenome | host: Homo sapiens | place: Canada: London | collected 2015-08-20/2019-03-30 | study: EMG produced TPA metagenomics assembly of... | reverse complement strand
TTTGCTAATTTATTTTTTTATTATTTTTCTTGACTTTTAATAGTTAGTCTTTATACTTTTTTCTATATCTATTGTATAAACTCTCTCTATTTTTTTATTTAAATATTCTAAAGTCTCTTTTAACTCCTCTATTTTACTTATCAACTCTTCTCTTTGCTCAATAAGTAAATTTTTTCTTGCCTCTTTAGTAGAATCTCCTAATTGATATAAAGTTACATATTCTATTAAAACCTCTATTGGAAGTCCAGCTTTCCTCATACATTTTATAAAATTTATCCATCCAATAGAGTTTTCATCATAATCTCTTATTCCGCTTTTATTTCTTGGTACTGGTGGAATAAGTCCTATTCTCTCATAATATCTTAAAGTATCTGCACTTAACTCAAGTTTTTTACTTACCTCTGCTATTGTCATATTAACATCTCCTTTTATTCTCTTTCTTCTACAATAACATTTAGAGTATACTCCAAGTCAAGTGTTTTTTATAAAAAAAATGCTGGTATATTCTACCAACATTTCTTTAAAGGTTTTATATAGCTTCTTTTAGTTGTTCCCCCTCTGTTTTAGCAATAACTAGAGTACAAACTGCATCTCCAGTAATATTTATCATTGTTCTAAACATATCAACAAATCTATCTATTCCCATTACTAGTCCTATTCCTTCAAGTGGAAGTCCTATTTGAACCAATACCATTCCTAACATTATAACTCCAACTCCTGGAACACCTGCAGTTCCTATTGAAGCTAAAGTTGCTGTAAGTATTATTGTAATATAATTTCCCATTGTTAAATCTATTCCATATATCTGTGCTATAAATATTGTTGCAACTCCTTGCATTACTGCTGTTCCATCCATATTTATTGTATTTCCTAATGGAATAGTAAATGATGAAATTGCTTTTGATACTCCAAATGTTTCTTGCATAGATTTTAAAGATGATGGAAGGCAAGCACTACTTGAAGCAGTAGAGAAACCAACCATCATAGTAGGAGCAAAACTTTTAAAGAATTTTATAGGATTATATTTTCCAAATAATACTAGAATTCCTTGATATGTAACTAGGCAATGAATAAACAATATAATTACAACACCTATAAAATATTTGAATAGAGGTAATAGTGCTACATATCCTAATGTTGTAAATGTCTTAGATATCAATCCATAAACTCCAAATGGTGCAAATATCATTATTATTTCTACTAATTTTAAACTTAAAGCATTTCCTTCTTCAAATACTTTCTTTATATTACTAGCTTTATCTCCTAAAAGAGAAAGAGCAACTCCAACTAAGATAGCAAAAACTATAATTTGTAACATATTTCCAGTTGCCATAGCTTCTGCTGGATTTATAGGTATCATATCAAGTAATATATCTACAAAAGGCTTAGTTTCAGAAACTGTCACTTGAGATACTGCTATATCTCCTATATTTACTCCTCTACCAGGATTTATTATATTTCCTCCAACTAAAGCTAATATTACAGCAAAAGCAGTTGTAGAAAGATAGAATATTAAAGTTTTTACTCCTATTCTTCCTAATTTAGTAACATCTTCTATACCAGCTGCACCTATAACTAAAGAGCATAAAACTAAAGGTACTACCACCATTCTTATAGCTCTTACAAATCCATTCCCTAAAAGATTGAAAACAAAATTAAGTAAATATTTACTTACAAATGGATTATCTTTCATTGGATGTAAAATCAATCCTGTAATCACTCCTAATATTAAAGCTATAAAAATTTTCGTAGTCAAATTTAGTTTTTTACTCATTTTTCTTCTCCCTTAAAAATTATTTTCTTTTTCTAAATTTTATAAAAATTTTATTACACGAATGATTATATCATATTTTTTGAAAAAATCAAATATTTTTTAAAGAATTTAAAAATTTATTTTCTTTTTTATATGATGCTAAATAAAATCTTATCTCCCACTCTTAATATTACATCTCCTGATGGAATAATATCTTTATCTCCTCTTCTTATAGAGATGATATGCATACTCTTAGGTAAGGATAGCTCTCTTATGGCTTTATCTACATACTCAGAATCTTTTTCTATAAATAATCTCTTAATAGATAACTCTTCAAGCTCTTCTAAATCAATCTCTGTTGCATCACTATTTTTTTCTTTTTCAAAGAGATTAAAAAATCTAGCTAAAGGTTTTAGAGTCATTCCTTGAATGATAACTGAAAATACAACTATGTAGAATACCATATTAAACATTGACTGAGATTTTCTAAGTCCCTCAGTAATTGCCATTGTTGAAAATATTATTGGGACTGCTCCCTTCAATCCTGCCCAAGAAATAAATAGTTTTTCTTTTAAATTATAATTAAATTTTTCTAATAGTAAAAATACAACTGCTGTTCTTGAAACTATAGTAATTAAAATTGCTAAGATACTTCCACTTATCATAACTTTTCCTAGTTGACTTGGGAAAACTAGAAGTCCTAATAAAACGAACATCATTATTTGCATAAGCCAAGAAAGTACTCTCATATTTCTAAAACTATTCACTTTAAAACTAAATCTCTCATTTCCTATTAATATTCCCATAAGATAAATAGCTAAAAATCCATTTCCACCTAATATTGAAGTAAGGGAAAAACATATAAAAAGAAAAGCAATCAAATGTATAGTTAAAAACTCTTCTCTCTCTATCTTTAAAAACTTTCCAATAGGTAGTGTTATTTTTCCAAATACTACACCTAAGGCTCCTCCTATAACTATTTGCTTTATCAGAAAGAAAATTCCACCTAATATTGATGGGCCATCAGTTTTAAACATAGAGATTATGAATAGTATCAAAGCATAAGCCATCGGGTCATTACTTCCTGACTCTATCTCTATTACTGTTTTAACTTTTTTCTTTAAATTTGAATCACCTAAAACAGAAACAACTGCAGCAGCATCTGTTGATGAAACTATTGCCCCAAAAAGCAAAGCTTCTTTAGGAGTAAAATCTGTAAGAATAAAAGCAAAAAAAGCTGCAAAAAGAGTTGTTAAAAATACTCCCAGTGTTGCTAGTATTCCACTTGGATATAGAGCTGATAGTGCATCACTTTTCTTAGTTTCCAAAGCACTTGAAAAAAGAATAAATAGTAATGCAAAATTTCCTATCTGCTGTGTAAGTTCTGCATCATCAAAATATATACCACCTATTCCTTCTGATCCTGCTAATATTCCTATAAACAAAAACATAATAAGTAAAGGTACTTGAACCTTTTTTGACAATCTAATTGAAAATAAACTAATAAAAAGTAAAATTCCTACTGTTAAAATTTTGTATTCCATCTGTCCTCCTCTATTCGTTGTAAATTTCTTTCATGAAGTCATACCATTTTTTATACTCTTCTTCATGTATACTATTTTTTAAAAATACAAAATTAAATTCTCTTTCCTCAAAAAAATTTTCTAGATTAATAATTGCTAATTTTCTCATTAAAATCTCTTTCTCTACTGCTCTTTCATAAATAAAAGATATTCCTTTATTTTCTTTTACCAACTCCTTTATTATATTTATATTTTCTATTTCATATTTCTTATTGAAATCATTTAATGACAAATTATTATCATATAGTATTTTTTCAAATATATCCCTTGTTCCTGAACCATTCTCTCTTAAAATAATTCTCTCTTTTACAATATCATCAAATTTAGTAATTTCAGTAGCAATAGGATTATTTGCTGCACATATTCCTACAAATCTTTCCTTAGAAAAAAGATAATTTTCATACTCAGTTTTTTCAAAAAATCCCTCTATAAATGCAAAATCTATATTTCCTTTTTTTAATTCCTCTAAGAGTTCACTAGTATCTCTTATAATAAAAGAAATATTGATCTCAGGGTATTTGCTAGAAATCTCTGATATAATTTTAGGGATAATAAATTCACCAATAGTAAAAGTAGCTCCAAAATGAAGATTTTTTTTACTAATATCTATATTTTTTATCTCCTCTCTTATCTTATTAGCATCTGAACTCATTGTTAAAAGATATTTATATAGCGCTTCCCCCTGCTCTGTTATAGTTAAAACTTTTTTATTGTAATTAAAAAACTTACATCCATAAAATTCTTCTAAATATTTTATGTGCTGACTCACTGCAGGCTGTGTCATATGTAAATTCTCTGCAGTTTTAGTATAATTTCTAGTTCTACATAATTCTATAAAGGTATCTACTCTAAAATCTAACATTTTTTCTCCTTAATTATAATTTTTTATTATATTTTAATAAAAATATATAATTTTATTTTATACTTTTTTTATGATAAAATCAAGACATAAATAAGAAATAAAATAAATATTTTTAGGAGGCTATTATGAATTTCAAATTTTCTAATGAACAAGAAGTATTTTTATCAAAAGTGAGAGATATAACTATGAAAGAGGTTGCTCCTATCGCAGCTAAAATAGATAAAGAAGCATCATTCCCTGTTAATACTATTAAATTATTAGGAGAAAATGGTATTATGGGAATACCTTTTGAGAAAAAATATGGTGGACTTGAAATGGATAACTTAACTTATGTAGCAGCTGTTGAAGAGTTATCAAAAGCTTGTGCCTCTACTGGTGTTATTATGTCAGCACACACTTCTTTATGCTCTTGGCCAATAGCTACTTATGGTACTGAGGAACAAAAAATTAAATATCTAACTCCATTAGCTAGCGGTAAAAAATTAGGAGCTTTTGGTTGGACAGAAGCTGAAGCTGGAACTAAAACAACTGCAATAAAAAATGAAAATAAATATGTATTAAATGGTAAAAAAGTTTTAATTACTAACTCACATGAAGCTGATATCTTTGTTGTATTTGCTAAAACAGATTTAGAAAATGGAACTCTTTCAGCTTTTATTGTAGAGAGAGGAACAAAAGGATTTTCTGTAGGTGAAGCAGAGGATAAAATGGGAGTAAGAGGTTCTTCTACTGCTGAGCTTTTCTTTGATAACTGTACTATTCCAGAAGAAAATTTACTTGGAAACTTAGGTGAAGGATTAAAAATAGCTATGTCTACACTTAATGGTGGAAGAATAGGTGTAGCAGCTCAAGCTGTAGGACTTGCACAAGGAGCTTTAGATGCTGCAATAGATTATGTAAAAAATAGAATGCAACTTGGCAAACCTATATCACACCACCAAAATACTCAATTTGTCATAGCTGATTTACAAACAAAAATAGATGCTGCTAGACTTATGACTTATAGAGCTGCTAATATGAAAGATTTAGGAGAGGATTACGGATATATGGCATCTATGGCAAAATTATTTGCTTCAGAAATAGCTATGGAAGTTACAACTAAGGCAGTTCAATTATTTGGGGGAAATGGATATTCTAAAAAATTCCCAGTAGAAAGAATGATGAGAGATGCTAAAGTTACTGAAATCTATGAAGGAACTTCAGAAGTTCAAAAAGTAGTTATTGCTGCTCATATGGGAATTAAATAGAATAAAATAATTTAAGAATAACTCTCGTTCAAAAAATAAAGAGCAAGTATGGCTCAGCTCACTAAAAACACAAAACTCGCTTCACTCAAACAATTGTGTTTTTTAGCGTTCGCTTTTGCTGACTTGCTCTATTTATTCTTCTCAATCTTCTTTATTCTTGAATTTTATAATTTTTATAAAACTAAAATTTAAATATAAAATATTAGAAATTTACATAATAACCATGCTCTTTAAATAAACTAATTACTTCACTTACATTTTCACTTTTAATCAATAAGTGGAAATCTTCCCCTTTTAACATAAGAGGTTTAAATCTTTCATCTTTAGTAATAGTTTTTATAAGTTCTTTATCATTTTTTAGTTTTAAAACTACAAATTGACTTTCAGCTTTTATAACACTACTTTTTTCTAAAATATCTTCAAAAAACTCTCTCCAAAGTTGGTTAGGTTCAGAAGTTATTTTTGTATAAAATTCATTTATTCTTTCCTCTATCTCTTTAGAACTACTGATTCCTCTTAAGAAATTTTCTCTAGTAAACTTATATTTATTTGTAGCTATTCTTTGAGATACTCTCTCTAAAAACATTGTCTTAACTGGAGCATCTCCCATAAGAGTAGCTATAAGTCTATCTTCATCTAGGATTACCTCTCCATCTTCTTTTGCATTTTTAAAGTCATACTCATCTATTCTATCAAAACAATATCTTCCTAATTCTGTAAATTTAATATATTTAATTCCATCATATTTACTTAGATATCCATTTTTTAGATATAGAGAGTTATTAATTGATGGATAATCATAATAGATTTCAAATACTCCTAATACTCCTAATAGGAATAGTACAGATTTTATGAATGGTATCACAACATACATCTGATACTTTTCATAGTTTAAAATCTTTGTTCTCTCGTAGTTAGCCTCATTTATATAAATATAATCGTAGGCATCTTTTACATCTATTATTTCAATAAACTCATCTCTATATAGTATTGCCTTTATAATATTATCTACACTTACAGGCTTATCATCTGGCAGCTCATCTATTATCTTTTTAATAGTTGCAAATCCTCTTTTTATCTCCTCTTTAGATTTCCAAATATTCTTTACTCCCTTTAAGTAATTTAGATAAAGAGAAGTGTAGTGATAATTTTCCTCTTTGATAAGCTCTCCACTTATAAAATCTCCAACTATATTTTTTATATTTGAAACTTTAAAATAATTTTCATCAATATATTTATCTTTTACTAAGAAAAAGAAAAGTGCTATTGTTTCAGTTTTTAGATAATCTAAATCTTTAGAATCTTCATAATACTCAGTTATATTACAATATTTTTTCATATTAAGTTTTGATTCTTTTAGTATCTTAGCACTGCTTGATAATTTTACTCCCCCTTGAGAATAAAACTCAAAATACATCTTAAAGTTTTCTATTAACTCTTTCTCATTACTGTTTACAAGGTTCGCTTTTATTTTTTTCTGTGGAATAATATTATATTCCTCTGGCTTTTTCATATATTTTCTTATTACTCTAAGAATATCATAATCTAAATAGAGATACTCTCCCTTTTTTATATCCTTATCAGCTTTAAAAAATAAAAACTCCTCTTTTAAATCCTTATTGATATCATAATTATTTTCTAATTTTAAAAATCTTTCTCTATTAGTAATAAAAAATTTCCCATTCCAAGCAACCTCTTCAAAAACCTCTCTTACATCTTTATCTAATTTTTCAAAGATTGTACAGAATATCTCTTCTTTAGAATAAAATTGCTCTAACAAATCTAAAAAAGTCTGTTTATTACTATTTTCACTAATTAAAGAGATTTCAAAAAGTCCTAGGTTACTCCCTATATACCCTTCAGCTATCCAGTCTAAAAAATATTTAGTATAAAGTTTAAATAAAACTTCCTTAGAGTAAAACTCATTTACTGCCTCTCTAAATCTATCTTTACTTATTGCCATCTCTTCTCCTAAACTTTTTTATTCTCCTAAAATAAATTCAATATCCTTCTCAGTAAGTGTTTTTAAACTAGAACTATCTTCAGATATTAAACTATCTAGAAGTTTTATTTTTGATTCTTGTAATTGAAGTATCTTCTCTTCAATAGTATCTTTTAGTATCAGTTTATATGAAAATACTGTTCTATCTTGTCCCAATCTATAAGCTCTATCTATTGCTTGATTTTCAACTGTCTTATTCCACCAAGGGTCATAGATAAATATTGTATCAGCAGCAGTAAGGTTTAATCCTACTCCTCCTGTTTTAAGAGTCATTACAAAAACTTTATATTTATTATCTTTTTGGAATTTATCTACTAATAGTTGTCTGTCCTTAGTGGCTCCACTCATAGAAAGATATTTTATTCCATATTTTTCTAAGTCATCACAGATATTTTTTATAGAGTTAATATAGTTTGTAAATACTAACACTTTGTGTCCATTTTCCACTGCATCTAATATGTTATTGATAAGTACCTCTCTCTTACTAGAAGTTACTCCAACACTTTTTGATTCTGGACAACTTGTTATCTGTCTTAACTCATTTAAAGCTTGTAATATAAAAAACTGTGTCTTTCCTAATCCATTCTCTTTTATTTGAGAGTGTACCATATTGTAATAGTAGTTTCTTCTCTCTTCATAAAGTTTTTTCTGTTCTGGATTCATCTCAATATACATAGTTTTTTCTATCTTATCAGGTAAATCTTTCAAAACCTCTTTTTTTATTCTTCTTAAGATAAATGGATATACCTTTTTCTTAAGTTCCTCTATTGCCTCTTGGTCATTTTCCCTTTGAATTGGAATAGCATAATAGTTATTGAACTCTTCCATTGTTCCAAACATTGATGGATTTAAAAATCTAAATAATGAATATAACTCACTTAAATTATTTTCTATAGGTGTTCCACTTAGAGCTATTCTATGTTTAGCATTAAGTAACATAATAGCCTTTGTTGTTTGTGCATTTACATTTTTTATATTTTGAGATTCATCTAATATTACAGCATCAAAGTCATAATCCCTTATAATCTCAATATCATTTCTAATAGTTCCATAGGTTGTAAGTATTACACTATTTTTCTTTATAATATCTCTATTTCTAAAGTTTCCATAGTATATTCCAACCTTTAATTTAGGACTGAATCTTTTTATCTCACCATCCCAGTTGTAGATAAGAGATTTTGGCATAACTACTAAGCTTTTTCTCCCTTTTACTTGGTGTAATCTTGTCAATACAGAGATAGCTTGTAGAGTTTTTCCAAGTCCCATATCATCTGCTAGGCAACCTCCTAAATTATTATCCATTAGGTATGACAACCACTTATATCCATACTCTTGATACTCTCTAAGTTGGGCTTTTACCCTTGGAGGTTCTATATCATAATTTTTTATATTATTTATTCCCTTAAAAAAATCTCTTGTTCTATTCATCTCTTCAGAGAAAATCTTATCCTCTATCAATTCCTCTACAAGAGGTAAATCAAAGAAAGAAAGTTTTACTTTTTTCTTATCACTATCTTTGAAAAGTCTCTCTAATTTCTCAATATATTTCTTATTGATTAGAGCACTTGTTCCATCACTTAACATTATATAAGAATCTTTTTTATATGATGAAAGAACATCTAGTATAGAAAACTTTTCTCCCTCTATCTCTAACTCTATCTCTCCTTCTAAGAAATCTATAGAATGGCTAAATTTTCCTATAACCTTTGGTTTTACTGCTTTTATATTATACTTTCTAAGTTTATCAGTTCCTACAACTCTATACTTAGAAGCTAACTGTAGTAAGTCCTGCATAATAAACTCTTTAGCTAATTTTTCCTGCATAATAATTAGATTACTTTCATCTAAATAATAACTTGCTCTTACCTTTAAATTTTTCTGATTTTTTGCTAAAATCTTTACAATATCCTCTACTGCCTCAGATATCCTACTTATATCCACTTCACAAATAGATATTTTTTTCTCCATATTATTAACAATAGCTACTTTTTCTATCTCATGTCCCTTTAAAAAATCATAATGCATACCTGATACCATTAAAGTAACCTGAAGATACAAACTATTATCATAGGATATTTTCTCTATTACTAATTGTGGATTAGGAGTGCACTTTTCTCCTCTTACAACCTTATAATCCTTGTATTCTATCTCAATATTTTTAAAATATTTTATAGTAAGAGTTAAAAAATTTTCTAATCCTGATTCATCAATAGTTCCAACTAACTCTTTTAAGGTATGGAAATCATTACTCTCCATATCTATAATATAAAAAGTATTATCAGCTAAAATTAAATCCTCATTTATAATTATAAAATCATTTATAGAACCATTTAATAAAAGCTCTGTATTTAAAGATGTAGCACTATTTTCCTTTTCTTTAATTATAAGAGCTAGTGTGTTCTCTCTTTTTACCCACTTAAGTGGCTCCATTTTTTCATTTACAAGTTTAGGATTATCTATCAGATATTCTATCAAATCTGGGTGTTCATTTAGATATGCTTCTTCATATTCATTTTCCCAATCTATAAAAAAACTATCCTCTTTTATTCCCTTTATATATGTTAAAATCTGACTAGTAGTATCTTCTGCCTCTTCATCTACCTCAATATTTTCCAACATCTCTCCATTAGAATCTACTGGAGTAACATAGGCTCCTCTCTCATCTATTTTTAACATAAAGTATATTTTTTCTAGTATATCATCTCTCTTTTCTAAGCTCATAATCTTCTCTACCCTTACTATCCTTAATTTTTATTCAGAGTATATTATATCAAAAAATACGAATTTTATCAATATTTTATTTATTCTTTAGCTCTAAATACATATCATTCCACTTCGCTCCCCCATGTGAAGAAGCTGATATTCCTAGATGTTTAAACCCAAATTTAGAATAGTAATGTACTAAATGGTCTTTACAAGTAAGAACTACTCCTTTCTTACCCCTTTCTATACTCAATCCTATTAATTTTTTCAACAATTCTTCAGCTATTCCCTGTTTTCTATATTCAGGTACTACATCTAGTCCAAAAACTGTCTGATAATCTCCATTAGGTTTATGTAGTTTTGTATTATGATACAGCTCGTCTGGAAGTTCTGGAGTATTAGTTGTACAACCATTTATAAATCCTACTACTTTTCCATCTTTTTCTGCTACTAGAAAACATTCTAATTCTATATCAGCTATTCTCTCTACATCCTCTTTTTTTGCAAATCTTATTGTTAACATAAAAATTCTCCCCCTATATCTCAAATATTTTCTCACAATTTTTTACAATTCTTATAACATTTATATTAACTCTTTTTTCCAACTCTTCAGCTATTTTATACTTATCCCACATATGCATTGGAATTATATTTTTTACTTCAACTCTTTTTATAAAATCTTCCACACCTAAGAAGCTATTTTCCTCTAATCTTGGGTCAACTGGATAAAATAGATAATCTACTTTTTCTATATTCTCTACTATTTTTTTCATTTTACTCATATAAAGATCTCTCATATCCTCTTCTTCTTTTGGTGTATCATCTGGCCAAGCCCACCAATTTAAATCTCCTGAGTGAAAGAATCTCTTTCCATCACATTTTACAAAATAGGATACCCCTAAATCACTTGATCCAAAAACTTTTATCTCTAATCCATCTATGCTTAGAGTATCTCCCTCTTTTACAAAATATTTTTTTACTTCTGCTTTAATATCATCACTTAAAACATATTCTACCTTTGAATTTTTTTCTTTCCACTTTAATATCTCACTATTAAAATGATCCCCATGTCCATGAGATGAAAATACTAATAATTTTTTATCATTTTTTATAAAATCATCTATTCTAAAATTTCCACTATTTCTTTTAGGTTCCATATAATAATCAAACACTAACTTATAATTTTCTGTTTCTACTGCAAATCCACTGTGATAAATATAAAAAATCTTCATCTCTACCTCCTAAATACAACTATTCTCTATATTATAGCTGTTAATATTATTTTTGACAACTTTTATTCTGCTTTGATATAATTTATCTATCAACTTTTTAAGGAGGATTAATATGTTTAAATTTAACCATTTCAACTTTAATGTATTAGATTTAGAAAAAAGCTTAAAATTTTATGAGGAAGCTTTAGGATTAAAAGAAGTAAGAAGAAAGGAAGCTGAAGATGGGAGCTATAAATTAATTTATCTTGGGGATGGAGAGGGACATTTTTCTCTTGAACTTACTTGGCTTAGAGATAGAGAGGAAAAATATGATCTAGGAGATGAAGAGTTCCACTTAGCCCTTACTACTGAAAATTATGAAGAAGCTTACAAAAAACATAAAGAGATGGGAGTTATTATATACGAAAATCCAGCTATGGGAATCTATTTTATAGGAGACCCAGATGGATATTGGATAGAGATAGTTCCTGCTAAAAAATAATTTTGATAAAAAGAGGAGTTTGCACCGAATATACAAACTCCTCTTTTTTCTTGGGGAAAGAATTTTATGAATTAATTACTATGTTTTTTTGACGTAGTTTTTCTTTAAAAAGTTTAAATAATTTTATTTTTTTGATATAATTATCTTATAAATATGAAGAGGTGAAAAAATGAAATTAAATGAAGTATTAGATGAATTAGTTATAAAAAATAGACCTATTAGTCAATATGGGAATGTTGCTAACTATATTCCAGAACTAGATAAAGCCCAAAAAGATGCTCTAGGAATTTTTATAACTGATATCACTGGAAATAAATTTCATGCTGGAGATTGGAATACAAAATTCACTATACAAAGTATATCTAAAATAGTAACTCTTATGCTAGCAATTCTAGACAATGGCGAGGAATATGTATTCTCTAAAGTAGGTATGGAACCTACTGGCGATCCATTTAACTCAATAGTAAAACTTGAAACTTCTCGTGGAAGAAAGCCCTATAATCCTATGATTAATGCTGGAGCGATTGCTGTTTCCTCTATGATAAAAGGAAAAGATGCTAGAGAGAAATTCGAACGTCTTTTGGACTTTTTTAAATTAATCTCTGAAGACAGTACTCTTGATGTAAATTATAAAATCTATTGTGAAGAAGCAGAAACAGGAAATAGAAATAGAGCTATGGGGTATTTTTTGAAAAGTGAGGGCATAATTGATGGAAATGTAGAAGATGCTCTTACAGTTTATTTCAAACAATGTTCTATTGAGGTGACTGCTGAAACTCTTTCAAAAATAGCACTGTTTCTAGTTAATAATGGAAAAATTTCTACTGGAGAAACAATTATCCCACCAAGAGTAGCCACTATTATAAAAACATTAATGGTTACTTGTGGAATGTATGATAGTTCTGGAGAGTTTGCTATAAGAGTTGGTATCCCATCTAAAAGTGGTGTAGGTGGTGGAATACTATCTGTTGTCCCTGGTAAGATGGCTATTGGTGTCTATGGTCCATCTCTAGATGAAAAAGGAAATCCTATTGCTGGTGTTGCTCTTTTAGAAGATTTATCTAAGAAATTAAATCTTACTATATTTTAATTTCTTCTTGACTATTTTAAGTTTATACCTTACTCTATTGTAATGAGATTTTGATTTTTTATTTGGAGGAATAATGTCTAAGGCTATTGATTTAAAAAGAGACTCTGTTTCAAAACTATTTTTTAATTTTTCAATACCTGCTGTTACTGGTATGATGGTTAATGCTCTCTACGCTATTGTAGATGGAATTTTTATTGGACAAGGGGTAGGAGCTGACGGACTTGCTGCTGTAAATATTGCTTATCCTGTTATCAATCTTGGTATTGCCATAAGTTTATTGATTGGAACTGGTGGAGCTACTTTAATGTCCTTACATCCTAAAAATATTAAGTTTAAAAATACTTGTTTTTCACATATAGTTACTTTGAATATTATTTCCTATATTATTATTTTGGGATTAGTTTTAATTAGTGGAGATAGTTTAATCTTTTTATTAGGTTCAAGTAAGCAGTTAGCTTTACAAGTTAAAACATACCTATATACTTGTGTTATTGCTATGATATTTTTGATGCTATCTAATAGTTTAAATGCAGTAGTTAGAAATGATAAATCTCCTGTATACGCTTTTATATCTATGGTTATTGGAGCTATTACTAATGTATTTCTAGATTGGTTATTTATCATAGTATTTAAATGGGGAGTTTTTGGTGGTGCTTTTGCCACAGCTATTGGACAATTATTTTCTTTTTTATTTTTAGTAAAATATTTTTATAGAATAGATTGTAAAATAAAATATAAATTTCAAAAATTAAAATTAACTTTCCTTAAAAATATTATCTCTATTGGATTTCCATCATTTACAATAGAATTTACGGCAGCACTTACAAATGCTCTTTTTAATATCTCCTTTATGAAATTTTTAGGAGAAATTGGAGTATCAGCTTACTGTATTGTTGCATATATTTGTTATATATTTAGATGTCTATTTACTGGATTATCTCAAGGAATTCAACCTGTTATAAGCTATAACTACGGAATAAAAGAGTATGAGAGAGTTAAAAAAACATATAGATTAGGGCATATAGTTACTTTCTTTATATCTTCATCTATACTATTAACTGTAATATTCTTTGGAAAACATCTAGTAAAATTATTTAATAATGATAAAGCTCTTGTTGATTTAGCAGCACACGGATTGATTTTATTTGCTAGTGCTATTATCTTTCAAGGAGCAAACTTCATCAATATATCATATTTACAATCTAAGGGAATGACAAAACTATCTAATATAATCTCTTCATTGAGAAGCATTGTATTTTTTATAATCTCAATAATTGTACTTCCATTATTTTTAAAAGAAACTGGGGTTTGGTTATCTCTTCCAGCTTCAGATTTTATGTGTTTTATTGTTAGTATAATTATTCTTAGAAAGGAACTTCCTTTTTCATTTAAGTTTTCTAAGAAAAAAGATAAGAAAAAATTTATAAACTTATAAATTAAAGGAGCTATTACAAATTTTAAATTGTATTAGCTCCTATTTTTTATTCTTTTACTTTTTTTAATGAATTTATAAATAAAAATACTCCTATTACAATAGAAATATAGTCTGCTACAGTTTGTGTGAAGTTAACTCCTGTCAATCCTAAAAAAGAGTTCATCACAAATAGCAAAGGTATAAACAATAAGCCCTGTCTTGCTAAAGATAATACAGTAGCAGGTAGAGGATTATTAATAGCCTGCATTCCATTTATTGATAAAAACATTACTCCTAATATAGGTCCTGCTAACGAAGTAGCCACTAACATCTTTGCCCCCATATTCAATAACCTCTCTATCTTGAATAAATAATTCTATTATCTCTTTACTAAAAACTATATAAATTACTGTCAATATTAAGCCTATACTTATTGAAAATTTTAAACTAAACTTCATAATATCCATAAATCTCTTTTTTAATTTAGCTCCATAACAATATCCTAAAAGAGGTTGGATACCATTAGCAATTCCCATATGTATTAGAGCTATTAATAGATATATCTTTGTTACTATTCCCATAGCAGCAACTGCACTATTTCCGTAGATAAGTAAAATATTATTTAAAAATATGGTAGAGATACTCATAAGCCCTGAATTTATTCCTGCAGGTATTCCTAATTTTAACAAACTTCCTGCTACTTCTTGACTAAAAGTAAAATATCTAGGTGATATTGTTAATAACGGGCTTCTATAATTAAAATAATAAATATAATATAATGTGCCAGCTATATTTCCAATAACTGTAGCTATAGCAGCTCCTGCTGTTCCCATTCCTAAAGTTAAGATAAATATTGGATCTAAAACTATATTTACAATTGTTCCAATCATTCCACCTATCATTGATGCCTTAACTCCTCCTTCTCCACGAACAGTATGACCAAAAGCATTAGAAAATAAAATAACAGGTCCACCTAGAGCTATATAAAACAGATACTCTCTTGCAAAAATATATGTATCTAGAGTAGCACCCAATA
>ERZ1673737.2469-NODE-2469-length-15409-cov-4.102384_pt1 | contig 15409 bp, 21 predicted proteins | sample MGYA00580211_ERZ1673737 | MGnify/ENA primary metagenome ERZ1673737 (study PRJEB41218, sample SAMN15661789) | gut metagenome | host: Homo sapiens | place: Canada: London | collected 2015-08-20/2019-03-30 | study: EMG produced TPA metagenomics assembly of... | reverse complement strand
CTCTTCCTGTCATTTATTTCTTCTTCCAGGAAACGAAGCAGAAATCACTCGAGGAGATTGACATGCTGTTTGGTGGACGGTCGAGTGCGGTGCATGAGGATGGTGTCAGTGAGCGTGACACAGAACGGGATATACAACAGTTTGACAAGGCAGAGATGGGTGTATCTGCAACTAATGTAGAGAATGCAGATGGCCTCTGTTAACTTGCATAGCGCTCTGCACTGTCCATCATCCAAAATGTCCAGTAGCTGGCAGAAATATAATTTAATAGTCGCAACTCAAACATCAACACTCTATCGAGTCGGTAGTTTAACTGTGCCAACTCCTTTCACCGGGGATTGCTTTCATTCGATGGGAACCCCTTTCATCCTCGACAGTTGCCCCAAAACCCTGCATGTTGTTTGTTCGGGATTATTTTCAAGCCGGTATGCAGCCTTCCGGACTCGCCGGCCACTGCAACTACATATATTAAACCTTTACCCTCCCTATAAGATGAAATAAAGTGGAGTCCAAGATACCATACTCGAGAGAAATACTACATACTAGAATCTTCGAAGAATGTACCACTCTAGCTAAACTGCAATACAACCTTGCAATGTCAAAGCAGGGGAGTGGAGTAATGAGGCGCATATAGTCTTGGCCAAGTTTAAAACAACTTAGACATGCTGCGTCTCTGCCTTATTTGACCAGTGATAACTTATCGATAGCGCCTCAAGACAATGAAAACAAACCCTATATCCCTCAATACCACAACACCTATTGGCCTATTAAGTTCGCAAACCAAGCACACCCGTATCACCTAAGGACAATTCAGCCGATCAACATTCCACCACCAAAGCCACTCTTGGCCTGCCTATCCCTTCCACTACACAACCACCTTATTGGGCCAACGATGCAGGGAGGGGATGACATAAAGTTTCGTATGAGTTGAAGCCCAAATCCCGTGTGAATCTGAGTATCCGATGCTTCTTCCCCGCTTTGACGGGTCGATCATCCCCAGATCATCCCCTGCACTTCTCTGATTCTTCCTCCTCTTTCGGTCCGCTATTTTCGGCTTTGACTGCTTGGATGTGAACCTACCTCTAACTGGCCTTTTTTTCCCTTTTTGGTGCGGTATCGCGCCAAACCCTCCCCCTTCACCTTGAGCTGGTATCGCGATCGGGTGAAAGCGCCCATTTCCCTTTTCTAGTCGCTGTTGCTGGTGATTTGAGCGCACCGTTGAGACTGGGGTTTCTTGTGTTTGCCTGATTTGTCCGCCACTACGCTGGTTATTCTACGCGACGCTGGCGATTCGTGCGACAAAGACACATCGCGGGAGATAAGGTATGGCCGAAGACCAACATCTCAAGAAAAGCCATATGGCCATCGTCCTAGGCATCGGACTTGGGGTGGTGCTCCTTATCGTGCTGAGTTTAATGTGAGTGGAATGTGATCCTGTCTCGGTGCACGATTCGGCAATTTCTTTCTTCTTTTTTTGGCTCTCTGACACATTCCCTCCGTACCACATGCAACAGCATACTAACTGTATCACCTAGTTTGACGATTGTCATCAACCGCCGGGATCGGCGGTCATTTCTACGCTCGAAGAAAGATCCCGATGAGCGCTTGCGGAGTTTGGATGCTGTTGCTCCAATTTGCACGCTTGAGAAGTGGTGGACTACCACGAAAGGGAATCTCGGGCTTTCGGAGGCTGTTGATGGACAGTTTGTTTGGTATGGCTTTTGTTTTTTTTTTTGATCGGTGGTATCTGTTGTGTTTGCTTTTGTGCAGTGACTGACCTCTTATTCAGTGCTGTCTGCTTGGAGCAAGTAGATCGCGCGCATGAAATTCGCCAACTGCGCTGCTTGCATGTTTTTCACCGAGAGTGTCTGGAGAAATGGTTTTTAGGTGACCACTTCAATTGTCCGCTGTGTCATCGAGCATATTATGCGTCGAACACACCTCCTCGCAACGATTATATATGGATGGTATGACTCGGGTCCAGTTGTTGAAGGGAGAATAGGATAGGATCATGCCTTTATGAATGAAATTTTCAATTTCACATAATTATGACATTCCGATCAAAATTCCGAGCCTCGTGTGGTTCGTACTATTGGTTTGGAAGTGTCAAGGTGCAAATCCCTCACCCAGAGACATGTACTCGGAATTGAAGTCCCACAACGTGTTGTAATTTGACCAGTTCAGGAAGTTGTCGAGACCTGATGTGACATCATCTACCACATGCTGCTGCACAGGTTGGGGATCAAGAAGTCGGTCAAGGATGTGAGACAGCTTTTTCTCGGCTTCTTTGCAGGTGGTATAATTGCCATGACCAGGGCATGAGACCCAGGACAAAAAGGACACAAACACGCTTAGATTTCGGATCAACTCCGCGCGTGGGAGTAGGACAGCATGAGGGCCGGGCTCATGCGACTGGCGTAAAAGTTCGAGAAGAAGAACGCTCGCAGAGGGAACACCGTATGTCAAGACCTATACATGTTAGCAAAGCCCACATTTGTTCATGGCAGACACATACAATCCACGAAAAGTGCCGATCTAGATCCACCATTGGCGTTCTAAAGGAGTTCACGCGGATCACAATTGCTAGAACCCGACGAGATATGTCACAGAGGTCGGCTTGGCCGGTATTAGTGTGCTTACTGACTGCTCGGTAAAGCAAAAAGCAAGTATAGAGGTAATCCAGATAGAAATAGGCAATGGTAAGCCATCCATCATGGAATTGATCGTCCAACCTCCGATCATATCGAAGATGACCCGGAGCTGCTTCCCATATGGCGCGAGATTTTGCTTGGATATCCCTTTGGAAGAGGTCTTGTCAGCATAGACACTGAAGTCGAAATTTGGTGAGATGACGTACTCGGACTTCTGGATCAGATTGTGCTGTTCGTGAGTGCCCAGGACAACCCCAAGAGTTTCCTCCCTTATTATTGCCAATTGATAACGTAGACGAGTTGGGGTTACAAGGTACTGCATTCCTTTCGTATTCCAACCGGCACTGTCCAGCTCTGAGATTGCTTTGTTTAGGACATCACCACCTGCAACCAGATCTGCGTCACTCAGATCCAATGGAGCAGTGGGCGTGCAGAATTTACTGTTCATCAGTGGCGGTCGCCCAACAAAAGTCGCTATCATTTTATCCATGTAAAAGGCTGCAGTAAAACAACGCCTTCGCCACTGACGGAGGAAAAATGGACAGTTATCTGCGCCATCGTTCTCCAGGTGCAGCCCAGCCGCGTAAATCGTGGATACTAGATCACCCAGTCGACGCCATGCTTGATAACCTGGAAATTTTTCAATGAGTCGAGATCAAATGTTGCAAAAAAAGGAAGGACCGTACTGGAATCGCCATATTGCTGTGTTCGCAGCATGGTATCATTGAACTGCAATATCGCCAGCAATTCGTTTACCGATGATGCCTGATCACAGAAACCAAGACATACCGTACTAACCACTGTAACTTGCTCCAGTAATTTGTCCTTTGCCCGAGGATCATCCGATCCCTGGGTAATTTCAGGGTCTCTGTCCGGCGTAATAGCCACTTGCATTCCGCAAAGAGTGAAGATTGACCCCAGGGCCTCCCAGCGGAGATTGCGCCCAGTGAAAGACGCACAATATTCCTCGGCCGTCATGGCCTTGTGCGTTCGCATTGGTCGGGCAGTGTTTTGAAAGATCTGCGTCGCCAGCTCTTGTAACTGTGCTGTCGGATCAGTGGCATTGAAATTATCAAAAATGACGCGCACTGAGCGGAGAATTTCGTCCATGACCAATTTCGGCACAACTGTATTCCATGTCCGAATATAGAATTTCTCAATCAGTGCATGGCAAACTCTGAAGTTGTACAGAAACCGTAGTACATCGACTCCGGATCGTAGTCGATCGGGTTCCACTACCAACCCCACGGATGAGTCAGTGTTCTCCTCGAGCTCGAACGGAATCTCATTGCGGTGTTCAGTCAAAACTGCAGAGAAGCTCGTCGAGCCCAAGTAGCCAGGAAGAGCCGAAGGCGGCTCTAACGGCGCGAAAAGACGACCACTACCCAGCGACCCCGGGCTGGATGCACTATTCCCCACATTAGCATTGAGTCTCTGGTTTGTCGCAAGGGGTGGGTACTTTGATGTTGGCTGGCTTGTCAGTCGGCTGGAAACAATTGCCTGGTTGGCCTGATCTGATGGTCTTCTCCTAGTCATGGGAGCTGGGTGGTAAAAACATTTATCGCTGATTCGCTTCGCAGCGCACCTGCGACAGACTGGCCTGTCATGGTCACATCGCTGTTTGGATCTGCGGCAGGGCTCGCACGACTGCAACGTGCCATTTCGACGCGTCGCCGGCGACTGAGAACGCCGATCGTCATTCCTCATGGCTCTCCGAGAAGCCCTGCATTGGGACTTGGTTGGAAAGCTAGAAGTGAAGAAGTGGGAAGGTGCCGGCGATGTCGGCCAGCCCCCAAATAGGCATAGCGTGTATTCCGAAGTATGCGACAAACAATATAAATTCAGCGCTTACAAACGTAAGCTTAAGGCGATAATCTCAGGAATCTATCATTATGGGTTCTCTCAAATATTGATATGTACGCCGAAACAAGCTAATAACTGGCCATAGGACTGATGTACGGCCTGTCTATATAGGTAGACAGCTTCCTGCCAGGGCAATCCATGCTTTTCTCTACTCTCTAGATCCATACAAAAAAATGAGACCCAGGGCCTAGTGTGCCTGAGCATTACTCATCATGAAGAACAGCAATATCTTTCCGCATAAAGACAGTCTTCGTGTCCCAAACCTTTCCATTCTTATCCGTAACACGGTAGTAGTTCTGCATGGTTTTGATCAAACGATAGCCCCGGCGAGAATACCACTCCTCATTGGTAGTCTGCATATAATGAGTTACTTGGTCAAAAATTTCAATTTTTAATAATTCACTTACTTTCGGAACACCACCATATGTCGCAATTGCAAATTCCTCTCGCTTTTGATCGTCTTTTTGGACCGTGTCCAGCATCAATGTCTTGGCCTGAAGTGGCTCTCGCACTGCCATGGATTCGACCTCATCCATAGCAGCTCGTCCAATACCCTGGCCTTGGATGTATTGTCTGATATAGAATGTCTTAATCCAGAAGACGTTTTTAGATGGCAGGTCTAGGTCAATGTGCTCTGCTTCGACATTTTTGGAATCCAGCGAGATATGACCGATTGGAATAAAGCTCTCTTTTGTTGGCTGACGGGGTACAGCATTGATTGCAGTCGCTGTATCTTGAAGCTTCTCGTCTTCTGATGTCACCTGTGATTCATGCCTTGGCAGCACCTTGATAGTCAAGTATTAGAACACTTCCCTTCATATTCAACAGAATATAAGAAGATTCCGTTATTTTAAAGGACTCACAATCCAATAAATACACTTCTCACCCTTGAGTTGTTGTTCTTTCCATTTCGCTTCAACTTTCTCCTGGTCCCAACTGCATTCCACCCGTTGCTTCACAAGCAATTCTACATGAAGATCCGAATTGGGATCCCATGGAAACAGAGTCACTTTTGTAGCAAGGTCCATTCTGCATATGGAATTCAATCTGCTTTGGTCGAAAAGTAGAGAACTACCTAAGTGACTCATTGCTCCCGCTCGGGCCCAATATGATTTATAAGCCGATGTTAATTGTTAACTCAATCTAAACCCCACGTTGACCACCTAGGGATAGAGCATGAAACAATTTACTAATTTGCAATAGGATGTAAATTCAGTAGATAAACCATGATCCAAGTATAAAAAGTAGTGTATCTGGCTAAAAACAGAATCATAAAGCCAACTAGCTCCACACTAAAAGATAGCCTCAAAATCTGTGGCCATATTTGAGGGAAACAACCCACAGAAAAGGCCAACTGCTTGGTTTAATCTATAGACCACTCCGAAGCTCGACCCCGTATATTAACACTTTGGCGAACCTATAGGTCACTTTCTTGTTACGTGAGGGAGCTAAATCGTCCTAGGGCTGATGATATTCTGTCTAAATTTAACCAATCCTGCGTTAGCGATTTCGGCACAGGGCATACTTTCCTCCTCTATGGACTTATATGAATCATTAAATAGTTCCAATCATTAGACCGAGTTTTCAGCTGTGGTGTACTCAGTGCGAACTTTCCCCAGTGAACAATATTTCAACCGATGGGTGTTTTTATTCCGCTTTCGTAGTGTTTGATCCACCCTGCTCTACCGGCGAGGGGATGCTGTCTTTCTCGGCCTCCCTTCCAGAGCCTGAGGTCACGGACGACTGGAGGACTCCACCGGAATGAGCAAGTTGGTGGTCAAGCTGGGCTTTCTCCTCGTCGGTCTTATCGGTTAAATGAACAGCGACCTCTTCGCCGAAGTTCTGTGCGATTTCCTCCAAGGTGAGACGGGCAGTCTCCGGAAAGAAGAAGTAGATCACTGTAAATATGATTAGTTCTGGTGATCCAACATATATTCTGGGTTGGACTAAGGATCATACCTGGGATGAAAAATACAGACCAACAGATAATGACCAGATAGTATTTCCAGCCAACATTGTTGAAGCCCATAGGAGCGGTTTGCAGGAGAATGATAGTGGCTTTGTCATGTTAGCTGGCAGTCAAATATTAATCGAAAACACAATCAACTTACATGCAAATTGACCAAACAGAGAGAAACCCATGCCAATTGGACGAATCTCAGTTGGGAAAATCTCTGAGACGTAGAGGTACATGGTAGTGTCACAGAATGTACTGCAATCATGTCAGCTCCTCAAATCTCGCGAGAGTTATATGCTAGAAATTCTCAAACTTACCCCTGGAAAGCCAGATACAGGTACATGAAGAAGATACCAAATCCATTTCCGACCTTGTTGGTAGTGCCCGAATACTGAGCGGTCATTGCAGCCAGGCAAGAAGTAGTGACAACGATGCCTACGAAGCCTGTCATGTACATTCCCCGCCGAGAGTTGACCTTATCATGAAGCCAGGCACCGAGAGGGTTATAGATTACACCTGCCTTGAGTTAGCAAAGATATAGATAATTGAACTTAGAATCTTGCTCTTACCGGCCGTTGTCAGCCAAATGGCACTCAGAAGCAAAGGCATACCACCTTTCATGCCCAAGTTGGTATACAATAGAACCGCATAGTTGTTCTAGGTGATTGTCAGCACGCATTTTCTCTTCAGTAAAACAGCCGAACTTACAATGATCAAAGGACCACCGAATTCAGCACCCCACTGGGTAAGGAAACCGATCGCCATGCGCTTTCGGTAAGTCTTCTTTTTGAATACCGCCTTCCACACATTGCCGTACTGGGCCATTTTCTCGGCCTCGAGTTGAATCTGCTCTTTTGTCTGGAAGAACTCCTCCTTGGCAACCAAGTTATCTGGGTCCTCTTGTGATTCGCGAAGCTTAATCAGAACGTGTTGGGCTTCGTCAAGTTTGCCCTTCGAGATCAACCAACGAGGCGAGCGTGGGAGCCACGGAGATCCTAGCAGCAGCATCAGTGGTGGCAGACATTGCAAAGCCAGAGGGAACCTCCAGCCAAACCCAGACAAGGAGCCTGTTGCATAGTAGCAGGCATAGCCAACCCACGCAGAAAGCATGTAGCCAAAGACTAGGAATATCGCGTGGTGGCCAACAAGCCAGCCACGGCGCAGGGCGCTCGACATCTCGGAAAGGTACATAGGGCAGACGGTTACTAGAATACCAATTCCTAGACCGCAGATGAAACGTCCAGCTTGGAACATGCTAGATATTGTCAAAACAAATGCAAGGATGACGATTTAAGATCGCTACTTACGGCAACGAGTTGGAGCCAGCCTGAAGAGCTCCTCCAAACAGCGAAAAGAAGGCACCAAACTGAATGTTCACCTTCCGACCAAAGAAATCACACGACCACATTATAAAGAGTGTACCAACTGCGCCGCCGGCACTGAAGACACCATTAGCGGTTGAGATTGCGGGAGTCGTGATCGTGGCGTATCCCGGTTCTCCATCAGCTGGGAGGTTGAAGTAGGTATACCATCCCGGCTGGCCGATCGTACTAGAAATAATCGACGTGCAATATCCATATGTCTGTGTAAATCCAACATGTTAGTACCGTGAAAGCTATGGAGAAAGGTGCAAGAGCTTACCATAGACCCAATTGCGACGAAAATAGCCACCAGCCTGTTATAGGTACTGGTCTGGGACCCGAACCTACCCATGATGCCCTTTGGTAGTCTTCCCAACTTGACCGCAGTTAAGAGATTAGTGGGATGAGTAAGGGTTCTAACAATACCAATTGAGTGCAGGACAAAGAGAATTCCAAGGACATTTGTAGGGGACATAAACAGGGGTGTCCATTTGCTTGACACGTAGTGGAGCTGATCCACAGACGTGCATTAAGTTCATAAGAAGGTGCGACACGAGTGGACGGCCGATCATAGCAAAGGCTGCGGCTAAGGCTGGACCAATCTAGGACGAGCATACGGTATTTGCTGACTTCTACCAGGCTAGGAAGGTAGATGTAAGTTATTGGGTGATCTGCAGATCCCTCGAATCAAATAGCTGCCCTCCAGTACATTCCAGCGCGGACCTGGTCCGACGCAACAGTCTGAGTCCAAAAGTAAGGTCAAGGTCCACTCCACGGTATTAAGCCCATGATTCAGATTACCTCCACATAAAAGTCAGTCCCTTATGGAGCAGATTCATGCTGTTTCCCGCTTTGCAAAGTCCACCGGTAAGTTACGAAAGTACTATCTTGTTAAATAGCCAAGGAACCAAATTCCCTGTCCTGGTCACTTCACTCACAACTGAAACCATGGCCGAGTCTCCCTTTGACATCCCTTTTGATAAGCTTCCCAACCCGAGACAGGTGTGGCTGGGAAAGCCTGGGAGTTATGAAGAGGGTCTCGGAAAGCTGGCGATTCTTACCCCTGAAGTCGTCGCTAAGGCAGCGGCCGGCGAGATCAAGTGTGGCCGCCGCGTGACTATGGGATGGGAGCTGACGAAACTGGATTATCCCAACCTCAATCGTCAACCATGTCATCACAAAATTGTGCCTCTTCTGGGAGGTGTGGCATTTGACGATGTGTACACCATGAATCCACGTGAGTCGAGGATTTGCTTTTTTTTGTATTTTCAATAGTTCCCTGCATCGGTATTAACTATTGCACAGAGCAAAGTAGTCAGTGGGATGGTCTGCGCCACTTTTCTCAAACAGTCCCCGGTCAATCTGAGCGTGTGTTCTACGGCGGAACAACAGTTGAAGAGATTAATGATCGTCAAAATGATCGCATTGGCCTCCAGCACTGGGCTCGAGAGGGAATCGCAGGTATGGATATCTCTCCCATAAATCTCCCTTTATCTAAATGATTGTAGGACGTGGAGTCTTAATTGACTACGCGACGTGGGCTGAGAAAAAGGGGATTAAATATACCACGTTCTCAACCCATCAAGTCCGCTTTGCCGACATCCTTGAGATTGCAAAGGAGAACAACATCACCTTCCAAAAGGGGGACATCCTTTTCGTCCGGGTTGGGGTGACCAAGGAGTGGGACACATCCATGACAGACGGGCAAAAGCGGGCATATTCCGACAACGCTAGTCCGGAGCATGCTGGAGTCGAAGCAACTACCGACATCCTTCGCTGGCTTTGGGATACTGGCTTCGCCGCTATTGCTAGTGACGCGATTAGCTGGGAGGTGAGATAACAACAGAACCCTCAAATCTTGCCATGTGGCAAGTCGATTACTGCAGGGGTTGAACTAACAAATGCGCAGGTCTATCCGCCTCAATCCCCTGACATCTTCCTGCACGAGTATGTGCTAGCTGGATGGGGTATGCCAATCGGTAAGTTAGCAGAACAAGAAAACTCAATGTCCGCTCCAACTGAGAACCACAGGGGAACTATTCGATCTCGAAGCACTGGCCCGCACCTGCCAAGAGCTCCAGAGGTGGAGCTTCTTCGTGACATCCGTGCCATTGAACATGCCTGGTGGAGTTTCATCGCCTCCGAATATGATGGCGATTTTCTAGATCGGCACTGCCTGACTTTTATATAGGCATCTATCTGTCAGAATCCAGAAACCTTTTTAAGCAACCCCGTGGCGTCACTGCACATTTGCAAGGGTCTCAGGGTTATTCCAAGTCGACTGGACTAGTCGAATAAATTGCAGGAGATGGAGACACAGAAAGCAGTGACTAAATAAATGTGGGCTGATGGGCCGGGACGCACGCCATCGAACTTTATACATCCACAACACATTCCGCTTTTGTTGACCTGAGCAAAATTTCTTCAAGCTACTGTAAAGTTTATGAATAATGATAGTCCATTTGTGCAAAATTCATTGTGTGTGGAGTTTGGCTCGTATTTTGGGTTTATTCTCGGCGACGGGCTGGCAAAAGAACCAATTCTCCACCGGGCCTATTGATACCCCCACTTTAACTTGCATCTTGACTGTCGCAGGTTTACAGGAAGGTGGAAGCCCATCGGGGAATCGGGTACATTACGGGGCCGTTAGGGGTCCACTTCCCGCTTGTCAATTTGGCCCCCATCTCAATTTCAGGTGAAACCTTACGAGTCATTTATTTTCTCATCCCTACTAGTTTCACTCTCAAAAAACGGCTCTACATGTAAAAGCCGAAGTTGAAAGTATGATAGTGTAGGATCTCTCTGGTGGACATAGGCGACGTTAGTATACCTACCCTTTAGAGAGAAGACCAGATATTTGCCTCGATCGTGTGATATGTCCAGGAAGCCCATTCGATAGAGCATTCATTAGTTGTTTAATACAACAGTTGAATACGGTTTGTGCAGACTAACTGTACATGTGCATGTACTTTTGCTTGCCTACTCTGTAGAATGGCATAACGTTACTACGCATAGCACAACATATGATTAACACAGTAACATCCCAGCCTAGGTGCAAATGCATGGACCTATATGTACATCCGTTATGCGTTTGGGGCGCTGCGTACTCGCTGCATGGAATATACAGGTACAGTATCAGCACCGGCGCTAAGAATTGGTTAACGAAACATTACGAGGAACTCGCGTGCTACATTTCTTATCCGCGGACCTGTGGTAAGGTTAGTCTCGGTCGTCGGTTGCTGGTTATGTCTATCATCAGTGATACTTTCCTGGCGTTTCAGAGGAGCCGATCGTGGTCAATCAATACCCTATTTCTATTGTACAGAGCCTGTGGACCGTAATGGTAACTTTAGGCGTACGGTACAATTTTGGTCAACAACGGTACCCAAACCTAGCGATTGGTCTCCGCTATATTAATCTTGGCTGGGTTCTCTGGAATATTGTTTAAAGGGGGACTGCCCTGATTCGGTTTTCGGCCCTACCCTTCTTGACGATGCACGCCATGTCATCTCTATTGGAGCGAGCATCTGGGGATGCTTCTATCGATCGAAGTGTGCAAAACTGGAATTATGCTTGTCAGTCGCTATGCATTATTGGAATGACTGTTTTCTTTGGTCTTCGCATGTATACCCGGGTGTTTATTCTCAGCGGGGTTGGCAAAGAGGACTGTGAGTTGAACTGTTACACGCAACCCGAGAAGTACTAACGACCATGATAGGTGCATGTTTTATAGCTTCGGTAGGGAATCAAAACGAGTACAGTTGTGATGATAATACTGACAATAAATTCTGAAGTTTCTCGGTATTTGTTACTCGGTTATTGCCATCGTCAGTATGTTGTCCAGCCCTACATCTCCACCATTCCCTCTCTAACACACTTGCAGTGGGACATTATGGAGGTGGTTTACATTGGTCTGAAGTCCATGAAGAAGATAAGATCCCTTTTCAAAAGGTATGCAACGCCCTATTACCGGATACTTCAGAGTACTAACAATGTAGACTATCTACGTGACGATGGTCATGTACGGACCAACCGCCTACCTAACGAAGGTCTGCCTTCTTTGGATCATGACCCGTGTGTTTAGTCCTTTCCGAAAATGCGTCATCTTCATCAGGGTCTTCATGGGCATCATGTTGGCCTACTACATCCCCGCTGTTATCGTCAAAATCCGAATTTGCAACCCCATCTCCAGATTTTGGGACCCGACGATTGCCGGTACGTGCCTTGACAAGAACTCCATTATCCTGGCCGATGCCGTGGTCAGTGTTGCCAGCGATTTGATTATCCTTATTCTCCCTATCCCTTTGACGTTGAGTTTGCAAATGTCGACAAGGAGAAAAATGAGGGTTATGGGTATCCTGGGGGCGGGTGGATTAGCTGTTGCATCAAGTATTATCCGTCTAGCACTGATTGTGGTAACCGGACAATCAAAGGATGCTTCTTTGGCTTTCATGAGAATCAACATGCTTGGGTATGTTTCTGTGTTTATGGCCTTTTCTTTACTATTGGAGCCAGCTAATTGATGTATTTTCTAGTAACGCGGAAGTCTCCATTGGTGTGATCTGCACCTGTCTCCCAGCCCTTTCTGCCCTCGTCATTCGCATCTATAACGATTATTCCAGCAACAAAGCGACACTAGAATCGACATATAAGATGGGCTCAATGAAACATCAGACCAGGACTGAACGAAGCAAAAACCAACTGAGTGTTAGGGAGCTGGACTCTGATGAGGATGGACTTGTGTACAATGCACAAGGCAATCCAAGGGTTGAGACTACCATTCATGGTGACAGTCAGCGACAAGAAGGCTCCGAGAGCATGAAATTTGATGGTGTAGGGATTACGCGGACAGTCGATGTGTCAACCTCGGTGGAAACCCGGTAATCCGAGAGGCATGGGTTGACTTGAACATTTAGGAAAAGTCTCTGTATATACTATAATAGCGTTTTTCTTATTTTTCTTAGACGAGTCTCATCCTCAACAAGGATGGGCGCATGTACCACGGCAATATGCATGTGTGGTAAACTCACTCTTTATAAATATCATTCTATAATTTCCCTTCACATGGAATCAAGATTGGCAACCCCTCTCTGCAACTAAACACGACAAGATTGAAATAATTAGCCACCGGTATCGTACAGTAGGTCAATTCTCTAGAATAGATCAGTCGCAATGCACCTAGCAGGGATGCAGGGGTCTGCGGAACACATGACTAACCTCAACAGTTGAACAGTATCAGCTTTCACCTCTCTAAAACGCACCAGCCGCATCATCTCGCAGCGTCTGCGGCTAATTTATCAAAGTCTTTCTAACATTCACACAAAGTACAAAGTCTCGGATAAAATGAGCAGCTATCCAACCCCAGACACGCCTATCGAAACAATAGGCCTAGGCAGAGAGATTTGCACGGTGAATGGACGGACCTTCACGCGAAAGAGGCGCACAATCATGGACAGAGCATACCCCAGAAGACAAGCTTGAGTCACAGCCCTCACTCGAGTCCACGCCTCTCTATCTCTCTTAGTCCACCATGCCAAGGCCCAGGAGAACCATTCCACTGGTCACTGGTTGTCGCCCACGAAAACCAACCAGGCTCTGTCTACTAGGTCAAAGGCGATGCAGAATCCATGGCATATGAGCCCGAAAACTTGGTAAATGAGACTCAAGCATTTTCGACCCTCTATCCACTGGCTGTGGTGTCCGAAGAACAAGCGCGGGTAGTGAAGCAAGTTGCGGAATGCGAACCTCCTCCACGTGCACCTTTGGCAGTTTGTTATTGAGAATTGTCAAGGCTAGTCTGTTCGTATTTTTCGTGTTATTTCTAAGCTGACTGAGAGAGGATTGTGCCGCCTGCCAAACTTGAGAGAGCTATATGCATGATACAAACGGTCTGAATGGCTTAGGCTTATATTGGCAAGAAGATGAGTCATATCAAATGAGTATTTCATATGACAAATTTATTGATCTAGTTCCTCTCAATAGTTTGGCTCTACAGGAGCCGAGGCAGGTTAGGTTATCCAGGCCTCTTGAGGCTCATGTACCGAAGAATCCATACTTCGATACCAAACTGACGAACCCGACATCCAGCTTGATCTCTTTGAGTTTACAATACCGGTGAGATGCACATGAAGATAGATAAATAACACCCTGAATAGGCAAATTTCGCCGTGCGTTATTTTCAACACATCGGAACTAACATAAAGTTTCTGCAAACATCTGGCTCGGCTTGGCGCACACGGCTGGATCAAAATCCTGACAAAACTCAAGTCCCTCGGCGAACAATCCAAATAGAAACGATTGACCTAATTTTTCGCTATGCGCTATGCCAGATTGAATCACTTCGGCTACCAGCAACCAAACCACGGGACAACTTCCCGTCCTCAGGCCAAGCCCCAGCAACAAACGAATGATTTAAGCTTACCGACCTCTTGGCGCAGTTATTCCTGGCTTTGGTTGGGCGCTTGAGCGCCGGTGCTCCTTTTCAGGTTTACTTTGACGGACATTCCCCGTCCCCGTTGCCATTCCTTTCCACCCGCTTCTATTCTTACTTCGCGCTATAGAAAAACTGTTGCGATTGGACTATGTCAATGCGCGATGCAAGCCTTGCACGAGCCAAAGGGTCAAGGATGTAGCTAAATATGGAAATCGGCCACTGCTTTCTATTGGCGGGGTGCCGAGTTCGTCTCGTCATCTTTTCTTTCTTGGTTTCTCTTTTTCAAGGTTATCCCTCCGTGTATACACTCTAGACAGCGTGGTTTGCTTCGTGTTCTCGCAGTCTACATTTTGCAAAACAGCCGCACAACTCGCACACTGGTGGGTTGTTTTCGCACAATGAACCATCCATACGATTGATATCAAATGATCAATTTAAATCCCCATTCTTGACTTGCAATCTTCTTGTTCTGGACTTAGAGGTTGGTAATGTCAAGGCAAGAGCCAACAGAGTCATTCCATCATGGTTGGCGTTCCCAAAAGTAAGGGCTGCCAAATATGTATCAAACGACGTGTGAAGGTTGGACTCCCCTCCCTCTCGAGGATTCGGAGCACACTACTAAGCCGATCTTGTCAACAATAGTGTGATCTATTACGACCGAAATGTACCCAATGTCAAAAATACGGCGTCGAATGTCCGGGCTACATCAGAAACCGCAAGTTCATGGACGAAGGACCACAGCTCCGAACCCGATTTGCCAAAAAGTCAGAACCAGCACCCGAGTCCATCGACGAGCGCATCGCACCCTCACTAGTTGCCCGAACAATGGGCAAGCAACAGCCGGTGATATTCGGCGACTTCGTCATGGCCTCATTCACACGCTGGTTCGGGTTAAACCGATACCGAGTGCATGTACCGTGGACAACATATGTCGCGCAACATGGCGGGAAAAGTCCAGCATTTGACGCGGCCGTCTACAGCATGAACTTGGTTTTCATGGGATACACCCATATCGATGATAAGCTGCAGCGCTCGAGTCAGGAGATGTACAGTAAGGCGCTTCGGTTGTTCGGCGACAGGATCCGAGACGAGGCTGCGATGAAATCTCGTGAAAGCGTTAGCATTACTATCGTGTTAAGCTTGT
>ERZ1673737.2466-NODE-2466-length-15419-cov-4.226113_pt1 | contig 15419 bp, 16 predicted proteins | sample MGYA00580211_ERZ1673737 | MGnify/ENA primary metagenome ERZ1673737 (study PRJEB41218, sample SAMN15661789) | gut metagenome | host: Homo sapiens | place: Canada: London | collected 2015-08-20/2019-03-30 | study: EMG produced TPA metagenomics assembly of... | reverse complement strand
GAAGCTGAAAGCCTCGGCTGCCTTCCAACGTCCACACATCTGCTGACCCCTAAAGTGCCAGGACCAGATACTGCCGCAAGGCAAGTGACGGAGCGTATCGACGAGGACACCGAAGGCAGCGAACCAGGCGAATGAAATGAGGACATCCACTGATATTTCATTAGTATCAAACCTCAAGATGAGGGTGTTGCATAGCAATTAAACTATGGTAGGAAGCACATACAAGGCCAAGAGAAGAAGCCGGACGAGAATGGGATCAGCCATATCAGGCCTAAGAGTATGGATAAGCCGGCGATTACTTCGGTGTAGATCCATCGCGACTGGGGCCACCAGTCGACATCAGCGTTGGAGTTGTTGAGGGCGGCGAGGTAGTGGCCGATTATGCCGGCGACGACCTGAAGAGTGTTAGTTATGATCTTTCAGAGATGGTTGGGGGAAGGGTTGGGGGTATATACAGCCGCAAAAGCAATTTCCGCGACGCGGAGGACGATAGACACGAGGCGGGAGATGACAGGCATGGTGAAGAGCTGTCAAGCAAAGCGTGCGATGAAGATCTTAGGATCAGTAGATATGATACGATATGATCGAATCAAGGGTTGTAATGTGTCAAGCTCTGACAACTGTAGCGTGGGCAGATAAGTATGTGGGGGGAACGAGAAGCTATATAACGTGTTCACGAGGTTGTCGCACAGACAAGCAAGCTCCGAGAAAGAGGGAGCAAGGCAGCGTCTTTAAAGCAAGGGCCTAAGGTGTAAAAAAAAAAGCGCAACGAAAAAAAACCAATAAAGTAAACCCAAAAAGTACCTAAAAAAAAGCACAACTTCAGGCACTACCTAGTGTAGAGCCGATCCAAGGCTGTGATGTCAGATCAATACCAGATAGAGACACGCTCAACCTGAGGTCATTGGTCCAAACAAACATATCGTGAAAACGTGCCCAACCAATTTCCGGACCTGTGGACTGACCGCTGCGGACTGTGGCTGAAAATACATGTACTCTTACAGGTAAAGTTAACTTAAGTTAAGTTACATGTAGCAGTCTAGCGAGTCATAACGATCCGCAAGGAGGGTGCCTACTGTACGGCTTAGACTACATACACTGTACCGTATGCATCGCCCTTCGGACTCTTGGCAGGCTATGCTGGGCATCCCTGTCTCCCCAGGCCCAGCCTCCAACCCGACGGGATGACGGAGTGCATCTGTGTATGGGATGTGAGTTGGCATACGAGATGAGCAGGGGTGTGGCATTCTGTCAGTGGCTTTTTTCCTCTCTCTCTTTTAAGGGTGGGATGGGCTGCCCAGAACAAAACACAAAACACTGCCGATCCTGGGCTATTGGTGATAGCTCTGATTTGGTCCGGGTCGGGTTCCACTTGGGCGATCGTTGCAGTCTTGACAGGTACATGGACGTTTCTTCGGTAATTACAGTGGTGTGTTGCTGTTAGTTTGTGCTTGAGGGTACTGTATCCGGTTTCGAGACCTTGCACCTCTGACGACATTAAACATTAACTTATATTAGGTCATATGACCTTCAACTTTCAGCCCTATGACGTGGGAGCGATCTCCACATTACAAGTATGATGTTCTTCCATGGTTATGGCTCGGAGCTATTACTGAATATTAATTTAGGATTGATTGAGATAGACTGCTATGCCGATTAGCCGTTCCTGTACGATCGGCATACGGATCCAAAAATGTCAAAGCTCTTAGGCAGACATACTTTAGAGAGACAGGCACAGAATGATATTAGAAACATGCAGACTCGATTCAAATATTGAATGTACGCTTGAAAGGTTATTACTATGAATAGCAACGGCCGCAGCAGAAAAGGTATCCCCACAATGGAGAAGCCAAGAGAGAAGATCATCAGAATGATGCTGCCTGCAAGGTCCCTCGAAAAAATTAAGAAAGAAAATTAGTAAAGGCCGCCCACGCATAATGACACCCCCACACCAGAGTCAAACTAACATCATCACTGTCGCAACACAAACTAATAGAAAACCTTAGACGTCCTTCTGATCAGGCAAATGCCATGCCATGACATCGCGCCACACGCCCTTGGCACCAGTCTCGATAGTATCACCATGACACGGAATCAAGCGATCAAAATCCCACTTCTCAATACGCCTTACAGACTCATTGAAAGCAGGCCGGTTCTTCGAAGAAAGAATATACCAAGCAAACCGTCTCTGCCAAGTAGCAGGCGCCGCAGTAGACATCAACGGCAACAACAACTTCGTTAAGAAATTCAACTTCGGCCCCTCAGGACTCTTCGAGTACTGCTCAGTGGCAGGCAAGTTAAACAGCATATCGGCCTCGATGACCGTGCGCGAAGGCTTATGCAGAAACACCAGCTCGCGCGAGCCATGGCCATGCACATACTCGGTGTCAAACTCCGCATCGAACTCATCCGAGATAGACCGCGGCAGCTTATCCTCCTTCTTGAAGATATGCTGGAACTCGGTATCCGCGTACTCGGGGTTCGACTGGCGCTTCTCGAAGAGGCCTTCTGGTGCTAGGATCTCCGCTTGCGGATATGCCTTCTTCCAGGGGGTGAGGTGGAGGTGATGCTCGAGGTCAGGGGCGGCAATGTACTTTACATTGCCACCGAGGGATTCGACTGTCTCGCGGACTTCGGGTGTGAGGCTGACGGGCGAGATGACTGCGAGGGAACCGGTGGAGAGCTTGACTAATAGGTAAGGAGTTGTTAGCTGCTGATCTTTGATCGAGACGTGCTGTGCCTGTGCTTTGACATGATGTGCTTTGGCATGATCCACTCTTGCTCGTGTCTATCTCCCGGGTCTGGATGTGGCATGTGTGTGAGGGGAGGAGCGCTGGTTCTGCAAGGGGGAGCTTACCCAGTGTGCCTCGTCCGCCGAATTGCAGGCGGCCGAATCGCGCGAATGGCAGGCTCATGGTAACTATGTCTGGCGTCACATGGCGGATCACCATGGTCGCTGCTGGATTGGCTGGGAAGAGCTGCGGCATTATGAACTGTATGCGCGTGGGGTTCTGCTTTCTTAGCTCGAGAGCTTTGCTCCCTGGCGTTGGTGTCTCAGTGATGTCTTGGTAGAGAGTAGATCTCGGAGTAAAATACTGATCAGAGAAACGGTAAGATGTATAAAAAGTACGAGGCAAGCTGTGGCCAGACCTCAATGATGACGTTATGTCAACTTATTTGCCAAGGCTCCACTTTGGAGCCCGCCAGGGCGAATTGTTCAGCAACTGATTACTAATGTTAGCTTATTTCATATTTATGTTCACTTGATTAATGCATTGGTCTATAGAACGCGAAAAGGGGTATCAACAAATTCTAACTCATGAGATCATTGCTCGTGCCTAGACCCAGCTCATGCCGGTTTCTCCCTCGATCTCTTCGCGATGAGGGATGATTGGCTTCTTGATATTAAACACCTGGATGAGTTGTTCCCACGTTTCGTAATCCAAGCTGAACACAGCCTGGTGTTTTTGAATTCCCTGCCTTTGGGCTTCACTAGGCGCATAGGGTTTCGCGGGGTCTATCGAGCTGGGTTAGTTTCTCATCACATGGTTCTACAAGCAAGGCCACTCACGAAGCGTCGGCAACTGGCGACTATCTGTGGATATACCGACGGTCCCATCACGGACCAGGAAACTCACGTGGAAGAGGTTTTCGACACTCTGTCCAAATGAATCTGGGTCGATGCAGAAGGCGAACAAGGGGATTCCGCCGTCGTCAGCGATACCACACTCGTCGAACACCTGTTGGATCTGGTCATCGGTGGGATTTTCGACATCCGCAAGCTTTCTCTCGGCTTTCCTTTCACGATTTTGCTGGGTTTCCCCTAGCAGCTTGTTGATAAGAGAACATGTCGTTGTCAGATTGACGCTATCCTGCTGACCGAGATCCTGCTGTTGCAATTCTGTGGGTTTCACGGCCAATTCCGGATCGATCGCTTCTCTTGCTTGACGCTGGGTCATTGCACGCACACGTTTCTGCACCGAGAGCGGGCCCAATAACCATCCTGACACGACTGGTCTGGCATTATGTGGGAAGCAGGCCATCTGACCCAGGTAGTCCCAGTTCATTGCATCGCCTTCGTCTTCATCGCTCGCATATGGGTCGCGCTGGCTTTGGCGAGGTCGTCCTCGACGCCCTTGCGTCCCGCGTGGTGTACCAGTTTCGTTGGTAGGTCCGCGGCGCATGAACGATATACACTTCGAGACAAACTCATCGACGTCGATTCCAGCGGAGGCGTCGCCAAGGGCAAGCTGGGCGGTTTTCTTGTGCGATAGGTCTGCAGCATTAACCAGGAGGCGAGAATCGATCGTAGCGTCGGAGGTCTGCTTCACTTGAACGAAAATCTCATTTGCCTTTTCAACCGTCTTGAAAAGACCGTCATTTCCAGATTGCATGAACTCGCCTCGTGAGTCTATGTAGAACGGGTCAGAATACCTTGCCACGAGTCAGGGATCAGGCAAAAACCCACCGTTCAGCGCTCTGTTTAAATCCCTCAGCTCTCTCCGCACGCGTCGCCGTTCCTCGGCATCTTGATCTGGATCATAGTATCTGGTATCCCCGTTGCGTTGAGATGGCGGGGCTCCTTGCGACTGAATATTAGAATCGCGGTCTGTAAGTCGACGTCGTTTGTTCAGACGCGAGGGTGCCATCGCGGCTTGCGTCTGCTTGTTGGTACTTTGTCGCCGGTTTTCTTTGTCCGAGGCTGACGTTGGTGATGAAGTTGGATTAGGCGTGAGAGAGGTTGCTTCGTCCCTATGTAGAGCAAAACGAGCCATACTCGATCGGCACTCTGTGGTACCAAATGAGAAGACAAAGAAAAAATGTAGAGAGCGGTTATGAGACTCGATGTAAATTATGAATAAAGATCACGGTATTCTGACGACAAAATCAAAGCCTCAAACATTTGGAAATGATAAGGTCGCGACCATTGACTTTGGCGAGGCGCGTCGCGTTCTATCACGTGACCCACCGTCTCCCCGCGGATCTTATCTACCATGACGCACCCACTTGCTGTCTCCAGATGCAAGATGGAGGCCTTCACCTTTGCCGTATCCACTGACGTGGATATTCCAATTCATGTCAAGATGTATGCTACTTCCTCCTGTTGAATGGTTTTCATATTAACAAGCTCGCAGTGGCTCGTTGGAGGGAAAGCAGAAAAAGATCCTGGATTCAGTCCTCAACGAGAACCCCGAACTGCAGTTTATCGCTTCCAATCAAGACCCCGCCTCCGACTTATATGCAACGGTTCAGCTATGGTCGGACTCAAAGCCTATGGGCGTGCCAATGCAGACCAAATACAAGTCCTTCAAAACCCAGCGAGTATGGAATGAATGGTTGAAGATGCCCATGTCCATCAAGGACGCCCAACGCAACTCTCAGCTGGCGATAACGCTATGGGATCTGTCGCCATTGGCTGCTGATGGTGTACGCCATGTCCCGTTTGGCGGTACCACGATCCCACTGTTCGACAAAGATGGGAAGCTGAAAATGGGGAAACAAAAGTGCAAGGTCTATCTTCGACGGGAAGCAGACGGCGATGTCTTTACGTCTACCCCGTTCACTCCAGCGCCCAAGCGCCGGAAAATGAGAGCCCGCGATCCTTCTGAGCCGTCAGCTGAAGAGAAGGAACTAGAACGAGTCGAAGTCCTGATCAAGAAACACGAAATGGGCGAGATCCCACGTGTTGACTGGATGGATCAACTACTTTTCCGTGAGCTGGAGAAGCTGAAGCTTAATGCGGAAGATGCTGCTCAAAAACGTGCTCTTGAACTTGAGGCTTTTATGAAGAAGGATCCCAAAAGACAAGACAGGAACGATGATTCTGATGAGGAAAAGCCGGATGAAGAATATTTCGATATTTATGTCGAATTTCCACGCTTCGATCACCCGATCGTTTGGGCTGATCATGAATACCCTCCTCCGCCAATTTCATCTTATCCTCAGAACGGACCTTCGCATCCCAATTCGACTCTCAAGCCTGTCCCGGAGGTCCACTTCGGACCTGGTATTCAACGCGCTGACCCTTACAGTGTCATTCGAATATATGATCCGGAATGTGGTCAAGTCGCGAATCCCTGTGAGGACAAGCATCGACGTCTGATTCGTAGTCATCGGACGGGCATCCTGGATCGAGACCTGAAGCCGAACCCCAAGATTAGGGACGATCTCAGCATGATCATCTCGTATGAACCGACACAGGAGCTCACAGCCGAGGAGAAGGATCTTGTGTGGAGATTCCGGTACCATCTTACGCGCGAGAAGAAAGCTTTAACCAAATTCGTCAAGTCAGTCAACTGGAGGGACGTTGGGGAGTCGCGGCAAGCCATCGAAATTCTTCCCAAGTGGACCGAGATTGATGTTGATGATGCTCTGGAAATTCTCGGGCCCACTTTTGATCATCCTGACGTTCGATCATATGCTGTTGAAACACTCCGAAAGGCTGATGATGAAGAGCTACTTCTATATCTGCTTCAGCTGGTGCAGGCTTTGAAGTATGAGGAATCTCCCGAGTACAAAGCCGAAGATGCTGATCACGACTTCTCACTTGCCAACTTCCTGATTTCTCGAGCGGCCAATAATTTCAAACTTGGTAACTACTTGTTCTGGTATCTCACAGTGGAGATCGATGATGCCGGCTCAAACATTCTTCCCGCTCAACGTCAGCTGTTCGTACGCGTTGCATACTACTTCATGGCCGAACTAGAGAGGGTTCACCCAGAGCACAAAAAGACACTACTGCGTCAAGCGGAAATGGTGACCGTTCTTTCGAAGGTCGCCAAAGATGTCCGACTTTCCCGGGAGAACAGACCTGTTAAGATCGACATGTTGAAAAAGTTCATTCGTGATCCTGAGAATGACTTGATCACTATCGATCCCCCATTGCCATTACCATTGAATCCTGAGGTTTCAGTTGTTGGATGCTACCCCGAGGAATCTAACGTCTTCAAGTCCACGCTTTCCCCTTTGCTTATGACGTTTAAAACTTCGGATGGCCTTCGTTATCCTATGCTCTTCAAAGTCGGCGATGATCTTCGCCAGGATCAATTGGTCATCCAGATCATTATCTTGATGGACCGTCTTCTGCAAAAAGAAAACCTCGATCTGAAGTTGACCCCTTATCGCATCCTTGCCACCAGTCCGACAGCCGGTGCGGTACAGTTCATCCCCTCCATTTCTCTCTCTGCGGCATCCTCTAAGTACAAGTCCATTCTCGCCTACTTGAAAATCAACAATCCGGATGAGAACGAGCCCCTGGGTGTTCGCAAGGAGACAATGGATACATATATCAAATCATGTGCCGGATATTGTGTCATAACCTACCTACTTGGGGTTGGCGATCGTCATCTCGAGAACCTACTTCTTGCACCAGATGGTCATTTCTTCCACGCCGACTTTGGTTTCATTCTCGGCCGCGACCCAAAGCCTTTCGCACCTATGATGAAGCTTTGCAAAGAAATGGTTGAGGGCATGGGCGGTACATCTTCGCCGCACTACCTGCAGTTCAAACAATACTGCTACACTGCTTACACCACCCTACGCAAATCTGCCAACCTGATCCTGAACTTGTTCAGTCTGATGGTCGATGCCAACATCCCGGATATTCGAGTTGAGCCCGACAAGGCCGTCTTGAAAGTCAAGGAGCGTTTCCACCTCGAGATGACGGAGGAAGAGGCCATTCGTCACTTCGAACAACTCATCGCTGATAGCGTAAACGCCATCTTTGGCGTTGTCATTGACCGCCTGCATGACTTTGTGCAAGGCTGGCGGGCGTAGACTCACATCTATGATCTTCAATTTTGTCTCCTAATAGATACCTGGGACAGGTTTTCGGAAAGCTCATTCCGCTGATCTTGCCTGGTTTACACTACTGCTTTCCAAGCGGACAGCGTCGAGATGCATATGGAGTTATGCGGGCTGATGAATTTTGCTTTTCATGTAACATGGCGCAACAGGTGCATTTACAAACCAGGATACCCAAGCAATGTTTTATCATTTAGTCGCAATCAGCTAGAAAACAAAAAGCTAGTTTTCTTCACGATGGCCCTAGTCAAGGGTCTAGACTTCCTTACTAGACCCAGGGCTAAACTTCCATATTATAGAGCAGGTGACATACGGAAACTGCAGAGAGGGATATACGAGAGGCGGCCATAGTTCATAGCCTGCAAATACCCTAACTGGCCAAGCCTCCCGAGGTTGTTCCGAATAGGAAGACTGTTAGTCACAGATATTACGTTTTGCGGAAGCCGCCGCACTCCGTTGAAGTACACTGCCGATGCGCAAAATAATTCTGTTATAACGTATAGATCGATTGACGAAATGATGTGCATCGCACGAATTTTATGCTGTTCTCTCCTATCTGGATCACGGTAGGTGAGTAAGCCTCGGTGTCTGGTCAGAATGACATCAATATAGAACTATACGAGACGCCGGTCTTAGTGGATACTCTCAGAGTGAAGTGGCCGGGAAATTAAGGGTGGGTTACGTTGAAAAAATAGGGTTGTTTATGGGGGAAGTATACCTGCCTTCATACTAACGTTACAAGTAACCTTCTTACTCTATCTCGACTAAGGAGCAATTGAACGCCACCTAAAGTGGTAGCAACTAAACCGTATTGAAAGAAAAGAGCAAGCACAAGTCTCGGAATTTCCAAAAATAATACTCATATCCCATGATCAAGAACAATATTCCACCAGCTCTAGCCCAGACCTGAACTACCCCCTAAGCAACGATTAACTTTTTAATTCACGCGGCACTACCCGTGACCTAGCCTCCTCCCTTCCAATCGTGTTTAACGGATTCCTCCGCATAACGCACCAAGCATGAATCATAGTCGGAAAATCCTCGCACTGACTGGCTGGGCACCCAGCCATAACATACTCACATGATGAAATCCGCGGGGCTTCCACGTATTTTCCCGGACTCAGCGAGGCCTTAGTGGCGTGTAGGGGGTTTCTCTCGCCTTCTTTGGGTAGTGGAGAAATTATATTCGGAATTTGGTTAGGCTGGTGGGAAAAAGAGGATATTTACCTTCCAACCCCCGGACTATATACTCCTTAGTGGAAGGTTCTTATTTCTATTGTTCCATGATTCCTGCTCTCGGGGCTACCTACTCATATTACGTCTAATAACTATACACTGCGGCACAAACAATCCCCTCCTGGGTGCCCGAAATCCCATAAATGGAGCATATAATCAATGTCACAGAGGCCCAACAACCAAAAGCTACACCAACCCACCACAGCGAGCCATGCACACAAGATAAAATGGGGTCACCGGTCGTCTCACAACTCAGTCATGACTATTCCTTGTTACAATCGAGTACGACTGAGGCTCGCAGTTCCCATTGCAAACATGATCTCCAGGCAGCTCCCGTTGTCGATGTGCGGAAATTCGCCAATCCGGCACCGTTGGGCCTGTGTGCTTTTGCACTTACGTCTTTCCTTTCGAATTGCATTGATCTTAATGTGGGTGGTATACAGGCTTCTGGGATTAGTGTCTCTCTGGCTTTGAATTATGGGGGTATTGCTCAGGTTTTGGCTGGCATGTGGTATGTTCGATGCATTTCTTGATATTATATTTGATGTCGTTTTCCTTTTTCCTTTCGGGGTTTGGAGTAACAATTTTAGGGAAATGGCTGTTGGGAATACCTTTGGTGCTACGTCTTTCTGCTCCTATGGTGCCTATTGGATTACGTTTGCTCTGATCTCGGACTTTGACCCTGTCGATTCTGCGAAGGATACGAGTGGAGCATGTCAGAATGAAACACTAATGGGTTTATTCATGCTGGTAAGTAGATCCTTATGGATAAATTCGAGACAGTTCTGATGATCTTGTGAATAGGCCTGGTTCATCTTCACTACCCTAATGCTCCTCTGCACTCTGAGGTCCAGTCTTGCGATGTTTCTCCTGTTCTTCTTCCTGGACATGAACTACCTTCTACTTGGAATTGCACATATCCAGTGCAGCTCCCACGGCGAGGTTCTTATTGCAGTTCAAAAAGCTGGTGGACTGTGTGGTATCTTTGCTGCGTTTGCCGCCTGGTGGAATGCCTTCGCTGGTATCGCGGATACTAGCAATGGCTTCTTTACTGTACCTCTGGGTCATTTCCCCTGGTCACCTATCGTTCACGCTCACCGGGCAAAGACGAAGGAGGTATGAACATTTTATAAGACTGGTATAGAACACAAAAACCAATGTTCCCTTCCAAGGTAAGACATTTCGCCCGGCTTACTGTTGAAACAAGTCTAATCTATCTTTGTCGTCCTAGCTCTTCATCTGGGAAGGCTTGATCACCAAGCTCGATCCATTCGTGATTCGTGTCGTCGTCATTCACGCGCCATGCCCTCTGGTCTGCAAGGTCCATATGAATGTCATTTCGTTGTTGCAACATCGTAGATGATTCGGCAAGTGGTGATGCATTACGAGTCCCAGACCGGCTGTGACGAGTACCTTGGCCAGTTAGGTGGTCGCCACCGGAGTCTTCATCTGTTGCGAAGTTCTTATTCAACTTTTCGTCCTCTTCGTCTTCTGGCGTCCCTTCACGACATGCCCAAGCATCCACAAACCGGAGCACCTCACGCGGCCACCAACGTTTCATAACCAGGAGACGGAAAGGCACAAGGGCGATAATCAACATTGGGAATGCGGGTGCTCCTCTTGTCAGTGTCAGGATGAATATCACGACTGTGATGCAGATTTGCAAGATCGTATAGAGGTGTATTGGGAGATAAGATGGGTTGCGAGATGGTGTCTCTTGGCTATTCGCTGAGCTTGGCTCCATTACTTTGTGCAGGGACTGCGGGAGTGGTGGTAGCTCAGATGGTGGAGTAAGAAGATAGAATGTGCGATATAGAATTGGGCTAGATAAAGGTTAGCGCTCAATGCCTTTTGGTGTCTTCGTTGAAGTACTTCATACTTCACCGACAAACTCTGCTCCCCCATAAAAAGAAACAGCCCAGCTAGCACACTGGTCGGTGTTAAGCCAAGGAGTTTCATGAACGGCGGGCTCACAAACAGCAAAATAGCTCCTGAATGGAGAAGCGCCGACCAGCGCTGTTCATAAACTCGTCGGACTTGCCTTGCTTCTATCTTCTCTTCGCCGTCAACGATGACACTTGCTGTCTCTGTTTCTTCGTGCATAAGGGATTCAGAATGCAACGGGGCTTGTGGGAGAAGACCATTGGAAGGCGGTATTCCCAACATACCACAAAGAGCTGTAGTTGTGCCAAGTAAAATGACATCCCAAGCAAATCCGCCTGGCTTGCGCGTGCCATATCGATCAATGGTGCAGATTATTGAGCTGACTTCATGGTCAAAGAAGAATAATACCGTAATGATGAGACCGGGGATCATTGAAGCAAAGATCCATGAGACTGGTAGTTTCCAAAACTCGACAAAGAAGATATCCCGCTCCGGGGATGTTGGCCGAAACGATGTGCTGACGGGTAAAGTCATTTTATCGAGATGGGCTAACTCGCCCACATAGGGTAAGCCGATGAAAACAATGATGGAGATTGCAGCGGCGTATTCAGTCAGGCATAGTCTGATATACCGGTGGAATAGTGGCTTCCAACTCTCTGCCGTGGATAAGAAGATGGCAAGGAGCATTGTTCCGACTGCGCCAATGACGGCATAAAGAAACGCCGCGAAAGATAGACTGTCGTGTGCCCTTTCGAGCTCTTGGATTGCCTTGTGGAAGTAGATAATGCTGTTTAGGAGGGAGAAAATCTCCGTTGCGAACGTCGTCACATACCGCATTGTCCAGTCATGGGCATTGATGATCGCCAGGACATAGTGCATCCAACCGGAATGTATCAAGGACCATGCCATGAATGGAAGGAAAGGGATCTGGTGGTCATGATAAGAAAAGATAATCTCGCAATAGCAAGAGGATATGATCATATATCACGTACTTTGAAAACCTCTACACATAATGAGTAGATATTCTCAGCCAAGACCGAGAAAGGGCCGGTAACGCCAAGGATTATGAGGGGTTGTATTGAGAATCTGCATATGGTTGTGAGTCACTCGCTGTGTGGCTTGAAGTCTGTCAAAGTAACATACAGGGAGAAGATAGTTCCACACAACCCAGTGCTCAAGACAACCTCAATAGTTCCCCAACTCTTACCAGTCAGGACGTATAGATCACTCGCAAATGTGATTCCCGGCAGAAGATTTGTAAAGAAAACATAGACTGCGCTAGCAAATACCAATTGATTGAACACTGTCCAGTCAGACACATACCGCCGGCGGAGGTTGGCGATGTCTTGTTTGACTAGACGGAATGGACGAAGCGGACCACCAGCGGCCACTGAGCCTCGTAACACCCGTAAAGGCTTTGGTGTATGCTTTGAGGGTGTGATGATGGAGTGGGCATCTGGATCTTGGAGATGGCCTTCTGAATCAAATTCCGAGGGCTCCTGTCTGCTTGGCCGCCTACGTCGTCGGGCACGGGTTGTGTCTCGAATAGATGAGACTCTTGTGGAGGGCGGTCGGAAGGCTGACATTAGTGACATGGTTGGCCATTAATCCGATGTTATTGCAATCTCTAAGAAGAAATAAAAAATAAAGGAGGGTTTTGTGAAATGGAGGAAGAGGACTGACGACCAAGTGTGTCCCAGTTATTGATGTTGGCCTCACAAACAAGGCTTCAAATCCACTAAACCTCATTAAGACAGCGATTACTTTGATATCTTTTGCAACCTCCTTAAAATCAATAAGTGGCCACAGAGTCTTATAATGCACATTGAAATATGAAGCTCTTTCAGGGCCATCGTACGACGGTGTAAATCCTATACCAGAAGAGTTTTCCCACGGCATATTCTCTTATTCCCAGTATGTTACGCATCTATAAACAAGACGTGCTGGACTCGCTGACTTCGGACCTTCCACTTTAGCCAAGGTTTTATATTTTCAATTCTTCGATCGGGCATATGATATTGATGATGAAATAAACCAACTACGGAAGTCATCTAACAATGTTGAAAAACTGACCTGTTTGCCACACTTATTGAATCTGCATCGTCATCTTCCTTTCCCAAGCTCAGTCTACCCTTAGTCTTAGTGTGGAAGGTAGATTACTCGCGATAACATCTGCTTTGCTTCATCGGACCACCAGTGTTGCTTTAGACGAAACTTTGTGTTTGGGGGTCTTTTTAGGCCTGGACGACCTTGGACTGGCGCAGCCTAAGCCCAAGACACGAATGGAAAGGCTCTGGGGTATGATACCACGCGTACCTTTATCCCTCGTGTATGAAGCTGGTGAGCGCCTTGAGATCGATGGACTCCGATGGGCGCCTCGTACATTCTTATGGCAAGTCTCGAACAAGAAATTCACCGAGAGTCCGTCCAATGGTCCTCCCATTGCAGATATGGAGAATTTGTCTATTGGCGCCGTCACAAAGCGAGGTATGGCTATGCATATGGCTGGAATTATTATTTATTCTGGTTCGGCTCTGCTTGGAACATTTTTATTCGTTCGAGCAATAGACGAGGATGGCTGGTATCAAGTGTTTTTTTGAGCCGAGCCGCCATCATGGTCCGGGTCTCATTCCCTATGATTTCGACGAAACCGGTCAGCCAAGATATCTTGGTATCAGTCCAGGCCAAGGGACTGAATTCAAGGAGATTGCGTTGATTTCAGAACTCTTCGGCCGCACAGACATGTCTTTGGAAGGTCAGCTCAGGCGATCTTCTAATGGCATTGTGGGCTTGGTACAAGAAGACACTGAAGGGGTCATTTACTGCAAATATATCGGCACTTTCAACGGAGACTTAGTCCATGGTGGGAACAGCGCGAGGCTTAGATCTTTGTTTCCACCATCAAACAGCCAATATGGTGAGCAATATGTGCGACACAGGGATGATTGCACTTCGGAGGCAGCGGTTGGTCTACTGAAGCCAAGTCAGCAACAGTGATGCTTAGGTTAACATTGTTACCATAAATATCAAGAGATTATAAGACGCTTTATCATTTTTTAAGAAATAACAGGATTACCACAGACTGATGGTCATGATGATACCTAACTCGAACTTCGTACGCGGTGGAAAGAATACAAATCCGCGATTTACCTATCTAAATACCCCATCGATCGCCGTATTTTCGCCGTAAACCCTAGATACTCCATTTTCATATCAGTTATGTGTTGGGATTCTCTCAAAATGAGCTTTTTATCTAAATTGTCATTTTGCCTTGGGGGCAACTCCAGTACGTAGCTGATATCGACCATCCTCACCGCCAATCCTTCCGCCCTGGACATTTTGACGGTTTTTTCTATTCGAACTTTAACCGGCTATCTCAACTGTCCAAATAATCAGTCCCTTGAGACCGATCGTCAACCGGTCTGACTAAAATGAATCGCATGTTACCGGACTGAACCACTATCCACCCTCAACGCGCCACAATGGCCCAGTTCGTGCCGCGCAGTGTCTTTCCCCATTATGGGGCTATCCCCAGGTCCTATTTCTTAGGACATCATCGGGCTGGTCTGACCAAGATGAAGAACATGCTGGCAAGCATTGACTATATTGTCGAATGTCGTGATTACCGAGCCCCGGTCACCTCAATAAACCCAATGTTCGAGGAAGCTTTGGGCAAGATGAGGCGACTAATTGTTTATACTAAGAGAGATCTGGGCGGGATTCCCAAATCATCTGCTCAGAAACAAGTCAGTCGTGCTTGATGGATCCTCACATTATCAAATTGGTTGATCGCTGACACACGTCTTCAGACAGAGCGAAAGCTGCAAAGTTTCGATCCAAAGAGCGCCGTCTTCTTCACAAGCTCCTCCTCCCGCCAGGATGTCAGCCAGATCATCAATCACCTCCGAAACGATGCCGAAGCTCCCGATAAGCTTGTCAGCTGTCGAGTATTGGTTGTCGGAATGCCCAATGTCGGCAAATCCACTCTGATCAACAACCTACGCAACGCAGGCGTCGGCAAAGCTAAGGCACTGAAAACCGGACAGCAGCCTGGTATCACACGCAAGATAGCAACCCAGGTCAAAATCATTGAACGTGAGAGCGGGTCTCATGTCTACGTCCTTGACACACCGGGAGTCTTCATGCCGTATGTCCCCGAGGCAGAAAGTATGCTGAAGTTGGCACTCTGTGGCTGTGTCAAGGATAACGTCATATCGCCAGTCACACTTGTGGACTATCTATTGTATCATATCAACTTGCATGACCCGCAGGTTTATAAACGTTGGTCAGAGCCGACCAACGAAGTCGTTCCTTTACTTGAAAGCTTTGCGCGCCAGACTGGTCTGCTTAGCAAGGGAGGCGTGCCAAATATGGACGGAGCAGCCATTCATTTCATTCAAAAATGGAGGCAAGGAGATCTAGGTCGATTCTTGGTGGATAACCTAGAGGCGGAGGAACGACGACGGGAAGATCCTGAGCAGGTATCACGCCTGAGC
>ERZ1673737.2465-NODE-2465-length-15428-cov-4.488649_pt1 | contig 15428 bp, 23 predicted proteins | sample MGYA00580211_ERZ1673737 | MGnify/ENA primary metagenome ERZ1673737 (study PRJEB41218, sample SAMN15661789) | gut metagenome | host: Homo sapiens | place: Canada: London | collected 2015-08-20/2019-03-30 | study: EMG produced TPA metagenomics assembly of... | reverse complement strand
GATTCCAGGGACACATGAAATGAAATAGAGATCTTCAAGAAGGGAACAGCAAAACATAAATCGTAATGTCTAGAGGCACGCCAAGTCTAATCTATATACCGAAAATCCAAATCTAAAAGTCTACTGAAATCAAGTAACGTGCTCCTTCTCCTCCTCCTTAGGAATCCGAACCCAAACAATCGTAACCAAAGCAGCAAGCAACTGCGCCGCAAGAGCAAACCACCAGATAGCATGCAACCCCTCAAGCCCAATTTCACCAGACGGACCACGATCAACACGGGTCCCAATAGCATCAGCAACACTAGTCATAATCGCTGACGAAAGATTCTGATTCGTAACCAGTAACGCACCCGCACTACCCTGGTACGAGCGAGCCACGTTACTAGTAATGAAAATAGAAGCAGCCGCAAAAGCAAGATCAGGACCGAAAGTGACGAGCGCAACACCAGGGAAAGAGAGAGCCCAGTAGATCGTGTTGGCAGTCTGGGGAATGAAGAATGCCGGTCCGAGCGTGAAGGCAAACATCGATACAGCGTAGATATAATGACCCGGGACGAGGTGGAGGATTCGACTGACGATCCATGTTGCTAGCACGCCGACTAGTGCGTTGGGGATGTGGTAGAGAGCCACGGCGATGGGCGTGGCGTGTTGGATTCGGAGCCAGAATTGGATGGCGTAAAATTGCCAGCAGCCGAAGAATGACCCGAAGCCCAGGAAGTAGGCTATCATCAGTGGCGTGAAGCCTGGTGTACTCCAGAGGCGGTTGGGGATGAGAGGGCGGACTGCGCGGCGTTCTGCGAAGAATAGGCCGACGAATAAGACGAGACTGATGATGATCAGAACGTAGGTGTATGGTTGCCAGGAGGCGACGGGTCCTTGGGTTAGACCGAAGAGGAGACAGACACAGCCGCCAGCGGCGCAGAAACCGCCTAGATAGTCGAATTGACGGAGGGTTGGTGCTTCGGTGCCGGCGACATCAGCGACGGGTCGCAGTGGTGGGATGCTGAACCAGGCTGCAACGCAGAGCAGTGCGCAGATGATGGCGTTTGATCCGAAGATCCATGGAAGGTGTTGGTATAGAGCACCGCCTTGGATAGCGCCGAGGGAGAACCCAAATGGAGCGCACGCTGCCATCGCGGAGAAGACGCGGTTCTTGCGGATACCTGGTGAATAGACTCGCCCGAGGATGCTCATACTGCCAGAGACCAAGACGCCGATTGCCAAGCCCTGCATGGCGCGCATCACGAAGAACAGGATATAGCGGGACGGATGCAGTGTGAACACGCCAATGATATTCCATACCGCGAGCCAAGCGAACGCTCCGACCATTAAGAGTTTCGGTGGTGCCAGGTCAGTTAACGAGCCGGAGATGATAACCGACAGGCCGTTCGCGACATTGAAGGCGCCGACGACCCACGGGAGTTCGGTATTGGTGATGCCGAGGGCTTTTTTGATTTGTTCTTGCGGAGCGAGCATGTCACCGAGCAGGAATGAGAATAGCATTAGGCCTGCTGAGCAGACGAAGATTAGGATGAGCTCCGCTGTGAAGTTCGGGATCTCGGGCGGGATGCCTTGTTTGCTTCGGATCGGGGATACCGCTTCGTCGGCGACATCGTCCCGACTGCGGGATCCCGAGATTGAGGCCTTTCGGTTTGTTACTTGGGGTCCTTTGGTATCGATTGTGTAGGGCTCATCGGGTTCTTGGTCCATCTTTTTGAATGATAAATTTTGGAGTGCGACGCTGTCGACGATGGTGGTTCCCATTAATGGATCTGGGGTTTGTGCCCCGGTCGCTGGTGTCGAGTACGTCCTTGTATAGGACATCGAAGACCGACTGGATTCAGGTGCTGAGTCTGCATCTGGAAGCTCTTGACTTGGATCTGGATGCTGGCTGGGTTCAGTGTGGGTGACAGGGTCCTGTGGACGCTCTGCGCCCGCACGATGCTCGTTCGACATGCTGGAATTGTCGAGGCCAGAAACAATACTTGGGAAGGGGGATGAAGAAGAAAAAAGTAGGAAATCTCACATGAAATATGAGTGCTTGTGGCGAAAACGGACTAAATATTGTGTGTGGTCGATGGTGGAGTGGGTGGAACTCCACGAAAATAAGGTCGACATTTAACCGCTTCACTTCTACGTATACATTACATGTACTTCTACATCACTCCCGGGCACATATCGGAATCCCTTGCGGACGCTTGCGTGTACTGTCGAACAGTGGGACCGACGATCTGATCTTACTGCACAACAGTTATGTCCAGCGGACGATACCTGCCCGACCAAGTCCTCTTATCTAGGGATGCATAGCTACGACCACGCTAAACCCCGGCATATTCCAGTTCTTGTATCTGACGTAGAAGAGAAGAAGTGAAACACAATTGAGGACAATCATTGCGAGGCAAGTGAGACAGTCGATCTATTCACAACATGTGAGATGCGTGATGGAATGCCACTAGAGAATGAAGTACGAAGCACCGCATATCAATACATGTCTGCCCTTAGATCGACAGGGATTGACTCGGTTAAAGAGTTTTCACTTTGCTATCGACTTTATCCACGAGTTTTACGCCCAATCGGATGCACGGCTTCATATCCTCGTGTCGGAACCCGATTTCCGAGGGAAAAGGAGTGACCGAAGCAGGTCCAGTCGGCACCTTGCATGGATGTTCGGTCGGCCCAGTGCATGTTCGGGATGCATATATGGGCAATAGTTACGTCCCCAAAGATGAGTCGAGTTTGTAATGATCGTCAGAATATCAGGGGATGGAATCTGTTATGGCTTCAACCCCCCTGCCTCCATTGGGTAGCGAACTGGTGGGACTCTGTATAAGTAGTCATACCGCAAGTCTGGGATAGCTAGTGTTTTGATTTTTGATTTGGATATTAACTTCCTTCTCGTGGATCTTCGGGTGATCACCACAGCCGTTGTCGTTCTGTGACCCTTGGCTGCGGGACCAAGCTTTGATCAAGATCGCCCTGCATGCATACAACGTCATGTTTGGCAGATCCTCTCCTTACTGGGCCATGTTTCTACCATATTTGAATTCTACCTGCTGACCTGTATGATTTCAGAAGAAAATGATTGGACATGGTCTTTCATTCGTAACGCTATGTAATTTTAAGATGCTTCTATGATTTATGCGGACTTGCCGAAGACCTTGAAGCGGTCCTCAATAGGAGCAAAAGTCTTCTCTCCAGCGTCGGAGGTGGGAGCACCGAAGACCAGCTGGGCATCCAACTTCCATGAGGCGGGCAGGTTCCAGGTCTTGGTGATCTGCTCGTCAATCAGGGGGCTGTAGTGCTGGAGGTTGGCACCGAAGCCCTCGGACTCAAGAGCGAGCCAGACTAGTCATTGTTAGATTCATGTCTGTCATGTTAAATCGGACGGGAAAAACATACCAAAGTACTGAGACATGGCGTTGGACTCCAGGGCAAAGGGGTCGAACTTGTCGGCGTAGAGGGCGAACTTCTCCTTGATAGGAGCGAGGGACTCGTAGTCAACGAAGAAGAGGACCTGTAAATAGCAATCAGCAAGTAATTCACTATTAGATGTGCGTTAAGCTTCAATCAACGGAGCACGTACAGTTCCGTAGGCATCGCGGAAAGCGTTCAGCTTGGGCTTGGTGGAGGTCTCAAACTGCTCCTTGGGAATGTGGCCAGCAGCAACAAGGCCCTCCATGGCGCTGATGGCGATATCCCAGACCTTCTGGTGCTCCTCCTTCAGCAGGAGAACAACACGGGAGGTCTGAGTGTTGAACGAGCTGGGGACGTGGAGAACGGAGTCCTGGACAATGCGCTCAATGGCATTATCGGAGATAGGGCTCTCAGCCTTGAGTCCGTAGTAGGTACGACGGGACTTGACCAACTCAAGGAGAGTGGTGGTAGCGGGGTTCTTGAATTCGCTCTTTGTGAAGGTCATTGTGAAGGCGAGGGGTGTAGTGGGGGTGGATTGGAATGGATGGACAAACCAAAAAGTCCCAGGATGGCGGCGTTTATATAGATCGGCTCACATAATGGATTGCAAATTCATTAATGGCCAGATCACCATTTTTCTATTTCCATCCGTCGATTTCTCACAATTGTCCCGCAATAGCGGATAAAACGCAACAATTGACCAATCAGGCGAAAGTCGGATGTACGGAGTTACATAGTGCCGAGTTGGTAAGCGGGCCAAATTAATCAGCAGCATTATGAATCCGTGACAAAGCATTATAGCGCGGTTTCTAGCGGAATTATTGCCGTGCTGACATTGGCCCTGTTGACCCCAGTCTCATATGATCCACATGTGTGAATGCGTGCTGTTGAAAAGACGAGCACAAATATATCTTCTCCAAATTTGTAATTTGAGAATACATCAGTAAACTAGGATCCTCCAGTCTGCGCGAGTAACAGGATATCCTCTAGAGAATCATGCATCCCAAACCTGGAGTTTGGAAGAAGAAAATTACTATACAACTCTTCAGAGTGAGACTCTTGAGGCGGGAAACTCGGCAGCTGCATTGATGAAAGTGGCGAGTGTGTTTCGGTGGGAGGCATATTATCAGCTGGTTGCGATTTACTTGCACGACCCACTGATACCTCTTGGTCACAGAAAGACTGGACAAGACCGCGGATATCCCACGAAGATGATAATTTCCCTCGGTCCTGCTCAAACTGAAGCAATAGGCGCAGTATCTTAACACCCCTAGCAGCAATCATACTTGTATCGCTCTGGGACAAAATCTCAATTGTGTCGTTGGCCAGCGCGCGGTTATCTCGTTGGTCAGAGTCAGGAAGTGGATCGAAAAAAAGATCCAAGCAAAGTATGATCTAGAACGAAGATTAGGCTGTGCGGCACCAAACGGATATCGGGAGGAACCCACACTAGCTGCAACGCTAAATGCGTGATAAATCCACAGTGTTGGTCCGTTCTCCTTGGTTAGTTGTTTCTGCTCCCGAATTATAGTTTTAGCCGCCGCAATACACGTTTTGCGAGTAAAGTTCAATGCCGAATTAGTAAAACTGGACCAAAGAAACTTGCGATGAATCATGATAATTTTGTGCGCGGAGCTGATTGTCAGACAGTGGCGTGCCCAGGGTATATATCGAGGCCAAGAGGGGTCAATGGCGGTGTTGCGAAGACATGAGGGAACGTCCTTGCTAACAAGCGAGCGCATTTGCTTATCGTACCGAATGACATGCTCATATTTGGCATATAGTGTGTGCGACGCGGATATATCATCCTGAAGCTGGGGCATGAGGGTTGCGATGTCATACAGGAAACGATGGTAAGTAACAGGGGTAGGCTCGTTATCAGGGACTGGTCTCATATCGCCATCATCCATGCTGTTCATAGGCTTGCTTGTATTAAAGTCCCTTCGATGAATGAGATAGCTTTCTGAAAATGGTATCGAGAACCAATCTTGGATACAAAGCTCTGTCCAGAGCCGCCGGCCGATCTCTCTTCGTGCTCTATTTGATGTATCGTCATCGGCTTCAGAGCCAAGCCGGTGCATTCCTAGACTTTGTGCAACCCGCACAACGGATGCTAGTTTGACGGAATGACTATTTGAATGGCCGAGCAAATGCGCGCTTATGGTCATAGTCGTGATACATTGAATTCCGTATAAAGAATGACGAGCAGTGTAATCTGCAAGATTTAGACAGACTAATGCAGCCTTGAAGAATCGGTGAGCCAGCGTTGCACGCTCTGGGTCTTCGAACCCCCATGAAACAGCTGTTGGGCGCGGTGCACATGTTATGCTTCCTGCAGGACGGCGAAGAGAAGCGCAACCCACTGGAGATCGATTTGGTTGGTATCGATATGACCGTGATATCGTTTGAGGAAGGTATCAACCTCTTGTTTAAATACGCGCCCATGGAACGATGCATGGTACCATAAAAGACACTCGCAGTGGTAGTTTACCATCCGAAGTAAAGTTGGCGGCTCGGGAAGTAAGAGCTGTAAGACTGGAAGTGAAGACTGGTCATCAGTCAAACGCAACTGAGGATGATCAGCAGGACCTCCAGGTTGAGATACATCTCCAGGAGACTGTCCCTGAATCCAGTTTTGATCTCCAGCTAGACCGTCGAAATCAGGGACTTTCCTCCGACCCCATGCCAAGAATTCCAATATTGTTGCAGCATCCTCGACCTCGGCTGTCTCACGACTGGGGCTGGGGTCGTCTGCCTCGGATGGAATTCGCGTTGATGGGTTTTGTCCCGCTGACAACGACACTGCGCTATCATCCAAATTCGGACTCAAGCGTTCGCCTGCATTCACTGACTGAAGTGTCGCTTGCAACTCATTTAAACAGGCGGCGAGGGTTCCTGTGAGCTCGGCCGGGCGGGATACGCAGGAAATGTGTGGGGATTCTGCAGTTACTCGCGGATGGGACAAAGATTGCGGAGTGCGGTAACAGGAACTGCCTCTAGATATCCATGTAAGGAACTAACATAGTCAAGCAAGGGAGTTGACACTCACCTATGGCGGCAATTCCGGCATGGCAACACCTTATCGCACTTGATTTTTCGACGGGTACACTCTGCACATGCCAATCGCTTTCTTCTTACCGAGTTCATGATAATAATAAAGGTCCCTGACCACACGGGTGAGAGACGGGTTGGGTGATTCTTGGCTTTATATGCGTTATCATCTCGGCCGACGCTATCGCTTGGCTGATCCGTGATGGCTGATAAGCGATATGCGATGCCATTGGCACGCCTGACTACATGTATACTGGAATGCGGGGGACAAACATGTTGAGAACGCCTCGGATTATGATATCGCCTTGTTCGCCGCTCTCTATTAGCTTCCACCTTCCGTTATCTAGGAGCCCCGGATGATTCTTCCCCGTCGCTACTTCAAAAAACCCTCAAAAGACCAATGTTGCCCCCTGTATCATGGTCTCGTCAACAATGATGCGTCTGCGTACCCATCGCAAGGAGTGGGCATTGCCCAAACAAGAAAGCAGTATAGCTCCACCACATGTGTGGAGTAATGCCGATCAAGACCCAGTTCCCCCAGAGAAATGGACATGGACCGGCTGGACTTTCACACAATACTGGCTGTCAGACCTGGTCACTGTATCAACGTGGTCGGCGGCCAGCTCGGCATATGCATCTGGTCTATCCGCCACAGACACAGTGACTTTAACCCTAGTTGCAGCGCTATGCAATGCCATCCCAACAGTCCTCAATGGAGCCGTGGGAGCTGATCTGCATATCGCATTTCCTGTCGCTATTCGTGCCAGCTATGGTACATATTTTGGATATTTCTGTGTGGCATCGCGTGCTATGCTGGCTCTGTTTTGGTTCGGCATTCAGAGCTCGTATGGAGGGCAATGCGTGACCGCAGTAGGGACACTCCCGTTACTATTGGAATACCCGAGCTGACGCGGAGACAGATGATTACAGCCATATGGCCCAGCTATGCACACCTTCCTAACCATCTACCAAGGTCGGCCGCTATTACGACGCAGGGCATGGTTTCCTATGTTGTTTATCATGTCATTCAAACACCATTCCTCTTCATTCCCACTCATAAGCTCCAATATATGTTCATTTTCAAGTCTATGCTCGTGCCACCGATGGCATTGGCTATGGTGATCTGGATTTCCGTGAAGGCAGGGGGTGGCGACGCTATATTCAAGCAACCACCCACTGTTCATGGCTCGGAGCGTGCATGGTTGTGGCTCATGAACATGACCTCAATCACAGGTATGCAAATATTTAATCTGCTCCTTGAATATAGACTCACCCACCCTTCTTAGGTGGCTTTTCGACACTGGCGGTCAACATTTCAGACTTCTCCCGCTTTAGCAAGAAGCGTGGGAGCCCTGTGTGGCAACTACCAATGATTCCCCTGTTCAAGGTTATTACCGGTCTTTTCGGTATTATAGCCGCCGGTGCGTCCAAACAACTATACGGTACCATTCTATGGAGCCCACTAGAGATAATCGCTCAATGGCAAGGATCCTCTGGCGGACGAGCCGCGGCGTTTTTCTGTGGATCATTATGGTTACTTGCTCAAATCTGCAACAACGTCTCAGCGAACTCTGTGTCATTTGCCAACGGTCAGTTCGATTGAATGAGAAACACAAAATCACACTAATATCTTCCTAGATGTGGTTACCATGTGCCCGAAATGGATCAACATCAAGCGTGGGATGATCATGTGTATGCTCCTAGGCGGATGGGCTCTATGTCCCTGGATTATCATCAAGAGCGGGAAGACTTTCCTTAGCTTTATGGGTGCATATGCCATTTTCATGGCACCCATTGCGGGTATTCTCTGCTGCGATTACTGGGTCATCAAGCGACGCAAATACGATGTTCCAGCATTGTTTGATCCCCGAGGAATATATTACTATAAGGCATGTTTCTTCGAACTCTGAGAATGGAGGTATGACTAACTTATCACTTAAATATTTAGCTTGGCACAAATTGGCGTGCTCTCCTATGCAATCTGTTGGTCATTGTGCCGCTTCTCCCAGGGCTGGCACATGCTGTGACACCGAAGAATGTCAACCTCGACACGGGCCTGCAGCATCTATACGCGATCAACTATATTTATGGGTTCAGTCTCTCCTTTACTCTTTACTTTGTGTTGAATTATGTCTGGCCTGATCGAGCAACGCTGGTGCCTGCCGTGGTACCAGGTGTTGTTTGCCCTTTAAATGCAGTGGATTCGGATTTAGAGGCAGATATGGGCACAGGATATCTGACGCAATCATCTACCAATCCCAAGGCGTGATTCGACAGGATTGAATCTCCTTTGATTTTGTTTAATAACAGATAGTAACTTATTTCAGTTCCTCTCGTTAGCACTTTATCACAGTTACTCATGTAGGTCAGCAGATTCCATAAACCAGTATTTCCTGTATGAGCTATAGAAATGCGAGTTGTCTCAGATGTGTTAAAATAGAAAGCAGACAGCGTCATTTAAGTGTACCAAAGTAGAATCAGAACGATGAATCCAAGTTTGCTATTTGGTATCATACACAAATTGGACCTGAAGTATATAATGGGCACAAGGATCTGAATCTCAGCTTATACTTTATACTAGACAGGAGTGCTGTCCGAATCGTTCATCAGGGGCGAGGAGATACAGAAAATTGTGCTATTGTGTATTTGTGTGAAAATCCACGATAACCCAACACAAATATCCTTGTAGCCTACATCGAAGGATGATCTGAAGCTGCAACATTGCACTGATGCATAATTCTCGGCCCATATGACTCTGGGAACTCAGTCTGTACATATTTAGAATGCGTCTTAATCAAATCAGGAGTATCAAATCTTACGATGCTATGCCACAATGCCCGGTTGTACCAGAGAATGACATCCTGCTCCTGATGAGGATGCGCGTAAATATTTTCCGGGGACAAAACGGGGCTCATAATTCTACGGATACTGGTTAGTCACACAACTTTGAAGGGACAGGGTGATGGAAACTCACTTGTCCATAAAAGCGCGAACTTCTTTCAGATCCGTTACAACGGTTTCTTCGCCATCGGGTTTGTTTTTCAGATACAGCTTGAATGCTCCCTGGCCGTGAACCTGCAGTGACTTCTCCCCGGTCACAGGATTAGTCCAAACCATGGGATACACACAGATCTCATCCTCCGTCCACGGCGAAAGCTTGTCTAGCGGCATTTCCCGGTCCTCAGTTTCGATAAGGTGGCCAAGCTGAGTGCTACGCGCCGTTGACATCCACTGGAATGCGTGCGGCGCGTACTCAATACGACTGTTGAGGACGATCTCGCGCAACTGCGGATCTAAGAGTTGCAGTGCCCTTGACCCAGCGACCATAGCCGTTGCCCCTGGCGCAATGTCCATTGTTCTTCCCGTCCCATCGCCCCAGTGCACAGTGACATCGGGGCCCTTCGGCGTGCGCACGGCCAGAAGACAACCTACACGCGGTGGAGGAATCTTATAGAGGGATCCATCCCAGTGCCACTGGTAGAAGCGACTGGATCCTGCATCTCTTTCCTCCTGCGGGGTGTGCGGTGGAAGGTGGAAGTTGACGTGGTCAATCCCCTTCACTTTGAATCCTGGTGGGAAATCGAAATGGTCCTTGGGAACTTCGCCGCGCCCCAGAATGTGTACCTGGGGTTGAGCGTTGATGGCTGGTCGATTGGGGAGACCATATATCGTGACTCCCTTGTCAGAGTGAAGGACTGGGTCGGCGCCGTGGGCAAAGCCTCCCGTCTTTTCTTCGGGGTCAAAGCTATTGAACAAGAGATTATCAGCAGGGGGGAAAAGGTAATATGCGTTGAAGACATACCACGAAGTCAAACGGTATTGCTGTTGAGGTGTCAACATCTCCGGCTGCTCTTTGAATACAAGCAGCTTGTGACGGTGGAGGGCGTCGGAGATGAGATCGAAATCGGCTGAAGTGAAGTTGTTGAGATCGATACCGTATACCTCCGCTCCGAAGTCTACCTGAGTCTCATGTTTGATTGGCACCACACGTCCATTGCTGCGAATGGCTGAAGGAGGCTGATAGACCTCGCGAACAGTCAGGGTCTTTAGGGCTTCGCCTTCAGTGGCAGTGGTAGAAACAGCAAACACCATGGTGACTATGGCTGAATCGATTTCCGGTTCTCGATTCAAATCGGTATAATTGTCCTTTTTATCACGTCAAGACTTCCCATGTAACATTCAATTGGACAGAAGAGGCATATCGTCGGCCGGATCGCGGGTAGATGCGCAACTCAACTCGGCCGTATTCGGATCCGTTGATCGGGTTACTAAATTAGCAACGTGGGTATTTTTTATGAAGTATGTTGAGCCTATTCTATTTACTGACACCCTCGGCTTAATTCACGGAGAAAGCAAAGCTCAGTTCCAGCATGAGAGCAGACAAAATGGATACTCCCGCTATTTCATTCTACCATAAAACAGCCAACGGCACAAATTTGCACTATACACAGACCGGCAACGAGCTAGGCCCTTTGATAATTCTTCTTCATGGGCTAGGGGGATCAACCAAAACGTTCGAATCTCTGCTACCATTCCTTTCGCCTCATCTGAACCGTTTAGTCTGCGTGGACTTTGAGGGATTCGGTCAAACCGCTTTGTCCACACCAGAGACTGTCCTTTCTATCCCTCGCTATGTCAATGACCTGGAATATCTCGTGGCATCTTTGCAAGACCATTCTCAAGATACAGCAGGGACTAAGCTCATCCTCATCGGCCACAGCCTCGGAGCTATCGTCTCAATGCATTACGCCTCCAGACATCCATCACACATTCGAGGGCTCGCTCTACTCGGGCCTGGACGATCAATTGCCCATATTTCCGCGGCGAGAGAAAGAATACTAGGCCTGGCCGCAAAGACGCGAATGGAGGGCATCCAAGCCACGGCGGATATGGCCGCAATATCCAACTTTCCACCTCAGGGCTCGGTTGCTCTTGAAGCTCGAGAGTGTGTCCGAGAAGCTGTGAAAAGCTGTGACGCTGAGGCGTATGCTAGAGCATGTGAAGCAGTTGCGGATCTGAATCATCTTGATCCCGATTACAGCTCTATTAATGCACCAACCTTGTTGCTGGCTGGAAGTGGGGATATCATTTCACCGGTGGAAAGATCGTTGGGACTGAAAGAGCTCATTGGAGATGGTGCCTGGGTGAGGGTCCTTGATGGTGTGGGACATCAGATGCTTCTACAGGACTTGACAGGATCTGTTGAGGCAATTCAAGAGCTCCTGGAAAAATCCAATTAGTGAATTTCTCAATACAGCTGAATCAACATAATTTCTGTAAAACTCCACCTTATCTAATGCGTACTGATCGCTCGAAAATGACGCGACGTTACTTCCGCTCGGCTCTTACAAAAAATACAAAATAATTTTCGGCATTGGTAACACGGCTTTCCGTCTACCTCTATTTAGCTAAGACCATTAATGGTTTTATTGCCCAGGTGGCACAGGGCATGTTTTTCTGGTCATCGGTCGTTTCATTGTCAAACACAGGCTGAACTTTTCAACAGCATTTCCAGGGTGTTTGTCTTGCGAAGAGAGACTTGAGTAGTTTTTTTCGCTAGATTCAGCGTAATCAGCAATTGATAACATGGCCCTATCTCAACGGCCGGGATGATTCTGTTTGGACTTGGATCCCGCTCCGCCATCCGTCAGGCGATCCGGGGGTTTGTGAAATCGCAATAGCGATTAATATTCAAGCCCTTGGGAATAAATTCAACCTGCAGGTGATAACAAACCCATAAAGTCTATGGTGCCCGTGAGTATCTGCAGAAATGCCACCCAACCTCGGCCGACCTCGGCCGAACTGCAGATAGGCTAAGCCAATCAAATGCAATGTAATTGATAAGCAGCTACTCAAATTCTGGGGAAACGGCTCCGTAATTGAGGCTATCAACTGAATAAATAACATCATCGCTGCTCGGAAAGGTTGCTCAATACACGCAACTAAGTCTGTACAATGGATGGAACTACTTCTTTTACCGTGGCCCCAGTCGAGCGAACCCCTGGGCAAAAGTTCAACGTAAGTGGTTGTTTCATGATCTTGACGGAGGTATTCCAAGTTAATGATTCGATAGTTCGGGGCTCGTGTGACCGGAGTGGATTTAAACAATATCTCAGGTGGGTCTTACAACCAGTATCATAGTATCATAGTGTGACGAGCTACGTTCTGACGAATTATGTAGACGAGGATGTTGATCGCCTCAAGGCTGCTGTTTGGCGGCATAAGGTTATCGTCGTCAAGGCTCAACACGATTTAGATCCTAAAAAGCAATGGGAATTGGTGACCCGGCTCGATCCAAAGGCCACCGATGGGCACAGCCACGGTGATCTAAAGACATTTCGCGCGAAGGGCGGACTTCTCGCAGTAAGTGTTCCTACTCAGTAACTTCATAAATTACGTCAAGTTCTAACTCGGGCCCTGTCAGCAAGGGAGAGAGGTTGTTGGAATTCCTGGCGCGGAAAATGTACGCCTGATCGGCAAGGGCTTCCAAGGAGAAAACCACTTTGGCATTGAAAACCATACTATTGAGCGTGGACTGAGCAACGACTTTCATGCTGTTCCCCCATCCATGGAAGACTTTGAAAAGGGCATCACGCGTTTTCAACGCTGGCATATCGATGCTCCGCTATACGGGAAAGATCCTGCATGGTTCACAACTCTACGATGCGTTACACTTCCCAAAGGACCCGATGTCACCGTCGAGTGGGCCGACGGGTCGGGCCGAACTATCATGTCCCCGCCTGGCCAGACTGCATACTTTAGCACTTCTCAGCTGTACCAAATGTTAACCCCTGAGGAGCAAGCGCTTGTCGACCATAGCTGGGTCGAATATGCGCCATATCCATACAAGTGGACCGAGCGCTGCAAAGGCAATTCCAACGGTCTAGGTCTGGCAGAAGGGGGTGATCGTCTAACGCTGGAAGAACTGGGAGAATACGATCCGAGCGCAGTAAAGAAGGTACCGGATTCACTTTCCATCTTCATTCAATACCATATTTGCTAAACTCACAAAACAGTACCCTTTGGTCTGGGTAAATCCCCTCACAGGCGAAAAGGCCTTCCAAGTACATGGTAATTGCGCTCGAAAGCTCTATCTACGCAGCTCCCAGGACGAGGAGCCTCGAATTATAGAGGATGTTACCGAAATCGTGAAATTCCTCTTGGATATCCAAAATCGAGTCTTGGAGCCGGAGTACGTCTTGTTGGCTCCAGCCGAAGAAGGAGACTTGGTCATTTGGGATAATTATGGAGTCTTTCATTCGGCTATTGACTACCCGATTAGCATGGGTCCCAGGTCAATGCATCAGGCAAACATCAGTGGAAGCATTGGCCCGAGAGGGCCAGTGCCGATCCCCTTGAAAGCCTGAATATCATTTACTCGAAGATAGATTATGCCAGTTGCTTTTAAGATATGGATAGCTTCAACCAACTCATCCTGCGATATATTTTTCGCCCGCTCTTAGCTGTTCCACAAGATATAAGATAATGCGAAGAAGGCCGAAGAACGCAATGTCGAACATTGCGGAAAGTACAACCGAATACTGGAGAAAGGCAAGATACTAGCCAAGCTATTTACCTTTGTGTAACCAATAGCTGAGATCTAAGGCACAGATTTTAGATCTCTTTCAGACATCTGGTTACTTGGGTGATTACAGTTCTGAACGGGACCCGGTATTAGTCATGATTTAGCAGGTCCCGTTCAACTTTTAGCTGGTCCCGCTCAGCTGGGTGCCCCCATGTCGTTGATTGATATCTTTTAGATGTGCGCTGTTGACCAATCATTTGCCGCTTAAAAGTGTGAGGCCGCTTTTCAGATCATGTGATTGGGTATTGTTGCTACATCATCTGCCTCTAGGACGCGTAAGACGTGTTCACATAATCTGGACTCATGACGATATCAACATAATTTATACCGACCATATCGGTTCAGTATGATGAACATCACCTGCTCTCTACCGAGATGTATTGTCCCCTTGAGAAGTTCTTGCATTTTCCTGAAGTCCATGTCTACTCATACCGGCAAGAGTCCAACGGACCAGCCCACTTATATTTCCCCCATTGATGCAGAGCCACTCCATCGCTACCGACAAGGCGATTACCACCCAGTCACCTTAGGAGAATGCCTTAAAGCTGGAAGGTATAAAGTGTTGCATAAATTAGGATGGGGTGGCTACTCGACAGTTTGGGCGGCGAGAGATCAAAGGTTGTACATACAAAGTGTGACGCACGGTAGCCCCAGCTAATCAAAATTTACCCTTGCAGGACAGAGACTTACGTCGCTGTGAAGATTTCTGTTGCAGAATAGGGACATGATAAGGAGACGCGAGAGCTCCAAACTATGAAGGAACTGGCATTTTATCACCCTCGTTTAACGCATGTGGTGCATTTGCTGGATGATTTCGATCTAACGGGTCCAAATGGATTTCATAAATGCCTTGTTTATGAACTCTTAGGGCCAAACATCCCGGACATAATTGATACGCATTTTTCTGGCCGGAGACTCCCCGGAAGTCTTGCCAGAATCATTGCTAAGCAAAGTCTTATCGGGCTCAATGATTTGCACCAACGAAATATTGGACATGGAGGTACTGTAACTCACTTCCTTAGGAAAAGTCGGACAATCCTCACCTAAAATAGATTTGCACACTCGCAATCTAGCTTTCACCATGCCTTCCTTGGACAAGGTAAGCGACGAGGCTTTTTTTGAGATGTTAGGGAAACCTGGAATAGGCCGTGTCCAAAGGCGCGATGGGAAAGAGCTAGAGCTCGGCGTGCCGGAGTATATCGTGAAGCCTACCTCATATCGAACACATTCTTTGAATTCGGCTGAGTCAATCAAAATAATTGACTTCGGAGAATCATTTTTATGTACCGCCGTTCCTCACATGCTGCACACACCTTTGCCTGTTCGAGCACCCGAAGTTATCTTTCAGGATCAAATTGATCATCATGTTGACTTATGG
>ERZ1673737.2457-NODE-2457-length-15471-cov-4.289180_pt1 | contig 15471 bp, 16 predicted proteins | sample MGYA00580211_ERZ1673737 | MGnify/ENA primary metagenome ERZ1673737 (study PRJEB41218, sample SAMN15661789) | gut metagenome | host: Homo sapiens | place: Canada: London | collected 2015-08-20/2019-03-30 | study: EMG produced TPA metagenomics assembly of... | reverse complement strand
GATGGATACACTAGATGCACTAGCTGCACAGAAAAAAAAGGAACATGGGACTTGCATGTCGGCGTTTGTCCCTCGAAACGGGGGTTGGACTTGGTTGGCCGATGGTCTGGATACTATTTTGTCGCATTGGACATGGGACGTGGCTGCTCTGCTTTCTCTTCTTGCCTTGTCTGATATTTTATTTTCTTTGTTACTGCTCGGGGCTGGACTCGATTTTTGTTGGTTTAGATATCCCATGCTTGTTATTTCTGAAACGAAGGTCTTTTCTAATAAGTTATTCTCCTTTTGCTTTCATAGTCATGTAGACTTCTTGCTAAGCTACCTATACTACTTACTCTCCAGCCTAGCGGTCAGAGATTCAAGGCCATGGAAGATATTACCTGTTCCGTATTCCTTGTCGATTGTAGAGAAATAAACCTATATCCCTTTTCGACTCTACACAGATCTACACCTAACCCTACAAGTAAAGAACCCCAGCAAAAATCAAGTGTTATCAAGATTGGTATCAGATCCATACTATCCAGCGAGCAGCAGCAGAAAGCTCAAGCAGAGGCAAGAAGCAGAAAGAAAAAAGAAAAAAGAGAGCCATCCAATTTCCTTCGACGGTCCGCTAACTCCCCGGGGTTGTCAAAAGACGAGAAAACGAAAGAAAATGAAGAACAAGATAGAGAGAAGCATGCAAACTAATAAAAAGCGGGACGGGACATATCGTGTCGTGTAGACACAGCGGAGAGACAAGACACATAGATGAAGATGTAGGTAGAAGAAAACAGGAGAGAATTGAATACTTATCCACGCCTGCTTTTCTTCATGCGTTCTTTTTCTCTTGGCTCGGTGTTAAGCCCTTTAAAGGGCTCCGCGCTCTGCTGTGAAATCCCAGAGCATTTTGATCAGTGCGTCTGGGAGGGTATAGAGGTCGACGTGGAATTCTCCGACTGTAAAAAGGGTTGTGAGTGGGTTGCTTGTTTAGAAAGTAGACGAAGAAGAGGTGATTATTCTCCTAAAAGTTCACTGGATCGACTTACGCTCGACGTCGTTCTTTGTGTATGAGTCTGCAGCCTTGTGATCATGCACCATCTGCACAACCTGCAGGAGATCATCCTCGTTGAGCTTCTGGAGACCATCGGCAAGCTTGTCCATATCAACCTGGTGTATATAAGTCAGTCTCACAGCCAAGCACAAACCAATCTGAACAAACTTACATTCTTTTCCGTGCGGCTGCGCTTCTTCTTGGCGCTCTCCTCACCAGCAAGAGGACGCTTGGACTTCACTCCGTTCTCGTCGCCGGGGACAGGTCCCGACTCGCGGAGAACGGCCATCAGAGGCGGCTTGGGGTTCTTGAAAGTCTGTAACAAAATAGTCGTCACCGGTCAGAGCGAATTCCTTTTCCAGCGGTATATCCCGTCTAATATAGACGCTATACTCACGATAACATGCTTGGATTCGTAGCGGGTCTGGGCGAAGTTCAGGTCATGGCCAATGGTATAAGACTTGTCAGCGGTGAGCTCGATAGACATGTCGAATTCACCCCATCCCTCCTCGGCAATACGGAAAGGAGGGTTCCTGAAAGCTATTGAAGTAAAGGTTGACAGCGTCAGCATATGATCCCAGACACAAATCGAGAGACCGTTCCGCCGTTGAGCATTGTGGGGGAAGGACAGGTCACGGCGAAACTGGTCAATTGGGACCACAACGTACTCTGGGTTGCGCGTTCACCGAAACTTGGGTGCAGGTGGAAAGTGACCTTGTCAAAGACATTGGCTGGAACCAACTCGCCCTTGTCGTTGACTAGCCAGACCTCAATGTGCCACGAGCGCTGGGGGAAGCCCTCTACTTCCGATGGCTTGTCACTATTGAGAGGGAAGGTCTATGTTAGCTTGTGCTTTGAGCCAAATGCGTTGTGTAAATGTAGGTGTTCGGAGGTGGTGGTGGAGGCAGAGGAAGGCGGGTGACGGGTAACGGAGGAAGAAGTTGGTGATGCTCGCTCATGCGCGCATTGTGTGTCCTTGCTCGCGTGTCATAAGGCACATGAGTAGAGTCTTAAAGACCAGTGTGGGGAGTGTGGGAAGGCGCGCTTGGTCGGGGCAGGAAGGGAGGGGAGGATGGCACGTACATGATGTGCTGCTCAGTGATGAGGCGGACGGTACGCTTGACCTAAGGTATGGCGAGATGTATTAGCTAGAGCTTGATTGGGCGAAAGCTAGGATATCCCAAGAGGCAACCGGGTTAGACCTGCAAGCAGAGCTCGCGGTGACAATCCCACAGTCCTGGTGCAGTCCCTTCGCAGAGGGATGGGGGGAGTGACTCACGTCAGGCATTTTTTAAAGTAAGAGTGAAAGCAACTGGGCTTTCAGATTCTAGTCTAGATCTTGGGGTGAAAGATGTTGAAGGGGACGTAACTGCTCGGAGAACAGTTTGCGCGGGTTGGGGTCGGTCTCCACGCGCAAGTGCCGAAGTGATGAGATTTTGGAGACGCAAAGCAGGGCAGAATAGACGGCTTCGGATTGACTATGCGGTGGCTCTAGTATATAGACGCCAATCGATTTGAGGTGGTTGTTGCAAATTGGAGGGGAAATGTGTAGGTGAAGTCGGCGAGGGCCCATGTTTGTCTCCCCATTTCTATGAACTCGACACTATTCACGCCGTCTGTTCAAGTCGACTTTTGACTTTTGATATATTACATTCATAGATATTCAACTACATCTATGGCAATGCAAGATATACGAAGATATGAATATAGGAACCATCTACGCTTTTGATCTGAAACACCCGAAAGATGGATCTTGTGATTGACTGTGAGACGCAGCAGTAGATAGATAGTTTATAAGTCTATACCGTGGTCTATACTGTGGTCTACACTATTGTCTATAATACGGTCCATAGTCTATGTATTATGGAGGATGGCTGGTTATCCAGATCTCAACCTCATTGCAAAGCTGAATCTGGATTCAGACCAGAGCAGTCTGTTCCACCGAAAGGTATCGAAGCTTCCTGCATTCTCCTACACAAGTACAATTAGGCTACTGGCACATTTCACTAAGCTCGTTGCTGGTTTATCACGGTGCATTGTGGGCGAACTGGTATAGTCGTCTTAAATTACTTATATCAGGGAATGGCGATGTGCAGCGTGTATATTCGGTGGGGAAATGTCTATCTACTGCCAAACTGCGAACCACCAACGTCAGGGAACTGCCCTCCATTTCGTAGACTGCATGGCTCACGATAGCATGCGAGGAGCATCTTCATAACTGCTGCCTCGCCTCGTCGCGTCGTAGGGGATCGGGGGGTTTATTGGAATGGAACTCAAAGGGATGGGGTGATGGGGTGAAACGATTTGGAAGGGGGCGAGAATGGGGGAGTTGTTTTTTCGAGAGCAAGCTCCTGGACGTTGCATAGAGACAAAGGTCATGAATGCCTAGTGCAGAATGGTTGTGTATCTCTACACTTTCTCGAGAAATCAGCAATGAGAAAGGGAGCTGTTTACTCCTGAGCGGCGAAGAGCTTCTCGTTCTCCTGCTGGGCCTTCTCGAAGGCCTCCTTGAAGGCGTTGGCGTCTAGAATCGGGTTAGAAAGGCTCGTTTCAAATTTGAGGCGAATCACTCACTCTCGCTGTTGGCGAAACGGATGGCCAGAGTCTGGGCCTCGGGCTCACCCTCGGAGACATCGGCGGCGGCGTTCCAGACCCAGCTGCGGTCACTGCCGACGTTGGCGCTCAGCTTCATGTCGGGGACAACTGATAGCATGAGTTAGCTTCAACCCAAAAATATCCATCTTCAGACAAACTCACTGTAGTGGTTGGCGCAGACCTTCAAGGTCTTGTCACGGCGCATGACAAGACGGGTCTTCTGGTTCTCCTTGTGCTTCAGCAGACGGACGTCACCGGTACCACGCTCCTTCCACTCCTTGGATTCGCGGTCGAACTTGAAGAGCTTGGCGCGCATCTTGAAGGCCTGCTCCTCGAGCTCCTCATTGGTCTTGATCTCAACCTTCTCGGTCAGGCGGATCACGGGTTCGAAGTGGACATCAGGGGACTCGGAAACCTCCTCCTCCTACAAAGAAATATCCACATTAGCATGAGCGCGGCGAAAAAGTAAGCATCGCGGATACAATATGGCGTGGCTGCGACGACCCCACTATCTGGGGAAAGGGGCACAAAGACCCCGCTCCCATCGTGTATGCGTCCAGCAAACAATCCAGCCATATCACCAGTATCACAGGCATATCCCACTCACATCGTCATCGGCCTTCTTGGCCTTGGAAGAGCCGGAGGGCTCGTCGGCATCGTCAGCCTCCTCCTTCTTCTCCTTCTTGGGGCCGCCACCGAACATGGAAAACACGCTATCAGAAGTCTTCACAGCGGCATCCTTGGCAGTGTCGACAGTTTCCTTGGCGGTCTCGGTAGCAGCATCGGTGACAGACTTCTCACCCTCGCCGGTGGTGGTTTCCTCGGGCTTCTTGTCCTCAGGAGCGGCGGTGGTGGGGTCAGGCTTGGTCTCAGCGACGTCAGACATGGTGACTGAAGGGTTCCAGAAATTCGGTTGAAAAAGATGAAAGAGAGACGAGATGGCTGAGTTCCACGGATGTAAGAGTGGAATACAGGAAGAGAATTGGGAGCGTTTGTTGATCAGACGGCGATGAGGGGGGAAAAATTAATAGTTTGGGTGCCAGGCAGAACCCGTCACCGCCTTGGATTTGTATATGCAAACTTCTAGAACAAAGGATAAAGAGCATGCTTTAAAAAGACTTTGTTTCTATGATAAATTCCAATGAAGCTACTTAAATAAAGCATAAAGCATAATATTGCGCTTGAAGAACTCGTGTGAGCCGATTCCCAATCCCGTTGCCCCCATCAAACCTGATCGCCGTGGACAAACCCATCCGCCCAAATCATAAAGCAAGTACAAAACAAAAAAGAGATATCATTCATCATTTGTAGCGAGAGAGGATCAAATCCCCTTACTTGGATGAGTCAAGACCCAGAATATGTCGCGCACGCGACTGAGCCCGATCCAGCGCTTCGCATTTGCGCGCATTGCGCACCCGATCCATCATACTGCGGAGGTCGACTTTCGCAGCTGACTCTCCAATACGACTCCATGCATCATGCACAAGCTCCTTAGCCTCCTTGTTCACACGACTGGACCGAAGCTGCAGCACGGAGGAAGCAGTTCGGAATCGCTGAAGGGCGTTGCGGGTGAAGACCTCGGAAATCTGCTTCGATCGTGACAGAACGGTGTCGCGCGTAGTGAGGCTATCACGACGTAGATTCTCAGCATCGCGACGCAGGATATGCGTTCTCTTCACCACATCACCCATGACCACTTGCAAGTCGGTGGAGAATCGGCCATATACCTCAGTGAGGCCGGTCTGAGCCATTTGCAGGTCCTTCGTAAACTGCGAAGATATTCCTTGGGCGGCGCGCTTCCAGCTCGCAATCTTCAACCATGGTGTTCCGAAGTCAACGGCCATAGTCTGGTTGATTGGCACTTTTGACTGGGTTGTGATTGTCACGTTGATTAAACCGTAAGCATCCTCCCGGTCCAACTTGAGCATGTAGACTCCTTCGAACAATTGGGACAGCTCGTATGGAAGATCTTTGCTTTGCCTTTGAACGCTCACATTGAAGCGAGGTTGTTTCTTGGAGGTAGTAAACTTAAAAGATGGTTTGATGATGACGTGACAGTCTCCCACAGTCTGGATCTCAAATTCGTCCGCATTTGCTGGTCCCGGGGCTGAAAGCGCAGGTACTGTGATCTCATTGGGGATCGAAACACCCACTGGAGGAACATGTAATATTTGGACAGAGGATGACGGTTGTATCGAGACTGAAGTTTGACTCACTCTATCGAGGGGCAGGACGGAGGAAGAGGAGATTTGGGGTGACGCGGGAGGGAATGCATTGGACAGAGCTGATCCAGCAATACACTGCGCCAGAAAAACTACTATTACCTTCACAGCGGCGTATCCGATTGAGAGGACAATGGCTGAAATGAGAGTCAAAGCGACTAAACGTAGCGTGGGGGCCCATTCACGAACCCGGGTGGCATAGGAAGATGGAAGCCAATTTTCGAGATATTTCTCATGACCGGCAAAGAATGTCGTTTGGAATGAATTGGATGTCTCAGCAGTGACCTTGTGTGCCTTCTTCGAGTAAAGACCAACGAGCGATGCCAGGTTTCGGTTGAGTTGCCCGGGCGTGATGCTCTCGAAAGTCTTCAAATCGATGGGATACCGTCGAAGAACCGCGGTCTCTCCTGATTCTGGGTGCCGAGATTCCAAGCAAGTGTGCAGACTGCTATGATTAAGAGGGATTGTTTCCCCGGCCATGTTCCACAATGGCTCCTCCGAAATCATCATTGCCGGGATTCCATGGCGTTCCAGGAAGGCATGAGTAAGATACTGGGTACTGATAGCTTTTGCATCATCACGGCCAGAGACGAAGATAATGGCTACATCTGGGAGAGTCCAATCTGATGCAGACGAGACACGGTAATCCGAGCCATTCCATGACGAAGTGCACACCGCGCGATTCTTGAACTTCAGGCTCAGGGTATTCGGTCGGTCCACACTGGGATCGGCTGTGGCTTCCACGCATTCGTCGACTACCAGCTGAACATGGATCGGGAGGAGCTCGGCGAAATTTGGAACAGCCCCGGCACCAAAAGAGGTTGGCACAACGTGGTACCGGGAAGATTCAGCAGAGCTGGTCTCCGAACTGGCACATGAGCTAGATACTAGAACGTCACCGATCTTATCAAGAATGATGTTTCGGAACTCTGGTTGCCCGACGTAAAGCACGCGGAAGGGTTTGTCCAGGTCTAGACTTTGCTTCGTCATCGTCTGCTGGACAGTAGCCATGAGGATGGAATCGGTTGAGTTAAAGGGCAACCGGCTCTTCAACTCCTCGGCTGCGGCCCCATCAAAGATACGGATGGTATGCTTGAGCTCCACTCTCTCGATCTCAGGCCACTTCTCAGGTTCCACAAATTCGATCGAGTCACTGGAGTTGGGGAAGGTGGGCTTGGTGGTTGTGGTGCTGTCATCGATTGTGCTCCTTGTGAAAGGGAAAAGAGTTGGTAACTGTTGAGAAACTGAGGCACTGCACGGAATTTCGTCTCCCATTATTCCATCATCTTCCTGGTTGTCTTCATCATGCACCTCGGCCTCGCTGCTGCTGTACCGTTCATCGAGGCTTGCAACGTCGTCGGGTGTGGTCTGGTCGATGAGCGAGCATGTATCGGTCTGCTCGGAGTGACTGCCATCCTCCGAGTGTATATCAGAAACACTCAAAGTAGCCCAGCTATCACTCAAGGAATTTGGCGGATGATCGGGAGGTTGAACTGACGTCATATTGGTAGGTCGTGAGCGGATAACCCACTCCTCCACAGAGGCAGTCAGCGGTGGGAAGGTCGGATATTGCAGGTGAGAAGCAATCCGGGCACTGGTGAGACGTCGTCGAGGCGACGACTCTGGAGAGTCAGTCATATCTGCGTACTAGGTAACTGCATAGAGCGGGCAAACGGCGGGAACAGGAGCTTGGGGGATCTCTCAAGTCGGAGAGATAACGAAAAGACGGAAGTCAAGAATAGCAGAGTTAGAAGGCAGAGGAACTGAGCAACATAGAAGGAAAGGTTGGAAGATACTGGATAGAGTCCCAGAGAGAGCCAAATAGAGTGATAAGCAGGTGGGTCTGCGGGGAGTTGCCCGATGGTCAGGTGCGTATCTGACTCAGGCAGCGACGTGAAGGAATATTTTATGAAAGATGTCAGTCCGTAGAGACAATAGAGAGAGGAGCAACAAAAAGAAACTGAGAGAGTTGATCACGGCAGATGAGGGGTGTCGCGATAAGAGTGGATGACCCGAATGACAGTCATGGCGGGGTTGTACTGGGTACCTGGGTAGTTATGGTGGTTACAGCTTGAGGTAAGTACCGGTACAACCAAGTTTGCTTGTCAGTGGCTAACCTGCATGGATCTCCATGTGGCTCTTTGTTTACCCCTCTCGATCCCAAATATAGATCAAGTAGTATAAAAGTGTAGATCCTGGAAATATCCAAATAGCTCTGTGAAATGGCATTTATATCTACTGTAATGCTATACTGGGGTATGGACTGGTTGTATACTGCGGGTACGGCGACTCCACCAGCCCCACTATACCTTAAAACTCGACTATAGACCTCATATATCTACTTGACATGGCTTCGAAGAGTTAAGCTTCTATACTATATCTGTACCTACCGAGAGCTTTGAATGAAGGTTATTTGCTGGCCTGTGCAACCTAACCTCGTACTCATACCGGTCTAAGTGAACCATCACCCACAGGGATTTGAGAGGCGATGTGACATATAGGGCTAAATTAACATTCTCTTTGCTGTAAACAATAACGTGCTTTAACGTGCTGTATATCAGCATTAGGGATAGTAGGAACCCTGTGAATTTCTGGAAATAGCTAAGAACGGAGATACAGAGAAAAGGAGTGTTATGGATCTGATCTAATTCGTAGTCCGTATCTGATGCCGTTAGACTAACGGAGTCTCAACGTATCAAGACATTCTAGTCTGGACTCAAAAGACTTCGATCACGGCATGAAGAATAAACTGATACCAGTGAAAGACGGAAGGAGAACAGAAGAAGTGAAGAGGTCAAGTTCAGAGAATAGCTAATATCAAGGTCCAGCCTGGAAAAGAAGGCATACACTTTTTGAAAAGCTTATGTTAGATTATAACCCTAAATAAGAGTAAAGTATCAACCCTCACCACCCCGTTGGCTCAACGGTATAGTGTCTCAGGGCTGGACGTACCGCCAGACCTAGACGCGGCTGTACGTAGGAGGCCTCTGAGTTCGAGTCCAGAGAAGGTGATCTATAAATCGTATTTCTAGATCATATTATATGATTCTTTCATATGATGCCTAGCGTCCTATCCTAGCCCGGCGTGACAGCATTCTTCTACCGCTCATGTATCGCCCTTACAGCAGGTATGGAACCTGATGCTTGCATCAACCATCATAAGAGGGCTAGGGCCCCATTTTTTTATAGCTTCTTTTGGATTTTTTGACGTTATTTGCAACTTCCCGTTCTGGCTTATGTTTGGTTAAATTTTACAGCGTGGGGCTTATATCAACAGGATTAGAGTATGTCTGCTTCCGAGACATGCATCTTTCGTAATAGAAGTGGTCGGATTTTATATAATGAAGCTGTAGACCTTTGTTGTTGCTTCGATCAACCTCGCGTCGCTCTTCGTCTGCAGTACCAGACGGGCCATGCAATCTCGCATCTTGACCCCGTTGGCTCGATACCCAGTAAGTGAAGACTCTTTTATATCTAGCACATATCGTACATCCCTCACAGACTGATCTCGTGGCATTCATTAAGGAATTTATCTAACTGTGAAGTTATATTGAATGGTTGCTTGGTTAGCCCTGCATCCGCGTTATAGCTCTCCCATTGAAATCTCGGGATGCTGCTCAGTACCTTCTCAACCCATTTGTCCCGGCCGAAGAACCAGGTTTGTTTTGGATAAGGAGTTCGCTGTGTACTGTATAGTACCGAGATGCAGCCGCCATTTGTACTCTCATGCCTAAAGTGTTGAGAGTTGAGGCAAAGTGTCAGGGAGAAGTCGCTATTTCAAAGCTTTCTTATCAACGCGGACGATATAAATAGTCCACGGAGAGCTAGACGACTTCTTCCCTCGTCAATATTCCTCTCCTCGCCTTCTGCTAGTGGTTGTTTCTCCCCAACCCGAACCTTTTATTTTGATCCTCAAATACATATCAGTTGCTCAGATTCATCGTTTTTTATGAAAATTTCGTGTCGCATCGGTAGCGTAGACGTGATGGCCCTTGCGAGAGGGTTTGAGTAAACCGGGGAGGATCAAAGTGAGATGAAGGGTTGTTAAGAAGTTGATAGCCAGCCCACTGGAGGAATTCATGGGGTTTATACCACCACAGTAATGGTAGACGTTCTTTGCTCTGCTTTTTGTATTGTAAGATGCAACTTGTGAATATTAGGAGTCAAGTAATTTCGGAAATAATATACCTCCAACTTATATTTTACAAGACAACACAAGAGTCAGAGACCGAAGAAACAAAGTGCATTATACTGATATCATTCTTCACGTAATTCACCGGGTGATTATTCCATACTCTATAGACAACCATGCTCGATCTGGTATTTGCGAGGTTTGGGGGGAAGGGAGAGGGCAATGCGAGAAAACAATCCGGGGATGTAGGCCACCGAGGACGAGGAAGGGGAAAGGTATGTACATTTCATGAATGCATGCTGGAAGACAACCACAAAAACTGCATATGGGATGGGGAAAGGGGAAAGGCGCGAGAGGTGGTCGATGCGGAGGCAAAGGTTGGTTGAGAGACAAGTTGTCGATATAGACGGTGGGAGTTACTTTGAGTGTTCCTCCCGCCCCCAAACCAGTGGTCTCTTACCACTGAGATGAAGCTGTATGCTTGGTAGACCGGAGGGCAGAACTGCTCCTAGTTTCTGACAAGACCGAAGACAGGCAGTCTTGCCAGAACAAGAGCGAACGCCGCAAGACCACTGGATCTTATGGATACCCGAAACACAATCATGGCCAGACCATTCAAGATGATTTCGAATAACAACAGATACCAGTACTCCACGGTAAAAAACCACATTCTTTCCAGGGCGCAACCAAGAGATAAATCACACAGCTAACCGCGGTGGTCCAGCATGTTAGATGAATATGTCAACAGGGATGATGGAAAATGCCACGCCATCTTCCGAATGAAAAAGCCGTTGAACGCCACCCAAAAAGGAAATCACATGGCCAGCATAACATGCAGGCTCCAGCATTAAACTCCCAAGGGCGAACCCCAGTGATGCTCATAGCCGACTAAACAGACAGGAAAAGGAGGCGTGGTATGCGGCGAGCACTAAGCATCAAGGAATGGGAATCATCTATGGTGAAGCCCAGCCGCCAGCCACGTCAACCCATTCATTGAGACAGCTGCCTTGCTTGCCTTCGACATCGACAATGTCAGTGTCACAGCGGCATCGGCAGCCGACACCGTTCTCCTTGACCTGGTCAGGGGCTGCCCAATACTCGTCCTCCTCGATGCGTTTCTTTTCATCATCGGTAGTCTTCTCGAGGTATGGGATACGGGGCAATTGACGGGCCGGGGCGTTGGCTGGGCAATGTTGGATGGTGGTGTGGCGGTAACCAAAGTCACGGAAGTAATGAATATCACTAGGCGCAAGAAGGGCACCGGCGGCGAGAGAGTGGATAGGCGCATCACCCCACTAGAATAATTAGTATCAACTTCGACCCGTGTTCAAATACATGAAATGGACATACCCGTTCGTTCCAGAATCCACCACTCCTGTCCATCATGGTAAAGAAGTCCTCGTATTCCTTGCTGCGGAACCAATCCAGACGGGCAATCTCGAAGTTACTCCAGAAATGGCACATGTTGTAGCTCTCGCCTTCCATGGCCTCTGGGTCGACGTCCTTCAGGTTGTTGTCACCGGGATCGGTTTGGAGAATTTCATCGGGTAGCTTGTCCTGCTGCTTCTCTTCGGGAGGAGTTTCAGGTTTGGGCTCCAAGAACATCTCCCAAAGACCCTTGGACTTGAGGTTGTTCTTGCGCTTGTAAGCAGCCGCGTACCGGAAGATGTTCGGAACCGTCTCTCGAAGCTCCTTCACTGCAATAGTGAAACCGTAGGTCTTGTTCGCCTTGGCCATCTCGAGGAAGGGATCACTAGTCGTAGGTGAGCAACTTGACATGGATCACATCGAATAGGTAGGTGTCTTACTAGGTGATGTCACAGAAGTACTTGATCTCGGGCTCCAAACGCCAGTACCACTCGTACTTCATCAGGAGAGGGTGCTTGTAGAAGTGTCTGTCACAGAGTTAGCACCATCACCCGAATCCCAAGATTCATTGAATACTGACCCCGAGTAGAATCGGCACATGTGGTGATAACTTTCCATGCCACCATACATGATAGCGGCATCACCTTGCTTCCGAATGCCTTCCTTGGCAACCTCATGGTCTACCCAATCAGGAAATCCCCACATGCTGTTATCGATCTTGCCGAACTCCACGGGTGCACTGGTGTAGTTCTTAACCGTGGCAATGAACTCGTCGTCGAAGTCACCATCGTTCAAGAAGACATAGGGGTAGTGCCACCAGCGGTTGAAGTGCCGCTCAATCGATTTGAGAGATTGAATGACACCGTCCAACTCCTTATTTCTGGCAAGGACGACGAAGGCGGCATTGGCGCGGGGAGCCTTTTCGATTTCCGGAGGATCGATAGGCATACAGCCCGTAGCGAATACTTTATCATACTTTTCGCTGATTTTCCTGTAGACACAACAAGTTAACCACTGCACGAGCATTCACAGATGGAGACAGACGAACCGGATAGAAGGCGGAGTGCCCGCTGGAATTAAGATCCCCCCGGGGGACGAAGGATGACGGACGAAAAGAAGCAGAATAAGAACTATTACAAGGCATGGAAATAGTAAAACAAAGCCCAGGGGTATAGAAATAGACGAGTTGCCCTTCAGACGGATCCGCCGCCGGAAGAAGGCGAACCTGGGATGGAGGCGGCCTTTCTCATGGGAGGCATCTTCCAACGGCAGACTCGGCGCGCTGGGCAGCCGTTTCGTGATTCGTTGAATGAAGCTCATGGGTGCGATTGTGGGAAGACCCCCAGTTATGGTCGAGGTCAGCTGTCAGACCCAAGCGACAGCACGGGGCCGTTAAGGAGATCGTGGAGAAATCGTGTCGGGTCAGAGACAAGGGGTGAAGTCTCTTGATAAGGGTAGGACACACGGCGAAATAAAAGTCGGGCCGTTTGGATCACGGGACGATCCGTAGAGAGGATCGTGATCTCGAGTGAAAATGGAGAAAATGACAGCAAAACGAGTGGCCGGAGGAATGCCTCCTTTCCTCCCCCAATTTTCTCAGTCCCGTAGACAAATGGGGAGAGCGCTGGGAGCAACGCAAACAACTGTGAACAGAGTACACAGGAAAGGGGTTGACATCAACAAGGATGGATGGAGAAGGGAAAGATGGGAGAGTCGGGGATGGGGATGGGTTGGAACTTTGCCAAGACCAGGGAGGCGCAAGCGTGGCCGTCACCCAAAGACGGTCTTTTTGCCCCTGGGTAGTGCGTGGTGGCGCTGGCCCAGGTACGGTAAGGTAATCTATTTCGCTCCTTTGCCTCTTAAAGTATGGAAATTTAGATTTACATGTTGGAGAATAATTCCGTTTATAAAATGGGTCTTATTCGATTACGCTTATCTTGGTTTTAGTGGCGCTATGTGGTATACGGGAGAGCTGTAAACGTTATAATATAGCCCCAGTTTGTGCGATTTCGATCCCATCCATCAGAATATGCTTGTGTTTGTGTACTCCTACTGTATGTACAACTGTGCCTGGATAAAAAAAACGTAGTCCACTTGATCCACCGAGTCTGCCCTATGCGGTACACGCAACCCTTATACCAACCAGTGCATTGGTGTGGCAAGCAACCGTTTTATACACATTTTACCATTAATAGCGTATATATGAGTGGCAAAGACGTCTTTCCCCAGACCTACTCTGTAGTGTATGTGGATCGAAAGGTTCCAAACCTTGGGGGCTGTTATTGTAGGGCCGAAAATAGCCTATACTACTATGAATGTTTCTAGGAGACCCTATAACTTAACTTACACGGTGGTCTCAATTTCATGTACAAATGCCGATCAAGCACAGGTACCTAGTACCTGCATTTACATAATTGCAAGGGTTGTCCGTGCATGTACCCAGTACGTACCTGGGGGTCCTGCTAATTTCAGCGGTATTTGGTAATTTTTAATTTCCGATGTTCGAGGCCTCAGTTGGAGAGTCTGGACTGTTATTTGAGAGATCAACGCTTGGATTTATTAACTTGCACACTGTTACATGTCGTGTGCATGGTTACTCTTAAGAATTAGAAACTACTCTAGTACTGCATATTCTTACATTAAATCTTAAGTTAAACATGCAAAACATATCATACTCGAGGATACTTTGTAGTCGCATGTAGATCAGACCCTTTCCAAAAGGCTTGGTTCAGGCCAAGACTGTGTCATCCCTCTCCGCATGACGCTGGACTTGGAGAAAGTCTCCCCCTATTCTTGCCTATCCTCTTCAACCTACCTCCCACTATGAATACGGTGCTTACTCGGCCCTCTCTCTCCGAGGGGACCAGAACTCCGATCATCAAAGTCCCGGATCCGGGCCCCTCATCTCACTTTCTCGCGGGGCCTCGGGCCAGCAGAGGGAATCTGGATACCTTCTCGCCAGTGAACGAGAATGGAAGCTTCGAATTCGACCGTGTGGTGAAGACAGGGAGGGTCCAGCGCCGAGTCAAGCACAAGCATGTCTTCCGCGCCTCCTGGAAACCAGCCTACCTCGTCCTCCGACCGAACCACCTGTCCGTCTACAAGGACGAAGAAACCACCCGCCTCCGAGTCTCAATCCCCCTATCCGAAGTGACCGCCGTCGCGCCCGTCAAATCAGCGCGCTCAACCAGGAAACATGTCTTCGGCGTCTTCACCCCTGCAACCAACTACCGCTTCGAAGCGCCGACACAACGCGATGCCGAGGACTGGATCCAACGCATCCGCACCGAAACCCCCGGCAACGAGGACGAGCAAGCTTTCCTAGCCTTGACCAACAGGCGCGCACCCCCGGCCATCCATAAGCAGCTCGTCGACGACACAACCGACCACTCCCACTCCGACTTCGATCTTGCCGGCCGCGCCAGCTCGCCCGAGCCACGCCATACCCGGTCAACACGCAGCCATAGCCACGCCCCGAACCTCCCTTACATCCAGGATTACTCGGGCAACGAGGCCACCTCCTTCTCAGAGTTCTCCGACGGGTCCCCGCCGACCCGCAACAGCCATCTACGATCCATGCCATCGATCCATTCTCTCTCCCTCTCCGCGCCAGAGGAGAAAATTGCACCTCTTCCCCGCGACACAAACAAACCATCCGACCTGGGCATCCTCAGGGATCCCGAACGGGTCGCCTGTCAGGGGTACCTGCAGGGGCTACGTATCCAAGGGACCGTGCGCCAGTGGAAGCGACTCTGGGTTGTGCTGCGTCCTAAGAGTCTGGCGTTTTACAAGGATGATGCGGAGTACTCTGCGCTGAAGATCATCCCCATGTCGCAGGTAATCGATGCGGCCGAGGTGGACCCTCTGTCGAGATCGAAGACGTTCTGCATGCAGATCATCGCCGAGGAAAAGACTTATCGGCTTTGCGCGCCGGACGAAGAATCCCTCGCACTCTGGCTGGGCTCCTTGAAGAGTATTCTTGCTGCTCGCCGGAAACTGGATCCGGCTTTGGGAAGTTCCGTATAATCAATTCCCTTGGAGAGCTTGTCCCACTATTCCCATTCTCATACCTCTCTCTCTTCATCTTCCACGTCTCTCAGCGATTCTCTTTCTTTCTTTCTTTC
>ERZ1673737.2456-NODE-2456-length-15472-cov-4.222547_pt1 | contig 15472 bp, 18 predicted proteins | sample MGYA00580211_ERZ1673737 | MGnify/ENA primary metagenome ERZ1673737 (study PRJEB41218, sample SAMN15661789) | gut metagenome | host: Homo sapiens | place: Canada: London | collected 2015-08-20/2019-03-30 | study: EMG produced TPA metagenomics assembly of... | reverse complement strand
GATTCGAGGCACCGAGCCAAAGAAAGTTTACAGATGCACCGAGATCTCGCCTCTGTCTTTGGAGATGCCCGCTTTCTGTCATGCCATCCTCAAATTTGAGACACACAAAAGTAAAGTTGGCTTAAGAGAACTTAGTTTACGTCATATACAAGCTTGACACTGCAACGAATCCTGAATCCCATCACATATAAGTTCTCAATATTGGCTGGCGTCTAGCACTAATAATATGGAGTCGCAAAACTATCACTAGATAGGATACTTGCACCAGAGATTAGACTAGTGCTTATTGGCCTAATTCTTCAGTCCCGTCTATTTTTTGGCCGTGAGGAAATAGCCGACTTACACATTCTCCATGCAAAAAATGGTCTCTAAAGAAATAGCTCAGTCGGCACCTATCAAGCATGGTAGCATATGAATAAAAGAGTCCAATTTTCACTAATTGGTTACATTTATCACCTCAATGGACTCAAGTCTAGACCAAGGGCTCGTCGTGATCTGAAATCGTGCCTACACTCCTCTTAGTTCTCCCTATACCTCTAGATAGAATTATTCGTCCCCCAGGCTCAATATCCTAGAGATACTTGAATCCTGCTGTATGGTCAAGTATCCTGGCTGAAAGATCAAAGAGGATGGGGATATTGAACGGCATGTTTCAATGATTCTGAGAGCACTCTAGTGTTGTCAACCACGATTGCGGCAAGGGACTTCATAGGAAGCTTCCTTTGATCAAAGCTCCATAATACCTTTGCTGAATGTCTTTCAACACGTCGAGAATCAGACTGACTGCGGGATGAGAATGATTTTCCTTCCAGCAGCTTTTCTGCCCAATGTAGATATTCTTGTGAGGAGCAAGGAGAAAGAAGAGCAAATAAAGCAGGCAATATTGGCTGTCAGCTTGCACACATTTAGCTAACTCGGTTCAAGGATGCATGTCGGAATCCTCAATTGATATCTATGTACGGAGTATGAAGAGGCACCGTAGGGGACCGTGGTGCAGAGAAACACCACACTAGTCCTAAAAAGGCAAGGATATCCGACACAGCCAATGCTCCAACTCACACCCTTTGCTCACCACCCCTCTTCTTTTCCGAACACCGCTCAGTATGAGTGCCCATAACCCTCCGATGGAGAACCTGCTCAACCTAGACGAGATTGAAGATGTCGCCACCAGAAACGTGAGCAAAAAGGCGTGGGCATATTATTATTCTGCATCCGACGACAAGATCAGCAAGCGCCTCAACTCAGAGGCCTTCCGCTCTATTCAACTGAGACCAAGGACATTCATAGATTGCACAGAATGTAATCTGAACACTGAGCTGTTAAGCAACAAGGTGTCTATTCCAATTTATGTATCCCCGGCAGCCATGGCCCGCCTAGGGCATCCGGCAGGCGAAGCTGGTATCGCAGAGGCCTGTCGCAGCTTTGGGGCGATGCAAATTATCTCGAACAATGCTTCTATGACCCCGGAGCAGATTGTTGCAAATGCGGCCCCGGATCAAGTATTTGGGTGGCAGCTGTATGTGCAAGATGACCGAAGCAAGAGTGAACGGATGCTAGCTCGAATCAATAAGCTGAGTGCAATCAAGTTTGTTGCGCTGACACTTGATTCTCCGGTTACCGGGAAAAGGGAAGACGACGAGCGCAGCGGCAATATTCTCAACACTATGGTGGAATCAAGCTCGACGGAAGCTGTGTACCAAGTAGTTGATGAAAATGATTATTCTCGGCCCACTAAGCCAACAGACGATCAAACCTTTACGGGCCTAGATCCTACTCTCGCGTGGAAAGAGACTTTGTCATGGCTGGAGAGGCACACCGCGTTGCCAGTCGTTCTCAAGGGAGTTCAAACGCACGAAGATGCTTATATTGCCTCATCGTATGCGCCTCAAGTAAAGGGGATCATTCTCTCAAACCACGGGGGTCGATCACTTGATACAGCCCCTCCCGCTGTGCACACCCTGCTTGAGATTCGAAAGTACTGCCCCGAAGTATTTGACAAGCTTGATGTCTGGGTTGATGGCGGTATCAAGCGGGGGACTGATGTTGTTAAAGCGATTTGCCTAGGCGCAAGAGGTGTTGGCATTGGAAGAGCTGCACTTTGGGGATTAGGAGCCGGAGGCGTGGAAGGTGTAAAGAGGACGCTACAGAGTATGGAACTATTATGTTTTCGAGGAATTTTGAGTTTGCTAATGACCCGATTTAGTCCTCACGGATGAGACCAAGACATGCATGCGACTTCTTGGCGTACAGAATGTCAATGCGCTTGGAAGGCAACATGTAAGCCCACATCTCACCTTGGAACTAGTACCTAGGTCTTGTTTAAAATAAGGGCTATACCTAACGAATCTCCTTAGATCAATACTCGGTTGGTGGAACAACAAATTTACAATGGGCCGTCTGGTCTCGAGGCCTGTCAGAACAAGCTCCGGGCAAAGTTTTCGACATCGCGGTTATAGAAATAGATATGAAAAGAAAAAGAAAAAGGAACTCGAATTCAGATTGGTCAGTCTAGTATGGTATAAGTTATTGCGTCTTTCACCACGTCTGCGACGTACCTAAGAAATAGAAGACGGAGAATCCATACACTATGCTGTCCCTGGGCGAACGTTGCGATTCATACCACCATGTTTGCGGTTACTTTACTAAATCATTCTTCCCTTTTTTGTCAAAACCCAGTTCATCCAACTGAAGTGATTCTTACGATTGTGTTCGAGACCTTGAAGCTGTCCGAAATATATCTGACTAGACCATGTCAAGCGATCCATCCACTCTGCCCGCCTACATAACTAGATGCTACACTTCAGCCAATATTCCTATAGCTTTAGAGAGTAAGACTGTCTATAACTAGGATAAAAGAGCTCGGGTAACCGGCACAGTGCCGATGCATTCCAAGTAGACGTAAAGATGTGATTGGACCGTTGTGATAAAGTAGTGGGGTCTAGTCCATAGAACGAATGCGGGGATCCAAACGGTAGAAGGACAGAGTGCATAAAGTACAATACTTAACATGCAACTATGATGCGCTTATGCACCGGTTTCGTAGGATTATTCCATAGGGGTCTTATGCTGACCATGGCTTTAGTAACGCGTTGAATATGCCATCCTGGATCTCCTCTGGCAACTGATCACCATTCTCTCCCGGTATTGTTCGTTCATCGAAAACGCAGTTTTCTTGAATCCCGTTTTGTTTCTCTGTCCGTGTTCGCAGCTTGTGTTCCTTAATAATTGGCTCTGCTTTGAGCAATTAAACTATGGGAACCACCATAGCTGAGACACCATCTGAGAAAAGCATTGCAGACTCAAAGGAAGAAAATCAACCAGGAGAAGTAATTGCTACTGTATTCAACAAAGACGACCCCGAGTCAGCCCTTCAGCCCCTGAAGAAATATCCAGAAACAGACCTCAGCCGAGGCATAGTTGGCTGGGATGGACAAGATGACCCCCACAACCCCCAGAATTTCGAGGCTTCTCGAAAATGGGGCCTATTGGCTTTGACAAGCGCTATCACCTTTGTGTCTCCTCTTGCATCAAGCATGTTCTCGCCATCTGTGAGCTATGTCGCAGTTGACCTTGGTGTGACGAATGAGACACTGCTATCATTTAGCATCAGCATCTATATTTTGGGCTATGCAGTAAGTCTAACAACGGATATCCAAGGCACAGGGACTAATTTAGAGTCATATAACAGTTCGGTCCATTGGCACTGGCACCCTTGAGCGAGGTTTACGGGCGTCGAATCATACTCAGCTGTGGAAATTGGTGGTTCGTCGTCTGGCAAATCGGATGTGCACTCGCACCCAACTTGACCTGTTTGATCATCTTCCGATTCTTTGCTGGCATCGGTGGATCAGCATGCCTGACACTTGGGGCGGGTGTCATTGCAGACCTCTTCCCCATCGAACAACGAGGCTTAGCGACTGCTATTTGGAGCTCTGGTCCAATGATCGGCCCGGTGGTGGGTCCTATCGCAGGGGGCTTCATTGGTGAGACAATTGGCTGGCGATGGGTCTTTTGGGTGCTGTTGATGATCTCTGCCGTTGTATCGGCCGCAATTGAAGTCTTGAATCGAGAGACATATGCCTCTGTCCTGATACGATGGAAGACTGTGCGACTTGCCAAGGAGTTAGGTCGTCCCGATCTCCGTAGTGCTTACGCACCGGACGGAGAGGATGTCTCGGTTATGACTGAGCTCAGGTACGGGTTGACGCGACCAGTCCTCTTGTTCTGCAAGTCGCCCATCGTGTTTCTGCTCTCCACTTATATGGCCCTCGCATATGGTCTTCTATACCTGTTCTTCACAACAATCCCGACCGTATTCAGGGGTCAGTATGGATTCTCCACCGGTCTGTCAGGGTTGGCATTTGTGGGGATAGGGGTTGGGTTTTTCCTGGGGATGGGTCTGGTTGCATCCACCAACGACCGGCTCGTTGTCAAACTGACACAGCAGAACGGAGGTAAATTCCAACCGGAGATGCGACTACCAATGATGGTGTTCTTCGCTTGTTTCCTGCCTATTAGTTTCTTCTGGTATGGCTGGGCTGCAGAAAAACATGTTCATTGGATCGTCCCGATCATCGGAACGGTGCCCTTTAGTTTCGGCATGATGGGCATTTACTTGCCCATTCAGACGTATGTCATTGACTGCTACCCTGGCTATGCGGCGTCAGCCAACGCCACCCTAACTGCCAGCCGGTCATTGGTGGGCGCACTGCTCCCTCTGGCGGGGCCACAAATGTTCCAAACTTTAGGGCTTGGATGGGGTAATTCGCTCTTGGGCTTCGTGGCTGTGGCCTTTATTCCTGTGCCAATAGTATTCTCACGGTATGGGCAAGCTATTCGTGAGAAATTCCCGGTGGAGCTTAGGTAGGCAAAGAGTAGGAGAATAAAATATAAAAAAAGATTTCCTCTGGGCTAAAATTAAACGTGCGGACGTGTCCGCCGACTCCACTATTGGCGTGGTGGTCTAGATTTCGATGAAACGCCCCCTGGCAAGCCCATGTTTCAATTTTTCTCCCTTTTCTTCTTCAGTTGCGATATTTCCTTTCGTTCCTGCATTTGTCTTTTGTCTATACTTTTTCTTTCGCTTTAGTTATTTCCTTGCTGTTGTCTTCCATTATACATTCGTTTACTACATCGGCCCGGCTCCGAACCCATTTACCTTCATTCTTTGTTAAATTTTTTTTTTACTTTTTTATTGTCGATCTTTTTTTTACCAACTGATCTTCCATTCACCGACCATGACCGACGGCCATAGTGCTCCCGTGGCCGACGCCCCTGCAGCAGCTGCAGTGGCCGACAATGCTGCCGCACCCGTACCAGCCGACATACGCTCGCATGCTGTTCACCACCATAATACGGCCCCATCGCACGAGAAGGAGCAGGGCTCCTCGGTGGGTCGTCTGACTCCACGGCCAACGTTTCTAGAACATTTGGCCAACTCGCGAGATTCGCAATTCAAGCTCGATCGACGGGACTCCAGCGAACTGGATCGATACTTTGTACGTTTGTCATGCGCGGGCTGCGGGACCTTCATAGAAGCCGCGATGTGGTACATGAACTGACAGAATCTTGTGTAATAGCATGGCCCTCGGAATATGGACAAGCACTCCAAGTGGCCGATCTTCATGCGGATGCACGGTAGTGTCATGCCGAAGATGATCCTGCCGCTGGTCTTTGTTGCTGCTTGGTCGACCTTCATTACCTTGATCTCCAAACATGTTCACTCTCGTAAGGATTTTCGGACATTCAATTCGATTACCAGAGTTTCTGACTGCTCAAATAGTTGGCATCAACAATATCCTGCTCACCGTGCTGGGTTTCGTGGTGGGTCTGGCTTTGTCGTTCCGCAGCTCGACTGCATATGAGAGGTATGAGATCTCCATCGTGGGACGAGTGGCGAAATCCATTGACTCAATTCGAACAATAGATGGGCGGATGGTCGCAAGTACTGGTCTCAGCTCATTCAGACATCTCGCAACCTTTCACGAACAATTTGGATCAACACCGGCGAAAGGGAAGGCGAAGAAGGAAAAGACGACCTCCTGAGAAAACTGTATGGCAACCTCGAACTGGACTCTATGCCTGAAAATGTCGTGCTGACAAGTCTTGGATAGCTCTGCCATGAATCTCATTTTGGCCTTTGCCGTCGCCCTGAAGCACAAGCTTCGATTCGAGCCAGACATTGCTTATGAGGATCTGGCTGGCCTTGCCGGACATTTGGATACCTTTGCCCGCGACGCCCACGACCGGACGGTTGTCCAACCTCGTGCCAAGTCTATTTGGAAGTCGGTGGGTGAATATCTTGGCGTGTCTTTCGCCGAATCGAACCCTCGCAAGTTGGTCAAGCGGTCAAAAAAGCCCGTGGGACATCTTCCCTTGGAGATTCTTAACCATCTGTCCGCATATATCGACTCGTGTGTCGCCAATGGTACACTTACATCAACCCTGCACCAGGGCCAAGCCAGTAAGTGCCCATCCTTGGTCGTCGAGCTGACCCAAGTCTGACATAACCACAGTCACCATGATGGCCACCTTGAACGAAGTATTGACTGGCACAGAGCGTGTTCTGGACACCCCTCTGCCAACAGCGTATTGTATTGCCATCTCTCAGATTGCATGGATCTATATCCTGGTGCTTCCATTCCAGCTGTACACTGCTTTGGAGTATATCACCATCCCCGCTTCAATTGGTACTTCCCATCTTCTCCGAATAAACAAGCACGGCAAATGCTAACATCCTTTTAAGTTGCCGCCTACATCATCCTCGGCTTGGCTACAATCGGCAGTGAAATCGAAAACCCTTTTGGTCTGGACGTGAACGATCTTCCCCTGGACTCATACTGCCGTCAGATTGCCGTGGAGATCGATATCATTAGTGCCACGCCGTGCCCGAACGTCAATGATTTCATGGAACGTGCCGACAATCTCGTTCTCTTCCCTCTTAGCCAGATGGGATACCCTGACTGGAAGGAGAGAAGCGTCGAGGATATCCGCGGTGCACTCAGAACTAAAGTGGTTGCCAGCCCATCAGCTTCGGCGTCAGATACCTCCACCATTGTGGAGAATCTTCGCATGAAGTCCTCAGGGTCTGTCTAATCCTTCTTGCGAAGTTGGATGGCGAAAGCTAAAAATAAAAAGAAGACTGTCTGTTTGGAAGCTCTGAGATGATGAGCCTTGAAAGGTGGATTGCATTTGACTAAGCGGCATCAAATTGTTTTTGGAATGTTGAGCAGCGTTTGAGTTATGGCGTTTCATCTGGGTCGACATTGGAGTCGACTCGACCCAAAAGAGTTCCGATTTGTTTGTTATTTGAATACATAAATTGGTATTTGCTTTGGATTTGTTTCCCCTAGCCTGTGTGTAAAGAGCTTGACCCAAGATGCCATATTTCCTGTCCTGGAAAGTGTAGATGGAGCGACTTGGAGACGGGATGAGAGGACGAAGTTCGTGGAGGCCATAATGGGCTGCTGGAAACATGGTCTGCACCACCCAAATGTTGCTCGGAGGTCTAGCCTCATCGCACTGCGCTGCCTGTGTAATGGGGCGTTTCGGACAAAGCTGCGCAGTAGCCCGTCGGCTGGCATTCATGCAAGTGTAGTTCCATCCATCATGCGCGACGGGTTCGGCCAAGCTTTAGTCCGAGTAAATGCCACGACAGTATTGTTTCCCGTGATACCCAGTAATGGTGAGCATCACCTCAGCTCACATACTTAGGGAACGAACAGATCCGCCCCAGACCCAGCCGTCAACGCACCTAAAAAGTTTCCCTTGGCGCAGACCCTCCACGCGACACCTGCAGACCCCGTCGTATTGGTTCCGCCACCAATCCAAGAGCTCACTGCAGCGACAACAGCTGGGGCATCTTCGCGCGGGACACGAATCCACACAGAGTCATAGCGGGGGGTCCTGGTAGCCTGTGTTGTAGATGTAGCATCGGTTATTGTTGTAGACGAAAATCCATGCTCGATTTTCAGTATATCGATGGGAATGGCCGTTCCTGTCAGACCGAGGAATTGCGACAGTGCGGAGGAGAGGTAGGTGCGTGCGGAGAGAGGGTCGAGTGCTTGAGGTTTGTTTCCGGGCTGAGGGACACTGGATTTGCAGATCATGTAAGCTTGATTGTTGCGACAAAGATGTGACTTGAACAGCTTACAGCGTGAGCTTCAGGTAGGTCCAGGGCGGATTGCGGGACGTGAAATGTATCGTTTTTGGCTTTGACTCAGAGGCTTTCCGCTTTGCCGGCTCAGGCGAAGGGATTTTCTTGTCTACTTTCATATCCTCCTGCGTATTATCCGTCATTTTGGCTGATCCTGCGAGAGGTGTTGGCTGTCGGAGTTTGAAGTGGTTCGGCTGAGCTCCGCCAAAAAATCATGAAACTTTGCGTCACGGGATCCCCAAACAATCATTGAGCTCTCTCGAGAGACGAGTACGCTCTTAAATGAGACACCGCGCGATGTTTCGATCAAAATTGACAAATTGGGTTAGAATTAGCGTGTCCTGACAGCATCAATCAATTTTTGAGTCGCGCGCTGCAAGAATGCTTCTTCGCTTTCGTCACCGAGCTCCAAATCGGCGACAGACAATGTTTTATCTTTCGATTTCCCGCCACGAATCACTTCTACATTTGATTTAGGAACCTTGAAGATCTAGAATTTTGTTAGAAGCTCCCTCTTGTTGGGTCTTTCAGAGACAACCGTAAGACGCCCTTAGAAGAAGTCACTAACCTCAGCAAAAACCTGCGACACCGCCAGATTAGCTGCCCCGTCGCGTGGAACGGCAGCCACAGATACGTCGACCCTGTCAACGCCCACGGCTGTGATACCGGTGCGACGAGCGGAGGCGTTGGGCTTCACATAGCAAGGGATGTGGAGGGTGTACGTTGCGGGAGAACGCTGTTGTTTGCTTGCGACCAAACGCAGGAGGGACGATGGGCGAGTCGACATTATCAGCTGCTGAATGGCGCTTGTACAAATATTTCAAGATTATGAGCGCGGGATAAAATATGTTATGAATATTGATTTCAGTAAGAATAGCAAATACCTTGGGAAAGCAAAGATGACAGATGGTCATAGTTTAGCCCTAAGTCGGATGACGACTGAAAACATAAGAATAAAAAAGCCATCAATCAACGCAACCCACCGCTTCGTTTCCATAGCTCATCAGTAGCATTTTGACCTGCAGTCAAGCATACTCTGCGTGACGCTCATTCTCACCGGCCTTGGGCATTTTTTCCCAGTCGACCGTTGTTCCACTGGGCGATGGAATGGGGTCCTGAGCAACCCGATACAGTTCGGGACAGACTGCATCCTTGCGCATGAAGATGTAGCGCTTGATCCACCAGGGGAGGACTTGAGTAAGTTGGTACTTGGCGTGAGTTCGGGTCGGGACGCTAAACACATAGTCCAGTTCCTCGAGGGAGCGCTGCATGGTCTCAGGCATGAAAAGGAAGATCAAAGCAAAAGCAAGAAGATTCAGGAAGGCATAGAAGCCAAAGGCTCCCTGTGGAGTAAGGGCTCGAAGCATGTATGGGAAAGTCAACGATAAGACTGAGGCCCAGAAGTTATTGGTTGCGACGGCCCATGCCATTCCTACTTCACGATGGGACAGGGGGAACACCTCTGCAGAATAGGTGAACGGAACGGGTCCTTCTCCCGGTGAATAGAATGCGTCAAACAAGTAGACAAAGAACGCAATCATCCCGATGTGTGCATTGCTGTCGGTAGAAATCCAGAAACAAAATCCGGCTGCAAGAAGTGTCCAGCACATTTGTGGAAAGGTGAAAAGTAGCAAACCACGTCGGCCGAACGTATCGATTGTCCACACAGCAGGCCAAGCGAAAACGAAATTGATCAGACCAAACCCGAAGGAGGCAAGAAGTGCTTCAATGTTGGATGCACCAGCGAGCTGGAATATTGTTGAGGAATAGAACGAGATAATGTTGACTAAAGAACGAGAAAATGTTAGTTGAAGTTATCCTATACAGTTGAGTCTATTCTCCAAAACGTCTTTTGCACTTACTTCCACACATCTGCTGGGCAATCATGACAATACCAGAAGCCTGGACAGCGCGGCGCAAGCGGGGCACCGTAAACAGTTCCACAAACCGGAGGAACATGTTGTCCTTCTTGGAGAAACCGGACTCACTCATCATCTGTTTTTCCATCTCCAACTGGGCATGGATCATATAAAGATCCCTGGCTGCCTGCAAAGGAGTGTTCCGCAGTCTGAGGAGGGATCGATATGCCTTTTTGTGATCCTTCTTGGTCATCAGCCAGCGTGGAGACTCTGGGCAGAACCAGATTCCCAGAAGCAGAGGTACAGCAGGGATAAAGGCAGAGCCCAGCTGCAGCCGCCAAGCGATATCACCAGTATTGGCCACTATCAGATTCGCGCATGTGCCGAGGAAAATACCGAAGGCTGTCCAGAGTTGCCATGACATGACAAGGCCTCCACGAATGTTGGTTGGTGCGTTTTCTAATATAGTTAGCATGAGGCATTCCAGTAGAGTATAAACAGGGACGCATAATGTTTGAGCAATTACCAGCCGAGTAAACAGGCACGGTGACTTCCTTGAGTCCCATACCAAGTCCGAGAAGCATACGAGTAGCAATAAGCTGTCCCCAATGCTGGGTAAAGCCGGAGCCTAGGGGAGCTGCAAAGCTAAAGATTGCGGCCAAGAAGATCGTACCACGACGACCAAGGATATGATTCAGAGGATCGGAAAGCCAGGCAACACTATCAAAAAATGAATGAATAAGAAGACCGTCCACATGTAGTTCACAACAGTACGTACAAAAGACAAATGGTGATGTATGGGGTCGCATTGATAAAGCCCACAATCCACTGATTGCGGGTGCAAGTAGCCGGGTCAGGGCACTGAGGGGAGTTGTTCGGGATACCGAATTGGACATCGAAAGTCAGGTTGGCGCCGTTGGATCCTATACAAAGGTCCTGTTAGTCAAGTCCGATACAAAAATGGATAACCCAATGAAAAGAGCACTTACCAGTCTGGTCCCAGCCTTGGATAGCTGCCGAAATCGAATTCAAGATGATGGTGTAGTACAACGCAAATGGGTGCTTCCAGCGTCGAGTAGTTTCTTCGGTCAGGATGCGACGATCATCATCACTCAGTTCGGAGATGAGTTCGATCCCCGACGGGGACTGAGCGACCAGAGCACCCTTCTTCAGAATTGGAAGGATATCCTGAAGACCATACTCGGTGGCATAATCTGTAACATCAGCCATAAGCTTGTTATGGGAAATTCCAGCGAGAGGATTCTTGATCCTGTGATATATTAGCCCAAGCTGCGACGAATGCCAATACTCGCGCCGCTGCGCGTCATAGTGTGTTAATTACTCTCCGGTGACATTTTCAGTCATTCTAGTCGAACGTCAGTAATGGGACTTTAGCATGAGGCTGTGTGGCTACATACCCCCCAGCCGCGTCATGACCGGTGAGATGAGACATATTGGCACCTGAAGTCTCCAGTGTGGCCAAGATGTGAAGAGCAAAGACAAAATGATCGTAAGTTAGGGACAGGTCGATGAGGTGAAGGCGAGCGATGAAAGTGGCTCAAAATGGGATGAGCCAAGGAGTTGGAGAAGGGAAAAGCAGAAAGGATTCTCGAAAGAGCGGCAATCAAAACTGGCAGAAGCAAACAGATAAAGCGGTCATAACTTCAGCAAAGCAAGCCATCTTATTATGTCCACATCAGATGGAGTTAACGTAAGCTACGAAAGGATCTCACAGGAACTTTGATCTCTACTCAAAGCGCAATTAGCGTCCAGCAGCAGCATTACGCATAACTATCGCTTTACGGCGAAGGGAGTATATGTCTTAAGCACATTGCTTATCATAACAGTCAATGACTCTACGGTAGTCACTCCAGTTACTCTATACCTTGATTACCTCGGACACCCTGATCGGACCAAGGAGATTACTTCGGCCGGAGACAGCCTCGAGAAAAAAGACAAACGCTCTGAATCAAGATGGTTCAGCTAATGCAGTCAGCAGAGAAATCCGGAACATTGGACGTGTGGACTCGACACGGAGGCTTAATGCCCAGGTATTACACTGCGTCAAAATAGCGTGGTATACAAGCATGACCCAGGATATTAATCCCAGCAATCCAGCCCACATAGCGTGCGGCTTAGCCTCGAGCTAAAATGTATGCAGGAGCACAAGGGTTCGATCCCGTCTGGCTGGGTAACATGCAGGATTTGCCCATTCTTGTCCAATAGCAGACGCGTCCGACCACATATTCCATGCATATACGGACACTAGCGAGGAACTTTGATTACCTCAAGCAGCCTATCCCGTAGAAACGGCGCACTGTGCCGCTTCACCGATTGTTCCCAGGGTTGTCGTGCGATGTTCCACGGCCGCTACACTCGTTTACCTATTGGTGGTCCATACAAGGGTCTCAGGACCTGAGTCTAACGACTATCTCATTGAGCTTATTAGAAATGCGACCCCTTGTAACCCTCGGATTTGTTCTTTGCTGGTCTCATCACAAAGCCAACTCGACAAGTCCCAAGCAGAAAGCTGAACTCGGTCCAAAGGAAGGTTTATTGAGGAGTATTTGCATATGGATTCTCGGCCGCGATTTGGTGAGGCTGTGCTATTTCATATGGGTCAGTATCCTGTAGCCAATCGCTCGAGATGACAACTTAGCGGTATCTCGGACGAGAGGAGTTCTATCCATTTGTGTACCTCCAAGACGCCGATGCGCTCCAGTCCAGCAGAATAGAATGCAGATGCGGGGGTGTCGAACCAGAAACTCAACCTGGCTTTCAGATATACCCAGAGATTGGCTTCTTGTCGTTTTTGACCTTGTCCCAAGCCCTGAGTAGAACCTGCAACACCGTTTCGTCAGAGACTTGATAAAATCTTGCCAAGGAAGTGTTTCCAAATACCAGTGGGACCTCGTTGAGACGTTGTTGGATTGTGTATGAAGCTCGAATGATACAGTCATAGGCCATAAGTCCTTTCACATGCCTAACCTTTATATGGTCTAGATGATTAACCCGGGGCACTCGAAAATGGACAAATAATAGGTAAAAGAATACCGGGCAAAGTAGAGCAAAAGCAATGCATACTTCATGGTACTGTGCGCACATTTATGAACCCCTGTTGTAGCACATCAGACTGAAAGCACCTGGACGAGATCAGAGGAGTGCGAGAACTCAGGTTAAGGAGAATCTACCTGACCTCAGAATTGACCACAGAAGGAGTCCAGGAAGTGCTCATTCCGGGTCACACGAAATTGGGCTTCGAAGGAATTGCCATTTCTAGCGGGCTGTACGCAAAAGCAACGATGGGACAAAAAAAGAGGAGACATAAAAAAGCCAGATTCTGGATGGATCACAACGCTCCGCAGAGTGTCGTGCCAAGACAACATTAGATGATAACGGCCATGGTCTCTATTTGATTGCTTGAATGAGTACATGAGATGAGATCTATATCTAGAATAGAAGAACGCTGTCCAGACTGGAGAATCCAGCAGCCACGCCACCTTCATTCACCTCTTTACCTTTGGTTCGCAACAGGTATCCGCCTTGGTCGTTGTGCAAAACCTTGCCGCTGTTGTCCCAGAGGATAGTACCATACACGCCAAGCTCTGAAATGACGTTTCCTCTGAGGACCTCGCCATCATTCCGCAAAGCAACATTCTGAGCACTGGGTGCTGGGTTGATCAATTCCATGAGTACCCAGCCCCTCCAATCCGATTCCGGCATAGACCGTAGAAATTCTGGAATTTCAGCCTTGTAGATGTTGTTACCACCCCCTTCACGCTGGGGCTTGAGGACATGGTTCATGGCAGTGTCTGGATTGAGAGCCAGTTCCCGACCCCGGCTATTGGTTGATAAGTCGTATTGTGGGGCAAATGTCTCCCGAACTCTTTCGACAAGCGAAGGGTCAGCACCCTTCAAGAAGCTTGAAAGATGGTCCGGTCCCGTAGGCTCCGCCAGAACTTGTTGGACTTTCTTGCAGCCAGCCAGTTGGTTGAGCACGGAAGGACACTTGATCGCCGCGGAACGTTCCAGGTGTGTGCGGGCCTCCCAGTCACGGCTGCACTTGTATTCATCTGGTGCGTAGTAAGCTCGGAGATAAACGGTGGTAACCTCGAAGGTCGAGTCAGGAGAATGAGGGGGATGGTAAAGCAATGGCCGCGAGGGGTTGGATCCGGAAATTGAAGTTTGATCCAAGGCATCCACGCTGGAGACACGGAAAACGGGGATTCTATGGAATGTCTTGAGTTGTTTTGAAAGCGCATGCTGGTCAAAGACGTTCCGTTCTTCCTTTTGAACCACAAATAGAACACAGAGAGGGAGAGCCGGTGTCGACTTTGACGCTCCATAGGCTTTGTGTGCCTCTGCTAGCCCTGCAGCTAGAGTCTCAACCGCAGTATTCTCAGGAGGTGTACTGGATTGCAGGAGAGGATGAGAGGGATAATTGATAAATGATCCTGGCGGCACAGTGAGGAGATCATTGTGCAATTCTCTCACAAGAGCCGAAAGCCCTCCGAAAGACGCCGAGATTGTGTTAAACTCCACTTGTTTCAGAGATGGTGCACCCGTGGGCGCTACATGGGCCATGTAGTCGGACCGGAAAAGGCCCAATGACAAATTTTGGACATAGCCCTCTTTCTGCACCGCCAGGTGAACCTTCCACAAGTTCGCAACGAAATCATCCACTTCAATCAATCTGCCCAACACTTGAATCAGCACTGCTAGAACCTCACTAGAAGGCCACTTACCCCTCCACGATATTCCCAAGCCATTCCGTATCACAAGTGATTGCCGCATAAAGTTCATTATAGATCGATTGCAGAGCAGTTGCTTCCTGGAAGCAGGTCCTTGGGAACGGACTGGGAAACAGTGTCACCGGCGCATTGGTAGCAAGCACCCCGTTTGAATCTGTACCAGGAGGCACAATTGCTGGCGAAGGTCGAACTGCAAGACCATTTTGAATGGCCCAATCTTTCACAGCAGTGGCAAGAAACTCTTGTTGAGCCGCCGACAAGTCCGGCGGATAGCTAGAATAGATTGAGTCTGTCATATTGCTGATGAATTCTAGATAGACCGTGAAGAAACCCAGATATTCTTTTAAATGGACTTTCCCAAAAATTCCAAGACTGTCTGGTGATTTGTAATTCGCGGGGCATCTGAGGTCTATCAACACCTGAGGCAGAAGCTGAGGGACGGGTGACCGCCTCCTGCATAAGGTTAATCATGCCTGATATCTGCCTGAAGTAACTCACCGCCTAGATAAGCACAGAAATGTCTGGCAGAATGATTACTATTTCCTATTTAAGAAGTAAAAGAGCGTCACATTATCACATTAGGGCTTGTCTCCCTTCCCTTTTATTTCCCTTCTTTTTTCTTTCTTCTCTTCTCTCTCTCTCTTCTCTCCTTCCTTTCCCACACTCTTTCAACCTTTCCTTTTCCGTTCAAATCGTGTCTTTGCTCT
>ERZ1673737.2455-NODE-2455-length-15484-cov-4.153672_pt1 | contig 15484 bp, 11 predicted proteins | sample MGYA00580211_ERZ1673737 | MGnify/ENA primary metagenome ERZ1673737 (study PRJEB41218, sample SAMN15661789) | gut metagenome | host: Homo sapiens | place: Canada: London | collected 2015-08-20/2019-03-30 | study: EMG produced TPA metagenomics assembly of... | reverse complement strand
TGCCGTTCTCTGGGACCGTCAAAGATATGACGCCATCCAAACCGAAACCTCAATACATTGTGATATCCTCAGACGATCCTGGTTCCTCGACAGATGAACGATCGAAGACCGAAAAGTCGCCTACAGCTTCAAGGTCTCGGCGGATTGGACAGCCTAAGTTCGCTCCTTCGCGCCCTCCCCAACCACCCATGCGCCTAGGTATGTGCCTTGCAGGCTGTCATTACATATTATATGAAGTTAACATTCATAGGCACTCATCCACAATTCCGAGAGTCATCATACCCAATATTTTGGGTGGAAGCTTTCAACGAAGCTGCTCAAAAATGGATCGCAATCGACCCGGTAGTAACAAAATCACTCGCAAAACCCTCTAAGTTTGAACCGCCTGCGAGTGATCCATTTAACCTAATGAACTACGTGGTGGCCTTCGAAGACGACACATCTGCAAGAGATGTCACTCGTCGCTATGCAAAGGCATTTAATGCAAAGACGCGAAAGCTGCGAGTGGAGTCTACACGCCATGGAGAGAAATGGTGGAATAAGGCGCTGCTAAATTATGAGAAACCCTTCCTTGAGGATCGAGATGAAGCCGAGATCAGTGAACTCACTTCTAAATCAGCAGCGGAGCCAATGCCACGCAATATCCAAGACTTCAAAGATCATCCCGTCTATGCTCTGGAACGCCACGTCCGCCGAAATGAAGTGATCCACCCGAAACGAGTCATTGGACACGTTGGCTTGGGAAAGACCGTAGTGAGAACCGAGACAACTGAACCCGTCTACCGCCGATCCGACTTGCATGTCGTACGAAGCGCTGATAAATGGTACCGCCTGGGACGGGATGTCAAAGTCGGAGAGCAGCCTCTTAAGCGTGTCCCTGCAAGCCGCAACAAAGTCGCAAGCTTCAGTGATGACGAAGACGAAAATGAACCTGAAGAGACGACATTATACGCCGAGTTTCAAACGGAAGTCTACAAACCACCACCGGTGGTTGATGGAAGAATTCCCAAAAATGTTTACGGAAACCTTGATGTCTATGTACCCAGTATGATTCCGCCTGGGGGTGTTCACATCAACCGACCGGAGGCAATTCGAGCTGCCCGAATCCTCGGCATTGACTATGCAGATGCAGTCACTGGGTTTGACTTCAGAGGTCGCCGTGGAACTGCTGTAGTAAAGGGCATTGTCATTGCAACCGAATACCAGGAGGCACTTGAAGAGGTTCTGACAGGCCTTGAAGACCAGAGACGACTTGCTGTGCTCGAAGCAAGAACCGCGGAAGCTCTTCGGTTCTGGCGACTCTTTTTGGTGAAGCTCAGAATTGCAGAAAGAGTGAAGGGCTATGCAGCCGAGGGTGAAGAACAGGTTGATGAAGATGATATCGCAGAGAAAATGGATGTCGAGGAAGGTGGAGGGGGATTCTTTCCAGAACCAGGGCAACCCGCAAATAGCCCGCCTCCAAGAGATCGAGAAACCCACTTGCTTTCTGAGGGTTATGCAGAGCACGAAAATGGTTCATACGCGGTGGACGAAGAAGATTTCGGTGGAGGATTTATGCCTGAAGAGCCCACCGACAATGATTCAACCTCAGTAACAGCCCCAGCTCCAGAGCCTGCGCCTGCCCCAGAGCCCTTGGCTACGCGCTCGACAACGATTCCTCAAGGTGTCGCCAATAGAAAAATATCAAATGCCCCTCGCTACTCGCTGGTGGTCGTCCCAAATCATGGTTCAGGCGCAGTATCCCAAGAACGGCGAGAATCTCTCGATCCAAGCGCCTCCAAAACCCTCGAGGGGTCCTCCGAGTACGCGCCTATTGCAGTGGATTCATCCACCAACGCTGGGTCCAAATCAGCAAGCGTGGTCACTATTTCTCGGCCACCATCTCCAGTCCAGGAGCAATCAGCGCGGAATTATGATTCTGATAGTGAGTTGGAGAAGGGATCTCTGCTGTCTGAGGATCCTGACGACGAGGATGCAATTCCTGACTGGCTCATGTCTGACGAAGATTAGCCTCTGTAAACCTACCACATCTATGAAATCTACAGCTTTGTGTAAATAAGATCAAAATTGAAGTTGAATCTGGACTGTAGTATATAGTACGCACGGACCAGGTCGATATTAGCGACGCGTCGACGCGTCCCGCCTCAGGCAACCGTTGCCTAACGTCATGAGCAACTTTCGCGGATAACCACAGTCCAATGTTTCCCTTGGACCCGTTCCTTTGAGCTGCGATGAAAGAACAGCACAAATCTAGCAAGACACGAGAGAAACCCCCAAACCAGTTCCGTACGCCGAGGAGGCCTGGTCCGGCAGGCCCTTCAACAACAAAGTCAAATCGCACCGCCGCGAAACGAGAACGGTCGTCAGAATCGTCGGCATCATCGAGAGCTAATAAACGAACTTCACTGCCGAGCCTAGTTGCTCAACCCACCCTCACGCAGATCGACTTTGTGACGCAGGCCACAGCGTCGGATGACCATCAATTCGACTACATTGATGAATACCGTGACACTACCCAGACCACAATTCAGCAACCTCAACTAGAGGATGGGTCTGACAATGATGCCGATTTTCTTCCACCACAACCTGCCCGGTCAGCTCGTATTACGAAATTCAAGATGAGTGAACGAGAACACGACTCAAGTGAACGCCCCCCAAAGCGAAGGACCTCCGGCATGGGTACCCGAGACACAGAACAAAGGCATGGGCCAAGAAGGAGTGCAACGCCAAGGGCGAGTGTCGGTCGTAAAGGCGGCCGAAAATCTGTGGAGAAGTCGACAGGGAAGCGGGATAAGACCTTGACTCAGATGGATTTTGTGCGCCGTTACATTACTATCGACGACGACGACGATGTGAATATGGGATATATTCAGCCTACAGAGAAGAAGCCCATAATTGGTGAGACAGAAGCAGGCCCCGCCGAGGAGAATGGATCACAACGTGCGAAGCTCCTCAACCCCGCGAAACGAAATCGCAGAGTGTTCGAAGAGGAGCTAGATCTCTCAACAGGGGAGCCTATTTCTCAGCCCAAGGATGCACAAGATTCCAATACAGGAAGTGAAAATGCGGGTGATCTGGTATCTGCAGCACCAGTGACGCCACAAAAGCCTCGGAGACGTGAGATTCCTTCTTCGCAGTCCCCCGAGAGCCCTGGTCTAGTCATGATAACATCATCTCAATTTCGAGGGGCCACCCACTCGCCTTCCAAGCAGAGGCCATTGGTCCCAAATCAGCCCATACAACCTATCAAAGAAGAATACCCAGAGCCTCGGCGGATCGACGAGGACTCGCAAGACCCGAGGGATGACTCTTTGCAAACAACTACCAACTCGTCGAACACCCGGAACCTTTTAAATAAGCACATACCTCAACCAGCTGAACATTATCCTTCATCCGCACCTTCGACTGGCTCGGCATCTGAGTACCAACCCTCCGAAGCAAACGAGGACTCGAAGAACGGAGCTCGAAGAAGAGAACGGACAGTGGTTTACGAAACAGATGCAGATACAGACTACGGGGAGTCCGAGGATGAAAATTCGAACAGAGATTCCCTTACGCCATCTCCGAAGAAAACACGAGCAATCGGTTCGCAGACCACCCAAAATATCCCGGAGTCGCCCAAGGATGATTCCCAGGTGCTACCTTTGCCGGATGTGCGATCTAGCCCTGGCTCGGAACACCACCCTAGTGATGACGCTCCTCCATCCGAGCCCCCAATGTCAGATGCATCAGCATATTATCATAGAATGCATGCAGCGACACAGTTTCCACATGAGCCAATTCCAACTCTCAATACCCAGAAGTTGGCTGAACTCTTCCCTCAGGAGGAGAGCACTCAGTCCTCCAAGTTGGAACCATGCAAACCTTCTTCTCAGATGACACGGCCGGGGCCCTTTCAACAAACACAAACACAAAGCCAGGGAGATAAAGAATCAACTGAAATGGTTCCCGAGTCATCTCCCACCCGAGAAAGGGAGTCTCAGACTGGGGCGGGTGAGACTCCATTCCAACGACCTCGCCCTCCAGACTCAGTGGTTCAAGTTGAATCATCACAGGCGGCGGATCATAATTGGCCAGGTCGGGTACTATCTCGAAGCCAGCTTCTCACCTCGAGTGTGATGGAGAGTATTCCGCTACCGAACTTCTGGATGGGGAGTCAAGACAGTGTAGGAGAACCGTACAGCTTACCTGAAGGATGATATCGATACCTAATGAATTATGAATATGTATTTTAAACATTTATATCGAAGAACTGAAGCGCCAAGACCGAGAGTAGTCTAAATGTTTTAATGTTTTGCAATGTTGATCCCAAGCGGGGCGGTGGACGAACGCGGAGATACTGCAACCCTGTTTGTTTCGAACTTCACTTCTTGCATCCCACCACAACCATGGATATCGCCTACGATCACATTCAAAAAGAGGCCTTCTCCAACAAAGAAGAAACCTCTGCCGACTCTAAATCCCAAGAGCCCAATGTCAACCTCAACGACGAGCTACAGGAAACCTTCCGCGCTTTCTCCGCCAGTCCGTGGGGTTCCCGAATCGGCGGACTCTGGGACAACGTACGCAAGCAGGGCGAAACATACTATGAAGGTGCTCGCCAGGAGTACGCCGCTGCCAGTGAGGAAGCTGTGAAGGGATTTTCAGACCTCAAGGAAACAATCGTCGACCGGACAAAGGGGCTGTCTCTCAGCACAGCTACTCTGACGGGCAGTGGCGAGGGACAGACCGATGAGACCACCACACCCAAGGCTTCGGCGGATGGCGAATCTCAGGAGAAGGGAGCCGAAGGCGCAGGCGCCAGCGGAGAGAGTTTCATCTCCCGGTTCAAGGCCGAAGCCGCCCGGCGGCTAAAGGAGATTGAGAAGGCCGAAGAGGCAGCCGACGAAGCGATTATGCGATTTGGAATGAACATCAGCCAGAAGCTGCGCGAGGCAGTTAGCATTGTCCCGCCCGAAACCGATGAGTCAGGCAAGCTTCTTTTCGAGAGCAAGGATGCCGAAGGCAAGCGGGTCATTCACGCCACCCGGTTTGAGGCTCAACTGCATGTTATCCACTCGAACCTGGAAAGCTTCACAAAGGATCCAGTCAGTGATGAATGGCCTGCTTTCAAAAAGGAATTCAATGTTGAGAGCAAGACCGATGAGATCGCCGCCGACTTGGAGAAATACCCCGAGCTTCGTTCCGCCATGGAGAAGCTAGTGCCGGAACAGGTGGAATACGCGGAGTTCTGGGTTCGTTACTACTTCTTGCGTCTCGTCGTGGAGACCGAGGAGAAGAAGCGCAAGGAGCTTCTGAAAGGTATATTGGCTCTATGATTGTCGCGTCTGTCTTCTAATGCTAATGACCAACTTCTCCATAGGCGCCAACGCCGAAGACGAGGAAGAAGTTGGCTGGGATGATGAGTCCGACTCCGAGTCCCAGTCTCCCTCTACTCCTCAGATTCGCCCCGGCAACCAGACTCTCACCCCCAAGGCGGATACGCCAAAAGCCGAGCCTCGCCGGTCAAACGATCAAAACTCCCAGGCCGACAGCGAATCCAGCTACGACGTTGTCAGCGGCGCCGCTAGCCGGACACCTGGAAGCCCCAAGGAAAAGAGTGCAGCCGATGCGAAGGCAGAGGAGAGTGACGAGGACTGGGAGTAAATTCAGCAAGAGAACACAATTGATCTTGCGGGACGCCTGTCTATACTATATAGCCCCCGAGCGCATTCTTGCTGTCGGCCAACCCGAGCACGGCTAACTACTTGCTCATCACATTTTGCTTTGTTCGGAGTTTAGGAATGTCGGTTTTTATTGTCTTTTACATTTGGCGTTTCGGACTCTTCTCTTCTATTCCCAACTCCGTTATTCGTGACTTGCCTTCAGCGATTGATCTCTGAATATGCACATCATTCCTCTTTACATATTCCGACAACTTACCTAGGTCTATCCACGTACCATAACTCCTCGGATGGGGTTTTCTACCTTAGCTACCACCGCTTTTATGAGGGTTATACATATAGTTAGGCGCATTCCGGCCTTAAACCCACTGAGCTCATTAGACCTCTATTAAGCACTTAGTCCACTCTTAGTCCATACTCATAGATAGGACGGCAGCGATCTCCGGCATCAACTGTAAAGATCCTCATATTCTACGTATGAATGAACGTTAACCCCTAATATCCATACTTTGCCTTCAACTCATTAACCAGCTTAATATATACCTCCCTGGCATCTTCCTGTGACATTCCCTTGACCTGATCCCATGCGAGCCACTTAGATTTTCCCTTTACCGGAAGTTTCGGTATTAGTGGAGATTCGACAATAGCGAAATGAGGGCAGTACCTTCATGTTGAAGAATCCTGGCTTAGGTGTTGTGTTGTCACCTTCTGTGGCCTGTTTGTAGAGCCCATAAAGCTTTGTAACCAGTAAACATCAATAATTGCTCCTAGCCCCCTAGAGGAATACGGATGATAAATTACCTGTAACAGTTCCTCTTGGCTTGGGTTTGCTTTGATCTTTTTCACGTCTTCAGCAGCTTGGTTGAATACTTCTTCAACGGTGGCCATGGTGGTAGGGGTAGCTTGATATGCGGAAGATTGTGTACTCGACTTGAGGTATTGTCGCTACTAAATACCGCCGGGGTTCAGCTGACCGCAAGGATGCCCCGCTATTTCGGGGGTATATGACTGATCGTTCAGAAATACGTCTCATTTTGAAGTGAGCAAAAAGAAGCGACGGCTGGGCAACGGAAGGTGAGAATTGGCGGAAGTCCAGTCCCTGGGTAGTTCTGCCCTATGGATGATTACGGTGTCGTTTGCCAAGCAGAGCGAGTTAAGATCTAATGTATCATCTGGATAAAGAATGAATTGAGTGATGCGCCCGCTATCTCATGGCCTATCATAATCATTATATGTACTCCGTACAGGGGCATGTTAACTTAATTCTTAATTCGTACAGTACAAATACCAATCATTCCGCCGTCCCGGACCCCGGATCTCCCTCCTTCGGTGATCCCTTCTTACCAAGAGGTGACTGGGAATATGCCGGCGTCATACCACGCAGACCACTGGGACGAACGCCAGGCGAACCCTTTCGCACGGGAGTCTCTGGTGTCCCCTCTCTAGAACGAAGATGGAGGCCGTGCTCTCTGCCCGTAGGCGAGTAAGGTTCAGCTCCATCACGGGCATAGCCATAGGGACTACCAGCCTCCCAGCCATACTGATAATCTTCACCACGATGCTTGACAGGGCTTTCGTTATAAGGATCCCAGCCAACGCGGCGGCGGGCTTCATTGCGGAGGCGTTGGCGGTGCTGTTCGTCGCCTCCGGCGCCTGTCGTGGAGGATTCTTCCAGGAAGAAATTGAGGAGTTCGTCGCTGATGGAGAGGTGGGATTGTTGCTGGAATTGCTGGAGGGAGGTCAGGCGGAGGAGAGTTTCCAGGAGGGAGAGGGAGGTGCGGATGTTTTCAAAGTGAGGGTTTGTGACTGTGGTTGTTCCGGTGGCCGATGGCGATGTGTATCTTTGGCGGGAAGGAGAGGGGGATGAGTGGCTCTGGTCATTGATTGATAGCTTGGCCATCATATTTGGGTCGATTGAGGGCCCGTTTGTAGAGTCAGTGTTTTCGGCTTCTGATTCGGTATCAGAGGATTCGTCCTCGTTGTAGACTTCGAATGCGATCCATTCTGGATCCAGTCCAGGTGGCAGGCGCCATTCTTCGGGTATGGAGTCTTGATGGAGAGAAGTGAAGCTCTCGTTTGCTGACTCACTTTCTCCATTCAATTGTGCATCGAGTAGGGCTTGCTCCTCGTCCTCTGGTTCTTCATCGAATTCAGCTGGAGGGTACTCGTCCTCTACCTCCTCCCGTTCCATCATGCGGCGCGGGGGAAGAGCATTCAAGTCACGCTTCAGAAGGAGTATTGGGTTGTTCGTCTCGCCTTCGGTGCTGATGTTGAGGATTCTACCAGTATCGGCATAAAATATCTTGGAAATTTGATGAATAGGCAAAATTTCCCGAATTCCAGCTTGGGAAATGCCCTCGTAGTTCTGGGGCTGTGGATCATTCTCGTCAAATGTGTGCACCCTACCATCTTCGAGGTCTTCAATTATGAGGACTTGGTATATGTATTCGTCAGCGCCGGCCGGCCCAGGGAGTTTTGCTCGTTTGCGTTCTTCTGGAGATTGCAATGAATCTATTGGAACACGCCGCAGTTTCAATCGTGCCTTGTGCATGACTTCTTTCCATGTTGCTTCACGGACAGATTCTTCGTCGTGAGGTCGCAAATGGCTGGCAAATAGCATGTACATTGACAGGGTGAATGTCGGTCCAACCTGTACTGCCTGCCATGGAGACATCGAGTATTGTGTGTCCCCTGCAGTGAGAAATGTGCTCGCCTGTAGAAGTCGGGAAGGTGAAACTGTTGCCGGCAAGTTTGTCGACAGCTTGGCCCCGGATGTAGTAATTGCCAGATTCATGAGTGGCACCGCATCTTCAATCCGAGCTAACAGCTTTTTGATGTCCTTGACGATGAACTTGATTTCTGCTTCGCTCTGTGCACGATCTTTGGGCTTAGCCGCCTTTCGAATCAATTCTTCCGATGCGGCGGCCCTTGCTAGACGTTGTCCCAGAGCCTGGATGTCCCATCGCAGAGATTTGGTGAGGGCGACTGCAGATTCAAGTGAAGTATTTCCTCGAGCAGCACTAGCAATACTGTGAGCTTTCTTGGAACTTAGGAAAGCGTTGGGCAACCCACATCAACTCAATCATGTCGATAGATGGAGAGATAACCTGGAATAAGTTCAGCCCAGAAATTCTGGCTCTCACTGACGGGCTGTACAAACCTGTATTTTGCTCTCTAGACGTTGCTGCAGCGAAAGCAGCTCATCTCGCTCTTCGCTACTGACATTCTAGCCAAGCAAAAGCAATTAGCGGATACTTCTCCACAACTGAAAACAAGACTTACCTTCAGCAAGCGCGACGACTGGCGCATCGCATAGCTCGCCGTAATCGCAATTCCCGAGCTGCGTAGACATCGTCAGAATTGAGACGCATGTTCATCGTGAAGTTCCGGCATACCGAATCGCATAATTCATCGCTTGCCGGGTAAGCTGGAGTGCATGGATCAGCTGCCTGCCTGCGCTTGATTGGGCAAAATATGACGTACCCCGGTAAGGAATGTATCCATCCTGAGTCACTTCGAAGCCCAACTTTGAGGATTGAATGAGGCTGAGCAGTAGGGGGTCAACTGGAAAGCACCAGGTTATCGATAAGATAGTTGAAAGCCCAAAGAAAGAAGATGAGTGTGAACTCCACAATGACGCGCGCTTAAAGAGTCATGGCTGGGTTGGGCATTCAGGCAATGACAGATCCAAAGGAAATAAAATATCAACACTTGCATTCACTGTCTTTAACTTCGGAGGAAAAACAACTTGATATAAACATATCACGTGGAAGCATCGCGGGGTCTTAGTCAGCCGTGCAAAATCAAAAGCCCGTGGACCCCTCAGTCTTTATTGACACAAACTATTTCTAACCCGTTTGGTTGCGCATTTTCGTGTTTCTGATTCTATCCTGAGTCGTCTACGATGTCGAACCAAACCCCCGAATCCTGGGAGGATGAGCTCGCCAGGCAGGCCGAGGGAGTCAACCTGAACGCACAATCCCGCCCTCAACCCCAAGCGCCCTCATTCCAGCCCGGCGCTGCCTCTTTCACCCCCGGAGCCTCTGCCTTCGTTCCTGGCCAGCAGTACCAGCAGTATGGTGGCTACCCCTACGGCCAGTATGGTCAACAGCAAGCCTACGGCGGCTACCCTCAGCAGGCCCAGCAGACTTATGGCCAGTACAACGCCTACGCCCAACAGCCCGGAGGATTCAACCAGTACAACAATGGCCAGCAGCAATATGCTGGCTACCAGCAGCAGCCTCGCCAGAACGCACCTGTAGCCCAGCAGCAACCCCAGCCGGCCGCAGCTCCCGCTCCCAAGCCCGCATCCGCCGCCCCTCCCAAGGCCAAGGTCCTCTCCATTGGTGCCACCTCCTCCAGCTCTGCCCCTAAGACCAAGGTTCTCTCCATTGGTACACCTACTCCTGCTGCCAAGCCCGCCAACGAGACTCAGTCCAAGGGTGACACCAAGGGTCCTGCGGCTGTTGAAGCAGGCGCCAAGGTCGCCGCCACCAAGTCCCTCGATAAGTCCGATAAGGCTGCTGCTACCGGCGGCAAGTCCTCGCCTACACCCTCCTCGGGCCGCTCCAGCCCTGGACGCTCCAGCCCAGCCCGTGGCGAGTCCGCCAAGCAAGCCCGTGAAGCCAACGCCGTCGCCAAATCGCAGCTGGCCGATGTTGATGAGGCTACCCTGAAGGAAATCTACGGTGAGAAGAGAGAGCACGTCAACGTCGTGTTCATTGGTCACGTCGATGCTGGCAAGTCCACCCTGGGAGGTTCCCTCTTGGCTGCTACCGGCATGGTCGATGAGCGTACACTGGAGAAGTACAAGAGGGAAGCTAAGGATGCTGGTCGTGAGACCTGGTACCTCTCGTGGGCTTTGGATCTGACCAACGAGGAGCGCGCAAAGGGTAAGACCGTCGAGGTCGGCCGCGCTTTCTTCAAGATCACAATTCCCTCCGACGATGGCCCCATCGAGCGTCAATTCTCTATTCTCGATGCCCCCGGTCACAAGTCCTACGTTCCCCACATGATTGGTGGAGCTTCCCAGGCCGATCTCGGTTGTCTGGTTATCTCGGCCCGTAAGGGTGAGTACGAGACCGGTTTCGAGAAGGGTGGTCAGACTCGCGAGCACGCCCTTCTTGCTCGCAACACTGGTGTTGAGAAGCTTGTGATTGTAGTAAACAAGAGTACGTATTCTTCCTGTCTGCCTTTTGGGATTTTTGAGGCACATACTAACAACAAGGATAGTGGATGACCCAAGTGTCGAATGGCGCAAGGAGCGTTTCGATGAGTGCACGGTCAAGGTCATGAAGTTCTTGGAAGCCCTTGGCTACAAGAAGTCCGACATCTTCTGCATGCCCATCTCCGCTCAGCGCACCCTCGGTATCAAGGACCGCATCCCCAAGGACATCTGCCCCTGGTACGATGGTCCTTCTCTCCTCGAATTCCTGACCGACTTCAAACTCCCCGAGCGTAAGATCAACGCTCCCTTTATGATGCCCATCAGTGCGAAGTACCGTGACATGGGTACCATGGCAGAGGGTCGGATTGAATCCGGTATCATTAAGAAGAGCGGCAACTACCTCATGATGCCTAACCGCGAAGAGGTCTACGTTACTGCTCTGTACGGTGAGACCGAAGAGGAAATCCCGACTGCCAAGGTTGGTGATCAGGTTCGCCTCCGTCTCCGTGGTATCGAAGAAGAGGACTTCTTCCCTGGTTTCGTGCTATGCTCTCCCAAGCGCCCTGTCCACTGTGTCTCTGCTTTCGAGGCCAAGATCCGTATCTTGGACTTGAAGAGCATTCTCACCGCCGGTTTCAACTGTGTGCTTCACGTACACTCTGCTGTTGAGGAGGTTACTTTCGCCTCTCTCCTTCACAAGCTCGAGCCCGGTACCGGCCGTAAGAGCAAGCGTCCTCCTCAGTTCGCCAACAAGGGTCAGACTATTATCGCCCGACTCGAAGTTACCAGCACAGCTGGTGCTGTTTGCGTGGAGCCTTTCAGTGAATACCCCCAGCTGGGACGCTTTACGCTACGTGACCAGGTATGCATTCTCATTTATCCCTTCAAGAGAAAGAGGAAAAAAAGAAACTGAAACAGTGAAACATCAACTAACAATATATTAGGGTCAAACCATTGCCATTGGTATGATCACCAAGCTCATCACCGCCGAGACCGAGGCCGCCGACGCCGCCGCCACCGCCGCCGCCGCCGAGTAAAGGCTTTCTACCGAGAATGCCTGGATTTCCACATTTTCAAAAGTGCAGTGAGCACCTAAAAAAGCGATGCGGTGTTGTGCTTGCGAGAAACTCTGAACAGGGAGGTATGGGTGGGCAGAGGTCGCAATGATACCACAGACAGTCCACCTCAACTGACGATGATGAACATTTCCTTTCTATATTACGCCATAGACTTCGGTTTATCTATGAATCTAAGCGGTTGAACCTTGTATGGATCCAAGATATACCTGTAATTCCTACCATTATGGATGTAGCTCGAGCAAGCTGTATGACGAGCAATCATGGTTCATCAATGCATCTATGTAAAGGAAAAATAATGTATCATCCTATGCGGGTTTCTCCCAGGACACAACGAAAGAAATGCAGACATATCTAGTAACAAGCCCAGATTTACCGCCTCTTTCCAACAACCTTAGTAAACCCATCATCATCAATCTCAGGCTCAACCCTCTCCCTAGGAGCCCGCACCAAAGACGGCGCATCATCCATGTCAACATCACCCCCCTCCACACTCTCATCATCATCATCAGTCTCCTGATCCTCATCCTGAGCCTCAACCTTCTGGAACTGTCCAGCAGCAGACTTCGACTGACTCTTCGTCTGCCACGCCTCCCACATCTGCTGAACAGGGGCGAAATCCCCACGATCCGTGTGCGTCTTCAACTCCATACTCTGATCTGCAACATTCCCAGCACTCTCATCATCCACAACGACATCAAACTCGTCGTTCATCACCTGGATCAGAACGTCCTCCAGATCCATGGCGTCGGTCTCAGGTCGCTCGGTGAACATCTCTGAGATCGCGCCGCATAGCCAGTCCCGCTTGTCGCCTGAGGTTGGGCCGCCCCAGTTCGATTGCACGGCTAGTGAGAGTGCTGGCCAGTTGTTGAGTGAGAGGGTGATGGCGAGGTCGAGGTAGGAGGCGGCGTCTGTGGCCGGGGGTGCTGTAGATGTGGGTTCCATTGTAGATGATGTTTTGTGGTAATTTCGGGCCTTGAGTGGCTTTGCGATTTCTTTTTTGGGGGTTTGCGATTGATACCCCGCGGTCGTGGCGGAGGGGTTGTTGTTTAGGTGTGGCTTCCACAAATGGGACTTAGGCGGTACCAGGTTGCAAATTGAAAAATGGATTTTTTTCAATTCTCCACGCTCAGAGTTAGGATTGGAATGTAATTGAGGTATTGCTGTTGAAGTACTGCTGACGCTATGAAATTTTTATTTTGCGATTAGATATGATAAGGTCATGTGACTGATACTCGGGATAGTTTGCACCTTAGAAGAGACACCGTATTGGATTGTGGCATATTGATTTATCTAAGCTCTGAATTAGCTTAGGTTCCAAATATTCAAAGTACAGCGATGTGTGTAGAAGAACAGAATAATATAAAAAAGATAAAACCCAAAAATGAAACTCCGATAGGGGGAATCGAACCCCCGGCTGTCGTGTGAGAGACGACGATGTTAGCCACTACACCATATCGGATGTTGGATGTGATTAATTTCCACTTAGTGCCATATGACTCAAAAGAGCGGTGTGCGGTTTCCCGACCCACTCCACCTCATTTCGTAAGGTATCTATCTACTTCCCATTCTCAATTCCTCGTTTCCACGCTTCTGCTATATATATATGTCCGGTGAGACCTTTTTGCTATTGATCCGGATCGCCGAGCTCCTTAGCTCCGCCACCCCTTTTCCCCGTATGTGATTTGTTAGCTCTGCGATCAAAGAGTACACTCTAGAGCATTGTGGGTAATAGATATAAAAGAAATTGTCACGCAACCCTGGGTGAGAAGGGTGAGTGCGCTATATAGAGTAGACCAGGTGAGAACGGGGTGAGAAATCACCCTGGGTCGCGCGATAATAGCACGGCCCCCCTCAGCTGAATTACTGTGCGTCCTCTGAAACGCTCAGCCTCTTGGCATCTGTACACAGCCATCGAGGATTGAGTTGGCAGTTAGAAGAGGGTTGGGATGACACGGGAAGGAAGTCGCAGACCACTTCCCTGGTTACACATCATCATCACCGGAAGCATGATGTTCTGTCAAGTTGGAACGTAAAAATCCCACTATACTAATGTGCGTGGTTGGCTATGTGTGAAAGTGCTAGAAGGTATCCAAAGGAAACTCGGAGATAGGATTGCACGTGCTGCATCACATGGTTTCGCCCGTGAGTATCAGAATGAGCGGGAACAAGAAGACAATACCATATGCCATAAAAAGTTGACCCCGGCTGCGCTACAGGATTACCAGAATACGGCATGAAATTAGTCATTGTAAGTTATCTTGTCAAAGTCCACAGGTCATGACATTGACTTCTGGCATATAGAGTCTCTCTCGTAACGAAGTGACCAACGCCAAGTTTGTAAAAACGAGCCTGACCCTACCCTGCAACTTTCAGAGTCCTTTACGGAAGACTAAACTGTTACAAGAAAAGGCTACCATCGTAGAAGTCTGCCTGTTTAAATCTCATTCGAAAAGCTTTATGAAATTTGCATGGTGCTATTTCTGACCTTGAATATCTTAAGGGAAAACTACTGCAACATTGCCTTTGCTTTCTCAATATAAACTGATTATTCTAAACCCTTCTTCAGTAGTCACCGTTCGGTTAATATAATTAAATTATCATCACGTGTTCTTTTTAATATATGCATTGCTAATATCGTGAAATGACGAGAACAGCATTCCGCGTACAGTAAGTTCAAGTAAGCTCCTTGGAATTCCCATAAATCGCTTTGTTTTTAAACAGACAAGTGGCCTCTTGTACAGTATCTGGTTTTACGCAAGTCAGAGTTGTTTGTCCTGGACTATGGTACTGTAAGGACGGACCCCACTGTGGTGGGCCGCTGTAGTCAAGTACAAGGCCATGGTCAGCATGCTCAACATCTATAATTCCCGGGGAGCAGTCCCACATGGACCTGATTTGTACCTGGTGCTTTTTATCTAGTCATTTATATAGATTTCAACGTTAAAATGTGCATTTGCTCGAACTCTCCAGCTGTGCAGAACTTCAGCAGAAGATCTGCGCCTTTGCGCGTTACTCCCATGGCCCCCGCCTCCGTGATTCGCCTAAACGAGGCCCGCGCCCTGGCCTAAGGCACCCTACTATTTGCGGTTCACCTTATTTCCGAGTTAAAACTGAACGACTAGAATTTTATGAGAACAGGAATATTAACTCCTCCTAACTTTCGCCTACACTATCGGAAGCTACAATATCGTGCGAAATGGGTTGGTCATGATCCCGACACGAACTGGTATCCTGCTCGAGACTTCAAGAATGCACCAGAAAAGCTACTCGAATTTTATCGCCGATATCCTGACTTACCAGGACCTCCGAAGCGTTTGAATCTCTAGGCCGAAGCTGCATTGAACGATCGCTTTGAACCTGATCATCCTGATGACGATAGACCTGCATGACGAGACCTGGTGGACCAGGTCCTTTTGAAAAGGGGGGCAATGTAACGATTGTGGAAGAACAGGAATAGTCTTATGTGGTGCTTTGTTGAGGTGTTTGATCGTTTGCCTGGAAAGCCCCATTGTCATGTATATAGATCTTCTCCACTTCCTTTCGTTGGAATGAACAGGAAGATCTTTGATTTTTCC
>ERZ1673737.2447-NODE-2447-length-15507-cov-5.174476_pt1 | contig 15507 bp, 27 predicted proteins | sample MGYA00580211_ERZ1673737 | MGnify/ENA primary metagenome ERZ1673737 (study PRJEB41218, sample SAMN15661789) | gut metagenome | host: Homo sapiens | place: Canada: London | collected 2015-08-20/2019-03-30 | study: EMG produced TPA metagenomics assembly of... | reverse complement strand
AACCCTTGGCAGCCTGCGATAGATAAAATCATTATGGAGATATTTCTCCTTTTCAAGAATAAAATAGTAGAATTATGGAAATTTTATCCAGTTTCGCATTGTGCATCCACGACCAGTCACGCTTCCGCTGATTTGAATGAAAAAATAAAGGATTCCTCTTTTCTAATATATATTGACTGGTAATAGCTAGCGAGGGAGTCGACCCCTCTTAAACCGTTCTAGCTACACGCCTAGAGCATAGGCTTTATATAAGGCTTTTCTGACCGTGATTTTGTTACGTCCTAACTCGCCCTTAGTCCGATATTTAAGTATGATGCGATCAACTTCATCATCTAACCTTTCAGACCACTCGTAGTTATTGAAGACGTAATCAATAATCTCGCTAAATAACTTTCTCGAAAGTAACCCTTCCATTTGGATTGCTTTCAAAGGTGTTAGAGCAGCTTTTTCCGCATAGCACAGATTGAGGGCGTTTTGGGTTCTGTTAGCATTTTTTTGGTCGCACCCTTTAACCTCTCTAATATAGCCATTTAGGTTGTTAGGGTGTTCCTTGCGTAGTTCTTCCACTTCCTCTTGGAATCGTTTGAATAAGTCTTCTGGCAGTCCTGCGTTGATTTTATTCAACACTGGGTGCGTGGTTTTACCTCTTGTATAGTGCGTAGACAGATAGTCTTGAAGGTCGTTGAACAGTTCATCAGAAATGATGCCTTCTAGTCTGTCGACAGTCGCTGGCGATATCCTCGCACGCTCAACGACTGCGCTATTAAACGCTTGATAAATGATGCGAGCTTGTAACTCATTGCACTGCTTGACCTCTTGGAAGAACTGCTTATAAGAGCCTTTTTTGTGTGTTTTTCTTAGTGCTGCATGTTCACTGACTAACCGCTGATATAATTCCTCGGTCAGCCCGGAATATTTGTATTTCACGCTCATGGGTGTCACCTCTCTATCGCGTTGTTATCTGTGACATATCCCTCTAACGAGATTTCTGTAAGTTCTCCACAACTCCACTTATATCGGCTTTGTGCGACCATAACTGTCGACAGTGTCCGTCTGAACAGCGGGTCCATTCCGCAGACAATAGCCATATCTTTTCTAAACCGGCCGCGTTCAAAAACCACATCATAGAGTTTTGAGACGTTTTTCATTACTGCTTTTTTTCGCTGCCGTTTATTCATTGCTCCACCTCTAGCAGTTCTGGATTTGTGTGGATGTTTCCGATTATTTTAAACGGATAAGAGTTATCTTCAAACAATTCACCCAGAGCTTCCTTCTCGTTGTATTTTTTTGATTCAAACACAAACAAAGCATGTTTGCTATCCCAAGAAACTTCTACTCTTACATTTTCTTCATCAGTTTCAATGTTAAGAATATCCCCTTCGAAGATTTCTTTGCCATTCTTGTCGGTTAGTCCTGTTGATTGCATTAGAGATAGATCGTTATTCACAATCCATTCACCAGCAACGCCATCCTCATCAATAATCCAAATGTCGCCATTGCTAACCATTACTTCTTCTGGACTGTACATGCGGCATAGCGAGCCGCCATCATAAGCTCTAAATTTTGGTATCATTGCCCTCTCCCTTTCAAATAGCTAGGAATATCATCCCCAACGTTTACGCTGTCGTACTGTTCCTTGCTCACTAAGAACTTACCATACGCCCCACAATCGAGCGTGTAGAGTTTTCCGACCATAGATTTGCCTGTGACCTTGCCATGTAATTCAACTGCATTATCAGCTTTATGGATTACCACTGTCTCGATAGGTCTATCAACCACTCGTAGAACGGTAGTTATGTTAATGGCTAGTGAGACAACTAGCAGAATTGTTGCGACTGCCAGCTCGTTATAAATCCTCTTCTTTGACGAATGTTCCATTTACCATCTTTCCTTTTCTGTTCTTAATTTCCTCATAAGCAATACTTAGACACTCAGTGACATCAAGGTCTAATTGATGTGCCAATACGATAATCGTTACTAACGTGTCACCGATAGCGTCCTTGAGCGCCGCTTGTGGTTCCGTGAATTTAGTCGGTTTCAAAAGTACATCCCGAATCTCGCCGACTTCTTCAGTCACACGCATCCACTGAATCTTAGGGTCAGCTTGCTTCAATCCACGGCTATCCGCCCACTCGTTGATTTTAGTAATTAGGTTATTCATCCGTTACCTCCAAACAGCGTGCGCCAAGCATAGACTACAGCTACGACCATCAAAATAAATTTAATCGTTTTCATCACTCCACCTCTTTCACTTCCACGCCTTCACAATCGAACACCCAACCGAAATCAGCATCTTCTAGCTCTTTGCGGGTAAACTTAGCCCGAAAATCTCCAAATTCTTCTGAATCTGCGAATAAGAAATCTTCACCGTCTTCTTGGTTCAAATAGCTATTATTTCCACTAATTCCTTTAACTCGAACCATATATCTAGGCTCTTCCTCGACCTCATAACCAAACTGGTGCATGTTGACGAGGATTTGGAAAGCGTTTTTGTTTTTGCGATACCAACGTGTGAAATCGTCATCTAATGCTTTTTCAGGTACACAGTCATTTTCGTCCAAACTTTCGAACATATCCCAAGCTAAGCTATGCAAGTTTAAGTAAAATTCATCCTTATTCTCCTCATACCAATCTGCCACATACTGCGGTACGACTGGTTTTTCAAAGAACGAGTCATATAAATCTTCTGCGTAAGCTACCGAAATGCGTGCTACCTTAGATAGTTTCTGTACTGCTTCATCTTTGTTCATTCTACTTTCTCCCTTAATCAACATTTTTAAGTTTTGCAGGCACCCACATTTTAGGGTTGTAATTGATCTCATATTTGTATTTTGAAACATTCGGCACTTCAACATCTTCTACTACATAAGAGACATTATCTGACAAACCGATAATATGTTTTTGATATTTGTTCTTCCCATTTTCTACAACAATTTCAAGTTGTTTATCATGAGTATCAGCCTTGATGGACATCCTACCGCTCATTTGGAACATTACGTCATTTGTAATAGCATCAATCACCGTTACTTTTCGAACAACATTAAAGTTATCCGACTCTAGAGATAAATTTTCAGATACTCTACTTGCCTCTGAGCAACCAGTTAAAAATAATAAACCACTTACAGCAATAATTGCCATTTTACTTAATTTGTTCATGCTTCCACCTCTTCCAACTCCACCGTATACATCCTAGAATTGCGATATTTCACACCACGTAAGCGGTGTAATTCATTAATCGCATCGTTTTTATTACTGAAGACATGCTCGCTGTCTTCCATGCCGTCGTAATAGACGATAATTTTGTATTTCATGATTCTGTTTCCTTTGCTTCGTAATAATCGATTTTGGCAAAATTCTTAGGACTAATAGTAATCATCCTTTCTTCTGGCTCAATCTGCTGTAACTGAAGACATTGTATATTGCCTACTTCGAGCCATTTCAACATGTCCAGAATACGTTTGAGATTTTCTTTCACCTTGATGGTTTCATCCATGTATGGATTTTGTAATCTAATATTTGTCATAGTTCAATTAATTCCCTTCATTTGCTTGCATAGCTCTGCCATCCTCGTTAATAACTCTTCATCCGGTAACTGCTCCAGTGTCAGAATGCGATTGAGCTTCTTTGCGTTGATTCCTAGTTTGGCGCTGATGTATTCCATGTCTTCGTGATTAGCCCAGAACCACTTCGAAAACTCTTGCGTTTGACCTAATACGCTTGTGTGGTCGTAATTTCCGGGAGCATGCACACCGACCAGCTTGTCTTTGTATCTACTGTTCATTCCAGCTCCTTGATCTCTAATTCAATGCGTGGGTTAGGACTGTACTTCTTGCGAGCTCTCAACTCGCACACAATACTGTCATCCGTCCAGACGATACCCTTCTTGTCAACCTTGTTGTAGCCAGCTTTTGAAATACTGTCAAAGAGCGATTTAACCAGATTATCAACATCTGGAATTTTCGCATGCCACAGCGTTTCATCCATGAATTTCTTGAATGCATCCCATGTTTTAGCTCTAGCCTTTGGCGTGGGTTTCTTCGAGACATTCAACGGTGCCTTCATGTAAAAGGTGGCATCAACCATAATTGGGCCATCAAAGAATTGCCCGTCATATTCTTGCTCGATAAGTTGCGAACATCGACGACGCCAAGCCTTCATTTTAGGGTCTTCATAAGTCCCGAATTTGCTGAATCGTGGCCTTGTTTGTGGTTTAGGCTCGATGTTTAAAATCATTTTCATAGAACACCTAACTAGAATGGCAGCATGTCATCGCTGATGTCCATTGGGTTACTGTTCCCGTATGGGCTGCTATCCCTTGCAAAGTTTGGCCCTTGCTGTTGCGGGACTTGTTGACCATAAGGCCCTGTATAGCCGTTGTCATTGCCAAACGCTCCCGATGTATTGCCTTGATTAGCATTGCCACCTTCACGCACTGCACGGCTTTCTAGCATTTGGAAGTTCTCAGCGACCACCTCAGTGACATACACACGTTGACCCTGCTGATTCTCATAGCTACGAGTCTGAATGCGTCCAGTAATTCCAATCAAAGCGCCTTTTTTAGCCCAATTAGCCAAATTCTCAGCTTGCTGACGCCAGATCACACAGTTAATAAAGTCCGTTTCACGTTCACCGTTAGCGTCCTTGAAATTGCGGTTAACCGCAAGGCTGAAAGATGCTACTGCGATATTGTTACCTGTATATTTAAGTTCGGGGTCTCTTGTTAATCTTCCAACGAGACAGACTGAATTAATCATTTGTTTTTCCTTTCTCTTTATTCACGATTTAAGAAATCGTCCAGTGTTAGAACCTCATGTAGCTTCTTTTGAGACTTGCAATAATCGCAATGTCCACACTTCTTAGGTTCTTCGTTTCCAAGCGATACTTGATATACTCTAGGGGCGTGCTCTTTGATATAATTTAGCCCCTCTGTGAGCCATTCCTCAGTCAGTTCGATAATTTCCTTATCTGGCTGTTTCTCTTTCGATACGGCCACAATAAACGGCTTGAATGTTGGATAATCCATTTGGCGTAGCAATTCTAAATAAGTCCCTAGTTGGACATGGTATTGAAACCCTAGAATGTTATTGACGGCAGTTGGTACTTTAGCATGCAATTCCTCTGACCATTCCTTAGTCCAGATAGATTTCATGGTCTTTAAATCGACCACATAGCCTTTTGAAAAGTTGATACTATCCAATTTCCCTTTGAATGGCACGCCAGCAATGAAACCAGTAACAATCTTTTCTTTTTCGACTTTGTCACCTTTCTTGCCGTGATAAAGATTATTGAAAAGTGCGTCGTCCTTAAGTGTGTCGATAACCTTCTCAGCTAACTTGAAATCAGATAACAGCCCATAAGGTTTGCGGCTTGAGAACATAGCTTTTTTGTTATCTTCTTTGAATTTCCCGTGAGCTTCCTCACTCTCAAAGTAGCTATGGACGTAGTTGCCAAACAGTAGAGGTTTTTGATCTCGTTCGTCATCCCAAACACCATCATCAATAGCCTTAGCTCTAGCCTCGCATTTCATGTATTCCTTGAAACGACTTACAGACATATAGGTTTTGTCAGAATAATAATTATCATCCGTCAAGATTGTTAGTTCAGTCATTTTCTACCTCTTTGATTTTGGTTGAATCACCTTCGAATAAGCTAACTTCTTCGATGATTTCACCAGTTTCAGCGTCTACGCTTTTATCTGGTTCAGCTTCATCACTCATAAGGTCGCCCAAAAGTGTCTGGGTGCCCTCGTTTTTTGGTGTAACATCGATAGGGTCAGCCTTAACTTCCTCAGTTTGATTATCTGAGATAAGGCCCTCTTGCATTTCTGTTGATAGAGGGGCATATTTGCTCAAAATGCTCTTGAGTACGGTTTTTTGAGCCATAGCGTCAAAATCTGTTGACCACGGCCCTCTTGCGTAAGTCTTTGAAAAGCGTTTACCGTGTGATTCCGCTTGTTCTTTCGTCCAGAATGTCAGCTTTTTAAAGCCGTTTACAAGCTCGAAGGTTGCAAAATAGCCATATACTTCATCTTCTGGTTGGGTGAAATCAATATCCAATGTTTCAAATAGTGGATCATACGATTTGAATTGTGCTTTATAAACCTTGCCGGAATTAATAGCCTTAAACTGACCGGAGCGGATAGCTAGCTGGATAAGTCCTTTGTATCCTAATTGAAATTGTGCATCTTGCTTGTATGGCACGATGTAAGCAAAACCCAAACTTGGCTCAATAGGTAGATTTAATACCGCCGCTTTCATCGCTGCCGTCATGATTGATGTATTACTAGCTCTTGCTAGTAGGTTGTTATTGTTTACGATTGACAATAGACTGGCCGTAAATTGTCGTTCATTGCCGTTAAGTACCTCTTGAAATTTCTGTTTTACTGCTGGTGTGTTAAAAAAATCTTTGTGTGCAAGTTGATTTGTCATGTTTTGTCTTCCTTTTTGTTTTGGATACCCTTATTTCGCATTTTAAGGGGTGTGGTGCCATTTTAATGATACTCTAGTCTATTTATACCACCGAGCAAAACACACGTCTTAAAATCGATTTTAGAGAGGTTTTTCAGTGTGCGCTAAAAATCTGCGTTGATTTCTTAGCGAAATACATATATTCGTTAATTTTCTCGATAAACGAATACAAATCTAAATCATCCATCATTTTCTGTTTGTGCTCTTTTGAGAATACAAGGCCGTGAATACGCTCGTAGTCTTCAAAGAGCTTTAGTTTAACTTCGGTTTCTGTCAAAGCATCATCCTCTTGTCTTGTTGTGTTTTGAATTGATAGACGTGTTCATTCGTTGTTCCAAGTCCTGTCTTTTTGAATACCCGTGAATAAACACGCTTACCGTAAATATCTCTAATTTCCTGCGGGCTTAAGTTAGTGGTAATGATAGTCTTGGTACGCTTGTTTAAAATGCTATATAAGATACCGTTAGACCACTCCGATGCTTTCTCAGTGCCCAAATCGTCTAATACTAGCCATTCAGCTTCGGCAATCCGTCTGATGTACTCAGCTTCAAGACTGAAGTCCTCTTTGATTTTAGCTAGCAAGTCAACCACGTTGATAAACAGCCCCATCTTTTTTGTGTAGTCGGACAAGCCTTTAAGTGCTGAGTAAGATAAATGACTCTTGCCCACTCCAGTGTCCCCGATTAAAACAATGTTGTATTCCTCACCGTCAATGTAGCCCTTAATCTGATTTCTAACATTTTTTAAGTCTTCCTTCTGTTCTCTAGTCAGGGCTTGATAGTTGTCGAAAGTAGCATTTTTTAAGTCGTCATCCATCAAGCTAAAATCTTTGAGAAAGTACAAGCGTTTCTGTTCTTGTTCTCGCTCATACTGTTCCTGTGCCTTGATTTCATTCAATCTTGCTTGCTCTTCACGGTGACACTGTTCACAAACTGTATAAGGCTCTCTGCCAGGGAACTGGATTGTAACGTAATTTCTTTGGTGCTTTTCGCAGTATTTGTCGCTAGTCGTCATATATTGCTTGCGCATTTGCCTAGCTTTGTTCTCTAAACTCATAGGTAATACCTCTAATACTTACCGCAAGCAGGGCCAAATTTTGCTTTACCGTTGCTTTGCGGTCTAGTCAAGAATGGTTTGTGTCTATCAACTGTATTCTTGCTATTTTCGAATTGTCTTTGGTCTTCCTCTTGCTGTACTACAGTCTTGATTCCGTTTTGCGCCCAATTCTTTAAGATGGCTTCGATATATCTGAAAGAGCGTTTAGAATTATCAGCGGCTTTGTCTATAGCTACCTTGACCAATTCCGGCTCCATTCCGTCGATATCTTGATATTCTTTGAGTTGCTGGAATTGAAAACCATCTAGCAAACCAATTCTTTCTTGATAATATTCATAGACGTTAAAATCAGCAGTAGCAGAATTATTTTCAGCTCCTATACTATATAAAGTGTTACCACTATCTGCTGCTGACGGCATCTCAGTATGGTTTATATTAGTATGGTTTAACTCAGTATGGTTAGAGTCCCTCTCACGTTCCTCTAGAAGTCCCTGAGGAAGACCCCCAGAAGTCTCTCTCGTGTACTTCCGAGCATTTTTTATACTTCCGGAAGTCTTTTCTGAGTACCTCCTTGAAACGTCAATCTTTAGAGGGTATATTCTGTTAGGTTTATTTAAACCTTGCTTGATCTCTAACAACAGACCGAAGTCGTGAAGCTCCTTTTTCAATTTGATAATATACTGCTTGCTTTTTTCCAGAAACTCCATAGCACTCTCAACTGTAAAATAGCAGTAAACTTCGCCGTTTTCGTCTGTCCAGTCGCCTCGATTTTTAACAGATAGATTAACTCTATCCAACATCAAGGCGTATAAGATTTTGGCATCATTTGATAAACCTTTGTATGCTGGGTTGCGATACAAGGCGTATGGTGTCATGAAAAAATTTTGTCTAACAAGTTCTTCTTCTTTGATTTTATTGTGTTTTTTCACCCTTTCACCTCCCTTTGATTTAATGTCTCGAACCGTCCACTATTAGTTGACTGTTGGACTCGTTACATGCTATAATCAAGTAAATCGTTTTGATGAACGTTGCACCTTTTGGAGTTTTCCAAGGGTGCTTTTTTTAATGCCTACCCTCCCACCACTGCTAATTATTTAATTAATTATTTTTTTCAAAAATGCTTTGATTTCGTCTCTTGTAATTTCTTTACGTTCTGTGCGTTCGAAGTCCGAACCGTCAAGTTTAGTTACGTTGTACTCAACTTCCACATTAAGCACTTCGCAGCCAAACAGTTCAGCAAGCTTGTCGAGCTCGTCTTTTTGGTCTTCATACGACTCAAGCGGCATAGATAGAGCATTTTCTAAATCTTCGCTGAATCCCGCTTCAAATGCTAGATTCCCTCTGTCTTTGTATTTTCCGAGAAATCCATCTTTTTCAGCGCTGTAAAATACGACTTGTTTGTTATTTTCTTTCATGATTATTCTTCCTCACCTTCGTTGTACTTCTTAAATCCAAGAGTTAGAGCAGTGATACCGGCTACAATTACTACGAGTCCAAGAGTGCTAGCAATACCTTCTTTTTCGCCAGTGTTAGGCAAAGTCGCACGGTAAACCGGCGTATTTGCCACCTCAGATGGCTCAGAATCAAAGTTATAAGATACTGTGGTAGTTTCTACCCCTTTAGTTTTCGGAGCGTCTACGGGCTTGTTAAGCACCTCTTTAGGTGTGCTAGGTTTTTCTGGTTCCACTGGAATTTCAAGTTCTGGCAAGTCAAGGATAGGTGCATCATTCGGAACTACTCCACCTTCGAATAGTGGGAGTTCACGGACTTCCGGAATACCCGGAATACCACCTTGGAACTCTGGTTTGTAATGCACAGGAGCTTCATTTGGCACTGTGCCACCGTTCCATTCTGGTTTATCCAAAACTGGAGCGTCGTGAGGAATTTCAAATGTTGGCTCTGGCTTGTTTTCGCCGCTGGCATCACCTTTACCACCGACAAGCTGCACTTTGGAACTTGAATTACTTGTGCTGCTATCAGCAGTTAGAGTCGCCTTGTTCGTTGGGTTTGTGCTATCTTTAACCGCTGTCTTCAATCGAGTTTGGTAACCAATATACATGATGCGGTTAAACTCTTTGAATTTGGCGTCAAAACCGTCAGCTCTTACATTCCATGATTCAAGGTAATCTTTTGCTGAATGGTCGATAACAGTCCAATCGAGTGGGTCTTTTACGAAATAGATGTTTTGTGAACCGTCAACAAATTGTTGATTGTTGGACCATGTATCAGATAACACTGCATTGTTAAGGACTTGACGAGCAGTATTTAAGCGTAGTGTCCAGTTAATAATCTGTGGATCATTCTTGTCTTGCCAACCCCATTTTGAAAGCAATTCGTCTGTTGGAATTGGGTTTCCGTCAGCAATTTCAAAGGTCTTAACTGTACCGTTGAAGTTAACGGTAACAGGTTTGCCCGGCTCAACAATGTCAAGCCATTTAGCGTCGAACTTCAAAGACATCTTTTTATTCAAAGGATGTTCAGTGAAGTAATTGTTAAAAGTAGTTGTGATCTTGCGAGCTTGTGCGTCGGCGTTAGCCTTACCTACAACGTCGCTATTGTTGTAAACATCGAAATCAAAGCTGGTCTGCAAACCGATTTCTTTAGGCAACTCAGTTACTACCTTGTCACCTTCGTTGATAGGCATGCTATCTGGAAACTCAATATCTTTGTATTCAACTTCGAATGGTGAGTATTTACCATTGCCGTTAGGGAATGTCACTTCAACGTTAGGGTTTTCAACTGTGATCGTAGTGTCTTGTTTAGTAACCGTTGTAGGCGCTGCTGGAGTTTCCGCAATAGGTTGCGCTTCAACCGGTGCTGGTGGAGTAAATACTGGTGTTTCAGCTACTGGTTGAGCTACTTCTGTAGTTGCTACCGACGTTTCTGTCGGTACCACTGTTTCAGACGGTGTCACTGTAACATTCCCAGCGTTATCGGCAGTGTATACGTTAGCTACCGCTGGTTGTGTGTCCGCCACTGGTTGAGTGGTTTCGTCTGCTGATACTGTGCCAGACCCGATCAATAAAGCTGTAGCAATGGCAAGTGTGCCACACAATCCAAATGCTTTGCTTTTAGTGAATCCAGTTTTTGCGACTGTTTGAGTGTTAAAAGATTTCATGGTATAATCTCCTTGGTGTATTTTTCTTGCATGGGCCCTAACCCATGCTTTTTTTAGTGCTCTCAATCCGCACCCATAGCCCACCGTTTCATGTTTTTCAATGTTTTTTTAGAAAGGTATGTGTGTGAATATGTGGGTAAAGTTTATATTTTTTGGGGAAAAGTATAAGTTACACTCCACGGTGAGCCGTGGCTACGGATTGAAAGATTGACGTTAGTTTGTGTATTTTCGCTTGAGCCGTTCTTGTTTTTCTTCGGGCGTCTCCACCCACTCAAAGAAGGGCTCTGGTTGCTTCGGTTTCTTTTTGGAAAATAGTTTTCTTAGCAGCTTCATGAGTTACCCCACTAATTGATCTAATGGCAATCCGTGGTCAGCGTTGAACTCTCTGACCATTTCGTCAACCATTCGATGTGGACGAACTTCAAATACTTCTACTTCATTTTCTTTTTTGCTCCAAATCCAGTTGATAAGCTTTTTCATTTTTAATTTCCTTTCTGTTTTCCCTAACCGCACCAGTGAGCTAGAGGTGTTTTTTTAAATATCCAAAATGTCGTGTGTTCTACATGTAGCAATGAAATCAATTGCCACGTCTTGAAAAAGATCTCTGCGTTTGCTGTCTGGTGTGTCTGGTTTGTTGCAGACATCTCGGTACATCAAACACTTAGTGTCGATGTCATCGAGTTCGTCTTTTTCTTTTTTCGAGACATCCATTGTCTGATTGATGTAGAGGATTAACTCCGTAATGTTGTCGATAGCAGGGATGCCACCTTCCATCTTGTGGAAATTTTTGTCAAATTGGATAGCGCAGGCTACCAATCTCTTGGTGTAATGATTGTTTTTCATGTTTTGCTCCTTGTTATTGTTTGAATCTATTCTTGGTTTTCCATTCTATGAAGGACTTAAACCCTTCATAGTTGATGAAAACCAGTTTGTGTGTTGGGTTGAATACGTAGTCTCGGAAGTCTTTGTTATCCCTCATTTCTCGAATGAGGTTCTTTGCCATCGACTTTCCTAGACCTTCCCACCGCTGCATGAGGTGGTCATAGTCTCCCCATTCGGCAGTTTCGTTAACTCCGACTGGTTTATAAGTAATTTCCATTGGTAGTCCTTTCTAATCTAAAGCGTTAAGCGTTCTTGATTAAGAAATTTGTTAACGAAATACTGTTGACCTTTGCCAGTAACCTTAGTTGTCGTGTTGGTAGTTGTATGGCCGTCAGCGTGATTAATATTTGTCTTTTTCAACTCAAACAGCTTTAATTCCATGCTCTTTTGCGTTGGTTGATTCCAAGAATCCCCACGGCGACTAATTAGATAACCGTTAGAGCGTAGCCACTGAAAGAGCTTGTTTTGACCAATATCAATCCCGTTCTGTTTCAAGATTTTAGCCAGTTCTCCGATTAGACAAGATGACTTACTAGCACTTACTGCATCAGCAAACAGCACCTTAGGACGGTCAGCTTCAATCTGTGCTTCTAGCTTATGGACTTTCTTGTCAGCCATTAGCAATGCCCTGGCCATGATTTTTTCTGGGCTGTTGAAATCCTTTTCTACTTGGATGAAGTATTTTCGTACCTCTTTTGATTTTTCATTGCGTTGCAACATTGCGATTTCTTTTGCCATGTCTAGCTTGATGATGTAGTCTTTGACTTTCTTTCTTGCTAGGTCGTGGAAGATTTCACACCCTACATAGTCCGAATTTTCTTCGAAACCGTATGCTAACATTCTTTCAAACCATCTACTAAATCGGTCCGTTACTCCTAACGCTGTGTGAAGTTGTCTCGCACTGATTACCGGCTCATGATTTTCGTTTAACGTTACATTAATTAATTCGTTCATTGTTGCTCCTTTCTTAATTCTTGACTTGAATTAAATTCAAGTTTTACTGTAAAAAAATATCAGATACCGTACAAATCAGACGATTGAATGTGGTATTTATTACAAATGATTACCATGTTCTTAGGAGAAATAGAGAGCACATTCTTCTCCCAAGCGCTAACCGTTTGAGCTGTCGTACCAACGCTTTTAGCGAATTCTTCTTGCGTCATATTATGACGAGCTCGAAGTTCTTTGATTGTAATCTTTGGAACTATTTTTGTCATTTTGTTCCTCCTCTCTAACTAACTTACAAACATATTGTAACTTGAATTTAATTCAATGTCAACAGTTTTGTTGATTTTTTTTCAAGTTTTTTTAGTTTTTTTATAAAACAACTTGAAAGTTAGGAAAGTCTACTATATAATACTAATATAAACAGCAAGGAGAAAGATATGGATTTTAATAAGCAAAGAGGAAGTAGAATTGAAAGTTTGAGAGCTAACAAGAGCATTAGTCAACTTGAATTAGCGAAAATGTTAGGGTATAAGTCTGACTCAACTATTTCGAAGTGGGAAAGCGGCGCTAGTATTCCGACGGGGACAAAGATTGTAAAATTAGCTCAAGTTTTAGGAACTTCCACGGACTATATCTTGTATGGAGTCGAAAAGCCTGCTGTCTCTGATATTCAATCTATCTATGATGACCTAAATGACATAAACAAGAAAAAAGTAGTAGATTTAGCTCTTGCTTTGCGTGATAAACAAAATAGAAAGCCAATTCAAATGACTACTGTTTTTATCACAGGCTTTGTTTCTGCTGGTAACGGGGTCATGCAAGACGACTATGTAGACGCTGAAATCACAATTCCCTCTAATGAGGTTCCTGATGAATTTGATAGCATTGCAAAAGTAATAGGAGAAAGTATGTCACCTAAAATAAAAGACGGAGACCTACTTTTTATCAAGCATACCCCGCAAGTAGAGAATAACGATATTGCAATTTTTCAAGTTAACGGCGAGAACTATGTCAAACAGTTCAAATCAAACGGGACACCATACCTGAAATCACTTAACCCCGACTACGACAATGTCTATCTTTCAGAAAATGACGACATCCGAACGATCGGGGAAGTGGTAGATATCTATAGAGTTTAAATTATGTGCAATCACTGAACCACATTAAAAGCTGGGAGGAAATTTTATGAAAAAATTATTGTCTGTAGGCTTAATAAGCCTTTCCATTGTAAGTCTTGCTGCTTGTTCTCAAGCCAAAAGCACGTCTTCTCAAACTAGCTCGACGTCAAAGGCTAAAACTGAGCAGTCAAGTGAGAGCAAAGTCCCAAAGGAATACAAAACAGCTGTAACTAAAGCTAAACAGTATGCTAGTACCGTTTATATGTCTAAAGAGGGATTGCGTGCTCAACTCGTAAGTTTTGATAAATACTCTCAAGAGGCCGCTGACTATGCTGTAGAGAACTCTGGTATTGATTACAACAAACAAGCTGTTGAAAAAGCGAAACAATATCAAGATACTGTGGCTATGTCTCCAGACGCAATACGTGATCAATTGGTAAATTTCGACAAATTTACACAAGAAGAAGCTGACTACGCTGTCCAAAATCTGAAATAAGACAATAAAAAACCCTACACTCACCGTCGCCAAACTTAGAGTGTAGAGCTAGCATCACAGAAAAAACAGAAAACACACTAACAGTAAAACAAACCAACAAGGTTGTGTTTTCTTTTTTCTGTACCCATTTTACCAAAATTAAGGAGCTATGACAATGTGGGTAGAACAATTACCGAACGGAAAATTTAAATATTTTGAAAGATACAAGGACACTTACACTGAGAAATGGAAACGGGTATCTGTAACGCTTACTAGTGGCTCAAATCGAGCAAAGAAAGAGGCTCAACGCTTGCTTGATGATAAGATAGCCCAGAAAATAGAATCATCCAGCACTACTAATGTATCATTCCATAGTGCCTTTAACGAATGGTGGGAGTTCCACCAAAAACAGATTAAGTTAAGCTCAATCAAGAGCCTTGCAGCATCCGTTAAGAGAATATCTGACACTATCGAACAAGGAACAATCCTATCAAACATCAACGTTAGGCTTATTCAATCCTTACTAGACACTGAGGATTGGACAGATTCCCAGAAATATCGTGCTAAGACTGTGTTAAATACATTCTTCGATTATGCTATGGATCAACAGCTTATCGCTGACAATCCATCAAGGAAGGCACGACTACCAAAGAAGACCAATAAGCTTGAGAAACAGCAAGCAGCAAAGAATAAATACTTAGAACCAGACGAATACAGTCGCTTGTTGAAAGAGCTCTATCGAAAAGACATTACGCTGAGATATGCTCTAGCGTGTGAGTTTATGCTCCTAAATGGTTGTCGGATTGGTGAATTAGCTGGTCTAACTGTTTCAGATTACCACAAAGAGACACGTTCTTTAGATATCCACACCTCATTCAACAGATATATTCCAGAAAACGAAGGAACAAAAACAGTCGCTAGTTACCGAACAACCTACCTCACCAATCGTGAAATGGAAATCATTGACCAAATACTAGAGTTGAAAGAGTTAAGCGAATCAACCAATTCAGACTGGTATCATAGCGATAAAATCTTCACGACCAATACTGGTAAGCCTATCCACAGCACAATCCTAAGTGCATCGCTCCAACGGGCTAACACCAGACTAGAAACACCTATCGACAAGCATCTATCCCCTCACATCTTCAGACATACCACAATAAGCATACTGGCTGAAAACAACGTGCCACTAAAAACCATCATGGATAGGGTTGGGCATGCAGATTCGGAAGTTACCACTAGCATCTATACCCACGTCACAAGGAACATGAAGGACCAAGCGGTCAATATTTTGGACAATATCATTACGAATAATCTTGCCCCCTCTTTGCCCCTCGGATAGAAAAAAAGAACCCTAGGAGTAACCTAGAGTCCTCAGAAACGTTGTTAAATCAACGTTTTATTTTTTCAAGTTGTAGAATGATTTCAAACCACGGTATTCTG
>ERZ1673737.2446-NODE-2446-length-15511-cov-4.204257_pt1 | contig 15511 bp, 18 predicted proteins | sample MGYA00580211_ERZ1673737 | MGnify/ENA primary metagenome ERZ1673737 (study PRJEB41218, sample SAMN15661789) | gut metagenome | host: Homo sapiens | place: Canada: London | collected 2015-08-20/2019-03-30 | study: EMG produced TPA metagenomics assembly of... | reverse complement strand
TTTTGCGATATCATCCAGTAAAGGCTTATGGGACTCAAGAAGTCGTCTGTGGGTGTAAGGCTGGGTATCCTTTCTCCTGGAGGCACGACCAGGGGCACGCTCAGGGGTGGGTGGCACACATTCAAGGGGAGGTAACTGTCGATCTGGCGGCGTGACAATGCCCTGTGCCGCGGCTCTTTCGCTGACTCGTTCCCTGTTTTTGATGGTTTCGTTGTAATCTCGCCAAGTATACTGTGGCTCAGACATCTCCGGCCTCGCGAGCTCCACGCAGTGCAAGGCCAAAGTCTCCGTCAACAATCCAGACCGCTTTCGCTCTGCAATTGCTCGCGGGAGAACAGTCGTAATCTCAGTGTGGGGAAGTTGTGCAATGATTCGGACAGACCCGTAGCTATGCAAATCATGTTTTTGCAAACATGTTTCCAAGAACTTAATCCACCAGCGCCCCGGTGTCATATGATCCTTGCCAGAAGATGCCTGGGGCGGGTTGGCCAAGACGAGGAGCGTATCATTTCGTGGTAGACTCGCAGAGCTTTGTGAGGGTAGGCTTTGCTCTGGAAAGTTTTCTTTTATTACAGCACCCCAATCGACTTTTGTCTTATGCAGCCCGGCACTTGGATAGATCTCCATAGGAAGGAGCTTGTAGCAGGGTTTGCTCTCTGCTAAGGGATGAAGAAAATCACCCCAGATGTCGAGGTCTGGCTCAACAAGCACATGGCGGCGAGGTCGTAGGAAGTCATTGATTTTGGATGACCACAAGCCGCTACCAGGCCACAGGTCAAGGATATCCACTGGGGTGTTTTGGCGAAGATAGGGCGCTACACGTTGAACCATTTGGTCTGTGAAACGCGTGAGCATCTTTCACTTGACACCAGCTTCAGGACAAAGGCTTACCACATAAGGATTCATTCACAATCTCACTCCTAAGTATGACTCGACGCTGGGCTTTCTTCTTCTGCGTAAGGTCACGGATCCGTTGGGTCACAGGATGGGCTGCGTTCGTCTTCCATCTGTTCCTCGATGCAAGTACCGGGTGTAGTGTTCTGTAGATTCTGTTATCCATTCTGTGAATGGATACCGGAAATTATCTATGTCATGAAGGGTATAGCGAGGAGAAGGTGTGGCGCATTGAAGTCCAAGTAGTTGCAGTTGCAAGAGTTGCGGCTGTTTTTTTTTTGTCGGAGCGGAGAGACCAAGCTTCCCGATCACCTCCCCACCACCTTTCCTCTCCCATTCACATCTAGATGCGGCTCCCCCTACTACAATTGCCGCTGGTCTTCGCGCCAGGTTTCGGAGATCGTTTCTCCATGCCTTTTGAGGCTTGACGGGTATCTTAAGTTTGTCATCGCGATGGCTTCCCACGTCGGCACCGGAGGTACTCCGCCTCAGAGCGTGGAGAGCATCACTCGCATCGCCCAAAACTACGAGTACAACTCATCCGTACGTTTGCGATACTGGCTGAGGACGGCGGCAACGATCCTACGAGAGGTTGGTTGCTTCTGCTTACACCCGGTCTGGTTCATGCCTAACTTGGTTCCTCTAGGCACACATCTACGAATCCGAAGGACACGACGAACAAGCATACCTTCTCCTCTTCCGACACGCCCAGCTGATCTTAGTCCATCTTTCGAAGCATCCGGATACAGCAAAGTATGAAGAAGACCGCAAAGCTTTGGTGGCCGCCGAGAAAGAAGTGGAGAAGAACCTCAGCAAGCTGGAGATTTTAAGACCTCGGATCAATAAGCGATATGAGCGCTACACTCAGTTGATGCGCGAGCGTCAGTCTCGCAAATTGCCCACTCAATCCATACTCAATAATGAGCCGCGAGAGCAAGTCACAGACCCCGCCCTGGCCGGTGTCGCCGAGCCCTTGGAAGCCGGCGAGAATCGGGACCTTGCCGTTCAGCTTGCCCAGCATGAGCTTAATCGGCGTGCCACTGTCCGTGGGAGTAAAAGCGCATCAGCAGAAGAACTGGAGGCTCGTCGTACAGCCGGTATGTGGGGTGATTGGGAAGTTGCATCGGAGCCAGATACTCGATCAGGCGACCAAGACTTGAGCCGACGGATTCAGAACATCAGGTCTAACATTGATCACACCCATCAGCCCACTTATGGCCAGCGCGCCAAAGATTCAACGAGTGGGGTTTCGTCAGTCTACAAATATCCAAGTGTGCCGCGTCAGAAGCCTCTGGAGCCCACTGTATCTCCAGGCCAGATCGCCATCCTCGATAAGAACGTAGAACGTCATGCGGCCCCTATCCGACCTCCGAAGGAGCACATTGAGCCCAGCAGGGCCTCAATTATTGACACAAATGCACCGCCAAAGCCATTAAAAGTGGCACCAACCCCACCACTCCCCGAGAAGTTTCGAGCTGAGGAAACTAGCACCAAGCGGTCTGATCTCGATCCATCTAGTTACACCTTCAAACCTTCCGCTTATCTGGAAAATGGCACTCCTTTGCGCTCGGTCTTCCTGCCAGCCGACCTCCGAAATCGCTTCTTATCCCTGGCTGCGCCCAACACCCGCAGTAACCTAGAGACATGCGGAGTTCTCTGTGGTACTCTCGTCTCTAACGCACTGTTCATATCTAAAGTGGTGATTCCAGAGCAAACCTCCACATCGGACACCTGCGAAACGGTGAACGAGTCTGCTCTCTTCGACTACTGTGACTCGGAGGACCTGATGGTCCTCGGATGGATCCACACGCATCCGTCGCAGACCTGTTTCATGAGCTCCCGCGACCTACACACACATTGCGGCTACCAAGTCATGCTCCCGGAGAGCATCGCTATCGTGTGCGCTCCAAGCAAAGATCCGGACTGGGGAGTGTTTCGTCTGACTGACCCGCCGGGACTCAAGACTGTTTTGAGCTGCACGCAGACCGGTCTATTCCATCCACATGCGGAGGAGAACATCTACACTGGTGCTTTACGACCGGGGCATGTGTTCGAGGTTAATGGACTCGAGTTCGAGACAGTTGATCTGCGTCCTTAGCACGAAGATATGATTTCTTTATATGGATCTTCTATACAACGCCATTATGATACCAATATTGTTTGCATTGAATGATTTTTGACGTGGTAAGACCTGCTAAACAGCCTGTTGTCTAGAAGGACCGGGACGTTTGGTCCCTTGACTTAGGTAGCATTGCTGCATCGAGTTTGATCTCAATTCAATTATTTTCCAAAGTACAAAGTACTCTCCAGCTCGTGATGTAGTAGTGATTTAAGATTACATTTGAAAGTTCGTGGAGAAATATGCTTAAGTTGACATGGGCAAGGCTTATCAGATCTAAAACAAAAATGGCTTGCGTCAAGACGAGGTTCAAATATACACTATAAAGCTACAATGATTCCCTGCAAGCATATACATGTAACAATCCGTGAACATAAGAGGGTAAGCTACAGAAGGCGAAGCCTGACGTGGCTCCCCCACAGATAAGTGATAGCGGGTTTCATCACCTCCGCATACCTCTCTCTTCTCTCCCTTCTTTCTCTCTAGGCTCAGCCGAAGCTCTTTTGCCAGCAATTGACTTAGAATCTCCGCATGTCGTCTTCATCCCAGCCAGATCTCTCTCCCGACCCTCCAATCCCCTCCTACTCCTCCTCCTCGAGGTCAAGATCTCGCACTCCCACGCAAAAAACACCCGCCTACCAATCCGCCGCCTCCTACTTCTCCTACCCAGTCAGCCACGTTGTTTCAGGCCTCTACCGTCGCATAACTGAACCAGAAATAGCCAAAGACATGCCATCCGCGCTCCCATGGTCGAGGTCGTCCTCCTCATCAGAGGTCTTCACGCCGCGCCGAACCGCCTCGCCCTTTCAGCCTCCGCCACTCACACCTCTCACCCTCAGCATCCCAAAAGGCGTCGACCTACTCCAGCAACAGCTCCTAACACGTGCCCTCGCCGAAGAAATCCGCCTCCTCGTCCCCCCACGCCTCCAACTAGCCGAGACCTGGCATCTCGCCTACAGCCTCGACCGCGACGGCGCCTCCCTCTCCACCCTCTACGAGAACTGCGCTGGGTTCTCACACCGCAGCCCGCGGGCGGGCTACGTCCTCGTAATTCGCGACTCCTCGCCCTCAAGCTCCGTCTTCGGTGCCTACATGACCGACCATCCACACCCAGACTCACAATTCTTCGGCACGGGAGAGTGCTTCCTCTGGCGCTCTAGTGTACTCCCACCTCCAGCGAGCTTCCCTCTCGCGCTACCGGGAGAAGGTCCTCAATCGGAGGAAGCGCTTGAGCGCGCTGGCCTCCCGCCTCCGCCTTCTGCGGATACCACTAATGCTGCCCGCTGGAGTACGCTGCGCAATGATCCCCAGGCGAAATTGAGATCTCCTCGATCGGAGTCGCCCTCTCACAATCTTAATGTCAATATTAAAACCAATCTGGCTGCTGCTAGTGGTGGTGTCCTTGCGCCTCCTTCGCCTTCTTCTATTCCTTCGCGCAGTGGTGCTAGCACCCCTGAGCGCATTCGCTTCAAGGCTTTCCCGTACAGTGGCGTTAATGACTATATGATGTTCTGTGAAACTGGATTTCTCAGTCTGGGAGGCGGGTAAGCAATCGTTTCATTGAGGATTTGTTGGTACAGTTAGCTAATATCGGAATAGTGATGGTCACTACGGATTGTGGGTTGACCAAAGCCTTGAAAAGGGTGTTAGCGCTTCCTGCCAGACTTTCGGTAATGAACCTCTCTCTGACGAGGGTGTCAAGTTTGATATTCTTGGAGTCGAGGTGTGGTATGTCGGCTCGTAAACAGCTGAATTCATGAAGCATGGCATATGTATAAATGGCCTACGCAAACATTGGCGGATCCGATACTGGGACGGTGCATCATACAAAAGCCGAACGTAATTGCTTTCGGCATTCTCTGGACTAGAGTACTGCAAAGGAAGTGGGTTCGAGCGTTGGAGATATTTGGCATATTTGGTTCAACTGCACTTCAAATACCCGGACGACGATGTGATGCTGGATCTCCCGCATTGTTGTTCCTCGTCAATCATTTACTTATAATCTACTGGTTTCATGTTGCGCTTGGATATTCATCAGACAACACCATGCAGTCGTGATATAATCCGTCATAATCACCTCAAACCTATAAGTTAAATCTCTAACACAGTCCATGCGCAGCCTTTTCTTCAGCAATGACACCCAGACACTTAGCAACCTTCTCCCTCTCTTTCAATGACCGAAGTCAAGCAGTGTATCGGGGATATTTCGCCAGCTTATCGGCTCGGTTCAACTCACGCAGCAGGCCTTCACCGACAACAGCCCAGGCAACGAAAGACGAATCGGCGTATGTGCATTTACCACCTACTAGTCAGCCCGTGCTGTTTCTCATCAAACCCTCCTCCAGGACACCGGTCACTCGTAGAACCTCATTGACATACCGCTCCGCTGCTGATGGGAGCTTCTCGGGGTGGAAGCGCGCAAACCAGGTTGCCTGGCCGAAGTAGAGCTCCTGGCCTATTGTATGAGGTTAGCTCTAGCTTGCAATTTGTGTACTCGGGAAGATCGGTTCCTGGTGATTGAAAGGCCAGCATTGCTGGGATGGGTGTTTCTGGGTACGTTCTGTGCAAGAAAGTTTACCCTTCTTGTCGTATTGCTTAACTAGATAGAGGATGTTTGCAGCACTCTGCCATTGTAATAATGTCGTCGATCGGCTCCCGGAGCACAGGGTGAGTTGGTCACCTCGCCGCCCTGAACAGCCCACTGAGCAACCCTGAACTGCTCACTGAGCAAGCTGATCGCTCACCCCGTTGCTCTCTCCTGATCAGCCCTTTCCATTCTCGTCTTGCTTTCTAGCTTTCACCTGCTCCGGGTTGTAACGGCACTGCCTAGTGGTGTTCCTAGGAGTTCATGTCTGGAGATGACGTATTCCCACGTCGCTACAGTGACTTGCTGTTCTTTTCGAACTTTCCGCCGATCGACTCGGTTCCTTCAACTTGCATGAGAAATCCAGCACCACTTCATTTCCACGTCCTCTAATACGCTTTCTCGCTCTTGCTGTCGACTCCACTCAGCAGACGCTTAATAGGGAAACCACGGAAATTCACCCTTGTCTACGTCGCTCCGTACCCAGTACCAACTTGATCCCAGGAACAACATTCAATTTGAGCTTCGGGCAACTTCTTTTTGCGTGGTATGCCCTAGGTCTCGAACACCTCGCTGCGCCTTGTGACGCAAGTCGACGACATCGGCTGACGGATCTTGTTTAATTTCGAAGTAAGAATCCGCCACTGGATGAATTAAGCTAGTTTTCCTAGGAACCCTTTCCTACAACTGATCCCCTACAGCTATGAATGGCTCTGCGATTGGCTGCAACGAGTATTGGAGGAGCTACCATGTCATTTGACGTGGTATCATTGCCATGTTTGCCTTGTCAATAGACCTAAAATCGATGCCAGTTCTATCTCTACAGTCCGCTCTTCAATGTAACGAGCAAACTGAAACGATGAATTTTAGCACATAAATAGTCCCAACTATCGATGCAGGGAGGCAATTGGACACCCCAGAAGAAAGAAATGAGGCAGAAAGCCACACCCTGGAGAATAATGTGCTACAAGAGGAACGCAGTACACTGAGCCTCGATAAGGGAGATGAGTTGCAGCGACTATAAGTAGCTAGATCCTTTCCCATAGATTAAAATAATCATCACACTTGTACCTGAATCCAAGGTTTCAACTATCCATCCTCCTTATTTCTCCTTGTGTTTAGATAGATAAGCATCTCTCTATCTCTCTCAGGTCCCAGATCTTCTTCCTTTCTCCATATCTCCATATCTCAATACGTTTAGCATCTTTATGCCATGTGGTTTCAGCATCGCCCCCAAAGACCTCGGTAGCATAAAACTTTTTTTTATCCTCTTCAGACAATGACTTAGTCATGGACGGCAAAATGGAAGTATGAGAATCTAAACTCCCTGAATGAAGACACTTTCATATAGATCAAATAGACATCCATTAACTAATGGGATAAGTTATACATTGCAAAGAAATATTTGCTTGTTTTCCTTGTGCCACTGAAGCTCGACTTGTGGTAGCTAATTTTGTAGGCCAAATCTTCCATCTTTTACCTCAGATCCGGCGAGGATAACAACTTTCGAAGGTGCCTGGGGGCGACGAGCTTAGCCAAGCATGTAAAGGGCCCACGCCTAATTCCCCGCAAACTGTATATCTGTCAAACCAATGGGGGCGTAATCTTCCCCCGTGGGGAAATAGGCTTTCGCAGTCAAACGCCGATCACTCTTGGATCCTCAATGGTAAAATAAATCAATGCATTGTCGATTGGGACATAGCTATAAAACACACCAATGGCCTGTGAAGGACACTCCTGTTGACTCTCACAGCTTCTATCCCCATTATTGCCTCCACTATTCTTTGAGACCCTCACACTAAGATTCACAACGAATATGAGCCTTGACAAAGAAGAAAAGAAATTGGAGAATGTATCCAAGGATTCCGTCGAGCAGATAGAGCATGTTGAACCTTTAGACTATGTGAAAGATCAGTCAGTCCAACCTCAGCATCATTGAGGCAACAGCTGCCTCCAAGACCCCTTGGCTGATCCCCATTGTCGTTTCCATCGGTGGTCTCTTATTTGGTATGTTATCTATGCAACCGCGAGAGATTGGCTAATGAGGTGTTATCTAGGCTACGACACGGGCTATATCTCCGCCGTTCTAGTCACAATTGAATCATCTCTCGGCCATGTCCTTACCTCGAATGAACAGGAAATGGCGACATCCTTCACAAGCGGCGGCGCTCTGGTTGGCGCAGTAGGAGCTGGTCTCACTGCTGATCGATTTGGCCGTCGTTAGCCCATCTGGGGCGCCTGCCTGGTATTCGTGATTGGAACTATCCTCCAGACATGCGCCTTTTCTGTCGGCCAATTTGCGAAAAACACAGATCATGTTCCTCAAGCGACTAACAATCAATAGAAGGTAGATGCAGTCACCCATATACGGTACCAGTTCCGCGTACCAGTAATTATAGAATTTGCGCTAGGAATCGACTATAACCATAGCCATTTGCAGACAGATTCCAGGCGTTTGTAATGCTGCATTAAGTCTGTCAAGGTAGTAGTCCACACCGCGAAGACCAAAGCGATAGGGCAGGTTTAAAGATCAAACTCAGTGAGACCTAACAACTAGGTATGAGCTACAATCCTAGCTAGTATAATGAAATCTATTTTTCCCTTTCTCTCTGATGATAGAGCTTGCAACATGGAAGCCTAGTCCGCAAGTCAAGTGCGATCACTCGGAGTCGCCTTACGGCGAGCCATCGCAGCAACATCTGAACCGGGAGGATTGAAATCCACGAAGCCATGTTTCAAGTATAGCGGTGCGCCCTCCTTGCTGGCATCCACGTAGGCCGCAACGCCATCCTTATCCGCCAGGTCGCAGCCCCACTGGACAAGCATAGAGCCAGCTCCGCGCCGTTGGTAATCAGGATGAGTGCCAAGTGTATCCAGGTCTTTTTTTTTTGTTCGGTTTCGGGTCAGTAACAATGTCTTCCTTTGTGAATTTTAATGGGGCCATTCATACAGTAATGTTTCTCATAGCCCATGACGCGTTTCCTCGCCTGCTCCAATTCTGCAATGAAATCCTCACATTCCTGGTAAGGCGAGTCTGCATGCCAATGCGGAAAGCGACGACCTCGCTCATCTGGCATGGCCAGGTCCCATTTGCCAAAGGCAACTAGCCGCGGTCGGCCTTGCTCATCTTTCGACTCGGTATCTACTACTCGCAGGTATCTGCAGTGGGGCTTCTGGATGTCCTCCAGGTGCCAATCCCGGTGCCATTGGTGCATACCGGGGGTGTTAGGGAAAAGTTGCCCGATCACCGGCTGTGTGAAGGAAGCGAACCATAATTCGGTGATGGCGGGGACGTCTTCCGGTGTCGCTGGTTCTAGCACGAGAGAATTGGTTGTTGTTCCCATATCGGAATTGGGTTGTATACTCGTTCAAGTGTCTAGCGAAGGATATTGATATTGACTAGGGGTTCGCACCAGGGCAGATTCAAGAAAGGGGGCTATTTCCCGTTGAAACATAATCCCGCAGTGAGAATAAAATCCGCTTTATGGTTGCTGGGGGGCGGCTTGAGGAGCCGGGGGGGTGCATAGTACCTTCGAAGGAAGAGGTGCGAGCCGATAAGAGTTGCAATGGCTCCCTGCACATGTGGATTTATAACCCCTTCGACGACAAGGATAAATTCAAAAATGCCGCATATAACGAGAGGCCCAACCACTTGCATTGGCCAGTAGGGTGAGGAGTTATGCTTTGGCCCCCAGCAGCCCCCATGTCCCATCATACGATGCGCTCGATCATTGCCAATGAGACCAGGTCCGTCCCGAAGGTTGGTTTCAAAAGCGAAAAAAAAGCACACTACTATTGGGAGCCATCGCGGGATGTGAAAAGCTTATTTATTGATCAAGTTAATTCGATGTAATTTCCATCATTCGGGAAGGACGCCAAAGCATGTCCACGTCGCGTCCAGCATTAATTTATAGCAATTGGCTAGGTTGGTCGGGCGACCACTTGCCTCCGTTGCTAGCCTGGGGGTGTATCTCCCTCCGACATTATGTGCGCCTGGCTCGACTGGCTGTCGACCTCCCAATCCTGCGTGACCAAAATTTGATCTCGTCGCATCGGCAAAGGGAAGCTTTCGTGGCTCTCCAACCTGATCTTGCGGTCGCGCGACTTGGACCGCCCTTGTGATTGCGAGCGCTTCTTGTAGCTCCAAGAGGTCGAATCTTCCACGCCATCAAGCTTGAGCCCGTTCGATCGCATCCAGGACAGGAAGGGGCTCAGTTGTCCCCAACAGGCCGTCACGATACTGAGGCACTGAATTATCACTTCGAAAATGGTAATTTCACACATCTGAAACGTTGGGTCGTTGGTTTTTCTGCCCTTCTTAAGAAAGGCGAGCTGGACGATCGTTGCGATCGTCACACTATCGAGGGAAAGAGAATGAGTGAGTTTCGAGCTTGGAACTATGGGGGAGAGAGCACTCCGTAGAGCCGGGTCACTCACAAGAGCCGAGGCAGGAAGATACCCGCAAAACCCAGGCGTCGCCCCAGCGTCGTTTGGACTCGAGAAATCAGGAACATCGCCTGAGCGACAATCAAAAGGTCGGTGACGATGTTGGCGATAGCGATGAAGTAGCGCCAAGCTAACTAGATATGCCCCGTCGAATCGTATTAGTATTTTCCGGATTCGGGGCGTAGGAAGTGATAGGGACAAAAGAAGACACCACCTACCAAGTTAAAGCATTGGCCGTTCTGAAAGTCCCAGGTACGGGGCAGAGAGCATTGGAATGCAGTCCCAAAGATTGCAACAACTGCCCAGGCATATACAATGGCCTCGACGCCTCTGGCGAGCCATTTATCTTTGGGGGATGGTGTAAGACTCCGGATAAACACGACCAGAGATAGTTTCGAGAACATGAGGCTTAGGAGGTACAGAAGAGACCCCGCGAAAAGGTTCTGGTAATGAGCACATTAACCTTGGTTCCAAAATAAAACAAGTGAACGATAGAAGGCGGGAGATGCGTACTTTCATCACCTGTTCCATATCGGCGCTGGAGACATCTTTGAAATGCTTTCCATAACCGGATCCAACTGCCAGCGAAACAACAATACTCTGACCGATGCCGAGGACCAGAGACGCAATGATCAGGAGATCATCCGTGGTGAGCCTTTTGAACAGTCGAATTTTAGTTACCAGTCGAGCAGAGACACTAAAAATTATTGTAACCAAAAGAACCCACGTGGTGACATTGACCGCCGGGTCTTTGGTGTCACCTTTGAATCGTGTCCCCATTGAGCCAAAATATGTGAAGCAGAGGGGGGTGGGTTACTTGAAAAGAGAAAAAGACGAAAAGGAACGTATTGAGGAGTATAATCATGCTGAGGGAACATGCCTTAAGCTTTTTATTATATCGCTGCGCGATCTGGTAGTGCCGCGCATTCGATTTCCGGTGCCCAGAAAAGAGTGACCAGGATTCAAATCCCTTCTCAGCACGTATCAGTATATTATGTATATGAAGGTCTCTGAAGGCGTTATGGTTCCTCTAGGGTTCCTAATCTCATGTGACGCTTGTTCCCTTCCCGTGCCATCTCGAGCTCTATATATTTCTATATGTTTGCCTGCTTTATCACTTGATCGGTGTTTCTATTACTTTTTTTTTCAATTTTTTTTTCAATCACAGTAGTCATTGTAAAAGGACATGTTAATATCGAGAAGTCTTATCAGGTTCAAGCTCCCCCTTTACTCGAAGGATTCGTTCCGAGGTCTGGCCCCCGGACTCTCGCATTAGTTCAAACCTATGAGTAGCCACCGATATGTGGCGTACCTCAATTGGGTATAGTGCGCTTCCTGGGGGATCTGTCCCGCGTGTGATCGACATTGCCGCATAGCACATTATGGGCCCCAAACCTCCATGGGCCGTCGGGCAGAGGGCGGAGCGCGCCTGAGATTAAATTGCAACAATCATATGCGTTAGCGTCATCTACTCGCGTGCTTGCTATTCTAGTCGATGTAACATACAAGGTACATCCATCTAGTCAAATCGGATACCCTTCCACCCGCATTCCGATACTCTCCCGACGGACTTTTCCCTCTATTTTTGAACTTTTAACCCAGCTGCATTCCTCATATTTACCTTGGTGTTCATTTCCCACTTGTCCTTCCATTCAGTTCGTTCAAAAAACAGAAAAGCCATGGTGGCCTATGAATTGAAGAGCAATACTTCCGTCACCAGCAGGGGCGCGGGCCCGGTGGATCGTGATAATGCGCATCTCCAGCGGATGGGAAAGAAGCCAGTCCTTAAGGTATGCAACTTATCCTTCAATGTCACACATCTCACCTGGCCAGACTATTGACACTTCCATCTAATCAGCGAAACTTCGGCATTCTATCGATCATCGGCTTCAGCTGTACTATTCTGGGTACTTGGGAAGGCCTGCTTGGGTGAGTCGGTCCAATTCCAAATTTTCACGGAATCCACCGCTAATCGGTCGCCTAGTACCTTTACCGGCCCTCTCACAAAGTGTGTTCGCACGGTCAACAACCTACTGCCTTGCAACATTATCTAACAGATATCAGTGGCGGCTCCGGCGGTGCGATCTATGCCTACATCTTCGGATGGGTTGGCTGTTTTGCCAATTTTATGGTTTTGTCGGAATTGGCCTCTATGTATGTTGCTCTTTCTTGATTGATCTAAGGCTAGAGTCAGAGCTAACTGTCAAATAGGGCGCCCACCGCAGGAGGCCAATACCACTGGGCTGCCATGCTTGCCCCGGGCAGATTTCAGAAGTTCCTGAGTTTCATTACAGGTGAATTTCCGCCTCATGCACAGACTTAAACTATTCATTATCGCTGACACTTGAACTTGTAGGATGGTTTGCTGTTCTCGGCTGGCAGAGTGCCTTCGCCGCCTGTGCCTTTTTAACAGGAAAGATGATCCAGGGTGCCGCGATCGTAGGAAACAACCTATATAATGCTCTGCCTTGGGAAGGAACATTGATTGTCTGGGGTTCGCTCAGTCTCGCATTGGTCGTGAACTTGCTCGGCGGCAACTTGCTGCCCCGCATTGAGGCGGTCATTTTGGTTGTGCATATTCTTGGGTTCTTCGGCATCATAATCCCCCTCATCTATATGGCGGACCATAACACAAAGGAGCAGGTTTTTCTGTCTTTCCAAAATGGAGGAGGTTTTGCCACGCAAGGACTATCCTGGTTCGTTGGTATGACCAGCTGTGCTTTTGCCTTCGCTGGAGGTGATGCCGCCGTGCATGTAAGTTTCCTTGGAGTTACGCTTTCCTCTACACGCTTCTGGCTAACAAACCCTTAAACAGATGTCTGAAGAGGTCGCAAATGCCTCGACCGTCATTCCCAACGCCCTTATGATCAGTGTCGGAATCAATGGCTGCCTCGGCTTTGGTATGATCATTGTTATGATGTTCTGCGCCGACTCCGACCTCGGTGGTAAGCTGGGGAAAATCACTGGATACAACTTTATGGGTATCTTCATGGAAGCAACAGACTCAGTGCCGGGTTCATTGACCATGTGTGCTATCGTTATCACTATTTATGTCTGTTCCCTCATGGGTCTACTGGCTGCGGCGTCTCGGCAGCTTTGGTCTTTCTCTCGAGATAGGGGTGTTCCCGGGTGGCGATGGTGGAATCAGGTAAATACTTCTCCATCAATCAGAAGTCTTGCAATGTGTCTAACATTTGCTGTTTCAGGTTTCTTCCACGAAACAGTTGCCTATTTTCGCCATCCTCCTTACAGTGACCGTCGCTGTGTTGCTTTCCCTGATTAACATTGGTTCCGATACCGCTATGGAGGACATTGTGTCCATGGCAGTGTCGGGTATCTACCTCTCTTACCTCGTGGTTTCTGTTTTGCTCTTTTACCGCCGCGTCCGTGGCGACATCTCCCGATATAATGACAACGAGGACGATATTGTTAACGTGCCTGGTGCAAAGCTTGTCTGGGGACCGTTCCATTGCCCCGGCATCATTGGTACCGTGATCAATGGGTATGCGATCATCTACATCAGCATCGTCGTCTTTTTCAGCTTCTGGCCAAGTACAATGGACCCAACAGTGGAAACTATGAACTGGAGCATTCTGGCAATCGGAGGCAGCGTCTTCCTTGCCATTATATACTACGTTGTGCGCGCCCGACACGTCTACAAGGGTCCTATTGTGGAAATTTCCTTGTAGAGAGTTGCCACATGGGACTATTGAGGAGACAGTTAATAGTCTATTAGTAGCTTTTCAGAGAGGGTGGCTAAATCAATGTTGTAAACGGTCCACCACGGTATTTGGCCATGCTTGGAACAGTAGCACTCGTCAGTTCGGGGCTGGCATCATTTATTGCCTAGCCGCTGTTGCTAAACCATTCGGTTGTCAGGAAGCCCCAATCAGCATTCCCAACAATCCGTGTGAATTTAAAGGAAATTGGTTCCTATAACAACAGAGTACCTTGAGCTTAAACTGGCGTCCAGTGTAGCCATTTTCGGCAGCCGATTTACCGTCAATTAGCGTTGTGGTGTAATGTTGGTGATAGATTCCACTAATCCGATAATGTATATCCACGGTAGCTCTTAATGCTATCTCACCCTGTATATATATGTATGTGCAAGTCCCTTCTACTGGAGTCACTTTCTGTTGCTTTCTAGGTGTTCCTGGAATATCTATACATGTCGTTCCCTTGAGCCTCATCGTATCCACAACGCTAACTCGAAACTAACCCCGAGCCTCACTAGCCTCCATCTGAGCGCTTATATTCACCAGCTTCGCCCTTTCACATGAAGTGACTATGATAATGACTCATAAACCTTAACTGATTTCGCCTAACAAGCGATCCAAGGTTGTAGCGTTGACTCACGCGATAACACACCGTACAGGGAAATTGCCTGTTGGTACATAAGCTCTGGACTTCCCCAGCTATCTAGCAGCATAACACTTCCTTCTTTCTCCAAAAATATTTAATCATGGAGAAACACGACTTTTTGATCATCGTGGACGCAACAGGCTCCATGAGACAGTACCTTCGCTCCCTCAACGATTCGCTACCACAGATCATTTCCATATCTGCACTGACAGGGTGCTTTTCACGGATCGGGGTCCTCGCCTTTCGTGACTACGATTACACTGGGGATCAACTTCTCCAATGGTCAGGGTGGCTGCATCAAAACTCAGACGGAGCCTCGCAAGGACCTCAGCCTGACCTAGTTACCTTCGCTAAGCGCCTCGAAGCACTCGGAAATAGTGACACTGATGAGGCCCACAAGACAGCTCTCGCTAAGGCTTATGAGCTCATGCGTCCAGATGCGAAAACACTGGTTTTTCTTTACACTGATGCGCCTCCTCATCCCAACGTGGATGACACAGTTGGTACTCGCAATAGCTCTCTGGAAAAAGCCGCATTGAGCCCGACATCATTCTCAAACTTTGGAAGTTCATTTCAAGATTGGGTATCTGCGAGTAAACTCCTTCGAGACGGACAAAAGCCGGCCCAGGTCTTTACTATCCTCGACAGTTTCGTGGGAGGAAAGTCTGGCTGGCATACCTACCTATGCTACATGACCGGCGGTGCCTGTATTGCTTTGAAGCGGTGGCAAGACCCCTCAAAATTGACAGTAGATCTACTTTTAGCGTGGATGGGGGTAGAAAAGGCTCCCTCCACAAGCTCAGCCATCGAAGAAGATATCCCTGCTAAGTTGTTGTGGTATCATTCTGTCGACCACATCGACGACATTCAAAACGAGAAGGATGTGAGAGCAACGTCTTTCTTCTCCTGTGGAAACAATATCAGGGCTATCGACTTGACCGCCGACATCCTCAAGAGGCGAATTACGAAGAAGACGATTCCTGTCCTAGATTTCGCAAAACGCTGGAATACAGATGCGCAATACAAAGATCTTGTCGCCAAGTGTTTGACGCAAATCATCAACGACAATGTCCAGGCAATGGCACTCAACCCTGTTTTCGGAACTC
>ERZ1673737.2444-NODE-2444-length-15518-cov-4.140982_pt1 | contig 15518 bp, 16 predicted proteins | sample MGYA00580211_ERZ1673737 | MGnify/ENA primary metagenome ERZ1673737 (study PRJEB41218, sample SAMN15661789) | gut metagenome | host: Homo sapiens | place: Canada: London | collected 2015-08-20/2019-03-30 | study: EMG produced TPA metagenomics assembly of... | reverse complement strand
ACATGTAGATGAGAATAAGTAATGGGTGTATATCAGTAAATACAAGATATAGTATATAAACTTATATTCAAAGTAGACTTGATATTATCAGAAATAGGACATTCAATAGAACTATAATGAAGCAAGTACGGAGTAAGTTAACGTTACTAACATAACTTACTTCCCTCACGGTGGATCAGATCGACCAAAAATGAGCAAGGGAGATAGATCCCTTGATCTGTTACCATCTGATACCGTCATCTACACCGGGGAGATGCCCCTCTCCCATACTAAAACGCGTGACGCGTCTGTGATGTGACCATACCTGACCTGTATTTGAAGTCATATCTCACTCCAACTTCGATCTTCCTCTCCCTCTTCTCTCCCCCCCCCCCGCCTTTGCCAACTTTCTTGAATATTTCTAAATATTTCTGATTATTCCGGGATATTCTAGGATATTTCTTTACTCCCACTTTTTTAGTTTCTATAATATGATTAGGCCCTGCCGTGAGAGAATTCCCTAGCATCCTTCGCCATTCTTGACCTCGGATCATCCCCCCAACCTTGGAACTCCTCCTACTGATCTTCACTTCCCTGTACTCTATACCCTCTCTTCTCTTCTACCTACCTTCACCCTCTATACTCTATCCTCTATCTTCACCCTCTATTCGCTATTCTCTATTATCTACCTCTACCTCTAGTCGCCACTATTGGTTTTCAAAATATTCTCAATTCAATTCCACCCATCTCCAGTCATCTGCTATCTGCGTGACTTGATTCGCAACTGCCTTAGCGCCTTGTGGCCCAACGACTCTGCATGTCGGCCTGAGGATCTTGGTCTTTGCTTGTGATCTGCCATTGGTCCAGAGGGAAATTCTCTGCGCAGTCTCGTCACATCTCGGCTTACCCGGCCAGCCACTGGCCTTGTTGTCCAAGTCGCGCTTTCTGTTTTCGACGCGTCATACGGTCCCTGCAGTGACAGGCGACAATTTTGCTTGGGGTTTGAGTCTTTAGATTATGGGATCGACGCGTTCGTCGGGCGCACACGTTTCTTCAGTGTTGGCCCCATCTGAGATCATCAGATCGCAGCCCCGTCTGCAACCTTCACCGCTACCACTCCAACCCATTGAGAACTCGTCTTTCTATCCGGCTTCCCGCTCGCACAGGCCATCGCCGACGAAAGCCTTGCACCCCCAAGGCTCGCATCCGGGCCACGGAAAACTCGGTTTTGTCCCCATCTCCGCGCCCACTCCTCCCATGTTTACCACCGACTCTCCAGCCAAGAAAGCGCCTTTCCCAATCCACTCGCAACCCTCGATGCCACACTCGGCTCTCTTCACCACCTTCTCAAGCGTCAATCCGGAATCATCAAAAGAAAACCACCGTCCAGAAGAACCGTCAAATGATAGTTTCGCAGATTTCCCAGAACCGTCATATGAATCAAAACTTCCGATGAAGCGCACACTGATGGAAGCTGCGCCATTGAAAGAGCGCGCCAACAAAAAGCAAAAGCGCGAAGACGCGCCGGTTGCGTGTCTACCTGAACCACACGAGATGCCGCCAGTTGAAGATGACGGCACCAAGCCGCCCTACAGCTACGCCACCTTGATCGGCATGTCGATTTTGCGCGCAAACAACCGGCGCTTGACCCTCGCTCAGATCTACAAGTGGATTTCAGACACCTTCTCTTACTACAAGAACAGCGACCCAGGCTGGCAAAACAGCATCCGACACAACCTCAGTCTGAACAAGGCCTTTATCAAGCAAGAACGACCGAAGGATGATCCAGGCAAGGGCAACTACTGGGCCATTGAACCTGGCATGGAAGCGCAGTTCCTCAAAGATAAGCAAGTGCGCCGCGCCACAATGTCAAGCCTACCTCTTCCTGCTATTCCTCAGCGGGATCTTGGCCAACCACACGCTGTCAGCACTACCACATGGATGGTACCACCACCTGCCCATCACGCGCCTGCACCCAAGCCTGCGCCAGCTGCAGACTTGGATTCCGATGCGACTCTGCCTGCCTCTGACCCAGCCCTCCAAGATGATGCAGACGATGTTGTTCCAGTTTCTGGCGCACATGCAGTCCCTCGTTCCTCACCCCCTCAGACTATTCGCTCATCTCCTCCCATTGCTCCTCCTCGCTTCGCCCGTCAAGGTACTCCTCCCACACCTACTCAATCTGGTCCTACCCCCGCGCCTCGCCCGCGCAAGCGCAAGTCCATTACAATGAACGATAGTGGTTACTTCTCGTCCTTGGAATCGTCGGCCTTGAGGCCAAACAAGGCGGGTCACATTTTGACCTCCGATTTGGATATCGAGCCCCCGCGCATCAAGCGTGGCCGGGCTGAAGAAGAGATTGCGCGCATGCGCAGCTCCTCTCATGACATTAGTCCTGGCCAGCCAACCACCCGCAAAAACCCCAACCCTATCATCGGGTCCTCCCCTCTGCGCAGTCAATACGTGAGCATGCTGCCGCCTCCATTGACTCCCGTGATAAAGTTCAAGAAGCCTGCCAAGCCACCGCCATCTGTGTCTCCGAACACCAACCTGCGAAACCATCGCCGTAAGATCCAGCAAATGGTAAACTCGCCTATTAAGCACTTGGGCCTTATGGAGCAGGAACTCCCTTGGAGCCCGGCGTTCAATTTGCAGGACGAAAGCTACACCCCCCATGATCACTATCATACGACCTTTGATGTTTTCGCGGACACCGGCGCAGACCATATCTCTTATGGATCACCGGAGAAGCGCTCGGTGAAGCGTGCACGTACCGACAGTGGAAACTCTGCCCTCACCGACATCACCTCTGTGAACATCAACAGCCGCCTGGGAATGCCTCCTCTCCCCAGATCCAAGTCTGCCATCTTCCCAGAGTCACCATCCAAGCTCCCGGAAACCCACCGCTATGGAGATGCTGGCCAGGAAGATTTCTTCTCTTTCCACCTCTTTGACGAGGGCAATGACAGCTCTGGCGAAGTTGACGGCGTTGATCTGTTGCAAGGCTTCCAAAAGATTGGAGGTGTGAGCAAAGACGACACCCTGAAGCCCAAGTCGCTTCATTCGCGGCCCCAAATGGGCAACCGCAGCAGCACGACCCTGTTTTAAGACACCTAATGATTCTTCTTTTTGCGATGGGCACTCTGCGAGGCCCATCCCTGTGTTATCGGATTTGATTTTTTGTCGTTCTTCGCATCGTTCTCACTATCCCCCTCCTGTTCTCCTGCTTTTACCCGCATCCTTGATTTTGTTTGAGTTGTTTCTGTTTCTGGAGTTCAAACCCGGTGATGTTTCCAAGGTCCTGTGGGCGGTGTTTTCTTTGGGAGTTGGGCTGCACAGGAGCCGTTCTGACATTTCCACCACCGAGCCCGGGATGGCCTGGTTACGACCTTAATGACAACGCTAAGATGTACATGAGCAAGCGATGGTTTTTATGATTTGGGATATTGGGGTTGGGCTATCTTTATGGGAAACTACTGGGAAACATTGGTGGCGCTTTTGAATTGAATTAATGTAGTTAGCAATTGAAAGTCATTACTTGTTTGGTTATCAACATTTCACCCATGCTTCAGGTAAGAGAAAAGAGAACATGCAAGTACCGAAACGCCCGAAGTAGACCCTTTTGTCACATGCGTGTGGCTCGCCATAATCACGTTGAACTGATGCCCAATTTGCCACAAGTGCACCAGCCACGTTCAAAACACATCCATCTTTAGTCACTGCTTCCACAGCCCCGACAGCCACAGCTGACACACTGGATCGTCTGGTCCTCCTTGAGCTGCGCCTTGGGCACTCGGCAGATACATGTGGAGTTGAAGTTCGTCTCTTTCGTCTGGACACAGCGCAGGCAGCACAACTAGCAAAACATAGGTTAGCAGAGTTCTTTGAGAGACGGCCTTCCACAAGGCAAGAAACGCACCTTTTCATAACCCTGCTTCTTCCACTTGGCAATCAAGTTGGCATCCGCATAGCCGTTCTTAAGAAGCCAGTCATATAACTGCTTTGAGATCGCCTCTTTCTCGTAGTAAAGGTCATAGATGTATCGCGAGCCTGCCGAGCCCATTTAAATGTCAGTAAGAGGCCTTTAGTATGTTCCATAATACTAGTAGTGTTCCGGGACTTGGGTGGAGGGGCAGCGACTTACGTTGGTGGCTGATCTGGAAAATGGGCCAGAGCACTTCATATCTCTTTTTGCCTTCATGCGACGCATTCTCAGCATCCTTCATCTTATTGCTGAACTCCAGCAGGGTATCTTCAATGTCATCGAAGCCGGCGGGTGGTGGTTTGCGATTGCGAGAGGTGCGGATTGGAGGCATGACAGGGAGTGTAGTAGGTGTGAGATAGAGCGAGAAGGAAAGCAGACGAAGAGCGGAAGTAGGCCAAAGCGAGAAAGGAGAAAAGCGCTCTTCGTCGAGAAATACGACGAGGGACCAAGTTGGCTATCGATAGGGAAAACTGCGCGTCATTTTTGTGCCACTGCCCACCGCCTTTGATTTTGAACAGCGACTTGTCCAGCTACGGCATCGTCTATCCCATCTTCATTCGCCATATACCTCTTCTCTTCCAATTCTACCCATCTTATTCGCAATGGAGACTCAACTTGACCTCACCAAGCTGTCCGAGAACGACAAGAAGGAGCTTAACCAAGTCCTGAACAACGAAGCTCAGAAGGGCAACATCCAACAGAGTAAGTCAACTCCATTCTATGCAATCTGATATCTACAGCGTTCTATGGTTCTTGCACTATCTGTGTTAGGATATCCAATTGATCCGCTACCTGATAACACATTCTCCTTCTCTATCATATCCACCGCTAACAACCCATCTCTTCTAGCCGTGCACCACCTGAACGAAGTCTGCTGGCAAAAGTGCATCACCAGCAAGATCACCTCCGGCACCCTCGACAAGTCTGAGGAGGCATGCGCACAGAACTGCGTTGACCGGTGGATGGACACGAGCTTGTCCATCCTGCAGAAGCTAGAGAACATGCGCGGCCACTAAGTGTGACCGGGATGTGTTCTTGACCTTCTCTTTGCTCCTATGCATACTCCTCCTATCTATTCGGATGCGATGGGATTCCATTGCATTGTTTCGAAACCTTTATGGAGATGCCTGGGTACATGTACCTGGGCTAGGCTGGGTTCTACCGGCTACCGGCATTGGTTTTGGGTTATGGTTGGATAGATGGATTGCAAAATCACCACTTGTATACTAGAGTCAATTATGAACGATACTATCTTGTACTTTGAGTTTGAGAGTAGCATGCGTAGAGAGCGGAATGCTTCAATGTCAAGTGTATCTGATCTTGGGATTTCAATGAATATATGACTAGTAGAACTTGACAGAGAGCCATGTTAGGCCGTAGAATACTGATCTACTGGCTAGCCATGGGCCGATAGAAAACATATGTTTTGACATGATAAAGATAGCGCAAGGCGACCACATCTATACTCTGAAACCTCAGTCTCGTGCGCATTTCCACGTGGGACAACCCATACGCCAGCACCAGAACTGACAGATGATACCAAACTACTTTACACTCTACGCTGTCTACGATTTGAGCTCAAGGTGCCATGGCCCACAGGACACAAGTCCACTATATTCAGGAATCACGCATAAAGGGTATGTTCTTTTTGATCATTCAGCACTCGTTGCTGCAAGGACAGCCGAGGAACACTGGCTGGTATTTTAGACCCCGGTGGAAAACACAGTTCGCCAAAACCCAAACAAATCCATTCGTGAATTTTATCTAAACAATGGCCAGCTTGGTGGCGGCAATGTCCAGAGCATCGACGTCAGGGGTGAGACGAGCGAAGGCCTTCTTGGTACCGTCGGGGCTGAAGGCAAGTTAGCTAGTAGTTCATACATAATGAAAATTGAGAGAGTTAAACGTACCGGACCAGGGTGTTGACCTTGACGGTGTCAACATCGTACAGCTTCTTAAGAGCCATCTTGATCTGGCGCTTGTTGGACTTGACGTTGACGATGAAGACCAGGGTGTTGTTCTCCTCGATCTTCTTCATGGCGCTCTCGGTGTTCAAGGGGTACAGGATGACCTTGTTGAAGTCGAGAGCGGGAGCATGAGGGATGGAGACGCGGGGGTACTTGGGGGACCGCGACAGCTGGAGGGTCTTGGGGCGGTGGAAGGTGGTCGAGGTGCGGACCTTGCGGGACTTGTGAAGCTGTTGCCACAACCGCGTTAGCGATAGGCTCCAAAAGAAATTTCTTTGGTCTGCTTCATCTTGTAACTGTACGTACCGAAGCGCCCTTTGCGACCGCCTTGGCGGCAGCGTTGGCCTTGTTCTTGCCTGTAGAGAGGAAGCCGGTTAGTCTGGTGGTCTAGAGAAAAAAAATTGTATAGGTCGTGTGCCATTTTGCGAATTTGCCGTTTGGACGAGTGATGTTCTGGACGAGACGACGCTGATATGAGATTCTTTGACATGTTCGATAGCGATGCAAGTGCGTTTCGCAGTATTCCCGGCGCTTTGCAACACAATATCGACATGTCGTAAATTTTTCGAATGCAGATATCGAAATCGTCGTCCACGTCCACACGGAAAATTCACAATTGGCAATGCTGGGATCGCAACTAAATATCAAGGCATGTTTATTTGAACGTACCTTGCTTGTTGTCGGTAGGGGCCATGGCTGTCGTCGGTCGCTGTCGATGATGCTTGTCACAGTGTCGAGAATCAAAATTTGGAGGTGTATTCGCTTAGCGAAAACCCTAGCGCTGTGTGGGTCAGGTGACCTTCGACTGTTGCTGAGTCAGTAACTTTGGATTACATATCATTACAGTATTGTCATTCTCCCGCCCAATCAGACCGCATATCAGTCTTGGCGTTCTTTGGGCTTTTCTTCACCAGCTTTTCTTTGCAGGATATCTCTACCGCTTTGTATATTCAGACCCCCAAAAGACATTGAGGTCCAGTATTCGAGGATTACATTTATCTATACCACTGGACTTCCCATCTCAACCACGACATGGCTCCTCAAAAACGATCCAAGAGGCCGATGTTGTTGTCCCATAGTCGACCTCCAATTGTCAAATCAAAGGAGGCTGCCCTTTCAGCCAAAGCAACCCGCAACCTCATTCGCTCTCATCATCGACTTCTCAAGTCTCGAGCACAAGCCCTGGCAGCTGGCGACGAGGCCCTGCTCAGCAGCATCGATGCTCAAATCGAAGCCAACGGAGGCTTGAAGAGCTACCAGACGGCCAGCAAGCTTGGCCAGTCAATGGACCGTGGCGGTGATTCCAGCAAGGTTCTCATTGACTGGATCAAGCCACAGCTTAGCCAATGGAACAAGACCGTTCCTAAGCTACGGGTTCTTGAAGTTGGAGCTTTGAGCACGAAGAACGCCTGCTCTACCAACGCGGCATTGGATGTCACAAGGATTGACTTGAATTCTCAGGAGCCAGGGATTCTCAAGCAGGACTTCATGGAACGACCTTTGCCTTCCAGTGATGCAGAACGCTTCAATCTGATTAGTCTATCATTGGTGCTAAACTACGTCCCTGACGCCACGGGACGGGGTGAAATGCTTAAGCGATGCGTCAAGTTCCTGACTTCGAAATGCCCCATTGAGCTTGTTCCAACTCTTTTCCTAGTGCTACCTATTGCATGTGTCGATAACTCGCGCTACCTCAACGAAGACAGACTGGGGGAGATCATGGCTTGCCTGGGCTTCCGTCTAACCCAGAGCAAGCGGACCTCCAAGCTGGTTTTCCATCTTTGGGAGCACTCTGGTAACTACGCACCTAAGGTCTACAAGAAGGAAGAGTTGAGGTCTGGCAAGACAAGAAATAATTTCGCCGTCATCCTCAACAAAGGCTGATTGTCTATACGCAAACCAACATTTATTCTTCAAGCACCAATGGTGCTGATTAGGGCTGAAGCTAGTTTACAAGGACTTCCCGGGGCAAGAAAGCCCAGACAGTTCCGACCGCTGCCAGAATCGAAGAGATCACAAGCAGAATCCAATCAAGGATGCGCTCGCCTCGACTGATCTCCTTTCCAAAGATCTTGAGGTAAAATGCAAGAGGGAAGATAATACAAATGGTGAAACACAGGAAGGATCCCATGAACGCCATGATCCGGTCGAACGCTGGGAAGATGATGGACAAAATGACAATCATGACTACGACAAAAAGGCGAATCGCTGCACGTGAGATCTGTTGAATCGTTTCGCTGGAGCGGTTCTCAGCGGGCGCATTGCCTGCAACTCCACAGAGAACTTCAAATGTGGCAACCAGAGGCCGTGCACTATAATCTTGTCAGTCGTGTTTGAAACAGAACCAAGGTGTGGACTTACTTCAACGGCACCTTGGTGAGCGGGATGATCGAGATGAATACTATAATGCAGACGGAAAGAGCCTTTGGGTAGTTGGTGACTGCGAGAATGTTCGCAGTGATCTCGTCCTGGACGAAATCTCCAAACATGAGCCAACCAATGATGGCCATTGAACAGTCGAGAGTAAACTAGTCTCGTTAGAATTGGATCTTTTATCTTAACTCAAAAGAGTCTTACTGTAAAAATGTAGGTCACCCGCAGACTCTTTCCGTACTTCTGAGGGTGTCTCATGTCTCGGTAGATGTTTGGGAAGACACCATGGCCGCCCCAAGGTGCTTTTAAGAATTAGCTATTCTGTATACCACACAGCGGTTCGCAAACTTACACATTATTAGGCCGAAGCTCAAGGGAATAGTAGCCCAGTTCTCAGGGAAGAGGAATGTGTTGGCTGGCTGCCGCAGTGAACCTGGTGCATCTGGTTTGACGAGGCCATCGATGCAAATGAGAGCCACAACTTGGGCAGTGTCAGTCTCAAGTGATTTGTTTTGAGGCCACGAAACTCACTTGATGTACAGGAGATAATACCCAAGATGCTGGTAATACTTAGGAAACGCAATGGGAGGAAATTAAGCGGGATCAGCACAACTCCACAGAGGATCTTCCACTGTAAGATGCTCAAGCCCGGCACCAAAGCATATAGACTGTCTGCAAAAAGCACAACCAGGGCCACACATGCACCGAGAAGTTCCAAGCAAAACAAAAAGCTGGTCACCAAACGGGCATGCTGCCCGAAACTGATATAGGCTAGATCAGCATAAGTGACGACGCTCCGGTCAACATCCAGACATTTAGCCAAAATCTTGGCAGTGTAGGAGGTTGTCACTGCTGAGAACACCAGGAATGTCAGTCCTAAAACCCACCCGGCATGCTTCATGGCCAGCGGGAGACTCAGGAGACCGATACCAATCAACACATTGACAGAGTTGAAGACGGTCTGCGGGACTGTGGATTGGCCAACGATGACATCCTCCTGGGTCCCATCTTCATGCTGGATATGCTTGACCAGCAATGGCCCCCGGTCCGGGTCTCCTGCGCTATCCACATGAATATTCTGATCTCTATGGAATTGAATCGCATGTCTCCGAGTCGACTCGCTCATCCGCGAAGAGATTGTGCCATATGAAGCCGCAAAGCTTCTATCAAAAGAAGAGGCCAGAAGCCCGGTGCTGGGTATACCGCGCTTGGACTGCTCAGGCCCATGCGAGTCCTCTTCGGCTGGCTCATCCTCATCCGACTCATCACGCAGCAGAGGTCGTTCGACATCCGAGTTCCGACCCCAAGATCCCCAAGACTGGTTGCTTCTCGATCCATATTCCACGCCAGTAGCAATTCCAATTTCATCGTCCGACTCCGAGACAAACGAGAACCGCCGTGGAATCACCTCCGGGAACGCTGCAGCTCTCTGCCAGGATCGCGCAAAGTTATCTAGACTGTTGGGACCACCCGCTTGACGGAGCCGGTTTGAGAACGACGACGACCTATTCCGAGGTTAGTAGGATGGACGATCCACGGGAGCACAAGGCACTTACCTCTGTCTACCCCATGCCCCTGAATCGATCGGACTCCCACGATCCAGGTGGCCATAGTCATAGGAGCTCGGTAACACGGTTGTTGGTGTTCTCAATGAGCCATCCACCGAGTCATTGTCATGGTTGTCTGTCTGAGACATGGTTGTGACACTTCTCGAACACAAGGGAAGATCTAAAGTTTAGGGAGGAAAAGAAGAACAAAAGAACACCTTGGAAGTAAAGAGGAAAACTCTCCCCTCTCTTATCACATGGAGATAGCTCCAACAGATAAGACGAGTCCGCGATGTTCAAAAGAGTCTAGCGCCAAGGAGCTTCCCGTAGAGGTTAGTGTGGGGAGTGCGGATCACAGATTTTTGATAAGACTGCAAGTCATTGACTAATTGTAGTGACCAGATGTGTAATAGAGGCGATGAAGGAAATCACGAGGATGGTATGATAGATAATAAATCTACTAAGTCTACTAGGTAGGTCCGACCCGGGCTTGTCCACTGGCCCTCATTCAGTGTTTGATATTTACGTAAGGCAAAGGTAGATTCGAATTTATATAAAACGTCCAAATAGGTAACTATAGACATTTATATATGTACATACATACCTAAATGTAGATAGATAGATATATGTTACGCATGCCCAATATGCCCCCCAATCTCTACAGGTACCGGTACCTGAAACTCTGGCGTTGGGCCATTAACCTAGCAAGTACCAGACACGTCACGAGCCCTGGCTTACCTCAGCGGTGCCAGCCGACCCCTCGAACAAACTGTGTACTTCCCACCCCACGAGGAAATTTGCCGCTTTGTACGTCAATCAAGTCAAGGTATGTGTTCCCTGCATTCCTGGAATCTCGCGTCAAAAATTATCTGTGCCTTTTTGCTGGCCCTTTTTTTGTTCATACTGACCGTTTTTAGGTGTTACACAGGTTGGATCAATTCTTTGAAGTTCCCGCTTCACTCACTGACCGAGTCTTCAGGCGTCCGCAGGCAAGGCCTTTGATACTTTCCCCCCTGATCGTCCTTCGCCTCGCCCAAAATGAGCGCTCCTCAGCCGAACGAAGCTGATAAGAACATCGAGATCTGGAAGGTCAAGAAGCTGATCAAGCGTCTTGAATCCGCTCGCGGAAATGGAACTTCCATGATCTCGCTCATTATCCGTTCGTCGCCCAGGCCCCAAGCCACCTGTCGCCGCTAACTCGCGAATACAGCCCCCAAGGATCAGATTTCCCGGGCCGCAAAGATGCTGGCTGAAGAATATGTATGTTCCTCCTCTGATAGATCTACGAGCGTCGCCTGACCGCACACGATCAGGGTACCGCCTCCAACATTAAGTCCCGAGTGAACCGTCTCTCCGTCTTGTCAGCCATTACTTCGACCCAGCAGCGTCTCAAGCTGTACAACAAGGTTCCACCCAATGGTCTGGTTGTGTACTGTGGTGAAATTATCACCGCCGAAGGAAAGGAGCGCAAAATTAACATCGACTTCGAACCCTTCAAGCCCATCAACACATCGCTATACCTTTGTGACAACAAGTTTCACACTGAGGCCTTGAGTGAGCTTCTGGAGTCTGACCAGAAGTTCGGTTTCATTATCATGGACGGTAACGGTGCTCTGTTCGGTACTCTCAGTGGTAACACCCGTGAGATCCTTCAGCGTCTGTCCGTCGATCTGCCCAAGAAGCACGTGAGTCTATCTACGTTTTGTCTTGAAATTGTCCATGCTGATAACTGTGAAGGGTCGTGGTGGTCAATCCGCTCTGCGTTTCTCTCGTCTCCGTGAGGAAAAGCGCCACAACTACGTCCGCAAAATCGCCGAATTGGCTGTCCAGAACTATATTACCAACGACAAGGTCAACGTCGCCGGTCTCGTCTTGGCCGGTTCTGCCGATTTCAAGAACGACCTCAACCAGTCCGACCTGTTCGACGGCCGTCTACAGGCCAAGGTTATCAAGATTGTCGATGTTTCCTACGGTGGTGAGAACGGTTTCAACCAGGCTATTGAGCTTGCTGGCGAGACCCTGAGCAACGTCAAGTTCGTCCAGGAGAAGAAGCTCATCGGACAGTACTTCCAGGAGATCAGTCAAGATACTGGCAAGGTCTGCTATGGTATTGAGGATACCCTCAAGGCATTGGAGCTTGGTGCGGCTGAGATTCTGATTGTCCACGAGAACCTGGAGATCACCCGCTGGGTCATGAAGAACGCTGCAGGCGCTGAGGTTGTGGTCCACACCAACAAGTCCCAGGAATCCAACCGTGAGCTTTTCCAGGACAAGGAGACAGGTCTCGATATGGAGGTTGTCGACTCGGGCTCCTTCTTGGAGTGGCTTGCTGAGGCCTACAAGGACTTCGGTGCCAACCTGGAGTTCGTCTCCGACCGATCTGGCGAAGGAAACCAGTTCGTCAAGGGATTCGGTGGTATCGGTGCTATTCTCCGATACAAGGTCAACTTTGAACAGCTTGCCGATTACAGCGATGACGATGAGTTCTACGACGGTATGCTTGGTCTATTTCTCCGACTCTGGTTCAATAACTAACTTTGGACAGATTGACGGCGTTGCCCCCTCGCAGTGAGCGAGGATGAACGGCCAGAAGCTCCCGCGGCGGGTCTTTTGACGGCTCGCCCTGTGGATCAAGACGGTGGCTCCCGTGATGGAACCAAGGCATCCGTGAAGGATAACCAACAAAGGCCTGGTCCAAGCACAGTGAAGTCACTCAGAGGTTTGTTCATCCATGGATGTCATGACGATATAAGAACGTGTTTTAATGTCTGAATAGGGTCATCCAAGCTCCGTGATATGCACACCGAGGTCACCTCGGGGTCTGATATGAAGTGGTTTAAATTGCAATTTAGGTTGGATCTGATTCTCGGCAAAATTTGGTCATCCACCGCTGCTTGCTCGACTTACTTCATGTAAGACAGATGGTGTTGGATAGTTATTTCTCGGCCAGCTGTATGCCAATTCATTCAGAATGGCATTGCCTGGTACTTCATTCGTTATTTGCTCGTTATATTCAAAAAAGCACCCGAAAGGGTTGGTATAGATGGTGCACGTGTTTGTTAAGTTATCTCTTTGTCTAGCGGAGTATGCTTCGTATAGAAGAGAACGAGTTTTAATTTTGTCATTCATTCGTATGGTAAACTGAAACTCATATGTAGCATGGTGCCTTTTTCCACGGACCAGAAAAATTCACACGTAAAAGGCACTAGGAATTATGTTCACATGGTTTCAAGCATTGTTCGCGCTCAGTTGATCCTTCCAAGTGCCTAGGTCCTTGCATGTTTCTGTGACTTGTCGGAGGTCATTGAGAGCCTTGTGGACGGCATCCTTGTTCTCATCAGAAGGAGTCCTTCCGCACTCAACGAAGAAGATGTATTGCCATGGCTTCTTCAAACTCGGCCTTGTGTTGATACTTGTAAGGTTGAGACCATGGCTCTTGAAAATGATCAAGGCATTTGCCAATGCACCCGCCGAAGAATGATCAATGGTGAAAGAGATCAAAGTCTTGTGCGTGGTTTCAAGAGCAGGCCTGTCGTTCAGCGTGGGTGGGTTCGGTTGTTCGAACTCCAGCTGGGCTGTGCGCTCAGCGAGCACATTTCTCAATATCAGGAAGCGTGTGGTGTTGTCCGCACGGTCCTCGATATTTTCCTGGAGTATATCCACTCCATGATACTCTGCTGCAAAGCGGCTGGCGATGGCACCGCCCTTTTCACCGGTCTCCTTGGAAACAATCTCAGCTCCCTTGGACGTGGATGAGACATCTTGCCTCTCGACGCCTTTGAAATACCGAGAGAGGAAAGTCTCACATTGACCCCAGGCCTGCGGGTGTGTATATAGCTTGGTGATCGAGCCATCGTAGCCAGCCCAGCCGCCCGGATACGCGCCTTTGCGTGCGAGAAGACAATGGTGGACTGTGAGGTAGTATTCCCCACACACCGTCACATCTCTATATGAATCATCCCGATCTGCCAAGAGATCTAGCGTCTGCACCACAGATCCATTGGTGGAGTTCTCGCACGGAATCACAGCGTAGTCGACTGCCTTTTGCTGAAGGGCGGCGAAAGCCTCTGCAAACGAGGCATGAGGTAGCAGATCTGCCGAGATCTTGCCAAAGGACTCTGCAGTGGCCTATAGATCAGGGGTCAATCGTCAGATCTGGTGCAATGATGCGGGGTATATCGGGGTATGGCTGACCTGATGCGAAAACGACGCCAATGGCCCTAGGAAGGCCACTCTCAAGCGAGTCATGATTGCATTTGTGTGAGAATGAAGAACGAATTCCCCTAATCCACTCAGCTGAACATTTCCATTTGACCCGCCGAGCGGTGTGGGCTCCGATATTCCAACATTGGCAATGAGCGACAAACAAACAGATCAAACGATCTGAGATCCAACTCCGGGGTTGAGACATCATCTGATCCGTACTTTTCCCCATGACATTTCCACTGCGACCCCTGCTCTCTCTGAGGCATGGATGTCGAACTTACTCTTCGCTTTCTGAGCGCTTGCATCGCGAACTGACTACAAGGAAACTCCCTTTGACTTACGATTACCTACACCCGCAGCCCTCACACCTTTTGAACCTGACGCTCCGTGATCTTCTACCACAATCTACGACCATCCACGATTATGCGACTCTACCCTCGATACAGAATCCATCTCCATTACCGGTCGGCCACCACTTAATCTACTTTCCGCCGCAGGTGACATTGTCCCAACTACTCCCGGACTGCACAGATACGCTACACACACCCGGGGAACCATTCAACCGGCGTCTTTGGGCAGGTGGGAACCTAAGATTTCCCGCATCTAGTCCCGCTTTAGATGGCAGCCGGGCAGTCTGTATTGAATCCATCCGCAATGTGACAGTCAACGGCCGCGACGGAGACGAGAAGGTAATTGTCACTATTGAGCGGCGCGTTGGCAATGTCCCAGAGGGAGAAACTGCCGACGCAACCTGGAATCGGATATGGAAAGAGAACGAAGAAAACCCGGGGGAGTCGTCAGTCATTGAGAATCGGGATCTCATCTTCATGCGTTTGAAGACCGAGGCACAAATTGAGGCTGATAAAGAGCAATTTGGAAAGCCTAGTAGGATTGTCAAATGTGCGAATTTCGTTCCCCTTGATTCTGGCTCTTGAATTGTAGAGAAAGTGCTGACATTCTGGCGCAAAATAGCTCCCTCTAACGCGACGTTCCGCCATGCTCTCATGCCGACTAAAGCGCTGCTATTTCGGTTCTCGGCGCTAACATTCAATGCCCATTCTATCCACTTGGATAAGGGATATACTCAAAACCAGGAAGGATACCGTAATCTTTTGGTGCATGGCCCGTTGACGCTCACGCTTCTGTTGAGTGTGCTTCAGCACCATTTGAAACAGGTGAATCTCTACGTCAATAGCATTGAGTATAGAAACCTAGCCCCTCTTTTTGTCGAAGAGGAGCTGGTGATCTGTGGGAAGCCCAAGAACGATACTGGAGCTTGGGATGTGTGGATTGAAGGCCAGGATGGAGGGTTGGCTGTTCGAGGTACTGCCCAGACAAGGAGCTTGTAATATTCATATGATTATACCCAACCTGGATGTTGAAGTTACTACGAATCAAACAGATCCAAGTGATAATTCCCTGGGCAGTTGTACAGATCTATAGATGAGGCTCGAACTAGAT
>ERZ1673737.2435-NODE-2435-length-15579-cov-13.582968_pt1 | contig 15579 bp, 12 predicted proteins | sample MGYA00580211_ERZ1673737 | MGnify/ENA primary metagenome ERZ1673737 (study PRJEB41218, sample SAMN15661789) | gut metagenome | host: Homo sapiens | place: Canada: London | collected 2015-08-20/2019-03-30 | study: EMG produced TPA metagenomics assembly of... | reverse complement strand
ACTGTCTTGTCACATGTAAAGGACTGTGGTATTATGTGTAAGATGTTTTGAAAAAGCTACATGATAATAAAAAGCAGATCAGAAGCATCTGCATAATAAAGACCAGAAAGCAAAAGCAGGAATTCGAAAAAATCCTGCAGGAAAGGTGAAAGATAATGACAGTTGCAGAAGAAATCCAGAAATTAAAAAAAGAAAAAGATGCCATCATCCTTGCACACTACTACGTGCGTCCTGAAGTGCAGGATGTAGCTGACTATATAGGAGATTCCTTTTATCTCAGCAAGATCGCAGCCAGTGCGAAAGAGAAGACGATCGTGTTCTGTGGAGTAGGATTTATGGGAGAGAGTGCGAAGATCTTAAGTCCGGATAAAACTGTTCTGATGCCTGCCATGGATGCAGACTGTCCGATGGCTCATATGGCAACAGAAGAAGGCATCCGCAAGGTGCGAGAGGAATATGACGATGTGGCAGTTGTCTGTTACATTAATTCCACAGTAGCATTGAAGGAGCTTTCTGATGTATGTGTTACTTCCGCAAATGCAGTAAAGATCGTAAAAGCGCTTCCGAACAAAAACATCTTTTTTATTCCGGACAGAAATCTTGCACATTTTATTGCAGAACAGGTTCCTGAGAAGAACTTTATTTATAACGAAGGTTTCTGTATTGTCCATGAATTTATGGATCCGGAAGAAGTAAAAGCAGCAAAAGAAGCGCACCCGGATGCACTGGTTCTGGCACATCCGGAATGTCCTCAGACAGTTCTGAAACAGGCTGATTACATCGGAAGCACATCTGGAATCATCAAATATGCACAGGAAAGTGACAATAAAGAGTTTATCATCTGCACAGAATGTGGCGTTCAGTACAAGCTGGAAACTACATGCCCGGATAAAAAATTCTACTTCACAGAAACCGTACCGGTCTGCAAAAACATGAAAAAAGTATTTCTGGAAAAAGTTCTCCACGTTCTGAAAACCGGGGAGAATGAGGTTCATGTAACAGACGAGACACGTGAAAATGCGAAGAGGCCGCTGGAGCGGATGCTAGAACTGGCAAAATAAATAAAACACATTTGTATAAAAGATTTGTCTGAGTTGGCTGAAAAGAGAAATCAAGACAGAGAGGCGAAAAGCAATGAGAATTAAAACAGACGTAGTGATCGTGGGAACAGGTGTTGCAGGTATATTCAGTGCCTTGAAGCTTCCGCGGGACAAAAAGATCGTGATCATCACAAAAGAGGATATGAGGAGTAGTGATTCTTTCCTGGCGCAGGGGGGAATCTGTGTGCTTCGTGATGAAAACGATTACGACAGCTATTTTGAAGACACCATGAAGGCAGGACATTACGAAAACAGAAAAGAGTCGGTAGACATTATGATCCGAGGCTCCAGAGATATCATTAATGATCTTGTCGGATATGGCGTGGATTTCAAGATGGATGGAGATGATTTTGCCTATACAAGAGAAGGTGCACATTCCAGACCGAGGATCCTTTATCATGAGGATATCACAGGAAAAGAAATTTCCGAAAAATTGCTCCAGCAGGTCCTGAAGCTTGAAAATGTAACAATTCTGGAATATACTACCATGCAGGATATTCTTGTGGAAAATGGCAAATGTACAGGTCTGAAGGCAGTTTCCGCAGAAGCGAACAGAGCACGTCTTGAAGCTATGGAAGCCGAAGAAGAGGTGAAGACCCAGGAAGAGATCCAGCCGGGCGGAGAGATCCCAGTAGAGATTTATGCACAGGATACGATCCTGGCCAGCGGCGGGATCGGAGGAAGATATGCGCATTCCACCAACTATCCGCATCTCACAGGGGATGCTCTTGATATTGCAAAAAAACACAATGTGCGTCTGGAACATCTGGATTATGTGCAGATCCATCCGACAACGCTGTATTCCAAGAGACCGGGCCGCAGATTCCTGATCTCAGAATCGGTTCGAGGAGAAGGTGCAGTACTTTATAACAGCAAAAAAGAGCGTTTTGTCAATGAACTTCTTCCAAGAGATGTAGTAACAAATGCGATCCGGGAAGAAATGAAAAAAGAAGGAACAGACCATGTATGGCTTTCCATGGAAAATATTGATAAAGATACGATCCTGAATCATTTTCCGAATATTTATCAGAGATGTCTGGAAGAAGGCTATGATGTGACAAAAGAATGCATCCCTGTTGTTCCTGCTCAGCATTATTTCATGGGCGGTATCTGGGTGGATTCTGACAGCAAGACCAGCATGGACCAGCTTTATGCAGTGGGAGAAACCAGCTGCAACGGTGTACATGGCGCGAACAGACTGGCAAGTAATTCCCTGCTGGAGAGCCTTGTATTTGCAAAACGTGCAGCCAAAGCAATCTCAGCAGAAAAGAAAAGTGCTGCAGGTGCGGCATAAATGCAGTCGGAATATAAATATCCGTATTATGAAAGACAGGAGCAGCCTTGCTTTGGAGAACAGGGCTGCTGTGATAATTAAGAAAGAGCAGGTATTGTAAAATGAATAAGATCACAATGACACTTCAGGTAGATCACCTGATCCTGGAGGCTTTAAAGGAAGATATTTCAAGCGAAGACGTTACCACAAACTCTGTTATGAAAGAAGCAGTTCCGGGAGAGGTAGACCTGATCTGTAAAGAGGATGGAATCATTGCGGGACTGGAAATCTTCAGCCGTGTATTTACGCTTCTGGATGCTGACACAAAAGTGGAGCTGTTCTGCAAGGATGGCGATGAAGTAAAAAAAGGTCAGAAAATGGGAAAAGTTACAGGAGATATCCGGGTGCTTCTTTCCGGCGAGCGTGTGGCACTGAATTATCTTCAGAGAATGAGCGGGATCGCAACCTATACACATTCGGTTGCGTCACTTCTTGAAGGAACAGGGATCACATTGCTGGATACCAGAAAAACAACGCCGAATATGCGTATTTTTGAGAAATATGCTGTTCGTGTAGGCGGCGGACAGAACCACAGATATAATCTTTCAGATGGAGTTCTTTTGAAAGACAATCACATCGGAGCAGCAGGAAGCGTTGCGAATGCTGTAAAAATGGCGCAGGAGTACGCTCCTTTTGTCCGCAAGATCGAAGTTGAGGTAGAAACTCTTGATCAGTTAAAAGAAGCTGTTGAGGCCGGCGCAGATATCATCATGCTTGATAACATGACTCCGGAGATGATGAAAGAAGCGGTGCAGCTGATCGGCGGAAGAGCAAAAACTGAATGTTCCGGAAATGTTACAAAAGAAAACATTGCAAAGATCAGGGATGTTGGTGTAGACTATGTATCAAGTGGTGCATTAACGCATTCTGCACCGATCCTTGATATTTCGCTTAAGAATCTTCATCCGCTTTCCTGAAAAATGCAGGATTTTACAGAATACCGAGTGCTGTGACAGGAAATACCCCGAATATCAGAAAAGAAGCGTGAATTGCCGGAAGCAGAGGCATAGCAGGTGATGTCGGACCGGGGTGGAGATATCGCGAGAATGAAGGAGAGAGGTATCGGAACAAAAAGTACAGGCACAGCCAGGAAAGGGGAACTTAAATGACTGGTTCAGAACGCAGGACAGCGATCATGGATCAAATTAAAAACAGTGACCGGCCGGTCTCGGGAAGTGCTCTGGCCAGAACATTTCAGGTCAGCAGACAGGTGATCGTGCAGGATGTTGCGCTGATACGCGCAGAAGGGAACGACGTGATATCCACCAACAGGGGATATATTTTTAATGCTCCTCATACTGTGAGCCGGATATTCAAAGTGCATCATACAGATGCAGATCTGGAGAATGAGCTCTGCGGGATTGTGGATCTTGGCGGAAAAGTGATCAATGTAATGGTGAATCACAGAGTTTACGGACATATTGAGGCAGAACTGAATATCAGATCCAGACGCCAGGTTGAGAATTTTATGGAGGACATCCGAAATGGAAAGTCCAGTCCTTTGAAAAATATTACGTCTGATTATCACTATCATAAAGTAGAGGCCGAGTCAGAAGAGATTCTGGACATGATCCAGGATATGCTGAAAAGACGAGGCTTTCTGATCGAAGCAGAATAAATAAGAATACAGATATAAGAGCTTTCACATATGGCCCAAATACAGCTGTGTGTGGGAGCTTTTTTATGTATGTGAAAAAACGCAGCCTGGTATGCCATAGCCAGGCTGCGTCTGAAAAGATTATTTTATTATTGATGGAATTTATCCCATATAAGCTGTTACAAAATATTCTTTTTTGTCTTTTTCATAAGGAATCACATTTCCGGAAACCTCGGTTCCGTCTACGTTCAGATGGGTAACGCCCTTCTGGATGTTGGACGGATTTTTAATTTCGATGTGGTATACAGCATCGCGGAAAGTTCTGGTAATTGTAAAGTCGCCGAAGCTTTCCGGGACGCATGGATCAATGCGTAAGCCTTCATAATCCGGACAGATTCCAAGGATTGCCTGGGAAAGATTTACGAAAGTCCAGGCAGCAGTACCGGTAAGCCAGCTGTTCTTGGCTTCACCGTGGCGGGCTGCGTCAGCACCGGCTACCATCTGAGAGTAAACGTAAGGCTCTGTGCGGTGAATCTCACTGATATCTTCAATACAGGATGGGCAGGTCTTGCTGTAGATCTCATATGCGCGGTTTCCGCGGCCGATCACCGTTTCTGCAATGGAAACCCATGGATTGTTATGGCAGAAGATACCTGCATTTTCTTTATATCCTGGCGGGTAGGAGCTGATCTCGCCAAGGTTCAGATAATATTGGCTGTAAGCCGGCTGGAGGATCATAACACCATATTTGGTGTCAAGACGTTCCTTAACAGAGTCGAGAGCTTTTTTGGCGAGGCCTTCTTTTACACCGACACCAGCCATAACACAGAATCCCTGTGGTTCAATAAAGATCTGACCCTCTTTACATTCAGAGGAACCGACTTTTTCGGAATTTGCATCGTATGCGCGGAGAAACCATTCTCCGTCCCAGCCTGCATCCAGAATTGTCTGGTACATATTTTGTACTTCTTTTGATACTGTTTCGGAAATCTGGTCATTGCCGTAAATCTTGCTGATCTTTGCAAATTCTTTTCCGTATTTTACAAACATGCCTGCAATAAATACAGATTCTGCGACCGGTCCCTCGGACGGGCCTGTTGTCTGGAAAGGTTCTCCTGGTTCAGAGGAGAAACAGTTCAGGTTCAGGCAGTCATTCCAGTCAGCGCGTCCGATCAGCGGAAGCCTGTGTGGGCCAAGATGGTCTGCTGTGTACCGGAAGGAACGGCGGAGATGCTCAAACAGTGGCTCCTCAGTACCTGGCTTGCAGTCAAACGGAACCTGTGCATCCAGGATGGAGGTATCACCTGTTTCTTTTAGGTAAGCAGCAACTGCAGCAATCAGCCACAGCGGATCATCGTTGAAACCGCTTCCGATATCCAGATTACCTTTCTTTGTGAGAGGCTGGTACTGATGATAAGCACTTCCGTCTGCAAACTGTGTTGAAGCGATATCCAGGATTCGTTCTCTTGCTCTTGCCGGGATCAGATGAACGAAGCCGAGAAGATCCTGGCAGGAATCACGGAATCCCATGCCACGGCCGGTTCCGGATTCATAGTAAGAGGCAGAACGGGACATATTAAATGTTACCATACATTGATACTGGTTCCAGATGTTAGCCATACGGTTGATATGCGGATTGCTGCTCTGTACAGTATATCGGGAGAGAAGCTCCGTCCAGTACTGGTTCAGCCGGGCAAAGGCCTCAAGAGCCTGCTCCTCAGTGTGGAATTTCCGGATCAGCTCATGTGCGCCGTCTTTTCGGATTACACCAGGCTTTTCCCATTTGTTGTCTGACGGATTCTCGCAGTATCCAAGCAGGAATACGAGAGATTTCTTTTCTCCTGGCTTCAGGGTGAGATTGATCTGGTGGACTGCAGCCGGATACCATCCGCTTGCAACGGAATTGCGGCATTTACAGTCGCGGACAGCATCCGGAACTGCATTGCTGTTTCCAAGCCCCAGGAAGTCATCACGGCTGGTATCGTAACCGTCAACAGGTGTGTTTACGGTAAAGAAGCTGTAATGGTTGCGGCGCTCGCGGTATTCGGTTTTGTGATAAATGGTGCTTCCTTCGATCTCGACTTCGCCAATGCTTAAGTTTCGCTGGAAGTTGGTCATATCATCCATGGCATTCCAGAGACAGAACTCCACATAAGAGAAAAGAGAGAAATTCTTTTCCTCAGAGGAGGTGTTCTCCAGCGTGAGAAGATTGACCTCACAGGCGGCATCTACCGGTACAAAAGCCAGAAGCTCTGCTCCAAGTCCGTTCTTATTGCTCTTGAAGCGGGTATATCCCATTCCGTGTCTGCATTCATAGGAATCAAGCTTTGTGCGGGACGGCATAAATCCAGGATTCCAGATGGTTCCGTTATCGTTAATATAGTAATATTTTCCGTTTGAATCGTTTGGGATATCATTGTAGCGGTAGCGGGTGATGCGGAGTAGCTTGGCATCTTTATAGAAGCTGTAGCCTCCGCCGGTGTTGGAGATCAGGCTGAAAAAGTCCTGGGATCCAAGATAGTTGATCCATGGCAGTGGGGTGCGTGGGGTGGTGATGACGTACTCGCGGGCTTCATCGTCGAAATGTCCGAATTTCATATAAATCCTCCTTTGAAAATGAATTACCGGTTATTATTGATTTGGGAAAATGAAAAGCAAGAAAATTGCGCTACGAAAACGTATAAGTTTAGAATATTAGCTGATTGAAATTGATAATTTCCATTGACATACTCAGTATAGCGAATAAATATAAGAAAATCAACTGATTTTTCGTAAACGAAATCAACTTTTCGTGATTCGAAACGTAGAAAAGCAGAAGCACTATTGTGAAAAACTAAATTTCGCGAAAAATTTCGCTATCCGAAACGGTTCGGGATTAAAAATTATAAAAATGCACAAGGATATTTTTGTACATTACTAATAAAAAATGAAAGATATCTAAAAAAACAAAAAAATAGCTTGATTTTTTGTACAAATAAACGTACAATAAAGCTACGAAAACGATTTAGGAAAAAGCAAGAAAGAGAGACATGCCTATGGTTTCCATGAAAGAAATTTCCAAACGGTGCAATGTCTCGGTAGCAACAGTCAGTAAAGCTTTAAACGGGTACACAGACATTGGCGAAGAGACAAGGAAGTTCATATTAAAGACAGCTGCAGAGATGGGCTATTTTCCCAACTCATCAGCCAGAGCATTAAAGACTAAGAGAAGCTATAATCTCGGAGTACTGTTTGTGGATGAAGCATTAAGCGGACTGACGCACGATTATTTCAACCATGTGTTGGAGAGCTTCAAACGGGAAGCAGAGGAAAGGGGGTACGACATTACCTTTACCAACGGAAGAGTTTCGGGGCGGAAGATGAGTTATTATGAACACTGTCGTTACCGGGGGGTAGACGGAGTGATCATCGCCTGTGTGAACTTCTATTCTGATGAGGTTCAGGAACTTGTACGTTCAGACATACCGGTCGTTACCATTGACCATGTTTTTGATGGAAGGATTGCAGTTGTTTCCAATAATATAAGCGGAATCGAGAAGCTTGTGACCTATGTATATGAACAGGGGCACAGACGGATTGCTTATATCCACGGCGAAGATTCTTCCGTTACAAGAAACCGTGTGACATCTTTTTACAGGACACTCCAGAGTTTCGGGGTAGAACCTCCGGAGGAATATATCAGGGAGATCCCGTACAGAGATGCTGACCGGGCGGCCGAGGAAACGGCGAAATTACTGAATCTCGAAACACCGCCTACTTGTATTCTTTATCCGGATGATTATTCGGCACTTGGTGGAATCAATGAGATCCGAGACAGGGGGATGCGGATACCGGCAGATATTTCCATCGCTGGTTACGATGGAATCATGGCTGCCAGAATTCTGGAGCCGAAGCTTACAACGCTTTGCCAGGATACGGAAGCAATCGGAAAAACAGCAGCAGATAAGCTGATCGATCTGGTGGAACATCCGAAAACAACATTGATTGATCGATACGTGATAGAGGGAACACTTTTTAGAGGAGCATCCGTGAAAAATATCAATCAGTGATCAGTGCGATTAAAAAGAGAAGATGAATAATAGGGAGGTAGCAGCATGAAGAAAAAAATAATGAGCCTTGTACTGGCAGCAGCAATGATGGCAGGTATGACAGTAAGTGCAGTTCCGGTATTTGCAGAGGAAGCAGAGACTCCGGATAATGAGATCACCGGTGATTCCAGTGCAGAAGATGCGTTCGTTATCTGGGGATGGAACGATGATATCAAGAAAATCCTGGACGGACCATTCAAGGAAGCTTATCCGGATGACTATAAGAGGATCGTATTTGTAAATACAGGTGGATCTGATTATTATCAGGGAAAACTTGATCCGATGCTTGATGATACCAGCAATGAGCTGTATCCGGATCTTATGGGTCTTGAGGTTGACTATGTGCAGAAATATGTAAATAGTGACTGGGTTAAATCCGTTGCAGATCTTGGAATAACAGAAGATGATTACAAGAATATGTACAAATACGATCTGGATCTTGGAACTGATGCAGACGGCAACGTAAGAGCACTGTTCTGGCAGGCAACTCCTGGATGCTATCAGGTTCGTGCAGATCTGGCAGAGAAATATCTTGGAACAACAGATCCGGCAGCTATCGCAGAGAAATTTAAAGATCTGGATACCATCCTTGCAACAGCAAAAGAAGTAAACGATGCTTCCGGTGGAAAATGCAAACTGTTCTCAGGCTATGATGAGCTGAAACGTTCTCTTACAAACTCCAGAAGCCAGGGCTTCTATGATGATAATGATGTGATCACACTGGATGACAATATCACAACATATCTGGAAACAGCTAAGAAACTTTATGATGATGACCTTACTTACAATACAGACCAGTGGAGTGCTGACTGGTATGCAAACATGGACGGTGACGGAGAATCCAGCAATGCAGCACTTGCATACATGGGATGCCCGTGGTTCACATACTGGTGCTTAAGTGACACATGGAAAGAGAATACGATTCTTGTTCCTGCACAGAATAAGTGCTACTGGGGCGGCACAGGCCTTGCAGCTACAACTGAGTGCTCTGATCCTGACCTTGCAGCAAAGATCATGAAATACTTTACCTGTGATACGGACGGAATGGTAGCGATCAATGCGCTGAATTCTGACTATGTAAACAACACAGAAGCAATCAACAAGATTATCGAGAGCGGTGCATCTGCAGACGGAAACGGATTCCTCTATAAAGATGCAGGACAGAATTTCATGGAGTTCTTCCTCCCACTGGCAGACGGACTTGATGCTTCTATGGTAAAAGCAGAAGACCAGCAGATCCTGTCACTTCTGGATACTCAGACAAAAGCTTATGCAACAGGCGAGAAGGATCTGGATACAGCAATCTCTGATCTGAAAGCTTCCATCCATGACACATACTCTTACCTGAAAACTGAGTAAATAAAGGAACAGGGACGATATCTGATTGTAACTGAATTGAGAGATAATTAAGCGGTGCCGCTTCTTCTGAAAAAGAAGGGGCGGCACATTTGACAGGGGAAATTATGGATAAGAAGAAAAAGAAAAAAATCAGCTACGGCAAATACGGGTATTTTTTCATAGCGCCGTTCTTTATCACATATCTGTTGTTCCAGCTCTGGCCGCTGATAAATACATTTTATTACAGTACCCTTTCCTATTATAAGCGGAACGGAAGAGAGTTCGTGGATTTTGCCGGAATCCAGAATTTCCTCAATGTACTTGGCCTTGCAGCAGGTGAACGGCCCTATGCCCTCAGTTACCTGAAAAATACACTGATCATGTGGGGCTTCAACTTTGTTCCGCAGATCCTGGTATCTCTTCTTCTGGCAGTATGGCTGACAGACCAGAAGGTAAAAGTTAAGGGAACCGGTGCAGTGAAAGTTATTGTATACCTTCCAAGTATTATCACAGCGGCATCTGTTTCCGTATTGTTTAAAGCATTGTTTTCCCAGTACGGACCGATCACCCAGACTCTTAAGGACTGGGGAGTGATCGCGAAAAATTTCGATTTCATGTCCAGCGTAGCAGGAAGCCGCGGACTGATCTCCGGAATCCTGTGGTGGATGTGGTTTGGAAATACTACATTGCTTCTGATTTCCGGTGTGCTTGGAATTGATCCGGGATTATTTGAGGCGGCAGATATTGACGGGGCGACCGGATTTGAGAAATTCCGTTATATCACACTTCCGCTTCTGAAGCCGATCATGCTTTATACACTGGTAACATCTGCTATCGGTGGTCTGCAGATGTACGATATCCCGGCACTGTTTAATGTACCGGAGACCGGTCTTGTAGGACTTCCGGATGATAAGACAACTACAATGGCTATGTATATCATGCGTCTCTACAACAGTGACGTTGGTAAGGCGGCAGCAGTTTCTGTTATACTTTTTGCAGTAACGCTGATCGTCAGCCTGATCCTTTTTGCATCTATGAGTGACAAGGATGAGAGAAGGATGAAGAAGGCCAGAAAGGCAGGTGGAAAGAGATGAGTAAAACAAAAGACAGCTACAGTGCTTCCCTGAAGCACAGAACACTGGTCAGGACAATCATCTGTATCCTGTTCTGCGTCATTGCACTGGGACCGTTCCTCCTCCTGGTAATGAATGCGACAAGAAGTTCCGATGCCATCAAATCCGGAATTTCACTGATCCCTTCCACCCACTTTCTGGAGAACTGGAAGAACCTGATGATTAAGCAGAATGGTATGCAGATCACTCTGCAGAGAGCAGCGCTGAACTCCCTTACCATCACAGTTCCGGGAACGATTCTTTCAGTATATTTTTCTTCTCTGACAGCTTATGGAATCTTTGTTTATGATTTCAAGCTGAAAAAACTTGCATGGGCGTTTATCATGGCGATCATGATGGTACCGAGCCAGATATCCATTATTGGTTTTTATCGTTTTATGCTGGATCTGAAGCTGGTGGATACATACATTCCACTGATCATTCCGACAATCGCAACGCCGGCGGTGGTATTTTTTATGAAACAGTATATGGAAAGTACTCTTTCTATTGAGATGATCGAGGCGGCCAGGATTGATGGTTCCGGTGAGCTTCATACCTTTAACCAGATCATCATGCCGATCATGAAGCCTGCAGTTGCAACACAGGCGATCTTCCAGTTTATCGCACAGTGGAACAACCTGTTTACACCGACTATCATGCTGACTTCTGATTCTAAGAAGACGCTGCCAATGTTTGTACAGCTGTTAAGTTCCAATCAGTTCCGTACAGATTATGGCGTAGTTTATGTGGGATTGTTTGTTACAATTATCCCGTTGATCGTGGTTTACCTGATCCTGTCCAAGTATATTGTTGCAGGTGTGGCTCTCGGTGGAGTAAAAGGTTAAAATCGGCGCATATGATAAGTGTGAAATCTGTAAAATATGAAAAAGAAAAGATGTACAGAATGAGGAATTTCTGTTAGAATGAGAAAAGTGATTACGAAAATAAGAGAAGGAATCCTGCGTGTCAGGGTTCCTTCTTGCACCCTGTGGAAATAAGAGGACGAGGTGAAAAAACGGTTGTAGTCAGAAGTACTAAGATAACAGGGAATACAGCCGGATATGTATGGAGGAGAAATGGATTATCAGAGCATGTTTACATTTATGCTGGAGATGGCAGGAACTATTGCGTTTGCTGCTTCCGGAGCTATGGTGGGGGCGCAGAGAGGAATGGATATTTTCGGGGTCTGCGTTCTTGGAGTGGTGACTGCAGTGGGCGGAGGAGCTACCAGGGATATTATCCTGGGAATCGTGCCGCCGGGAATGTTTCAGGATCCGCTGTATACCATTGTGGCAACCGTGACGTCCTGTATTGTATTTGCAGTGATGTACTGGAAGCAGGAGCTTTTGGAAGGCGGGAACCGGCTGGTCTATGATAAGGTGATGCTGGTGATGGATACGGTTGGTCTTGGTGTGTTTACTGTCATGGGGGTTGATAAGGGGATTTCCCAGGGGTATATGGAAAGAACATTTTTTCTTGTATTTCTTGGGACTGTCACAGGAGTTGGAGGCGGCCTGATCCGTGATATGATGGCAGGAGTACCGCCATATATTTTTGTGCGCCATATTTATGCCTGTGCGTCTATTGTAGGGGCCATTGCCTGTGTTTGGATATATAGGCTGTGGGGCGGAGTGCCGGCCATGGTGATCGGAACGGTAGTAGTGATCCTGATCCGGTACCTGGCGGCACATTACCGGTGGAATCTGCCGAGACTGAGAAGAGAATAAAAAAATATGAAAAGCTCCGGAACATTTAAGGAATAATGTTCCGGAGCTTTTGGGCTTTTATTTGGTTTATATTGCGTAGAAGATTTTATCTGTTCCTCTCATAAGAGAATCATGCGTCTGTATCCTGCAGAGCCAGGAAGCCTTCCTCGCCGGTACGGATCTTGACAACGTTTTCGATATTGTAAACGAAGACCTTACCATCACCGATCTGACCGGTATGAAGAACTTCTTTTGCAGTATCAATAACCTTCTGAACCGGTACAAGACTTACAACGATCTCGATCTTAACCTTCGGACGGAGGTTCATGTCAACCTCAACACCACGATAGTAGGTTGGAGCACCCTTCTGAACACCACAGCCCATAACGTTTGTGATAGTGATACCGGTTACGCCGATCTCGTTCATAGCCTGCATAAACTCATCCAGCTTGTTCTGACGTGTGATGATAACAACCTTTGTCAGTTTGTGTACGCCGTCTGCAGGAATTTCAGGAACAGATTCAGCAGGAGCAGAAGGAGCATGTTTTACAACAGGGGCTTTTACGGAAGTTCCCATTGGAGTCGGAGCCTTTGTCATGGTATCCTGTACAAAGAATCCATCGTATGCACTTGCGAGGCCATGCTCTTTCATATCCAGACCTGCGATCTCTTCCTCAGCGGAAACACGAAGTCCGATGGTGTGTTTGATCACCTGGAAGATAATTGTCATAGTAACAGTAACCCATGCGATGGTGATAGCCATACCAATAAACTGAACACCGAAGCCATGGAAACCACCGCCTGTGAGAAGACCTTTCCACTCGGTACCTGCACCGTCGGAGAAAAGACCGACAGCAAGAGTTCCGAAAGCACCGTTAAGACCGTGAACGCCAACAGCACCAACCGGGTCATCAATTTTGAGAACTTTATCAACAAATTCAATACCAAATACTACAATGAATCCGGAGAGGATTCCGATGATAGCTGCAGATGTAGGAGATACGGTATCACAGCCTGCTGTGATGGCTACCAGTCCTGCAAGAGAACCGTTCAGGGACATGGAAACATCCGGTTTTTTATAGCGGATCCATGTGATCAGCATAACTGTTACAGTAGCAACAGCAGCTGCAAGGTTTGTTGTTACGAAGATCTTTCCGGCGCTTACAATGGCATCGCCTTCCATGCTGACAGTAGATGCACCGTTGAAACCGAACCAGCAGAACCAGAGAATGAATACACCAAGTGCACCAACTGTAAGGTTATGTCCCGGGATCGCTCTGGATTTACCGGATTTGGAATATTTTCCGATACGAGGTCCGAGGATGATGGCACCGATCAGTGCAGCAACACCACCAACCATGTGAACGGCACAGGAACCTGCGAAATCATGAAATCCCATCTGGCTGATAAAGCCGCCGCCCCAGATCCAGTGACCGGATACAGGATATACAACGAGACTGATCAGTAAACTGTAGATACAGTAGGAGATGAATTTAGTACGCTCTGCCATGGCACCGGACACGATGGTAGCAGAAGTAGCACAGAATACAGTCTGGAAGATGAGAAATGCCCAGAAAGGAACTCCATCCGGAAGCATTGCGTTTCCGTAGTTTGCCTCTGAGGCGATTCCTCCGATCTTACCGAAGAAACCGTTTCCTGCACCGAACATGATGCCGAATCCAACCAGCCAGAAGACCGGAGTTCCGATACAGAAATCCATCAGGTTTTTCATGATGATATTACCTGCGTTTTTTGCTCTTGTGAATCCTGTTTCAACCATTGCAAAGCCAGCCTGCATGAAGAAGACCAGTGCGGCACCGACGAGGACCCATAATGTGTTTACTGAAGAATACATAGTAACACTCCCTTTCCCAATTTTTTCTTTCCTATTATATAAGATATATACAGGAAGGATTTTTATAATACCGGACAGGAGAAAAACAGACAGAATTTATCCAGTATCAGTATAACGAAAAAGCGCAGGAGAGAGGAAATTCTCTTCCGCGCCTTTACGAAATCAAAATTAGTATATGTAAAACAGGGGATATCTGTATCGTGTGATTAATGGATGAGGAAATCGATAATGAATTATGAAGTAGAGTTCATAAGGGATATCCCCTGTATTTACCGTATGAAATTGTTATCTGATATCCGTGATCAGATGGAGAATAACAGCTCGTCGTAGGTCGGATAAGGAAGTAACTCATCCGGGATCAGAGCCTCTGCCTCATCTGCAGATTTTCTTAAAGTTTCCATGTCTTCCAGAACAGTTTCCTGATAAGCCTTGGAGCATGCAAGTACATCGTCAGAAGAAGCAAGAGCTTTTGCTGTATCTGCTTTCAGAGTTTCCAGATCTTTTGCCATGGTGTCTGCAAGTGTACTCAGTTTGGAGATCAGAGCAGCTTCACTTGCTACAGAAATATCAGCTACTACGGATTTCTTTGCAGCTGCAGTATCTGCAAGCTTTTCAACATATGTATATACAGAAGGAATTACCTGTTTCTGGATCATCTCAGCAAGAGTGTTGGACTCGATGTTGATGGTCTTATAATAGTTCTCAAGCCAGATCTCGTAACGGGAGAAGAGTTCTTCCTTTGTAAAGATGCCATGCTTTGTAAACAGCTCAATGTTCTTCTCGGCAATGAAATGAGGAAGAGCATCAGGAGTTGTTTTCAGGTTGTAGAGACCGCGTTTCTCAGCTTCTTCAACCCACTCGTCTGTATAGCCGTTTCCGTTAAAGATGATGCGTTTATGCTCTTCAATGGTTTTCTTAAGAAGTGCATGTACTGCGCTTTCCATTTCTTCTTCCGGAACATCCTTAAGAGCTGCGCTGAATTCAGCAAGAACCTCTGCAACAGCAGTGTTCAGTACGATGTTCGGGTTTGCAACAGATGCCGCGGAACCAAGCATACGGAACTCAAATTTATTTCCTGTAAATGCAAACGGTGAAGTACGGTTTCTGTCTGTGGTATCCTTTGTGAAGTGAGGAAGTACCTTTGCTCCGATATCCATCTGTACTGCATGCTTGTTGTTGAAGAAGGTGTCATTTTCAATGGATTTCAGTATGTCTGTCAGCTCGTCTCCGAGGAAGATGGATACGATCGCAGGCGGTGCCTCGTTTGCTCCGAGACGATGATCGTTTCCGGCACTTGCAACGGATACACGGAGAAGATCAGCGTAATCGTCAACGGCTTTAATAACAGCTACCAAAAATACCAGGAACTGTGTATTCTCTGCCGGTGTTTTTCCAGGATCAAGAAGGTTTACACCTGTGTCTGTGCTCATGGACCAGTTGTTGTGTTTAC